>Ga0335083_10011747_pt1 | contig 10514 bp, 12 predicted proteins | sample Lox_Sample_42_FD_206716 | JGI IMG/M metagenome (GOLD analysis project Ga0335083, IMG submission 206716) | Soil microbial communities from Loxahatchee National Wildlife Refuge, Florida, United States - Lox_Sample_4.2 | ecosystem: Environmental > Terrestrial > Soil > Wetlands | place: USA... | reverse complement strand
GGCCGAGCGGCGCGAACAGTTCGCGCGCGTGGTGCGTGCGGGCGGAGGCATTCACGGGCCTATTCTGGCCGCATGAGCGTCGCCGAGGACGTCGGGCGGATCGCGAACACGGCCGCCGCCTTCGCGGAACCGGGGGAAGAGCTCGCGGGCGTGCTCGTGGCGGAGACACTCGGCAGGCGCGTCTATCTCTGCGCGTTCGAGGCGGCAACCGGTCGCTCGTGGCTCGCGCTCGACGCCGGTGCGCAGCCGCTGACCGAGAAGCGCATCGTTCGGGAGGCCGCCTCGCTCGCGGCGCTCTGTGAGGTAGCGGAGGAGTCGGCCGGAGGCGGTCACCTCCCGGAGCTTCGGGCACGGCTCGCCGAGCTCCGCGAGACCGACAACCCGGCGGGGATCGAAGAAGCGGAGGCCGCGGCGGGCTCCCTCGCGGAGACGCTGCAGTCCGAGCCGCGGGTCGCGAGTGGCGAGTATCTCGATGCGATCGGCTCCGCCTCACGGCGGCTCGAACAGGCGCTCGGCGAGAGTGACGGTTCGCCGTTCGCAACCGCGCTGCGTGCAGCCGCACCCGCGGTGGAGGAGTTGACGGAGGACGTCGAGCGCAACTACAAGATTCCGCTGGAGTGAGCGGCGGGAAGGAGGTGCGCCGCTAAGCTGGACCACATGGAAGGCGGAGGCTTCGGATTCCCGTTCGGGGGCGACCCCGAAGACCTCATGCGCGGCCTGCGCGAATTTGCCGAGCAGCAGGCCGAGAACGTTCAGGAAGCACAGCGGGAGCAGTTCGCAACGCTCACGCTCAACACGGCCGTCGAGCTCACTGCGGCCGCCCTGCAACAGGTGCAGCCGCAGGGAGGCGTGGACGAGCAGGCGATCGCGCTCCGGGACGCGATGCGCGTCCTCTTCCCCGAGGCGGTGGCGCTCGTCAGCGCCGCGCGCCAGGGGTTCATGCGCGAGACCTAGACCACTGCGGCCGGGCTCCGCGCGAGTCCCGCGTGGTATGTGTTCTCGTACTGCTCGAGCGAGAACGAGTCGAGGAACGACTTCGCCGCCTCACGGCCGTTGCTCACCAGCAGCTCCTGCTTCTCCTGCGACAGGTCGAACTCCGTCGTCCCAACGTCGTCGGCATCGACGGCCAGCGTGCGCACGCGGGTCGAATGCGAGACGAAGCGCTCGTCCCAGGCCGACTCGGCGGTGTGGAAGATGTCGAACGCGAAGCGAAGGTGCCACGGCGTGACCTTGGTGACGAAGCCAGGGGGGCCGAAACCGTGGCCGCCGGAGAGCGTGAACCCGAACGTCGGTCTCGTCGGGCCCTGGCCGGTGACCTTCGGGTCGACGTCCCAGAGCCAGACCGGGAAGTTCGAGAGCGTGCCGCCGTCGACGATCAGGCAGGTCCGTCCCTGCTCGTCCTGCACTTCGACCGGATCGAAGAAGTACGGGATCGACATGCTCATCCGGGCGGCGCGTGCGATCGGGAACTCGTCGGGATCGATCTGCCGCCCGGTGCCCGGGTCCCGGTAGTTCCGCAGGTCCTCGGGAAGGACGAGCAGGTGTCCGCCGGTGACGTCCACGGCGATGAGCTTCAGCCACCACTCCTCGGCCTGTCCGTCGGTGGGTGGCTTCCGGACCTTGGCGAAGGTTGCGCCTTCGAGGACTTCGTCGAACCAGCGCTCGAACGCCTTGCCCGGCGCCATGCCGTGCTCGGCCACTAGGCGCGCGATGCCGAGCTCCTTGTTGTGCCCCGGGAAGTCGGCGAACTGGCCGAAGCTCGTCTTCTTCATCAGCTCGAGCATCTCCTCGGCGTCGTGTCCGGTCGCGAGGTAGCAGGCGATGATCGCGCCGGCGCTCGCGCCCGCGACGCTCTTCCAGGTGTGCACGGGCTTGGTCGGATGTTCGGCGAACCCACAGAGCGCGCCGGCGAGAGCGAGCCCCTTCACGCCGCCACCCCTGAACACCGCGTCGGCTTCGTCGATCCACTGCATGGCCTGCGCCTCCTGATCGGTTGACGGCGCCGCAGTGGTTGAACCGACCGTAGTCCTGGGAGGGCGGCCGCGCAACCCCCTGCATAGAATCGCCGCGCCCGTGACGCTGCTCGACTCCGCCCTCGTCCGCCTCCTGCCGGCGGTGCCGAAGCCCGTGGTGCAGCTGTTCTCCTCCCGGTACATCGCCGGTGCGACGCTCGCGGAGGCGGTCGAATGCGTGCGCGAGCTCAACGCCGGCGGGACGATGGCAACGGTGGACGTCCTCGGCGAGGAGATCACGCGCGAGGGCGAGACCCGGGCGATCGCGCAGGCGTACCGCGACGTCTTCGCCGCGATCGACGAGGCCGCGCTCGACTCCAACGTCAGCGTCAAGCTCACTGCGCTCGGGCTCGATCTCTCCTACGAGCTGTGCCGCGAGAACCTCCTCGACGTCGTCCACGCGGCGGGCGGCTACGGCAACTTCGTCCGGATCGACATGGAGGACTCCTCGACGACGGACGACACGCTCCGGCTCTACCGCCAGCTCCGCGAGGACGGGCACGACAACCTCGGTGTGGTCCTGCAGGCGAGGCTGCGGCGAACACTCGACGACGTCCGGGCGCTCGCCGATCTACGCCCGAGCGTCCGGCTCTGCAAGGGCATCTACGCCGAGCCGGGCGTCATCGCGTTCACCGACTACGAGGCGGTGCGCGCGAACTTTCTCAGCTGCCTGGACGCGCTTCTCGAGGCCGGCTGCTACGTCGGCGTCGCGACGCACGACGAGTGGCTGATCGGTGAGTCGCTGGCGCAAATCTCGGGACGCGGGCTGGCGCCGCTCGAGTACGAGTTTCAGATGCTGCTGGGCGTGCGCGAGGCGCGCCGCGAGGACCTCGTGGCGCAGGGACACAGGCTGCGGGTCTACGTCCCCTTCGGCGAGCACTGGTACGAGTACTCGCTGCGGCGGCTGCAGGAGAATCCGGCGATGGCGGGGACGATCGCCCGCGCGACCGCCGGTCGTGTCCTTCGGTTCGGCGCACAGTGATCTGGACGCGGGCAGAGGGGTGCCGCGTGACGCTCGCTGACGGGCGCGAGCTGCTCGACCTCACCGGCGGCTTCGGTGTCGCGGCGCTTGGCCACCGCAACCCGCGGATCCTCGACGCCTGGGCCGAGCAGGAGGTGGTGCACGCGCTCGGGGACCTGGCCGATGCAGAGGTGACGGTACGCCTGCGCGAGGCTTTGCCCCGGCCGGCGAAGCTCGGCGTGACCGGGGAGGACGCCGTCGAGATCGCGCTCCGGACGGCTCTGCTCGCGACGGGGCGGCCGGGCATCGTCGCCTTCGAGGGCGCCTACCACGGCACCGGCCTGCTCGCGCTTGCGGCTACGGGGTTCGAGCGGTTCCGCGAGCCGTTCACGCCGTGGCTTCCGGGGCCGGTGCACCGCCGCGCATATGGCGAGGATCCCGGGCCGCTGCCGCAGGACGTGGGATGCGCGATCGTCGAGCCCGTACAGGGTCGGGCGGGCTCGCGGGTTCCGCCGGACAGGTTTCTCGAGGTGCTGCGCCGGCGCTGCGACGAGGCGGGAGCGTTGCTCGTCGTCGACTCGATCTACTGCGGGTTGGGACGCGTGGGGGAGATGTGGCCCGGCGAGGAGGTCGCGGACGTCCTCTGCGTCGGCAAGGCGCTCGGCGGCGGTCTACCGCTCTCGGCGGCGCTCTTCTACCGGGAGGGTCTCGAGGACGCCTGGCAGCTGGGGCCCGAGGACGTCTATACGCACACGCACTCCGGTAGCCCGCTCGCGTGCGCCGCCGGGCTCGTCGTGCTGGAGGAGGCTCCGAAGCTGCTCGGTCGCGTGCGCAAAGCCGGCGAGCGCTTCGAGCAGGCCGGCTGGCGCGGCCGCGGGCTCCTCCGTGCGCGCGAGGGAGATGCGCAGGACGCACTCGAACGCGGTGTGCTTGTCGTGCCGGCCGGGCTCGACGGTTCCCTCATCCAGGCGACGCCGCCGTTCACGATCACCGCTGCCGAGCTCGACGAGGCGTTGGAGAAGCTCGGCTAGGCAGTACGGCGCGCGTAGAGCAGGAAGGTCGCCGGGATGCGGCGGTCGTGGCGGCGCCGCGAAGTGCCGCCTGGATATTCCTCGAGCGCCTCGACGCGCAGCCCGGCGCGGACGAGCGCGCTCACGACCTGGCCGATCCGCCAGAGCCGGTCGGGATCGGCAGGATCGCGGAAGTAGTCGTGACGCCAGTGGAGGAAGCCGTCGACGCAGTCCGCGACGGGGTGGTCGTCGAAGACGAGGAGCTCGCCGTGCTCGCGCAACGCAGCTGCGATGCCGATCGCCCAGCCGTCGAGATCGTCGAGGTGGCCGAGCACGCCCTCGCCGGAGTAGACGAGGTCGAACCGCCCGCGTCGCAGCTGCCGCGGCAGCGACTGCGGGTTGCCGTCGACCCAGAGGATCTTCGGCCACCGCTCGCGCGCGGTCTCGAGCGCCGCCGGTCGCGCGTCGAGGCCGGTTGCGACAGCTCCCAGCTCGGCGAGCGCAGCCGTCGCCTCTCCCGTTGCGCAGTGAAGATGAAGCACGCGCTTGCCCTTCAGGTCACCGAGCGTGCGCTGCACGATGGATGGCAGCTCCACCGGTTCGGCGCGGGCCCTGTGCGCATCGTCCCACGCGCGCAGATTCTCGTCGGTCGGCTCCATCCGCGGCGCTACGCCCCGAGCGAGTAGCCGCCGTCCACGACGAGCGTCTGGCCGCAGATCATCGCGGCGTCCGGCGAGCACAGGAACGAGACGACCGACGCGACGTCTTCCGGCTCGACGAGCCGCCCGGCGGGCGTCCGCTTCACCGAGGCGAGCATCTGCTCCTTGTTCGGGAACCAGTCGAGCGCCTCGGTGTCGACGACCCCCGCCGAGACGCAGTTGACGCGAATCCCGCGCGGCGCGAGGTCGAAGGCGAGGTAGCGGACGACCGACTCGAGCGCCGCCTTCGAGGTGCCGACGAGCACGTAGTTCGGGAGCACGCGCTGCGAGCCGAGGCTCGAGATCGCGAGGATGGCGCCGCCTTCCTCCATCGTCGGCGCCGTCGCGCGGGCGAGGGAGAGAAGGGCACGCGCGTTCGCGGCCAGCGTCCAGTCCCAGTGCTTGTCCTCGGTCTCGAGCGCAGGGCGGATCACGCCGGTCGCGGCGTTGTGGACGACGACGCGGTACGGCCCCGCGGCGGCGAGCTCGTCGACGACTCGCGCATCGGCGACGTTGCCGCGCACCAGGACGGGTTCCGCGCCTGCTTCCTCGACCAGGGCGGCGGCCTCTTCCGCGGCGGTGTCGTTGCGCATGTAGCCGAGCACCGCCCGTGAGGCTCCGTCGGCCACCAGCCGGAGCGCGATCGCGCGGCCGATCCCGCGCGTTCCTCCCGTCACGAGGACGGAAGCGCCTTTGAGGCTCATCGCCGGGGCAGCGGCTCGTCGGCAGGCGCCGAGCTCGGCAGCTCGCTCCAGCCGGGCCGCGTGGACGGCTCGCGCCGGCCGTCGGCCGCCTTCGAGGAGGCGTGGCCGAGCCGGTCGAGCAGTTCCATCTTCTCCTCCGCATACCGCCGCACCGGGTGTTCCTCGGGCAGATCCAGAACGAGCTCGCGCACGCGAGCGCGGAGCTGGTAGGCGAAGTGCGGGGTCGCGGGTCCGACGAGCTCGTCGACGTCGGCGAAGGTCGGCTCCGGCATCGCAGCGGAGCGTAACGAAGGTACGTTCGGGAGCGTGCGGCGAGTCTCTCCTGTGGACCTGATGTTGCTCGGAGCCGTCCTGCTCTGGGCGCTCAACGTCACCGTCACGAAGTACATGCTGGAGCACGGGTGGCTTCCCCTCGCGTACGGCGCCATCCGCTACTTCGCCGCGATCGCGATCTTCTGGATCTACACGTGGTGGCGCGAGCGGTCGTTCCGGATCGCGCGAGCCGACTGGGTCTACGTCGGCATTGCGGCGGCCATGATCTTCGTGAACCAGATCTGCTTCGTGTACAGCCTCGAGTTCGCCCACGCCTCGACGGTGTCGCTTCTCTTCGGCACGTGCCCGATGTTCGTGGGACTGATATCGGTCGCCTTCCTACACTCACGTCTGCACAGGTCGTTCTGGATCGGCGCCGCCCTGACCCTGGCCGGTGTCGGTCTGATCGCGGCCGGCGCCGGCGGTGGGCTCGTCTCGGGCTGGAAGGGCGACCTGCTCGCGCTCGGGCTCGCCGTCACCTGGGCGAGCTACACCATTGCGATCGCGCCGCTGATGCGCCGCTACTCCCCGTACCGGATCAGCGCCGTGGTGCTCGCGATCGGCTGGGCGCCGCTCGCCCTCGTGAGCCTCCCGCAGATCAGCCGCCAGGACTTCTCCTTTTCGGCGACGGTCTGGCTCGGCTTCGCGTACGCCGTGATCGGGCCGCTCTTCCTCACGAACATCCTCTGGTTCACGGCCGTCGATCGAGTTGGCGCTCCGCGGGCGTCGATCTTCAACAACATGCAGCCGTTCTTCGGCGTGCTCTTTGCGCTACTGATTCTCTCCGAGTCGATCCACGGCCTCGAGATCGCCGGCGGCGCGTTCATCTTCGCCGGCATCGCGTACGAGCGGATGGGGCGACAGGTACTGGTGCGCGTGCCGAGCGCGGAGTGAACCGTCCGCAAGTGTCGGTCCTCCTTCCGGTGCGGGACGAGGAGCCGTTCCTCGCGGAGTGCCTCGACTCGCTGTCGGCGCAGACGCTCTCGGACTTCGAGGTCATCGTGGTCGACGACGGCTCGACCGACGGCTCCGCCGAGATCGCGGTGGAGCACGCGCGGCGCGACGCGCGCTTTCGCGTCGTGCGGCAGGAGCCGGCCGGGATGGTGGCCGCTTCGGAGCGCGCGCGGGCTGAGGCGCGGGCGCCGCTCCTTGCGCGCATGGACGCCGACGACATCACGGTGCCGGAGCGGCTCGAGCTGCAGGCGGCGGCGATCGAGGAGGAGGGTCTCGCCGCCGTCGGCGGCCGGGTCGAGTACTTCCCGGATCCGTCCGACGGAATGCGTGCCTACGCCGACTGGCTCAACTCGCTCGTCACTGTCGAGGCGGCTCTCCGCGACCTCTGGGTCGAGTGTCCGCTGCCCGGCCCCGGCTTGACGGCACGGGCCGAGCTCGTCTCCTACCGCGACCGAGGCTGGCCGGAGGACTACGACCTCGTGCTCCGGATCTGGGAATCCGGCGGTCGCTTTCGCAACGTGGCCGCGCTCGTGCACCGGTGGCGTGACCACCCTGACCGGCTGACTCGCACGCAGCCTACGTACACGCTCGATGCGTTCCGCCGCTGCAAGGTGCACTTCCTGCGTCGGACGCTGCTCGCCGGTGAGCGCGCCGCGGTCGTCTGGGGCGCAGGCCCGACCGGGAAGGCGATCGCACGCGAGCTTCTCGCCGCCGGCACACCGCTCGCCGCCTTCGTGGAGGTCGACCCGCGGAAGCTGGGCAAGCGGATCCACGGCGCGCCTGTCGTACCGGTGGAGCAGGCAGCCGAGTTCCGCGGCGCGCTCGCGCTCTGTGCCGTCTCCGGGCCGGAGGGGAGAGCGCGTGTGCGGGAGCTCGCCGCGGGCCTCGGGCTCGTCGAGGGGAAGGACTTCGTCGCCGTCGCCTGAGCTGAGGGGCATAATCGGTGCATGGCCGAAGACTTCATGCCGCTGCTCGGCTGGGATCACGTCGAGCTCTGGGTCGGCAACGCAAAGCAGGCTGCGTACTTCTACGAGCACGCGATGGGCTTCACGCGAACGGCATACGCCGGGCCTGAGACCGGAGTCCGCGATCGTGCCTCCTACGTCCTCGAGCAGGGCGACGTGCGCTTCGTGGTCACGAGCGCGCTGCGTGAGGAGCACGAGCTCACGAAGCACCACGCACGACACGGTGACGGCGTCCGCGACATCGCGCTAACGGTGCCCGACGCGACGCAGGCCTACCGCGAGGCGGTCTCACGCGGCGCGCGCAGCGTCATGGAGCCGAAGCGGGACGACGACGAGTTCGGCACCGTCGAGCGCGCCGCGATCGCGACCTACGGGGACACCATTCACACCTTCGTCAACCGCGCCGACTACGCCGGGCCCTTCCTGCCGGGTTACGTGTCGGTCTCGGAGAACGGCCATGCCGACCCGGGTGTCGGCCTCCTCAACATCGATCACATCGTCGGCAACGTCGAGCTCGGCCGGATGGACTACTGGGTCGAGTTCTACGAGCGCGTCTTCGGGATGACGAACATCCTCCACTTCGGCGACGAGCAAATCCAGACGGAGTACTCGGCCCTCATGTCGAAGGTCATGTCGGACGGCCAGGGAAAGATCAAGTTCCCGATCAACGAACCCGCCGAGGGGAAGCGCAAGAGCCAGATCGAGGAGTACGTCGAGTTCTACGGCGGCGCGGGCGCACAGCACATCGCGCTCGCGTCGAGCGACATCGTCGGCACCGTCGAGGCGATGAAGGAGCGAGGCTTCCTGTTCCTCGAGACGCCCGACTCGTACTACGACGAGGCGCCGGAACGGGTCGGCGAGATCGCCGAGGACTACGCCGTGCTTCAGGAGCACAAGATCCTCGTCGACCGCGACGAGGACGGGTATCTGCTCCAGATCTTCACGAAGACCGCCCAGGATCGGCCGACTGTCTTCTTCGAGGTGATCGAGCGGCACGGCGCGACGACCTTCGGCGAGGGGAACTTCAAGGCGCTGTTCGAGGCGATCGAGCGCGAGCAGGCGCTGCGCGGCAACCTCTAGGACGAAGCCCAGGTAAGGAGCCGTAACGGATCTTTTCGACGACGCGAGGGCGGCGAGCCGGCAGTCGCGCACGCTGCGCCGAGTCGGGCATCGTCCGTTCCCGATCCCAGCGAGCCGCTGGACGCTCGGCCAGACCTGGGAGCACACGTTCTGGGCGCACTGGGCAGTGTCGATCGAGGATCTCCGCATGCGTGTCCCCGACGAGCTAGAGATCGAGGAACACGACGGCACCGCCTGGCTCGGCGTCCAGTTCTTCCGTGTGCGCGCGCTGCGGGCTCGCGGCGCGCTGCCGGTCCCAGGCATCTCGTCGTTCCTGCAGCTCAACGTGCGCACCTACGTCCGCGGCCCCGACGGCCTGCCGGGCGTCTGGTTCTTCAGCATCGACGCGTCGAGCCGGCTCGCGGCGCTCGGCGTGCGCCGCATCTACCACGTGCCAGCCTTCCACGCGCGGATGACGCTCGAGCCCCTCGACGGTTGGCAGGAGGCCGAGTGCGTGAGGGTCGGCGAGCCGGGTCGCGTCTTCGCCGCGCGCTACCGGGCGACGCAGGAGACCTTCCACACCGAGCCCGGATCGCTCGAGTCGTTCCTCACCGAGCGCTATCGCCTCTTCTCCAGTGACGCCAGAGCGGAGATGCACCACGATCGCTGGCTGCTCAGCCCGGCGGAGGCCGAGGTCGAGCTCGTCTCGCTCGTGCCGTTCACGCTGAGCAGTGAGCCGCGCTGCCACTTCGCGTTCCGGCAGGACGCGCTCATCTGGCCGCCCGAGCCCATCCTCTCCTAGGCCTACGTACGCTTCGCGCCGTGGAGGCCCAGCGGAGAGCTGCGCTCTGGTCGGTGTTCGCGGCGCTCGCGCTCATCGCGCTGAAGCTTGGCACCGGCCTCGCGACGCACAGTCTCGGCCTGATCTCGGCAGCGGCCGACTCGGGCACGGATCTCATCGCCGCGCTCCTCACGTTCTTCGCGGTCGGCGTCGCCGTCCGCCCCGCTGACCCGGCTCACCAGTACGGGCACGGGAAGGCAGAGCATCTCGCCGCGCTCGCCGAGGGCGCGATCCTCGTCCTAGCCAGCGTTTTCATCATCTGGCGCGCCATCGTCCGGCTCGTCGACGGGGGCGCGTCCGTGCAGGCCACGTGGTATGCGCTCCTCGTCATGGCGATCGTCATCTGCATCGACATCGCCCGGACTACGGCGTCGCGGCGTGCGGCGCGCGCATACTCGAGCCCCGCGCTCGCGTCGAACGCGCTCCACTTCGGCAGCGACCTCGCCGGTTCGGTCGCGGTGCTCGTCGGCCTGCTGCTCGTGCGGGTGGGGTATCCGCGGGCGGACGCCATAGCCGCCCTCTTCGTCGCCGTGCTCGTCCTGCTCGCGGCTGGACGGCTGATGCGACGCAACGTGGACGTCCTGATGGACCGTGCGCCGGCCGACGCAGAGGAGGCGGCGCGCCGGGCGATCGTCGACGTGAGGCCGCCGGTGCAGCTGCGACGGCTTCGCATGCGACAGGCGGCCGGGCGGGTGTTCGCCGACGTCGTCATCGGCGTCGAGTACGGCGCCGCGGTGGGCCAGGGGCACGCTGCGGCCGATGCGGTCGAGCGCGCGGTGCAGGCGGCGCTGCCCGAGGCCGATGTCGTCGTCCATGTCGAACCGGTCGACGCCGCCGACGCCGACGTGCGTGAACGTGCGCACGCCGCGGCACTCGACGTCCCACGCGTGCGCGAGGTGCACAACGTCTCGGTTCTCTCGGTGGACAGCGGCACCGAGCTCTCGCTCCACCTCAAGCTGCCGGGCGAGCTCTCGCTCGAGGAGGCGCACGCGATCGCC
>Ga0335083_10011745_pt1 | contig 10516 bp, 8 predicted proteins | sample Lox_Sample_42_FD_206716 | JGI IMG/M metagenome (GOLD analysis project Ga0335083, IMG submission 206716) | Soil microbial communities from Loxahatchee National Wildlife Refuge, Florida, United States - Lox_Sample_4.2 | ecosystem: Environmental > Terrestrial > Soil > Wetlands | place: USA: Florida... | reverse complement strand
GCTTCCGCAACATCACGATTTCCAACTGTGTCTTCGAAGGCTGTCAGGGCCTCGCGCTCGAAACCGTCGATGGCGCGCTGCTCGAAGATGTCACGGTCACCAACATCTCCATGCGCGACGTCGTCAGCGCGCCCATCTTCATGCGTCTCGGCAGCCGCATGCGCGCGCCCGAAGGCCGCCCCATCGGCACGCTCAAGCGCGTCATCATCGACAACATCGTCTGTTCAGGCTCCGTCTCTCGCCTCGGCTCGATCATCAGCGGCATCTCCGGCCACGAGATCGAGGACGTGCAGATCAGCAATGTAATCGTCGAACACCAGGGCGGAGGAACGGAGGAACAGGCTGCCATCAAGCCCGCCGAGGACGAAACCAAGTACCCCGAACCCGGCATGTTCGGCGGCATGCCCTCGCACGGCTTCTACGTCCGCCACGTCAAAGGCATTCAGTTCGACAACATCCGCCTCGTCCCCGCCCAACCGGACGCCCGCCCCGCCTTCGTCCTCCAGGACGTCGCCGATGCGAGCTTCTACCGCATCCGCACCACCGGCCGCTTATTCGCCCTTCACAACGTCGCCGATTTCGCCGTACACCTGACGAAAGGCGTCGCCGACACCGAAATCCCCCACGCCAGCGAGCTGTCCTTATAGGAATTGCTCCCGAATCGGAGCCGCGACTGTGAGGGAGCGGTGGCTAAGGCCTCTGGCGAAGCCCTACCCGATCCCCAGCTCGTCAATCCGCTCCAACGGCGTGCCGCACACCCGGCAGATCAACGCATGGCAATCCCCGCACACCAGCGGATCCGCCACCGCCCGCGCGCACGCCGGGCAGTAAAATTCCGCTGCCTGCGCCTCCTCCGCCATCCCTACTTCGCGGCCTCGATCTTTTCCACCTTGATCGTCTTGGTCTTCTCGTCCAGCGTCCCCGTCACCGTGACCTTCTTGGCCGCGAATTTCGCCGGCGCCTTCTGATCGCTGAGGATGTAGACGTTCGTACCGTCGGTGAGCGCATACTTGGCGTTCATGCCCTTGACGCACTCGCTGATGCACTTTTCATCGGAGCCCATCTTCATGCCGGCATGGCCGTCCTTCCCGCACATGTCGTCGGTGATGGTGCCGGTAAAGGTCGCGGCGCTGGCGAGCACACCGGAAATCAGGGCGATTGCGATCGTCTTGAACATGTGTCCCAGTATATCCGCTGTTAAACTGAGGGGAGACCCTTGATCCATCCTGCCGTTCGCGATCTCTTCCTGGACCTCGGCAAGCATCCTGGATTTCAGGAGGCCCTCCGTCGCATTTCAGGCAGCGGCAACGCGTCGCTTTCCGGCCTCACTACCACCGCCAAGGCCGTCTACTCCGTCCTGCTCTGGCAACTTTCCGGCAAACCCGTAGTCGTCGTGGTCGACGGCAACAAGCAGGCCGAAAGCCTTTCCGAAGCGATTCAGACGTTCTTTCAATTGCTGGCCGCCGATGGCGTCGGCCGCAACCCTCCGCTGCTGCTCCCTTCACTCGACGTGCTGCCTTTACAGAACCTCTCGCCGCACGCGGAGATTCTCGAACAGCGCGCGATCGGCCTCTGGCGTCTCGCTGCGCAAAAGGTTCCGATCACGGTCGTACCCGTCGGCGCCGCGATGCTCAAAATCGAACCCGCCGATTTCTACCGCCAGTTGGCCCTGCGTCTGAAGATCGGGGACGAACTGCCGATGGAAGACGTCGTCGCTCACCTCGAGAGTATCGGGTATGAGCGCCGCGAACCGGTCGAGATGGTCGGCGAGTACTCGGTTCGCGGCGGCATTCTTGACGTCTTCTCGCCGGAGTCGGAGAAACCTGTCCGCATCGACATGTTCGGCGACCTCGTCGAGTCGATCCGCCGCTTCGACGTGGAATCCCAGCGCTCGGTCCTCAAAGTCGAGGACTGCCTCTTGCTGCCGCTCAGCGAATTCCAAAAATCCCGGCAGCTTCTACTACGCTTGGCGGAGTTGGTGCGCGAAGCCGATATCCCCGGCCGCGACCTTCCGCCACCCGGCGAGCCCTTCGCCGGCTGGGAACTGATCCTGCCCATGCTCAAGCCCCAGGAAACGTCTGTGTTCGAGTTGATCGAAAAGCCGGTCGTGGTCTGGGACGAACCGGATCAGATCAAATCGGCAGCCGAACGGTTCTGGAAACGGCTGGAACAAACCGAACGCTCTGCCGCCTACGACCCAGGTAGGATTTTCTTTTCCTTCGACGAGTTGCTTTCCCGCGCCGGCTCAGGCTCCAGGCTGGAATTCAAGGAACTCGAGATCGGTTGGCAAAACGAAGCCAATCTGCACATCTCGACTCGCCCGTCGCTTTCCTTCCACGGCAATATGCAAGTGGCGATCGCCGAAGCCCGGACCCTGGTCGAGTCAGGCAAACGAGTCGCGTTCTTCGCGTCTTCTACAGGTGAAGTAGAACGCGTCGCCGACATCCTCAACGAATACACGATTCCTTACCAGCTTGGGCTGGATCAATTCGAATCCACGCCGGCTTATCTGGCCGAACGGGCTTATATGGCCGGAACCGTTGCCAGCGTTTACCTGATCAAAGGGCTCATCCGCAATGGCACCGCCTTTCAAGATTCTAATCTTGTAGTTTTTGGTTCGGAGGACCTCTTCGAGACCTCGGAGCTGGTGGCTCGGGCGCCGTCATCGAAATCGGCGCTTGCGACCTTTTCAGCCGACCTGATCGACCTCAAGCCGGGCGATTTCGTCGTTCACGCCGAGCATGGCGTCGCCCAATACCTTGGACTTCGCGAGATCCAGCAAGGCGAAGCCAAGGGCGATTACATGCTGCTGGAATATGCCGGCAGCTCCAAGCTTTACGTCCCGCTCACCCGCATGGACCTGGTGCAGCGGTTCCGTGGCGCCGGCGAATCCAAGCCCGCCCTCGACCGCATGGGCGGCGCCACCTGGACCCGCACCAAAACCAAAATCAAAGCCAAAATGCGCGACATGGCCGACGAGCTCCTCAAGCTCTATGCCTCGCGCAAGATGGCCGATGGCTTCCAATATTCCCCGGATAGCAACTGGCAGCGGGAATTCGAGGACGCCTTCGAGTTCACCGAGACCCGCGACCAGCTCACCGCCATCCAAGAGATCAAACGGGACATGGAGAGCCCTCATCCCATGGACCGGCTTCTGTGCGGCGACGTCGGCTTCGGCAAAACCGAAGTCGTCATGCGGGCGGCCTTCAAGGCGCTCGGCGACGGAAAACAGATCGCGCTCCTGGCTCCTACTACAGTATTAGCATTTCAACATTTCGAGACCTTCAAACGCCGGTTTCAGCCGTTTCCGGTCCGCATCGAAATGTTCAGCCGGTTCCGCTCGCCGAAGGACATCAAGACCGGGCTCGCCGATCTTTTGGAAGGCAAGGTCGATATCGCCATCGGAACCCATCGCTTACTGTCGAAGGATGTGCAGTTTCGGGACCTTGGCCTGGTTCTGGTGGACGAAGAGCAACGGTTCGGCGTCAAGCACAAAGAGCAACTGAAACAGCTCAAAAAGACCGTCGATCACGTCAGCATGAGCGCCACCCCGATCCCCAGAACATTACATATGTCGTTATTAGGATTGCGCGACATGTCGGTGATCGAGACGCCACCCAAGGACCGCCTGTCGATTCACACCGTTGTGGCTCCGTTTCAGCAGGAATTGATTCGCTCGGCCATTGAGCTGGAACTCGCACGCGGCGGGCAAATCTATTTCCTCCACAACCGGGTGGATTCGATCTGGATGCGCGCCTCGATGATCCAGGAACTGGCGCCGAATGCCCGGATCGGGGTCGGGCACGGCCAAATGGGCGAGGCCGAGCTGGAGAAAACCATGCTTCAGTTCATGCGGCATGAGTTCGATATTCTGGTTTGTACTACGATTATCGAAAATGGGCTCGATATTCCGTTGGCCAACACCATGATTGTGGAGAATGCGGAGCGATATGGCCTGTCCGAGCTTTACCAGCTCCGCGGGCGGGTCGGCCGGTCGAACCGGCGCGCCTATGCTTATTTGCTGGTACCGCCCGATACGGAGCTGACGGAGATCGCCCGCAAGCGGCTGGCGGCCCTAAAGGAGTTTAGCGATCTGGGGGCCGGGTTCAAGATCGCGGCCCTCGACCTGGAGTTGCGTGGCGCCGGCAACCTGCTTGGCGGCGAGCAGCACGGGCATATCAACGCGGTCGGCTTCGATACATATGTGCGGCTGCTGGATGAGACGGTTCGGGAACTCAAAGGCGAGGAGATCGTGCCGGAGATCCATTCGGCGTTGAACCTCGGCCTGGATATCCGCATTCCGGCGGACTACATTTCGGACGAAAACCAGCGGTTGCGAGCTTACCGGCAGATCGCCAACGCGGCCGACGCTGACGCCCGGGACCGTGCCGAAAAGGAACTGGCGGATCGATATGGCCCAGTCCCAGAGGCCGTCCGGAACCTGCTGGAGTACTCCGCGCTCAAGACCCTGGCCGAGCAGATCGGCGTCGAGGTCATCGACAGGCGCCATAACCTGTTGAATGTAAAGTTCCACAAGGACACGCGCGTGGATCCGGCGCGGCTCATGGGGATTGTTTCGAAAACTCGCGGAGCGCAGTTCACTCCGGCAGGCGTATTGCTATTGCCACTGGATGGCCAGACCGGCGCAGCCGAGATTTTGGGGTTCCTGAAGGACAGGTTGAGCGGGATCAGCGGGTAAAACCGATTGCGATGTTAAAATAGAAGGACACAGAATTATGTTTGTCAGCAGGTTTGCGGTACTCATGGCAGCGGCGCTCCCGCTCGCCTTTGCGGCGGATGTGAAGGTCGTCGAGGAAATCGCCGCCAAAGTGAACGGCGAGATCATCACGCGCGGCGAGCTGGAACAGTCGCGCAAGGAAATCGAGCAGGGGCTGCGTGGGGAAGGCCTCACCGGCGCCAAGCTGCAGGACGCGGTGAAGCAGTATACCTCGAACTCGCTGCGCGATCAGATCGATCAGCTGCTGCTGGTCCAGAAGGCCAAAGACCTCAGCATCAAGGTCGATTCCGAAGTCACGCGCCAGCTGGCGGACATTCAGGTCCAGGCCCGCGACAAGGAAGGCAACCGCATCACGGACCCCGACAAGTTCCATCAGTTCATTCAGGAACAGACCGGGATGCCCTACGAAGACTATAGAGATCGTCTGGTGCGTCAGCTGCTTTCGCAGCGCGTGATCGGCCAGGAGGTCGGTTACCGGATCAACATCCCGGAACCGGAGCTCCACAAATACTACGACGAGCACAAGACCGAGTTCGTCCGGAAAGAGCAGGTCTATCTCAGCCAGATCGTGATCTCGACTGAAGGTAAGACGCCGGAGCAGGCGGCCGCCGCAGAGAAGAAAGCCAAAGACCTGGTGACTCGCGCCACGAAAGGCGAAAAGTTTGCCGACCTGGTGCGCCAGTATTCGGACGACCCCGAAACCGCCCGCAATGGCGGGTCGCTGCCGCCCTACCAGCGCGGCCTGATGCCGGCGGAGATGGACGGGCCTGCGTTCAAGGAAAAGAAGGGGTCGATCCTTGGACCGTTCAAGCGCCCGCAGGGCTTCGTGATTCTCCGCATCGACGAGCGTTTCGAAGCCGGCCAGCCGACCTTTGAAGAGGTCAAGGAGCAGATCCAGGAAGTTCTCGCCCGGCCGAAGATGGAGCCGAAGATCCGCGAGTTCCTGACGCGCCTGCGGGAGGAAGCCTTCCTCGAAATCAAGGACGGATACATCGATAGCGGCGCGGCGCCCGGCAAGGACACCCGCTGGCACGACGTGGCGCAGCTGAAGCCGCAGACCACCACCAAGGAAGAAGTCGCGGCGCGCGTCCACCGCAACAAGAAGATTCTCTTCATTCCGATTCCGGGAACCACGAAGAAGGCCACGGCGAAGGAAACGTCTCCGGACATTCCGACCCCGCCGCCCGGGCCCGAGCAGAATGGCGCACCGGTCGTTGCGACGCCCATCAAAAAATGAAGTCTCCCTATGTAAACGAGCTGGAACCGAATCGCGTGATCACGACCAGCTTCCTGGTCCACGCGAAAGAAATCCGGCAGAAGAAGACGGGGGAGCTGTATCTTTCTCTGACCCTGGGCGACCGCACGGGCGAACTCGACGCCAAGATGTGGGATAACGTCCAGGAAGTGCTCGAAGCCTTCGACCGCGACGACTTCGTCAAGGTGAAGGGCCTGGTCCAGATCTTCCACAACCGGCCGCAGCTGACCATACACAAGATGCGCCGGATGGACGACAGCGAAGTCGATTTCGGCGACTATTTCCCGTCGTCGAAGCGCGACGCCGAGGAGATGTGGCGCGAGTTGCGGGGCATCGTAAGCGGGATGACCAATCCGCACTTGAAAGCTCTGCTGGAGGCGATGCTGGACGATCCGGACATCGCACTCCGGTACCGCCGGGCGCCGGCCGCCAAGCAGATCCACCACGCGTATCTCGGCGGCCTGATCGAGCATGTACTTTCCCTGTGCACGCTGGCCCGCTTGACGGCCGGGCACTACCCGCAGGTCGACCACGATTTGCTGCTCACCGGTGTGGTGCTGCACGATATCGGCAAGATCTACGAACTGAACTACGAGCGGGGCTTCTCGTATTCGAGCGAAGGCCAGCTCCTCGGGCACATCCATATCGGCATTCGGATGGTAGCCGACAAACTGCGTGGCCTGCCGGACTTCCCTCCCACGCTGCGGTCACTGGTGGAGCACATGATTCTGAGCCACCACGGACAGCTCGAATTCGGATCGCCCAAGCTACCTTCGTTCCCGGAAGCGATGTTGTTGCACTACCTGGACGACATGGATTCCAAGATGGAGTGCATGCGGGCGCTGATCGAGAACGATCGCCAGGTGGAGGGCTGCTTCACTACGTATTACCCCGCGCTCGAGCGCGTCGCGCTGAAAAAGGACCGATATTTGAACGGCACAAAAGCGTCCGCACCAGAAAGCGTGACGCCAGACCCGGAGAGCAGCGCACCGCTCCCTGACGGTCGCGGCTCCGTTGCGCCGCCCGCTCTGGCCGCCCATCCACTTTTCGCACCCAAACCTGACTCGCCATTTGCGGATAAACTAAAGCAAGCGCTTGGTGGCGATGCCCCGGCGCCAGGCCCCCGACAGGAAAACTGATGACACGAGCCGCCCGCGACGTTCCTCCGCCGCTAGAGCTGTTGTGCCTGAAGGCGCTGTGGACGCTTCAGGAAGGAAATGTAAAAGCCGTCCAGCAGATCGTTGCCGAAAGCCGGCCGCTGGCGTACACCACGATCATGACCGTGCTGGAACGCCTGCTGCGGAAAGGCAAGCTGCAGCGGCGCAAACTGGGACGATCGTTCGTCTACGCGCCGACCGCGTCGCGGGATGAGATGCGTCACGTGGCAGTCCGGGAGCTTCTCGAGGGCTTTTTCGACGGGTCTGAGGACGAACTCCTGCGCTTTCTCGGCAAGGCGGACGGCAAGGCGAACGCGGCCGCGGCTGGTGACGGCGAAGCGCGGATTGATACGGTACTGCTGTAGGGGTTCGGGATTCGGGCGCTGCACCCCGAATCCCGCATCCCGAACCCCGCATCCCGATTTTCTTGTTGCGGCCCTGCAACTGAATGAGCCATATTGGAATTGGTGTCGGAAGCCATCGTGTAGAGCGCATTCACAGGACCATCGGCCGCTAGCCGTCCACGTCTGCCGCTCCAGGTGTCCGGCACTCCGGGGCGTTTGTCGTGGCGGAAAACCTGCTCTACTTCACAGAACTGGTTTCGATGCCGGTCTTCGACCTCAAGGGCCGGCGCATCGGGCGCGTCAAGGACGCGGCCGTGGTGCCGCTCATCCATGCCGCCCGCATCGATCGCATCCTCATGGGGGGCGCCGACGCCTGGCTGACCATCCGATACGATCAGGTTCGCTCCTTCGAACTCGGCAAAGGCATCTCCCTAAACGACGAGCAGCTCATCCCCTACCACGACGATGAGTACATGCTGCGCATCGGGCGCGACCTGCTCGACCAGCAGATCATCGACGTCAACGGCCGGAAAGTCGTCCGGGTGACTGACGTCACCTTCGAAATCCGCAAGGACGGCGACCGCGACATCCTCTCCGTGATGGATGTGGACATCGGGCTGCGCAGTATCTTCCGACGTCTCTGCCAAGGTGTGGTGCCGCCGCGCTGGGTGCGCCGCCTGCAGTCGCGAATCCCTCCGAACTCCATCCCATGGGACTTCGCCAACGTGGTGGAGCCCGATCCCCTGCGCCGCCTCCGACTCAACATTTCGTACAACAAGCTCGAGCAGTTGCACCCTGCCGACCTCGCGGACATTGTCGAAGACCTGGCCCCCGCCGAGCGCGAGGCGATCTTCGAGACCATCGACAGCGAAGTGGCGGCCGACGCACTGACCGAGGTCGATCCGAAGATGCAGGCGCGCATCCTGGAATCGCTCGAGCCGGAAAAGGCAGCCGACATTGTCGAGGAAATGGCGCCGGACGAAGCGGCCGATATCCTGTCCGAGCTCCACGAAGACACCTCGGAGGAGATCCTGGACGAAATGGATTCCGAGCCGAAGACCGAAGTCCGCGAGCTTCTGGAGTTCGAGGAGGACACCGCCGGCGGTCTCATGAACACCGAGTTCGTGTCCCTCCACGAAAACGCATCCGCCATGGACGCTCTGGCCGCGCTGCGCGGCAATGAAGACCTGCTCGAGATGCTCAACACCGTGTTCCTGGTCGATCCCGAAGAGCGCCTCGTGGGAGCGATTCCCCTGGCACGGCTTTTTCTCGCGGCGGGCGGCACGAAGCTGCGGGAGCTCGCCTCCGAGCCGCCCATCCAGGTATCAGTCGACGAAGGCCAGGACCGCATCACCGAACTTTTCGACAAGTACAACCTTCTGACCCTCCCGGTAGTGGACGAGGACGGCAAGCTCGCCGGCGTGATCACGGCCGACGACATCATCTCCGTGTTGAGGCAAAAGTGACGGATGCAGAAAATCCTGATCCGGTTCCGCAACCACCTGCTGCTGTTTCTCGCCGTCCTCGGCCCCGGATTCATCACGGCCAACGTCGATAACGATGCCGGCGGCATCCTCACTTATTCCCAGGCCGGCGCGCAGTTCGGATACCTGCCACTGTGGAGCCTCATTCCCATCACCATCCTGCTGATCGTGACGCAGGAAATGTGCTCGCGCATGGGGGCCGTCACCGGCAAGGGTCTTTCGGACCTCATTCGCGAGGAGTTCGGGCTGCGGGTAACCTTCTTCATGATGGCCCTCCTGGTGATGGTCAATCTGACCAACGTGATGTCGGAATTCGCGGGCATCGCGAGCTCGCTCGAGCTCTTTCACATCAGCCGCTACATTACCGTGCCGCTTTCGGCCGCCGCGGTGTGGGTGCTGGTGGTGCAGGGCAACTACCGCAGCGTGGAGAAGATTTTTCTGTTTGCCTGCGTTCTCTACGTGACCTATATCTTTTCGGCATTCCTGGTGCGGCCCGACTGGAAAGAAGCTGCCATCTACAGCGTCAGGCCGAAACTGATGCTCGATAGGGACTACATCTACATCCTGATCACCATGGTCGGCACAACCATCGCGCCCTGGATGCAGTTCTATCTGCAATCGGCGGTGGTCGAAAAAGGGATCACTCCCACGGAGTACAAGGCATCGCGGCTCGAAGTGGTGGTCGGTTGCATCATGACCGATGTAGTGGCGTTCTTTATCATCGTGGCCTGCGCGGGCGCGATCTGGAGCGTACATCCGACCAAGATCGAAGATGCGGCCCAGGCGGCGGTGGGTCTGAAGCCGTTCGGGAACTACGCCTTCGCCCTTTTCAGCGCCGGCCTGTTCAACGCGTCCATTTTCGCCGCCAGCATTTTGCCGCTTTCCACCGCCTTTACCGTCTGCGAAGGACTGGGCTTCGAATCCGGCGTGGACAAGCGCATGCGCGAAGCGCCCATCTTTTATGCGCTGTACACTCTGCTGATCGTCGTGGGCGCAGGCGTGGTGCTGATTCCGAAGTTCCCGCTCATCCAGATGATCCTTTGGTCTCAGACGCTGAACGGTATGCTGCTGCCATTGGTACTCATCTTCATGGTTCTGCTGGTCAACAAGACCGAGTTGATGGGCGAATGGACCAACCCCAGGTGGTTCAATGTAGTGTCGTGGGTATCGGTGGTGGTGATTATCGGGATGACGCTGGCATACGTGGGAATCGCCATTCGCGGGTAGTGGCGAGCGTGGGCTTCGCCCCGGGGCATGCCGGCTCGAAAGCCGGCATGGCAAGCTGAAAGCTTGCTCCACGGGGGCGGGAGGAGAGAACGATGTCGTCAGGCAAGGTCTTCATAAAGGGCGAATATGTGGTGTGCGCGTGCAAGCGCACGGTGGACGTCATCAGTCCGGCCACGGGCGAGCTGCTCGGCACGGTTCCCGATGCCGATGCCGACGTCGTCAACCGCGCAGTCGAGGCGGCCCGGGAAAGCTTCGAAAAGAAGACGTGGCGGGGCATGGATCCCTCCAAACGCGAGCGCATCCTGTGGAAC
>Ga0335083_10011744_pt1 | contig 10518 bp, 8 predicted proteins | sample Lox_Sample_42_FD_206716 | JGI IMG/M metagenome (GOLD analysis project Ga0335083, IMG submission 206716) | Soil microbial communities from Loxahatchee National Wildlife Refuge, Florida, United States - Lox_Sample_4.2 | ecosystem: Environmental > Terrestrial > Soil > Wetlands | place: USA: Florida... | reverse complement strand
AGCGGCTTGACCACCAACGTGTTCCTGACCGATCCGCGCCTGTTCGGCGTGCGCGTCACGAAGAACTGGTGAGGGGGAAACACCAATGAGCGAACTGATTCAGAAGAACGAACATCACGATTTCCGGTGGAAGCTCCTGTCGGGAGCTTCGGCGCTGGCCCTGGTGGGCTATGTTGCCGCTGTGCCCGTCGCCCAAGCCGAAGATAACGATCGGCCCACGGTCTGGATTGAACTCGGCGGCCAGCTAAGCCGATGGGAAAATAGCCAGGAGGCATATGCTCCACCCTTCGCGGCATTGACGCCTTCGAACCTCTCACGCCCGCAAACGTTCGAAAAGCCTCCACAGTATGGAGTGGACGAAAGCGCGTCGCTATTATTCCAGCCAAAAGACTCGGATTGGACATTTTTCGCGTCAATCCGCTATGGGCGATCCGGAAACTCCAAAAAAGTTCATCAGCAAAGCAATCCGGATACCTATACGGCGTATGTGAAAATCCACCGCAGCAGGAACGGCAGAGTTCGTGATTTCAAGAATTACTATACGAAATACCCTCTCTCTCCGCGATTTGTCGATGTGGCTGCGAAACAAAGTGAAAGCCACACACTTCTCGACTTTCAGGCTGGAAAGGATCTGGGAATAGGTCTGTTCGGACGCAATGCAGCGTCGACCTTGGACGTCGGTGTACGCTTTGCCCAGTTCACATCGAAGTCACGGATCAAGCTCAGAGAAAATCCAGATTGGCAATTCAAGACACATATCACGACGTTTCATACATCCTATACCTACTACAGCAGCCACTACAGTCTGCAAAGAACGATCAAGAATGTGTATCAGCCGTTTCATAGTTTTGCCGGTTCTTTCCTGGCAAGCCGCAGCTTCGACGGATTGGGACCATCTATTTCATGGAATTCATCAGAGCTTGTCGCAGGGAATCCTGAAAGAGGATCATTGACACTAGACTGGGGGTTAAATGCAGCACTTTTGTTCGGCCGCCAGAAAGCAAGTGTGCATCATCAAACGACGGGCCGTTTCCATTCTACCTACGCAGCCGGTACGAGCTTGCCCATTACCTATCAACGCCCCGCAAATCCCGATCACACCCGCTCCCGCAGCGTCATCGTTCCCAACATTGGCGCCTTCGCCGGCTTCTCGGTGAAATACCCCAATGCCAAAGTCAGCTTCGGTTACAAGGCCGACTTCTTCTTCGGCGCCATGGACGGTGGGATCGATGTGCGGCGCACCGAAGATATCGGCTTCCATGGGCCTTACGCGTCCGTGAGTATCGGCTTGGGCGGATAAGCACCCCGTTTCTGCTCATTCGATTTGGGCGGCGGAGCGATCCGCCGCCCCACATTCATTTGCCTCCATCGCGTGACTCCATCGCGCAAGAAAATTTTTCGCCGATCCGACTATAAAATCGCTACTCCAGCTTTGTCTGAATAAGCGAGACCCAAGGCTCGAACCCCTCATACGGTCGGGGATAGGCGGGGATGGTCGATAGGACGGACATCACCAGTGAGGGCGCAAAGCCGCGCTCTTCGGGCGCGCACATGAGCACGGCCGAAGTGGATGCATGGTTTCGCGCCGAGGTGCTGCCGCTGGAGGCGATGCTGATGCAATATCTGCAGCAGAACTGGCGCAATGCCAGCGACGTGCCCGACCTGCGGCAAGAGGTTTACGCCCGAGTCTATCAGGCGGCATGCGAGAAAGTTCCCGAACGCGCCAAACAATATGTCTTCGCCACCGCGCGCAACCTCCTGATCAATCGCATGCGCCAGGGACAGGTGGTCCCGATCGAGGCGGCCTCCGATCTCGAAGCGCTGGAGATCGCGGCGGACGCGCCGGGTCCGGAACAATCCGTCATCGCGCGCGACGAGCTGCGCCATCTGCAGGCAGCGCTCGATCGTCTGCCGCAGCGCGCCCGCGAGGTGATTTTGCTGCGCCGGGTGGAGGGGCTTTCGCGGCCCGAAATCGCCCAGCGCATGGGCATTACCGAAGGCACCGTGTCCCAACACCTTGAACAGGGTTTGCGCGCGCTGGTGGAAATTCTGGGCGGCGATCCGCCGTCCGTGCGGAGGTTGCCATGAGCGATCCGCAGACCATCGAGACCGCTGCCGCCCAATGGGTACGCCGCAAGGAGTTCGGCGATTGGAACGACGCAGTCCAAATCGAATTCCAATCCTGGCTCGAACAGTCCGTGCTGCATCGGGTCGCTTATTTGCGTCTTGAGGAAGGCTGGAAGCGCACTGAACGCCTCGCCGCGTTGCGCCCGCCCGAATTCCGCCGGGCGGAATCCCGGCACCCGCCGCGTCGCTGGACATCGCTGCTGCATGTCGCAGCCGCGGCCGTGATCGTTGCAGCCATTGGTGTTGCCGGCAGGGCCTATTTCCTTTCCCCGTCGGAAGATACCTATGCGACGCCGGTGGGCGGGCGCGAAATCCTCACGCTGTTCGACGGTTCGCACGTCGAGCTCAACACCGACACCATACTGAAGCTCGGGAAAAATCGGCGCACCGCCACGCTCGTCAAAGGAGAAGCCTTCTTCCAGATCCGCCACGATGCCGGCAACCCGTTCACGGTCAGCGCATCCGGCCATCGCATTGTCGATCTGGGTACGAAATTCTCGGTGCGCAGCGAGAGCGGCGGCAAACTCGAAGTGGCGCTATTTGAAGGTAAAGCGCGCATCGAAAACGCCAATGCGCCCCAGACCCACGGCACTGTCCTTGCGCCCGGCGACGTCGCCGTTGCGACTGCCGAGACGCTGAAAATCACGCGCAAACCGGTTCAGACGCTTGCCAACACCATCGGCTGGCGTCACGGCGTCGTTATCTTCCGTCATATGGCGCTCGCGGACGCGGCAAGCGAATTCAACCGTTACAATCTGAAGAAGCTGGTGGTCGATCCCAGTGCCGCCGCCATCGCCATCGACGGCACTTTTGCCACCGACAATCTGGAAACCTTCGCCCGTGTCGCGCGCATCGCGCTCGGGCTCAAGGTGCAAAGCAACGAACGCGAAATCGTCATCAGACGTTGAACGCGGCCGCCGCCGCCATCAGGGGGAAACTATGCACAAAAGGCTTATAAAATCGGTACTTCTGGGGGCAGCCAGCGCAATCGCCATCGCCACTTTCGCCCACGCCGAGAAGTTCAATATTCCCGGCGGCGATCTCGCAGGCGCACTCGAAGCCTATACCGCGCAAAGCGGCGTGCAGCTTGTCGTTTCCCACGATCTCATAAAGAACGTGCGCACCGGCGGCGTTTCGGGCTCGCTTTCCTCGTCGGAAGCACTCACCCATATCCTCACCGGCACGGGCCTTGCGGCTCGTCACGAAGATGGCGCGGTGGCCATCATCCGCGAGCAATCGTCCGCAGCCGACATCGTGCCCCTGCAACTCGCGCAGGCTGTCAATCCCGGCCGTCAGAGCGTTGAAACCGTAACGGTCACATCGTCGAAGCTCGGCGGCGCGGATGTTCAGAGCATTCCGATAGCGATCACCGCGCTTTCGCAGGAGCAACTCACCGCCACACAGACCGCCGGCGGTCCCGATCTCGTCAAGCTGGTGCCCAACCTGACATTCTCGAAGACGAATTTCACCGGCTACAACGTCCAGATCCGCGGTATCGGCACACAAGCGATCTCCGTGACCACCGATCCCGCGGTCGCCGTCTCATTCAACGACGTTCCGTTCATCCGCAATCATTTCTTCGAGCAGGAATTCTTCGACGTCAGCCAGCTCGAAATCCTGCGCGGCCCGCAAGGCACGCTTTACGGCCGCAATGCGACATCGGGCGTCGTCAACATGATTTCTGCGAAGCCGACCGATCATTGGGAAGCGCAAGCCTCCGTCGATGTCGGCAATTACAACAACCGTCGCCTGGAAGGCATGCTGAACATTCCGATCCTCGACGACAAGCTCGCCTTGCGCGCCGCCGGCGAATGGACCAAGCGCGACGGTTACGCTTACAACGAGGGAACGCAGAAGCAGATCGATGGGCGTGACCTGTGGTCCGGCCGCGTATCTTTGCTCGTCCATCCCTTCCAAAATCTGACCGCGACGGTCGTATACGAGCATTTCCAGGAAGACGACGATCGCGCCCGATCGACCAAACAGCTTTGCGCGCGAGCAAATGCGCCCGCAGTGGTGGATGGGCCCGCCGGTCCTCAGGTGCCGAACAATCGGGATTATCTCACCCCCGACGGGAATCTGGGGCAGCCCTGGCTATCACAAGGCTGCCGTCCCGCCTCGCTCTACTCGCGTCAATCGTATCAAACGCCGGATATCGGCGGCGCGCCGTTCATGGCGCCGTTTGTCGTCTTCGCCGGCCTCAACGGATATCTGACAGGCAATAAATGGACGGACCCCTATGCGGACGTGACGCAGCCGCGCGACTTGCGCGTCATCTCCTCCCAGATCGATCCCGTCTATCGTGCGAAAAATAACACCGTCGAGCTCAATGTCGATTACAACGTCACTTCCGAACTGACAGTCACGTCGCAGACCGCCTATAGCGACGATTTCCTCTACTCGACGGAAGATTACAATCGCTTCAATACGGTCGATAATTTCCTGCAAGATCGCCAACCGATCTCCGACCCGAACTTTCCGGGAACCTATGTCGGGCAAGATCATCAGTTCTGCGATCCGCAGCTCGGTTGCTCAAGCCGGTTTCTGGCCGAAGACCGTTCGTCGGAGACATCCCGGCAGGTCTACCAGGAGGTTCGTTTAAGCTCCAATTTCGAAGGCCCGCTGAATTTCGTCGCGGGCGGAAATTATCTCAGCTATCGCACCAGCGAAGACTACTACGTGTTTTCCAATCAGTTCTCGCTTATCGCGATGACCGTGGGCAATAACGTCTTCGTCGGCGGAACGCCGGGCGTCGACGCGCCGCATATTCCCTTCGATCCGGTTGGCGCCAATAGCTGCAACCCGCAGCCCGCAAGCCTTGCTGGAATTGGCCCCCTTCTGTTCGGAGGAATAGGTTGCCAATACATCGATCCCAATCCCGCCGACCATGTGAACGGCCAGGGCCACAATTATTTCCTGAGCCACAACCCTTATGGCCTCAAATCATGGGCCGCGTTCGGCGAAGCTTATTATCAGATCGCGCCGGACGTGAAGTTGACGGGCGGATTGCGCTTCACCGATGACAGCAAGAATTTTCCGATCTTCCCAAGCTGGACGCTTGTTGCCGGCAAGGGCCTTCTGCAAACAGGCGAAATCGATCAGGAATGGCAGGAAGTCACCGGGCGCGCCGTCGTGAACTGGACGCCCAAGCTCGACTTCACCGACCAGACTTTGGTCTATGCCTCCTATGCGCATGGTTACAAAGGCGGCGGCGCGAACCCGCCGGGCGTGATACCGCTTTGCCTTCCAACTCTATGTGTTACATCGCCCAGCAACCAGACCCATCCCCTGACCTTCGAACCGGAATTCAACAATGCGTTCGAACTGGGAACGAAAAACGCAGCGCTGGATGGCGCCCTCACCCTGAATGCGGATGTCTTCTACTACAAGTACAAGAACTACCAGATTTCCCAGATCGTGGATCGCACAGCCGTCAATCTGAATTTCGATGCCACGGTCCGCGGCGCCGAAATAGAAACAACCTGGTCACCGTTGCCGGGCCTGAAATTCGGCTTCAACGGCGGCTACGAGAACGCGACCATCGACAGCGGCCAATCGGCCATCGACTTGATGGATCGCACGGCCGGCAACACTGGATGGCTTGTCGTCAAGCCATTCCCCACGCAGACCTCGAATTGCGTATTGCCGACCTATGTCGTCAATGAAATCCTGGCGCGTGCGCCAGGTGCTGTAAGTACGCCCTTTGCATGCATCGATGCCTATACCTTTGGCCTTGATCCAGGTGCCGGTGCGCCATATACCCCCGATCCGAATCCAACGGACCTTCCAGGCTATATCGGATTTGATCCGGCTTCCGCGCCGAACAATGGCGAGGGTTTTTCGAAGGATGTGGGCGGCAACCAGCTTCCCAATACGCCGCATTTCAATACCAGCATCTCGGCGGACTACTCCATGCCGCTCTCGAGCGATTGGGCCGGAACGCTGCATGGCGATTTCTACTATCAGTCCGGTTCCTATTGGCGCATCTTCGACGATAGCGAATACGACAAGCTGCACGGCTACACGAACATCAATCTCGCCTTGATCTTCACCAATCAGGATGGCTGGCAGGCGATGGCCTATGTGAAGAACGTGCTCGATACGACCGCGATCACCGGCGCGTTCCTCAACTCCGACGACTCGTCGCTGACGACCAACGTCTTCACCACCGACCCCCGGCTCTTCGGCATTCGCATCACCAAAAACTGGTAGGCTGACCGAAGTGGCCTGTTGGCAAGCGGCGGAGGAAACTCCGCCGCTTTTTCTTTGGCTATTTAGCTGGCTTTCTTCTCTCGTTTGCCAAGCTGCTTGACGAAAAACTCCCCCAGCACTTCCAGCCGTTTCGGCTTCGGCCCACCAGGCGGCGTTACCCAATGCACCGCGCCCGGCGGCAGCGACCATTCGGGAAGAACGATTTCCAGCTTCTTCGTTTTCAGCGCGTCGCGCACGATGAAGTCCGGCAACACGCCCAGCCCCAGCCCTGCGATCAGGCTCGGCAGCATCGCCTCGCCATTGTTCACGCGCAGCGGCCCGCGCGGGCGCACGCTTGCCACCTCGCCGGATTTCTTGCGGAAGCGCCAGGTGTCCTGCGTCAGTTGATAGGAATAGCTGAACCCCACAAGCTCGGCGAGCTGCATCGGGTGGCGCGGCCGTCCGCGTGCGGCGAGATAGGAAGGTGCCGCCACCAGATGGAGCGGCATGGCGCAAAGCCTGCGCGCGACCAGCGATGAATCCGGCAGCGCCGCAATGCGTATCGCCGCGTCGAACCCATCTCCGATCAAATCGATCTGTGCATCGCTCAAATGCAAATCGATGGAGATGTCGGGATATTGCCGGAAGAACGCCGGCAACAGCGGCGCGACATAGAGCACGCCGAACGACATCGGCACCGCAAGGCGGATGAGCCCACGCGGGCTCGCCGAGTCCGCAAGCGTTTCGTTCTCTGCCGCTTCTGCTTCCGCCAGCATTGCGGCGGCGCGCGCGGCCAGCCCCCGCCCCGCATCGGTCAGCGCGAGCCTCCTCGACGTGCGGTTGAAAAGCCTGGTGCCCAGGCGGTTTTCCACCCGGCTCACGGCTTTGGAAACGGTGGGTTTGGAGAGCTTCAACTCCTCCGCTGCCCGCGAAAAAGACCGCAATTCCGCGACTTTCGCGAAGATCGCCAGTCCTTCCAGGTCGGGCAGGGCAGCCATGCAAATTTCAGAAACAATGTGTTTCGATAGTTTCTATTTCTGTTTGGGCCCCCGCGCAATATCTCTGTGGTCGGCAAAGGGCGGCGCACCCGCCCACAAGGAGACCGAACATGATCGAACGCAGACCTTTCCAATCGCTCGGCGGCGCCAACCACGGTTGGCTCAACGCCAAGCATCATTTCTCTTTCGCCGATTACCATGATCCCGCGCGCGTCCATTGGGGCGATCTGCGCGTCTGGAACGACGATGAGATTTCTCCCGAAACCGGCTTCCCGCCGCATCCCCACGCCAATATGGAAATCATCACTTACGTCCGCGAAGGCGCGATCACCCATCGCGATAGCCTCGGCAATGAAGGCCGCACCGAAGCGGGCGACGTGCAGGTGATGAGCGCGGGCTCCGGCATCCGCCACGCCGAATACAATCTGGAACCTACGACGACCAAACTTTTCCAGATCTGGATTCTGCCGACGAAAGACGGCGGCCAACCCGCCTGGGGTGCGAAACCGTTTCCGAAAGCCGATCGTTCGGGCCGCTTCGTCACGCTGGCCAGCGGCTTCGCCAACGACAACGATGCGCTTCCCATTCGCGCCGATGCGCGCGTGCTGGGTGCCACGTTGAAGAAGGGCGAAACGGCGGAATATAAGATCGGCGCTGGCCGCTTCGGTTATCTCGTCCCGTCCGGCAACATCACCGTCAACGGCGTGGAAATCGGCCCGCGCGATGGCGCCGCGATCAAAGATGTCGAGGTGCTGAACGTCACCGCCCTCGAAGACGCCGAGATCGTCCTCGTCGACGCCGCTTAAACCACGCCAAACCACTGTGCCGCCCGCGCTACCGCGCCGGGCGGCATTTTTATTTCAAGCCTTTCCGGCAATTTCCTGTCCGCGCGCAAAGATTCTTCGCCAGCGCATCCCCGGAAACGTCCGCGCCATTTGTTCTAGCCTGTGTGGACGTAAACTTTCGACCCTCGAATGGCGGAGAGGGGATGACAGACACGCCGGATAGAAGCCGTGAACCCACGCACACCGGGACGAGCATGAGCGCGTCCGGGCTTGAGGAATGGTTTGTCCGCGAGGTCTTGCCGCTGGAGGCAGCACTGATGCAGTTCCTGCGCCGCAGTTTGCGCAACAAGGACGATGCGGACGACGTCTGCCAGGATGTCTATGCCCTCGTCTGCGAAGCCGCCCAGCAGAAGCAGCCCCATCCGGTGAAGCCGTTCGTGTTCACGGTGGCGCGCAATCTCCTCATCAACCGCGTGCGCCGCGATCAGATCGTCTCCATCGAAGCGGTGGCCGATCTCGATGTGCTGGGCATCGCGGTCGATGAACCGGGCCCGGATCGCAGCGTCATGGCGCGGCAGGATCTCCATCGTCTGCAAGCAGCCCTCGAACATCTGCCCCCGCGCTGCCGCCAGGCGGTGGTGCTGCGCAAGATCGATGGTTTGTCCTATCGCGAAATCGCCGCCCGCATGGGCATCGGCGAAGACACCGTCTCCGAATATCTCACCCACGGAATGTTCGCACTCGCCGACATGCTCAATGCCGATGCGCCGCAGAAGGGAGACGCATCATGAGCGATCCCGTCGCTCCCGAACGTGCGAAAGATGTGCGCGCCGCCGCCGCCGCCTGGCTCGAACGCCGCGAACGCGGGGCCTGGTCGAACGATCAACAGACGGCGTTCGACGCCTGGATGAACGCATCCCTGCAGCATCGCACGGCTTACTGGCGCGTCGCCGATGCGTGGCACCGCACCGATCGTCTGCGCGTGCTCGGCGCGCCGATGCGCGCGCAAGCCGCATCGCCAAAGAAAACCGCGCCCTGGCTGTTCCGCGGCATGGCCGCAGCACTCGTCGTGGCGATGGCAGGTGGCGTCGCCTACAAAACCTATTTCGCCAATCCCGCCGCCAAAACCTACAGCACCACCATCGGCGGCCGCGAAACGCTCGCCTTCGCCGACGGTTCGGAAATCGATCTCAACACCGACACGGTGGTGCGCACCGCGGTCAGCCGCGACAAGCGCATGGTCTGGCTCGACAAGGGCGAGGCCTATTTCCGCATCAAACACGATGCCGCCCATCCCTTCGTGGTGATCGCCGGCGGCCACCGCGTCACCGATCTCGGCACGCAATTCATCGTGCGCCGCGAAGAGGGCAGGCTGGAAGTTTCGCTCGTCGAAGGCCGCGCACAGGTCGATGCCGCCAACGGCAGCGTGCGCCCGGAAACGCTCAAACCCGGCGACGTGCTCGTCGCCACCGCCACCACGATGGCCGTCACGAAAAAAGCCCCCGCCGTGCTGACGGATAAGCTCGGCTGGCGCCAGGGCGTGATCGTCTTCCGCCACACCACGCTTGCCGATGCGGCGGCCGAGTTCAACCGCTACAGCAACACCCAACTCGTCATCAAAGGCGGCGAAACCGCCCATCTCACCGTCGTCGGCACCTTCCGCGCCAACGACATGACGTCGTTCGTCGAAGTAGCCCAGACCATTTTCGGACTCAAAGCAGCCCGCCGGGACAACGAAATCGTGCTGTCGCGCTGAACATCATCTGGATCAAGAGGGGGAAACATGTCCGCATCATTCAAAGCCACACTGATAACCACAGCCTGCATCGCTGCCTTGATGAACAGCGCGCAAGCCCGCCAGTTCAACATCCCCAGCGGAGACCTCGAAGCCGCGCTGAACGCCTATTCCGCCCAAACCGGCGTGCAGGTGTTGATCTCCGGCGATGCGGTCAACGGGGCGCGTTCAGCGGGCGTCGAAGGCGATTTTTCGCCGGACGCAGCGCTGACCAAACTTCTCTCCGGAACGGGTTTCAGTGCGCGTAAGACTTCGTCTGGTGCGATTGGAATTGTACGCGAACGGTCTTCGAGCAGTGAAGAAGTGGCCGTATCGCCTATCCAACTCGCACAAGCCACGTCATCGCCGCGCGCGGGGGTAGAAACCGTAACGGTCACGTCGTCGAAACTCGGCGGTGCAGATGTGCAGAGCATCCCGATTGCGATCACTGCTCTTAGTCAAGAACAACTTACCTCGACTCAGACGGCAGGCGGTCCTGATCTGGTCAAGAACGTTCCGAACCTCACATTCACCAAAACGAACTTCACGGGCTACTCAATTCAGATTCGCGGCATCGGCACACAAGCAATCTCAGTTACGACCGATCCTGCGGTCGCTGTTGCATTTAACGACACGCCGTTTA
>Ga0335083_10011743_pt1 | contig 10518 bp, 12 predicted proteins | sample Lox_Sample_42_FD_206716 | JGI IMG/M metagenome (GOLD analysis project Ga0335083, IMG submission 206716) | Soil microbial communities from Loxahatchee National Wildlife Refuge, Florida, United States - Lox_Sample_4.2 | ecosystem: Environmental > Terrestrial > Soil > Wetlands | place: USA... | reverse complement strand
ACGCCGCGCGCATCGACCGACCGGGAATTGGCTCCGCCGGGATCGACGGAGCCTTGATGGAATCCGGTGCAACGTCGACCTCAAACTGAAGCTCTGGTGTGCAGTCCCAATCGCAGACGTCAAATCTCCCGCCACATCCACCACAGACAATGAACTCCTCGTCGAATCTCTCGTAGGGCCCGCAATCCAGGCCGTGAGTCTCGACGGACGTCGCGAAGCGCAAGTCTCCGGCTGGCGAGCCGCAATCCGGACAAGCCATGGCGGTTCCTCCTTCGGTCGAGCTGCATCATTCACATTCAGTGCGGTGGCGGCAGGCTCGGCCAACCTGCTGCCACCGTTGCCGATTCAGAACTTCCGTGCAAGCCGCTCTTCCAGAAACGCACCCAATTTCGCAGTGGCCTTGAATTGGGGTATCGGATCGAGTTCTTTGAAGGCGGACGTGAATGCGTTGGACAGGCTCCACAGGGTCCGCGGCCGAAAATCTTCATACTGCGGCTCGAAGTACAAGTCAGGCACGCGCCGGGCGAGGTGCTTCGGGACCTCGAGTTCGCTTTCGATAAACGCCTCGTAGACGATCATCTTCGCTGAGACGTTGCTCAGTTCCATGCTTTGCCAGGCCTCCACCTGTTTCTGCATGGGAGCAAAATTGCGTTGCATCCGATCGACACCGACTGAGATGGAATCGACGAGATTCAGGGACTTCGAATGCTTCGCGAGAACCGGCGTGAAGTCTCCGCTGAACGCCATATTCGAGCAAACGAAGACCCTGTATCCGCAGGTGAGCGCCAGACGCATGCTCTTGTCGTGCGAATTCCGAAGCCCGATGGAGAAGCGTGCTCCGTGCATCTCGGTCTCCAGATCGAGCACGCCGAACATCTTCATGCCATCCGGCGATACTGCGTATTCGTCGTGGACCACGCCGATGTGACGAAATCCAAGCGTCTCCACGAGCGCCTGGACGATTTCATGATGGGGTACGGGTTGATGAGTTGCCGTTGCCGGCGGTGTGGGAACGAGGGCCAGTTCATCGCGATTGATGGTCCGGCCCGCGTACCCGATTAGGGTGCTGGTTTCTGACATGTTGTCTCCTGTGTTGTTGAATTGTGGATTGAAGAGAGATGTCCCCGAGACGGCCATGACGTGCTTGACCAACCCCGGGGAACCATGAATCGGACCGATATTGACTAGGTTTGTGCTCCGAGGGGAGCCGCTCTTGCGGTCAGTCCCGCCGCAACCTGCGACGCATTCGTTTCCAGACCTTCGGTTCCGCTCGGAGAGCGACTAAGGCCCCGCTGGACAAATTGAGGAAGCCACCGTGATATGCCATCGGCTCGCACCGAAAGAGACGGCTGAGCAGCGCCAGTGCATGGTTTGCCAGTGTCTGGTTAATGAACGGATGCTGCCGCTCTAGCGCCTCGGCGGCGCTGCAACTGGGTTGCTGATCGTCGTCGAGTGCCGGATCGATAATTTCCGGGAAGAGTTCTGAAACTGCCCGAAGCCGATAAGCCTTATGTTTGTTGGCACGATTGAGAGGCTGCCCCAGGACGAACTGCCCCGTGTCGGCACTATTGCCAATGTCAAGCCAGTAGCCAATGCCGCACCATGTGGCGGTGACGGTCCCATGTATCTTTGCCCGGGCGGCGCGGCTGTCCACGCAACCGATCACGAGGTCGAGATCGTTTTGCAGATCGTGCCCCGTTCCCAGATGCTGAGGGACGGCCTGCCAGTCCAGCCCCCAAAACAGATTCAGGCGGTTGATCAGGACAACGGATTTGAATAGCCCAATCTCGCTCGCGGAGAACGGCTGGCGGACACAGTTTGCAGCCGAGATCCGGTCCCCATCGATTACGGTGACTGCCAAGCCGGACGGGTGACCGCCGGCGATCAACGCCTGGTGAAGATGTGGCAGCCCACCGACAAGCGCGCTGCCCGTTCCCCCGCAACCAACCACCGCGACCTTGATAGTCCGCCGAAGCAGGTAGGGATGAATGGTGTGCATTCAGTCCTCCCCGTCCCGGACGAAGGCTCCGAGCGTGTCGCCGCTCTTGACTAGAAACTCCGCCGGGAATTCTGCCTCGCTATTCGCCAGGTCCCGCCACAACCCGAGGAAACCCTCTGGATGCGCCGTCAGGCGCGCGCCGATTGCGGCATGGGTGAACTCGCTTTCGAAGAATGCCCTTTCCCACGGCTTCATCGCCTCGAGGCACAGCTTCCCCGGAGCGCGCATGCTGCCCTGGCACACGCGGCCCGCCCCATCGCAGTTCCAATACGGCGCGAACATCAGAGCGGTCTCGGATCTGGGCCTTTTGTTCTCGCCTAAGGCGCGCACTGCAAGTTCCGATCCGCAGACCCTGAAGACTAGCGGCGGTTGGGGAAAGATGTTCCCGTTCAGCGTTCGCCCATCGCTTGAGTCGCTAAAGAACATCACGCGGCGCTGCGGCCTCGTCCACCAGACCATCATGTCCGGTGTGCGCGCGAGAACATTGGCGGGAAGAATCTCCCGGGCGACGGTCTGCCCGAGTCCTTTTGCCAACTGCCTCAGGAATTCAACCGTGAGCGGCTCGCCCGCGTCAAGATAGGGCGGTCCGCCATCCGGCGAGTTCTTGGGCTCGTGGATCGTCGCAAATGATTCCTGGCCGTCGGAATACACCAGGATCGCCCTCGACAGCCCGTAGCTCCGGTTCGATCCGAAATGTACGGTTTTCATCATGGTTTCTTGTCCTCCCTGCGGATCGGTTCCCATCCGGGCACAAAATCGAGGACGCGACGAGCGGCCAAAAGCGTGTCGAGGGCGTCTTTCAAACAAGCGAAGGCGCGTTCGGTACTCATGGCGTCCGTGCCGTCGAAAGGAATCAGCGGCCATGGTTCCGGAGTCGCTTCGAGCATTAACTGGCTCTCTTCGTCGAAGCACGCTTCGATCGCATCGCCCTGCTGAAAGATCGCTAATAGGATTGGTACCGGCGGATTGCAGTCGCAGAACGCATCTCGGATCGGTTCCGGGATCTCCGGTAGCCGTACGCGACCGGATATTCGATCGAGTTCCACCGTCGCTTTGAGGAGACGTGAGACCTGCTTACTCGGCCCCAGTCGGTCCATCAGCGCCTTTAGCGCGCGACGGCCCAGTGGCCGCTTTTTCATGCATGGCGGCAGCAATTTATCTCGGTCCGGCAGAGGTGAATCATCCTGGCCCGTCCCGGGCTCGTAGTCGTCCTCGAGGACGGATAGGCGTTCGTCAGCGTCGCGGTCATCATAAACGCGGAATACCCGCCCCAAACCGTAGAGGAAGAGCCGCGCAAATGTCACGGGAAGCTGCGGGTGATCCTTCTCGCAAAGGGCCAGAGCCGGTCCGAGATTGACGAAACCGCACGACCCTGCCTCCATGTAGAGGAACATCTGTGAGCCGTCGGGCTCGTCCTCGGTCTCACACCATTCGTGCGGATCGGTCGACAGGGTCACGGATAGATCGAAGGCGCCGTCGATCGCGGCCTCGGTCGACCGTTCGATGAACCGATTCAAGGTATGGCGCAGAAAGCTGGCTGGCTCCTTGCCACACCGGGACCAATCTGAAGGGTTGCCGATCCCGAGTTCGAGCAGGATGGTGGCGAACCTTGCAGCTGCGGCATCAGATCCAAAGGACGAATGGCGAAGGTCGACGTGGTCGAGTCGCGGAACCGCCAGGCTCGGCCCAGGAGCGATCAGCCAGGGGGCGCGAGCCCGGCGGGCGCTCTCATGCCCGAATCCTTCCGGCCGTAGGTATTGTGCTGGAGCGCTCGTGCAAGGATTTGGCAGGACTGCTGGAACTGGGGGCATTTCTTGAACTCCCGAACAACCTCGCTGGTCTTCCGAGTTTGCCCGTCCACTACTCGCTGAAGTTCGCGAAGGACCATCTTCTTTGTCATCCCTTGGTGCCGATCGCCTTCGCGAAATGATAGACCAGCTTGTTCCCGACCGCCTCCGGCCCCGTGACTGCGGCCGTTGCGATCTCTGGATATGTCGCCGAAAATGCAGTTCGCACTTCCTCGATGCTGAGCGTCGGATTGGGATCCGGCAAACGAACCCCGTCATAGCGGAATTCCCGGGCCATTGTTTCTATGGTCATTGATTTTCAACCCTCTTCTTTCTTCTTCTCTGTAGGGCACCAGAATTAGTGACGGCGCGACACCCGAGGCGCGGACGCGTCGAGTTCCCGGCGGGGCTCCCGCCGATCACGCACGGCGTCGCCAGTGCCCAAAGCGCACCTCGACTCCAGACGAACCCATGCCAGGATGCAAGATGCCAGGCTTAAGGTGGTCGCCGGACCACGATGGAAAGGAGCAAGCCGCCCTAACGATTTCGTCACCGACGAAAGAGGTCGGCGAACCTCGAAGAGTCCGGCTGGGCGTTTTCTATCGTCGTACTTTGAAGGCGAATTCGGCAGAGCAGCGGGCAAACAGACAAAACTCGAAGCGTTTGAAACATAATAAAGAAGAGGTGGCATCTTGCCGTGCGACAAAAAACATCGCAGAAGCTGCTCAACCCGAATCAGCCCACCGAGCAACTCGGCCTCATCTTCATTGAGAAGTTCGCGCATCAGATCGGCGCGATCTGGCGGCCGACGCCGAACCACGACTACGGCATCGACGGTGAGCTTGAGCTAACCGATCGAGGTGTGGTGACCGGCACCATCATCAAAGTGCAGGTCAAATCGGGTGCCAGCTATCTCAAGAACAAGAGCCAGGCGGGCTTCTCCTTCTACGTCGATCCGTCCGATGCCTCGTACTGGCCGAATGTGAATTTCCCAGTGATCCTCGTAGTCTACAACCCGGTCGACGACACGGGGTACTGGATGGACATGAAGCGCTACCTGGCCGATCATCCGCCAGACGGCTCAACGCCCGTGGTCCGTTTCTCCTATGCCAAGCATGGGCTCACGCAGAAAAGCCTTCTTGGCTTGTCCGAGATCGCAATTCAGGACGAGGTGGAGCGCACGGAGTTTCTGGTCGACAAGATCCGGGAGACGCTGCATAGCAACTTGCTTCCCGTGGTAGGTCTCCCGAACGCCGTCTACGAAGCCGAGTTTTCCTTAAAGCGCTTGGCCGAGGCGGACGAGGACAGCGCATCCTTCGCGAAGGGCTCCGGAGGCTCTTACCGCGGATTCCAGGACCCGGCGGATTCGGCGTTCCACTTGAAGGGTTATATCGATCCCACTACGATCAAGGAACTTAAATATCCGCAGTACCTCAAGGCGTCCCGGTCGCGCGACTTTGCTGTCGGACGCTGGAACCGTGCCATGCGCGAGTTCCTTTTCCAACGTGGACTTCTGGCGAAGGACGAAGAGACGTTCTATTTTCCTCCCAACCCGGACGGCACCGCGCGCTCCCTGACCTGGGAATCCACACGTGGGAGATCGCCGGAACGGCAGGTTGCCTATCCCTACATCGGCAAGAAGTCTGGCCTCGTGGCATTCTGGGTCCACCATGCCTGCCGCATCGGGTTCTGTGAAGTAGGCGGCTACTTCTTCCTGCGCTTGACGCCGGCGTACGTCTTCACGCGCGACGGCGAGGAATTGATCGCCGACCGTGAAGCCGGAGCGCTCAGCACATCCCGCAAGAGCAAGGACCGCAATTACCAAGTGCTCAACCACCTCATGTTTTGGCTCTGGTTTCTGCGCGACGGGCAGGACCGAATCACGCTCACAATCGATGGCGCCGAGGTGATCCTCTCCACTACGTTCCTGAATGGCGAGGCGGCGTTCGGCATCCCTGCGGACGAGAAGAGCCTCATTGAAATCGTCGCCGCCGATCCCGACGTTGACTGGAAGGAACTCGAATCCGAATCCGAGGTGGAGGAGAGAGACGAAGAATGACCACTCTGCAAATATCGCCCCCCTCGCCAATTGAATTGGATATCCTCGATGAGCCGCCCCTTATGTTTGCGGGCCGAAGACTTGAACGCGATCCGAAAGTAGGACTCATGGCGGGACCGGCTGGCCTGGACACGCCTTTACATCCTTCGGAAATCGATATCGCTCTCATCGGGACCGGCACCACGATCGAGGCGGGCCTTCGCTGGATCGAGGAATGCACGAAGGGTATCCCCGGCAATCCGAAGACGCCTCGCCATGTGAGAGACTTTCCGGGTTTTTCGCCGGACTCGCCATTCAAGAGCCTCTTGCGCCCACAGCAGACCCTGCAGGGACTGATCACCGATATCGACGTACGCGGAGTCATCGGCGAGCAGCGCTACGAAGACGGGTTCAAGAAGGCGATGGATCTCTTAACCGAGAAGGTCACTCTTACCTGCGAAAGTCTCCCTGGCGCTCGAGTGGTGTTCTGCGCCATCTCCCAGCAGATCGTCGAATACTGCTTGGAAGCGGGTTCCTACTTGCGAAAGGCCGGGTCCAAACATCCGTTCTTTTCGAAACTGTTGCAACTGGAGGAGCAGCACGGCCAGGAGCGCCTCTTTCCGCGTCCCGCTGATTTACGCGATAACGAGAATATCGTCTACCGTAATCTGCGTCGCGCGCTGAAGGCGAAGACGATGAAGCTCCGCAAACCCCTGCAACTCGGTCTCGAAACCAGCCTCTTCTCCAGCCGATCGCAACACCCGGCCACGAAAGCTTGGAATTTCTGTGTGGCGCAATATTACAAGGCTACGGGAGCGCTGCCCTGGAAACTCGATGGCATGGATGCAAATACGTGTTTTGCCGGCATCAGTTTCTTCCAGGAGCTAACCGACGATTCCTTCCGGATGCGCACCAGCCTGGCACAAGTGTTTTCCGGTGATGGCGAGACCTTCGTGGTCCGCGGCCATCCCTTCAATTGGGACCAGAAGAAATCGCCACACTTGCCCCGAGACGCCGCGGAAGCGCTCATGCGCCTCATCATCAAAGGCTACAAGGAATTCCATAGCGACCAGGCGCCACAGCGAGTTGTCATCCACAAAACCTCCAAGTTTTACAAGGAAGAAGTCGAAGGCTTCCTAGCCGGGCTCGACGGCATCCGCCAGTATGATCTCGTATCCATCCAGAAGATCGGCACCCGCCTCTTTCGTGAAGGCGGCTACCCGCCGTTGCGCAGAACCTATGCACGCTGCGGCTCGGGGCATTTTCTGTATACGCTCGGCTACATCCCCGAGCTCGGAACGTACCCGAAGGGATACGTGCCGGAGCCGTTCTATTTGCTCGATCACCATGGCGACACGCCGCCCCGCCGTTTGTTCAAGGAAATCCTCGCCCTCACCAAGATGAATTTCAACAACGTCGACTTCGCAGACGGCGATCCGATTACAACGCGCTTTGCCCGGCGCATTGGCGAAATTCTCGCCTATATAAAAGAAGGCGACGAAGACAAGCATTATCGCTACTACATGTGAGCCCGGCCGACCAGTATTCTCAGCGTTAAAATGACGTATCGTTCATGGCCTTGCCTGGTGATGATGTCGTGGAGGTGCGATTGCGTTCTGCGATCGGCCGCGCAGAGACTGCGGTGCTTGCGAATGATGCCGGAGTTCGGCATTTGTACGACCATGATGTGCTCACCCGGCCCTTGTTCTGTTTTGGTCGGGTGGCGATTGCGTCGTACTTTACGATTGGGGCAAATCCTTCGGCGGATGATTTTCGCGCGGGGCGCTGGGGTGCAGGCGACCTTGCGTCGCAGTGCTTCTCGTACTTCGATCGTGTGACCCCACACGACTTTTTCCCGAACTGGGAGGCCGCGCTGGAGCCGTTGATAACAATGTCGTATGCCAGTGGTGGTCTTTCACATCTCGACGTGTCGCCGCGGGCGACGAAGTCTCTTCGGGCGATCAACAGCCTCGGTGATGCTGTCATCAACGATTTCTTGGCGATGGCGCGTGCTGACGCGAGTTACTTGTTCGAGATCCTGGCGATCGTCTGGCCCCAGGTTCGGGGATTATTTGCTGCTGGAACCATCACCAAGAAGAAGTACCTCGACGCGTTCCTGGCTGCCGTTGGGCCGTCGCATGGGTTCGGATTCCGCCGCCGCTGCGTTTTTTCAGGCCGCGCGACAAGTCCGTTGGCGTCCAGCAAGGTCTACGACGTGACCTTCGGCGGGCGGTCAGTGCCGTTATTCTTCTGCCCCGTCGGAGCAAGCGCTGACCGCCCGGGGGAACAGGAATATTTCCGCGCCCAAGTCAAGGAGAACGCGGAATACCTGCGCACCCTGTTTTTCTAAAGGTCGGACATCGGTACGACTACGCTTTGGCTGGCGTTGCCCCGCCGAAAAGGGCTAGGATTCATAGGTCTTCGGGTGAATTCTCCCCGTACGTCAATCAATATTGGAACTAGCCAATTGGTCGGGTGGCTGCGGCTCCGCGGGCGTCGAAGGATCAATGGCTACCGTTGTGGTTGAGTCCGTGGAAGTTGGGCTGTCGAACAAGGTGCCGTTTTCAACCGGCTCGTGTGACGCTTTGCTTCCGAACACCGGTTTGCCATCTTTGAACTCCGCGGTTGGAGCCGACGCCGGAGGAGGCGTACTTGGGGTCCTCGATCCATTTCCCTTTTTCTTGTCATCGATCCTCTTTTTGTTCTCTGCCTCGATGGCTTTAACGGCCGCAGCGTGCTGGGTCTTCAGTTCGTCGAGGTTCGACCCAGTCTTCGTGACCGATTCGGTAAACGACGTCAGTTGGCCCGACAGTTCGCGGTCCAGTTCGGCGGCTTTGCCCGTAATCGAGAGCGGCGCCGTGAGCGCTCCGTTCTCGTCCGCACTTCCTTCCAGTTTCCGCGGGATTACGTTCACCCTGAGTAATCCCTCGCCAACATCCGAAATGGTGATCATTACGACGCGTTGCTTGAGCAACGGCATCAATTCTGTAAACACTGTTTGATTTCTCCTTTTCTCTGAATGCGACTTTCCTGTCGCGGGACCGTGGTTGAAAGCTGTTAGCCGACAGAGCGGTTGCCCTAGTTCCGGCTATAATCCAGCCAGATATGAATCACGCAGATCCCGGCACGATGCGCGCGAGAGCGCGCCAGGCCATTGAAATTCTTAAGACGCAGCTTCTTCAGACCGGAGCTGTGGAGCCGCTGGTGGCGCTGTATTTCCACGACCACATCGAGCAGGTTCAATTCGAAGATCCATCCGTCCTGGACCACTTTGATATCCGGACGGCGCGGAGCTTCGACTACCTGCGTACCCTGGTCGGGATCCGGACGCCCCAGGCGGCCATGATGACCCTGGACGTTCGAATGGGGCCCTTCGAGAACGATGAGCGGGACGTTGTAGCCGATAAAACGGCCATCTTGCTGATGCTCGACTCCCCCCTGCTAACAATTCAGGTCATCCTGCCCTATAGACGTTCCGGTGGGAGGGTCGCCGTGTCAGAGGTTCATTACACGGAGATGCCGGGCGACGAAAATGCGTCGCCTTGCCCGATCTTCAAGATTTTCTCTGAAGCACCGATGGCCGTGTGCTGAGCAACTGCATCCCCCGCCGACGTGCGAGTGGCCCGCGAGGTTGTCGAGCCCACACGCATCACCATGTAAGATCTGGGTTTGTGACCCGCTCGCTGGAAGCAGCCACTGCGACCACCGGCAATAACGGACCAGCGCTCTACGGCGTCGGGCGGCATATATCCCTCTTTGATTAGGTCGTCATAGCGCCCTGCAGCCCGTAGATATTCTTCACGACGGCGTTGCCACGCCGGGCATTTTGATTTCTGATTCTGCATAGGAGTGTGCCTCAAGCTGAAGCGGGTTGTCAGAAAAATTTGGGAGAAGCGGCTGGCCTAATGGCCGGATGCGGGTCACAATCTACTCTATGGAGAGCCAATCCCATCATCGGCAAGACGCCAGGGAGGCGAAGGCAATCGTTGCCCTGGCATTACGCAACGGACCCATTGAAAATATCCATACGGGAAGGCCATGTCCCACTTGTTCCGGCCAGGCGGGCTATTCCAGGATCACCGATGCCGAGATGAAGGCGATCATGAGGAGAGGAGTGCCGTGAACAGAGTCTACGCTCTCCTTTTGCTGAAGAGCTCGGACCCCGACAAATACGAATCTGAGGTGCGGTTCGGCGAACGCTACACCGTGAACTGGGATGAGCCCACGATGCCAGAAAGCCGGAAGGGGTGAATTGATCCCGAAAGCGTTGAGGCACGGCATACTACGGCATTTCGAATCGTCAGATTACCTGCAACTTGAAGCGGTTGAGCGTTAAATCCGCGCCCTCGACTGCCTTCTCCAGGTTCAGCGCCTGCTTGATCGCGTCCAGTTCCAGCGTGATCTCCTGCTTCCGAACGCCTGCTATTACCGTATTCCGAAGTTCATCCGGCGTTCGCGCGAGGAGCTCCTGCCATTGAGGAAGCGGCAACGTAACCGTCACGCGCTTGTATTCAGCCGGGATCTTCTGTTCGTCGATCACGTTCACCGATGGCGGGCACTTCCGTTTCTTCAGCGTGTTCGTCCGGCCTTCCAATTTCGTTACGCGAAGCCAGTCGAGAACACGCAAAACCATGCCGCTTACGCGGTCGGCGGTCGCCTCGAAGTGCTTCTGGCGGGCCTGGAGGCGCTTCACT
>Ga0335083_10011741_pt1 | contig 10519 bp, 10 predicted proteins | sample Lox_Sample_42_FD_206716 | JGI IMG/M metagenome (GOLD analysis project Ga0335083, IMG submission 206716) | Soil microbial communities from Loxahatchee National Wildlife Refuge, Florida, United States - Lox_Sample_4.2 | ecosystem: Environmental > Terrestrial > Soil > Wetlands | place: USA... | reverse complement strand
TATCCGCAAGGCGCTGGCCTTGTACGAGCAGCCGGAATTGTTGCGCCGGTACCTCCGGAACGCCATGAAAACCGATTTATCGTGGGACCGAACGGTTGGCGAATACCTGAAGATCTACGAAACGGCCAGAAACTCTAACGGTATGCCACATTGAGGTCCGGCTTCTGGACCAGGTTGGCAAACCGGTGCGCCCGTTCGGCCACGACCCGTTTCGGATGGTTGACTTCCTGGGGCGCATTCCAAAGTACATAAAACTCGAAATCTGTAGGCTCACGGTGATGGCTGGCCTCAAATTTGGTGATCCGGGTATGCATGATGTTTTTGGCCACCTTTAAGGCCTCATGGGCATTTAACGGATTTCCGCCCGGCCAAAGGTACGGCCGGATCTGGTAACGGGAAATTTCGCCACAGGTTCCTATAGCCTGGTCGTCATTACCGCTTTCGAGCATGGACAAAGCAGACCAACGATCCATCGCATGCGCCGGGGACACAAAAGCGCAAGCGGCTGCCAGAACAATAAGAGCTATTAACCTCATCGTCATATTATTTAGCTGTTTAATTGCCAAAAGGAAAGGACAATTTAATTAAATATAACAAACATTGTCTAACTATTATTACTGGGGCGAAAATGGGGCAGGATCAAGGACTTGCCGCAAGCATGAGCGTTGGCGGCACCAGACGACACCAAACCTATAGTTAAAGTTTGCATGGTAATCACATTGCAATTTTCCCATTCCGGCTGGAAATCTGCAATACCACTTTGGGGACATACCAATGCACTTTTAGGCGGGTTATTAGCTTCGGTTTTGATGGGGTTTTAGCGTCCCGGAAGTCTCGTGAGCCGTCTCTGGTCGGCCGATTCAACGTTTTAACCATTCAACGTTTCAACGGCCTTTTAATCCTTAAACGTATTGTACTTCTTAACGATGCGGCGGACTGTGCTGCGAGGCGTTACCCGGGTAAGCATGATCATGGCCTTGTTTTGCAGGCCGGGTACTGAAATGACCGTTTTATTACGAAATGCCTGGTGGCCGATTTGGGCGACTTCCTCCGCGGTCATTTTCTTGGTTTGGGCAACCCGTTTCTTTTGGCCCCGGGCGACCGTCCCGAAATTGGTTTCAGTGGGGCCGGGGCAGAGGACCGTGACCGAAACGCCCGTGCCGTCCAATTCTTCAGCCATGGCCTCGGAAAACGACTGGACGAAGGCTTTGGAAGCGTAATAAACCGCCAAATTTGGCCCCGGGACGAATCCGGCGACCGAGCCAACATTGAGTATGCCCCCTGCCCTTCGTTTGGTCATTTCGGGCAGGAAAAGGCCCGTAAGCTCGACCAGGGCGTTGACATTGACTTTGATAATCTCAAGCTGCCGCTGGAGGGACATTTCCAGGAATTTCCCGTGCAGACCGAACCCGGCGTTGTTGACCAGCACATCCACGGGGATTTTTTGGGCGGCCAGGCTTTCGAAGATTTGCTTCGGAGCTTCCGGCAGGCTCAAGTCAGCAGGCAAAACGACGGTTTCTATTTGGTTCTTTTGACGCAGTTCCTCTGCAAGCTTCTCGAGGGCATCCCGGTTGCGGGCCACCAGGACCAGTCGGCTGCCTTCCGCGGCGAAACATTTGGCCAGTTCAAGACCAATTCCCGACGAGGCGCCGGTGATTAAGACTGTTTCCCTGGGGTTCATCGAAACGCTATTGGCCGTCCAAACCCCATCGTTTTGAAATCGGCCAGTAAACGAAGAATGATCTGCCGATGACATTGGTCGCCGGAAAATACCCCCAAAAACGCGAGTCGGAGCTATTGAAGGTATTGTCGCCCATCACAAAAAGATGATGCGGTTCGACGTCCGCTTCATCGCCGGGCGCCAGCGCCTTAATCATGGCATGACCGAGATAGGTATTTTCAACATAGTTGAGCTCGGTCGCGCCTTTCGGTGGATTGGAAAACGAGTACAAATTGGCAAAGTGCGGATTGTTGGTCGTGATATCCTGGTCGTTGACGACCAGATGGCCCACCGGCACTTCCTTCTGGCCCAGCGACCATTGGATGTAGAACGGCAGGTCGGTCACCGTATAATCCTGTTTCAAAGCCAGATGATCGCCGCCCAGGCCCACAAGGCGCTTGATATAGAAGGTGTTTTGCTGGTCAGCCTGGAGCGAGGTAATTCCGGCGGTTTCGAAAACAACAATATCCCCACGGTTGGGCGGGCGAAAATTATACGTCAGACGGTCTACGAACAAATGGTCGCCGGCCTGGACACGCAGCTTGATGACGTCGTCGCCTTTGTGATAGACCCGCGCAGGATTCAGTTTAATACCGGCGCGAAAATCCAATGGTTCTTCGCCGCAATCCGGGGGAAACAGGATGGTGTACCATTTGCCGGCGAATTCGATCCGCTGATAGAGGTTAAAAATCGCGCCTGGCCAGGGAGGCTGGACCACATCCACGCTGCCATCTTCGGGAGCGACCCAGTGAATATACGAAATTCCGTGAATCCATTCCTTGAACCGTTCCAGGCCGCTGGGAATCACGATATCGTTTTGCGCTTTTTCCTGCACCTGGGCGTCTTTCTCGAGCCGGGCTTTATCCTCCTCGCTCAGATAGCTGAAGCCATCCGATTGGCGAAAGCGGGTAATGATGTTGAAATCAGGCGTGGAAGTGATGCCAAACAGCGTCGGCTGCATGGAGCCGGTGGGAATCTTGAACGGCTGCAGGAAAAACGTGCGGATGCCCATGGCCACGGCGATGGCCACCAGCAGGACTTCGACGTTCTCGCGCCAGACGGCGTTGGGATACGGTTTGAGCGATTTCTCGCCGGCGAATTGCAGCTCTTCGGTTTTGTTCCGAATGATGCCGTCATTGGCGCCATCTTTGACGGCGGCTTCCAGTTCGTTGATTTTTACCTGCACTGCATCAATGGCCTGCGGGGACAGCAAATCGCGCTGGGCATCAAGCAGGCGCTGGACGTGTTTGCGCATAGCCACCGCCTCGCGAACCGCCCCGGAAAAGTACCGGCGTAAAATCATATTAATTCGGGCTAAAATAACGGGCTTTCACACGAATTGCACGAATTAACACGAATTGTTTTGTCGGCCATTCATCATTTGAACACCCCCCACCCCTTCCATAGGCTTCTGTAGCCTTCCGAATCTTCCGCCGCGTGGCCCATTGGGTTCGTTTCGCAATTTCGACCTTTTAACCTCCGGACGTCCTTCCCCGTCTTCAATTTTCGGTTTGTTTCTGTTTGGTTTTGGTTTGCATTTCTGACTGAAGGGTTGATTTGGGTTAATTTACCTTTCTCGTTTTTGCCACAGAGTCACCGAGAACACAGAGACAAAAATATAACCTCTGTGGCCAATCCCTTCCGTCATATGTCAAAGAGCGCAGCGGCTATTTTAGCAGAGAACGTTTAGGGTGGAACAGAAACTTGACTCCTAGTTGTTCACGAAGCAAAGGAGTTAAGGCTGATATATGGAAGGGGTTGGAGTGGGTAGGCTTGATTTACAAAGGCTGGGAGGTATGTTGTTAACCAGTCATGCTTACTAACATTATTTCAATCGTTTGTTTAAGCGTGTTTGAAGCTTTGGCTATTTGGTTGATAGTCCGGCTTTGGAATCAGAAACGGCGGATGTCCATAATTCCCCGAATATTTTGGTCTGTTATATTGCTTGTTCCAGTCTTCGGCCTGCTCATGTTTGGTTTCCTTTGCAGTGATCTGGAGAAAAATCCAGAACATATTGAAACTGATACGGACAGAGACGCTCCTTTGATTGGGGGAGATACTAATCATTGAACAACGAAAAAGGTCAAAAATAAAATCCGCAAGGCATCCTGAAATTGGAGCGCCCCTACAGGGCGCATAAAATTTGGACTCATTATCCGGGGGCGATGCCCCCGGCTACTATAGTTGAGGCCGTTGGCCTCTACGGCTTTGCGTTTTGGCTTTTGCAGCATTGACACCCTGCCCTGTTATTCCTACTTTCTTCCGGCAAAGACCACGCGCTTTGCCCCGAACACCTGTTCGGGGATTTTTATTGCTACGGTTGGCGTTAGAAAAATATGAACACAATTCTGGTTGGCGCCCAATGGGGCGATGAAGGTAAAGGCAAAATCATTGACGTCCTGACGGAAGAAGCGGACATCGTCGTTCGCTACGCCGGCGGCAACAACGCCGGGCACACGGTCTTTATTGGCAAAAAGAAATACGTCCTTCACCTCGTTCCTTCCGGAATCCTTCGCAAAAAGAAGCTTTGTGTCATCGGTAACGGTGTGGTGGTGGATCCGCTCGGTCTCGTGGAGGAAATCGAAGGCCTGAAAAAGCTCGGCGTCAAGACGACCCCGGACAGTTTTGTGCTCAGCGAAACGGCGCATGTCGTTTTTCCCTATCACCGCGAGCTCGACGCCCAGCGCGAAGTCATCAAGGGTAAAAATAAAATCGGCACGACCAAGCGCGGTATCGGCCCCGCTTATGGCGATAAAGCCGCGCGCGTGGGTCTGCGCGTGAACGACCTGGTTGACCCTGTCCGCCTCGAAGAAAAGCTTTCTCTGCGCATCAAGGAAAACAACGCGGTGCTCGCTTCCCTGGGTGCGAAGCCGCTTTCGTTCAAAAAAGTTTTCGCGGAATACAACGCCGCCGGAAAATATCTAAAGCCGTTCGTCCAAAACACAGTTGTCTTGCTGCACAACGCCATGCGCAAGAATGCGGACATCCTTTTCGAAGGCGCGCAGGGAACGTTCCTGGACATTGACCACGGCACGTATCCGTTTGTGACGTCATCGAACACCACGGCTGGCGGCGCCTGCACCGGCTCCGGCGTGCCGCCGCATCGCATGGATCGCGTGGTGGGCGTCATGAAGGCGTATACCACGCGCGTGGGCGAGGGTCCCCTGCCCACGGAGAACCAGGAGATTTCTGATTTGTTGCACGGCATGGGCCGCGAGTTCGGCGCCACGACCGGTCGCGCACGCCGTTGCGGGTGGTTCGATTCCGTGGCCACGCGCCATGCGGCCATCGTGAATGGCATTGATGACCTGGCGGTGACGAATCTCGACGGTCTCGACACGCTGGAAAGCATCAAGGTTTGCATCGCTTATCAACACGGCAAATCGCGTTACGATTTCGTCCCCAATGACGCCCAGGCGCTTGCCGAGTGCCAGCCCATCTATGTGGAATTTGAGGGTTGGGGCACGCCCACGGATAAATGCCGCACGTGGAAACAACTCCCCGCGAAAGCGCGCGCGTATTTGAAGGCCATTGCAGAACTCAGCAATGCGAGATTGTATATTGCGTCGGTTGGTCCCAGCCGCGATCAGACGATTTTTGTGTAATTTTGTGTCGTAGAGCCCGACGTCAGGAGGCTCTAATTAATTCTGCTGAAAATAGCCCAGCCATTTATGGCCGGGTAAGTGCGTGCCAAACCAATTCAAGTCCCGCAGGGACGAAAGAATGAAACTGGTCGCGGTCGCGGCCAGCTTTGCGTTTTCACTGACCGCTTTTCGACAGAGGAATGTTGGCATCCGTTAAAAGTGCGTTTAAAACCTTAGGCGAACCACCCGCATCAAGCTCCGCCGTATTCTTGCCGTCACAATAAACATAGAGATAGCCGCACGTGTAGCATAACAGGAAATCGCAAGTATGACCTCCGGAATCGACCCTGATAGCATGACGAGGATCGAAGCAGAAGATGACAACTCCGCGTCTTTTCTTGAGGATTGCCGATTTAAATTCAGCGATTGCAATTGACGCCTGCTTGTCTGCAAGTGTGGTTTGCCCGAGAATTTTGAAATGTTCAAGAGTCTTGTCGTTTTTGGCCGGAATACTCCATGGTTCTAATGAGTAAAGAATAACTTCCTTGGCTGAATGAAGTGCGTTGGCAGCATCTGGGGGAAGTTTATTTTCATCGGGCGCAGCCTTAGATTGTGAACTAATCGCTAGAAAAACCAAAAGCGTTAGAAGAATCAGCCTCATACTTTATTTAACTCTAGGTTGAAATGTCTTGATTGTACAGAGGTTATCTTCCACTTTCGGAAGCTACGAAGACGAACGCCGATAGGTTTTAGTTTCCCACGAAATTTGGCACTGAGGGCAGTCGTGGCAGTAGTGATAGCACTCGTCCGGCAGTTCCTCGTCATCCACGATGCGCGTGATTACCTTGCCCTCGCATTCCGGGCAGCGGACGGGAAAGGCTTTGGCATACAAACAAATGGCGACGACATGGGCCATGATGAAGGAGGTCAAAAATTCGTGTGACCAATAACCAATAATAAAAGCAAGTAACATCGCCCCCAAATAGGCAAAGACGATGAACCGCCTTTTCTCTGCCATGGATAATTCAGGATCCGGCCTGATGGAATAGTTTTTCCAGGCCCCGTTCTTAACGTAATCCTGATAATCGAACTTCATGGTGACCGCCTAAATAGCATAGACGATGCCGTTTTATGTGGGGATTTAACGCGAAGGCGCTCAGGCATTAAGGCGCAAAGTGGACGCTCTGAGGATGAGTATGATGATGAGAAGGACACAGACAGGCAAGATGCCTGTCCCACTATGACTCAATCTTTGGTTGAAATGTCCCGATGGTCCAAAGGTTGCCTTCGGGGTCTCGCAAATCAAACTGCGTGCCACCATCGGGAAAGGCTGGTGTCTTCGCTACATGCATTTCACGCACGACATCCGCTCCGGCAGACTTCGCGCGTTGAAAGGCTTTGCTGACCACCTCTGCGTTTTCAGCGACAAGCGAAATGGAAGCAATGCCCATCTTTGACCAAGGATTGTCCGCCGGTGGACGCCCGGAAACGAAAACCATTCCCGTGCGCCATACCAGTTCGGCAAATGCCACCTGGCCGTCGGGCGTTTCGTAGAGCGATTTCAGCCGCAGGCCAAGGACATCGGTCAGCCACTTGATGCCTCGCCTGGGATCGTGATAGGCAATGGATGGTGTTACTGTGGGTCCGTTCATAATCTTAAACATCAAACGCCAAATAAAACCGCGTGTTTGCTTTTTGAGCGGCGATGAGGATTTTTTCCAGTTCCTCCAAATCGAAGCGAACGTCCTCGGTCAATTCCTCATCGCTATCGGCGAACTCAAAATCCGGCGTTGCGGTGATCTTCGCGCCGTGACGCAGCTTCGCGAGAATCTTTCTGACCGCGACCAGCCCAGGCGCTGTATCATGCCATTGGACTGCGCCATCACCGGCGATAAATTCGTCGAGTGTCGAAAGTATAGATTCACCCGGCGGCGGCGCGGGTGCGGCCGGGCGGGTTTGCCCGCTTTTAAAATCGATCGCAATGATATCCGGGTGCCCATCCCCTGCCCTCGCGGAGGCGTCGCTACAATACCCCATCGCCAGCGCTTTGCCTTCCATATACGGCAAGCCGGAAACCGGCTGCTCCAGGATGCATCGAAGCCTTACGCCCATAATTCTTTTAAGTTGGCTGAGGTTCAGTGCCAGGATGGTTTGGTAAAAAAACCGGTGCTCTGAGTAATAAAACGATGCCGAATATGAACCCGACGAACGGAATAAATAGGGCCAAAATCCATCCTCGACCGAGCCCGATATCACGAATTCTGGGCAGGACTATGAAAAGCAGCCCGTAAATGGTAACAATAACGATTAATGCCCACCATATCACGGCGTACGTTGTTGTACTGCAGGAATAGAGATAATACAACACGGTGTTTGCCACTAACAAGCGCCAGAAATAAGCCAGCCGATGCAACCGGTAAGGGCATATGAATTCTTTCATGGCTGGCTTAATTTTTCTGTTTAATTGACGCTTATCTGGCGTTCGAATGGTCGCTTTAATCCAATCCATTATAAAGATACTTCTGTCCCTGGTCGGTGACCGGGTCGTCTTCAAACTGCGTATCGGCGCGGGCTTCGACCTGGAACAGTTTGGCGCGGGCAGCGGGATCTGTGGGCAATACGATGAGCAGTGATTCGCCATATTGGTTGCCTTCTTCTTCTTCGATGTCCGCAATATAAACCTGCGTGGCACCGGCCTGATAAAAATCCTCCACGAACTGCGCCACGACTTTTGGGTCGGCCTTGAAGAAAATATGCTTGGGCTGTTTCATCCATTCGCGTGCTTCGCCCTTGGTCGAGGACGCCATGATCTCATCGCCGTGCTTATCTATTTTGGCAATCAAATCACCTTTGGACGATCCATCGGAATCGTCACCGGCGGAGGCAGCCGAAGATTGGGATTTATTACAACCGCTCGCCAGCGCGAGCGCTGCGAGTAGCGAACAGGCCAATAGCTTTTTCATAATGTTTTTAGTTTAGGGTGCTGATTTGAGTTTTGATAACCATTCCAAGCTGCCTGCCACCTTTAAACTCTGCAAGAGCGAAGATAACGATTCATGCGATAAGAAAATGCTTGCTCCGCGCCTTCGTTCCGCGCACTGTTACCAAAAATAACCAAAGAGCTTATGGGACGCATTTACAATAATATCGTTGAAACCGTTGGGCGCACGCCGCTCGTCAAATTAAACAAAGTCACCGAAGGTTTGTCGGCCACCGTCCTGCTCAAATGCGAATTTTTCAATCCGCTCTCCAGCGTCAAAGACCGTATCGGCATGGCGATGATTGAGGATGCGGAACGTCGCGGCATACTGAAAAAAGACACCGTCATCATCGAGCCAACCAGCGGCAACACGGGCATCGCCCTGGCCTTCGTCGCGGCGGCCAAAGGTTATAAACTGATTTTGACCATGCCCGAGACGATGTCTCTCGAACGCCGCACGCTGCTGGCCATGCTCGGCGCGAAGCTGGTTTTGACGCCCGGCGCGGAAGGCATGAAAGGCGCCATTGCCCGCGCAGAAGCGCTGGCCAAGGAAACGCCCAATTCCTGGATCCCGCAGCAATTTAATAATCCCGCGAACCCGGCCATTCATCGTCATACCACGGCCGTTGAACTTTGGGACGATACGGATGGGAAAATTGACATTTTAGTCGCGGCGGTCGGCACCGGCGGCACCATCACTGGGGTGGTCGAAGTCATCAAGCCGAAGAAGCCGTCGTTCCAGGCTATCGCGGTTGAGCCGAAGGATTCCCCGGTTATTTCGCAGACGCTCGCGGGCCAGCCGGTTAAACCGGGTCCCCACAAAATTCAAGGCACGGGTGCTGGTTTCGTGCCGCAAAACCTGCATTTGAAGGATGACAAAGGAAACTCGCTCATCAGCGAATGCGTCCAGGTGAGCAATGACGACGCCTTCGCGATGGCCCGCCGGCTGGCCAAGGAAGAAGGTATTTTGTGCGGTATTTCCTCGGGTGCTAATGTGGTGGCGGCGATTGAAGTCGCCAAACGCCCTGAAAATAAAGGGAAAATAATCGTGACTATTGCTCCATCCACAGGCGAACGTTATTTGAGCACGCCGCTGGCTGCGGAAGCCCGTGCTGAAGTGGGAGGATAATTGGACGGTTTCAGGCATTACTGTCTCGAAATACGCAGGTTACAGGACGGAAAAGTTTGACAATTAAAAATAATACTTGCGCCAGGGGGCGTTTAAGTGTAGTTAATAAGCGTCGAAGGTTTTAAGAGTTCCGGGCATCGGAATTGCTTCCCACGTTCACGATTTCAAAAATAGTTAGGGTATTCACCTTCGAAGTTACAAAATATGAGTAATTCAGAAAACAACGGCGAAAAGCCTGCCAATTACGGTTCAGGCTATCTCGAAATTTCCGAGAAGGGGTTCGGATTTTTGCGCACGGCGCAAAATCATTATCACCCCAAGCCGAGTGATATTTTCGTTACGCCGGACACGATCCGCCGCAGCTTTTTGCGCGAGGGCAGTTTCATTGAAGGTCCGACGCAGCCGCCGCATCGCGGCACCAGTCCGCAACTCAAGGCGGTGGATAAAGTCAACTCGATGCCGTTTGAGGAATACACCAAGGCCGTCCGCTTTGAGAACCTCACGACGATTGATCCCATCGAAAAATTTAACCTGGAGACCAAGCCGGATTTGATCGAGACGCGCGTGATTGATCTCGTGACGCCAATTGGCAAAGGCACGCGCGGTCTTATCGTCGCGCCGCCGCGCACGGGCAAAACGACGATCCTCAAGCAAATTTGCAACGCCGTTACGACCAATCATCCGGAGGTGTTTGCGCTGGTGCTGCTCATTGATGAGCGCCCGGAGGAAGTCACTGATTTTCAACGCTCGGTCAAAGCCGAAGTGGTGGCGTCCTCGAACGACATGGATTTGGAAACGCATGTCCGTCTCTCGCGTTTTACCGTGGAACGCTGCCGTCGCATGGTTGAGAGCGGCAAGGACGTATTCGTTCTCATGGATTCGCTCACCCGCATCGCCCGCGCTTACAACAGCGTGCATGGTGGCAGCGGCCGTACGATGACCGGCGGCGTGGACGCCCGCGCATTGGAAATTCCGCGCAAGATGTTCGCCTCCGCCCGTAAGATCGAAAACGGCGGCTCGCTGACCATTCTCGCGACGGCGCTGATCGAGACCGGTTCACGCATGGACGAACTCATTTTCCAGGAATTCAAAGGCACCGGTAACAT
>Ga0335083_10011737_pt1 | contig 10521 bp, 7 predicted proteins | sample Lox_Sample_42_FD_206716 | JGI IMG/M metagenome (GOLD analysis project Ga0335083, IMG submission 206716) | Soil microbial communities from Loxahatchee National Wildlife Refuge, Florida, United States - Lox_Sample_4.2 | ecosystem: Environmental > Terrestrial > Soil > Wetlands | place: USA: Florida... | reverse complement strand
TTTCGCCGTGTTGCTGGAGGGTTAGGCTCACGCTGACCTGCACGCCACTGGCGCATCCGCCCTCGATAGGGCACCCGCCCTCGATGGGGCGCCCGCCGCGATCCGCGTCCTGCCCGCCGTCGTAGCCGGCCCGGCCGAGGTCCACCTGGACGGCAGCATCCGGCCTGGGCAGACGCCGGTGAACGAACTGGCCCGCCGCCGGGGAGGCCGGGGTTGGCCCGGCGGTCACCTTCCGCCGCCCGGAGCTGCGTGCCGCGCTCGCGCTGGCCGACCCGCCGGTCAGCGCGGGCGACCGGTCAGCGCGGGCGACCGGTCAGCGCACGCGATCCGTCAGCGTGGGTGATCCGTCAGCGCAGGTGACCGGCTTGTCGAGGGTGCGCACACCCAGCGCCTCAGCCCCCGGCTGACCGGGCCGCCGAGGCACTGACGGCGGTCTCCACGACCTTGCGCTCCGCCCGCTCCGCGAATTCATGCCACATCTGCGCGCATCCCTTGGCCAGGTCGGCCACGATGATGCTGCAATGCGGCGGGATATTTTCGCAGACCCGGTTCCATTCATCGGTTTCCACCAGATGAATGTGCAGCAGCCGTAACAGAACACGCCCGGTTTCACTCAACCGGAGCGCCGGGTCGGCCTTGAGCCGACTTATCACGTCGGCCCGTGTCCGGCCCAGGACCCGCATATCGCCTTTCGCGGGCTGCGCGCTGGCCCGCCCCGGCCCAGCCGTCTCCGGCCGCGCGCCCCGGTCCTGCACCGGGCGGCGAATCACCGGATCCTCGCCGCGGCGCATCCGGTTCCGGACATCCCGGGCCGTCTCCGGTGAGATGCCAACGGCTTGGGCGATCTGCCGTAGCGACAGGTCCGGATGGCTGCTGATCAGCTCAGATGCGCGCAGCCGGCCTTCGGTCCCACTGGTCGGCCGCAGTCGCCCGTCCCGGCCGACCCGGACCGGGCTGCCAGTGACCGAGTCCGGGCCCTGGCCACGAATCTCGGCGATCGTCCGGGGAGCCAGTCCGGCGATCGATGCCACCATCCGGTCCGACCACTGCGGATGCGATTCCAGGATGCGCGCTGCGGCTACCTTCCGGTCGGCCAGCGAAAGCGGCAGCCCATGGGAAATGTTGGCGCGCACCGCGATGATAAATGCGTCCCGGTCATCGCCGCTGAAGAACTGCGCGGCGATCTGCCGCTCGCCGCGCAACTGGGCAGCGCGCAACCGGTGCGCACCATCGATCACCCGCATAGTCTCACGATGTACGATGATCGGTGGCAGGTCGCCCGATGCCACTGCGAGCAGTTCCGCATGTTCTGGGTCCACGCCGAGAATCCGCGGCGAACCAGCGGTGGAGAGCGAGTCGATGGCGACCTGCCTGACTGGCTGAAGCTTGATTTCTGTGTGTCCGTATGTCAGCCACTCACTGATGCGCTTACCGACCGGGCTGTCTACTTGAAGAGCCAATTCAGCTCCCACGCAAAGGGTTACAAATTAACCTTTCCCGGGCACCAGACTGCTATGTCGCCCGACGGCTGTCCACCCCCATCGGCCGGACAGCCCGTGGTGCGGCCATCAGGTCAACCGGACCGCCCGTAACACCGCTGTGATAAGCGACCGTAACGGCGTGCCACCCGATGGGTCAGTCATGGCGACGGGACGAACAGGATTATCCGTTTTTACGACATAAATGCTCCGGCTTTATTGCGCCAGGCCATCGTGGCGAAGATCCTTTCGCCCATGCCCCCCGGGCCTGCCGAGCCCGGGGACGGGTTCAGCCCAGCCACCGCGGCGGCCCGCGCTGTTACCGTCCCGCAACGTGGCCCGGGAGAAGCTAGCAACCAGCGAGCACGCGAGGGAGGTAGCGACGACATGGTGCCCGATCCAAGTTCCAGAGGACCGGCCGGGCAGGCCTGTCCAGCCGGCGCCGCCCGGCGGGTGCCCCTGCTGACCACCGCCGCGTTCCTGGTCATCGCGGCCGCGCTGGCCGACACCCTGCTGTTACTGGCCAGTCCCCCGGAACCAGCCGCGCCGGCCAGCAATGCGGCGAGCCGCCCGGCGGTGATGCTGTGGGCGAAGCCCAGATGGGGCGGCGAGACGTTACCGGGCGGCGGAATCTCCGGTGCCCCGGCGCACTTCGTCATCACCGGCCGGGTACTCGCGCTCACCGCCCGCACGATCACCATCGGCGGCCCCGGCTTCCTGGTCACCGCGCAGCTCACCGGGGTCACCACCGTCAACGGCCAGGCCATCCGTGCGGTCTGGGTGGGGGAAACGATCACCGTCCGGATTGAGAAGCTGCGGTCCCGTGCGGTGGTCACCGCCGCCTACCAATCGCCGTGGATTCCGTAGCTCCCCGGGCAGTGGGCTCGCCACCGGCGGGAAGCAGACCCGCACCTCCAGGCCACCGCGGGCTAGGGCACGAGCCCATACTTGGGCGTCATGAGCCAGCACGATGGCGCTCACGATGGAGAGGCCGAGCCCGGTGCTGTCCCGGCTGCCGGTCCGCGCGGCGCCCAGCCGCTGGAAGGGCTGGAAGAGCCGACCGACCTCGGCGGGCGGGATCAGGACCCCGGAGTTGGCCACCGACAGGACGGCCCGGCCGGCCTGGACCCCGGTCCGCACGTCGACCCAGCCATCTGGCCCGTTGTGCCGGATGGCGTTGCTCACGAGGTTGGTGGCCAGCCGCTCGACCAGCGGCCTGTCGCCCAGGGCTAGCGCAGGGTTCAGCGTGGTGCTGACCCGCAGCGCGGCCCGGTCAGCGTCCGCCCGCCGAGACTCCACCACCGCCCTGGTGACGGCGGCGACGTCCACGAGTTCCCGGTGCTCCAGACCGCGCTGGCTATGCGCCAGCGTGAGCAGCGCATCGATCAGGCGTTCCTGCTCCTGGCTCGCCGCCAGCGCGCGGCGGCACGCGCCCTGCAGCGCGTCCAGGGTGGGCCGCGGGTCAGCCAGGGCCACCTCGATCAGCGTCTGCTGCCGGGCCAGCGGAGTGCGCAGCTCGTGCGAGGCGTTGGCGACGAACTGCCGCTGCGCGTCGAATGACCGCTCCAGCCGGGCCAGCAGGCTATCGAAGGTGTCACCCAGTTCCTTGAGCTCGTCATCCGGCCCCGTCATCGCCAGCCGCTCGTGCAGGCTGGTGGCGGACAGCCTCTGGGCCGTGGCGGTGATGGTCCGCAGCGGGCGGAGCACCCGCCCGGCCAGTAGCCAGCCAAGCCCGATGGAGATCACCGTCATGATCCCGAGAGCGATCCCCGACTTGACCAGCAAGTCATGCATGGCTGCGGCCTGATACGCGTCAGCCTGTGCCTTCACCTGGGCTAGCGAAGGCTCCGTGTCGCCGATGGACAGCCCGCCGAACGGCGTCTCCCGGCGCACCGACACCGGGAAGCCGGTGGCCACCAGGAGGTAGGTAAGGGCGAGCAGGCCAGCTCCTGAGGCCAGGAACAGCCCGCCGTACAGGAGCGTCAGCTTGAGTTGCACGGTGCGCCGGGGAAAGCGGCGGCGGTTCCGGTGCCACTCCGCCACCTGAGCGAGCAGGCCACGCATCATCAGACCAGAACCCGCATCAGATCATCCAGTCTCCGGCTGTTCGGCGCTGCTGCCGCCAGTATGCGCCAGGGGTGGTTGCGCCGCGGTAACACCGGTGCTGGACAGCAGCCGCTGCATGCCGATCACCGACAGCAGTGGGCCGGTCATCAGCGTGGTGATGACGGCCATCAGCACGAGCACCGTGAACAGCCGCGGATGAATGATCCCGGCCTGCAGCCCCACGTTGAGCGCGATGAGCTCGGTCAGGCCGCGGGTGTTGACCAGCGCGGCGATAGCCGCAGCCGACCGGGCCGGCAGCCCGCTGAGCCGGGCCGCGGCGTAGGCCGAGCCAAGCTTGCCGCCGCCCGCGAGCACCAGGATCAACGCCAGCATGCCCAGCGCGGCCAGCCCGACCGCGCCGAGGTTGAGGGACAGCCCGGTGGTCACGAAGAACAGCGGCAGCAGCAGACTGGCGGTCTGCTCCATCGGGCGGAGCACCTCATCGTCGGGCGCAGCGTCCCGCCCTGGCATGACCAGGCCGGCCAGGAAGCCACCGAACACGGGGTGCAAACCGAGCGACGCGGTGACATAGGCGCAGCCCAGCGCCAGCGCCAGCGCGACCGGCAGTCTGCTGGCCAGCACCTGCCGTGGCCGGCTGAACCACCAGCGCAGCGCGGGCCGGACCACCAACAGCATGGCGGCCACGAAAGCGGCCAGCAGCAGCACGGTGACCAGCCACGGCCGATTCGGCGACTGCACCGTGCCGATCAGCGCGGCGGCCAGCACCAGCCACGCCGCCACGTCCATGATCCCGGCCGCCGCGGTGCCGACGCTGCCCACCATGGTGCCCGCGAGACCCTGCTCGCGGACGATGGCGGCTAGCACCGGAAGCGCGGTGATGGCCACGGCCACGGCCATGAACAGCACGAAAGATCGGCTCCGGACGTCGTGCTCGCCCAGTGCGGTGAACCCGGCCGGCCAGAGCAGCACCGCGGCGGCGCCCAGCGCCATGGGGATGAGCAGCCCACTGGCGGCGACGGCCGGCACCGTACGCCCCTTGCCCCGCACGGCCCGCCAGTCGAACTCGTACCCCACCACGAACATGAAGATCACGATGGCGATCTGGGACAGCACCGTGAGATAGGGCAGCACATGGCTGTTGAACAGATGCCGGGTCGGATCACCAGGTGACCGGCCGAGCAGGGTGGGCCCGAGCAGGATCCCGGCCAGGATCTGGCCGATTACGGTGGGCTGGCCGCAGCGCCGGGCCAGCGCACCGAACACGCCAGACACCACCAGCACCAGGCACACGTCACCGATGACCTCGGCGGTCAGCACGCCGATATCCACAGGGCCCCCTATCGCTCAGCAGGGAGAGCGGCCGCCATGACCGGGGCGGCCGCCGCCGTGAGGAACGCCGCCAGCCGTTCGATGCCGGTCTCCAGTTCGGCCGGCGGCAGGTAACTCGAGGAGATGCGTAGCTGCCGCTGCCCGCCGCCGCCGATGAAGAACGCGTTCATCGGGGCCCATAGCACGCCGTACTCGCGTGCCGAACGCTCCAGTGCAGCCTCGTCAGCATCGAACGGGACGGTGAGCACAATGAAGAACCCGCCGTCCGGACGGTTCCAGCTGATCCCAAGCTCGGCCCGGCGGGCCGCTGGGAAGTGCCGGTCCAGCCCATCGAGCGCGAGTTGCAGGTTGGACCGGTAGAAATCGATGGTCTCGGCGCTTGCGGCCCGGAGGTGGCAGTCATGGCGCACCAGCATCCCGCCAATCACCGCCTGGCTGAGAGACGGGGTGTTCACCGTGACCATGCTCTTGATCTTGGCCAGTTCGTCCGCCAGCAAGCGGCCATCCGGCTGGGCCGGCGCACCGTTCCCGGCCGGCGCGCTGGCCGAGACGCGCTGATCCGCCACGACATAGCCGAGCCGGGCGCCGGGGAAGCAGGTCTTGGCGAACGAGCCGAGGTAGATGACCGTGCCGATGGCGTCGAGGGACTTCAGCGTGGGCCGGGGTTCCACCTCCCGGGTGAAGAACCCGTACGGATTGTCCTCGATGATCAGCAGGCCTTCGCGCGCGGCCACGTCCAGCATCTCCGCCCGTGCGGCCGTGGTCATGCTGGCCCCCGAAGGGTTGGCGAAGTCCGGCACCAGATAAAGAGCCCGTGGGCGCAGCCCGGCCGCGGTCGCCCGGCGCACGGCGGCCGGCACCGCGGCCGGGTCCGGGCCGGCCGGTCCTTCCGGTACCGGCAGCACCGGGATGTCGAGCAGCCGGGCGGCGCCGGTCATGCCGATGTAGCAGGGCGAGCTGACCAGCAGCGCATCCTGCGGCCCGGCGAACAGCGCGCGGAGCACGAGGAGCATCCCCTCCTGCGCCCCCACGGTGACCACGATGCTCTCCGCCGGGACGTGGATGTCCTCGTCGTTGGCCAGCGTGCGGGCGATCAGCTCGTGGATCTGGCCCTTGGTCCGGCCGTACTGGAACAAGGCGGTGCGGATCCGCCGTTCGGCCAGGCCCTGCTCCCGCAGGTGGCCGACATAGGTGTCGAGGTGCTCGGTGATGGCCGAGGTATCGAACAGACCCTCATATGGCCGGCCCGGGGCTAACGACACCGCCTCCGGGTACCGCGCAGTGACCTCGTTCAGGAAATTCATCTCATCAAGTAGCGGGTCGGCCAGAGATCCGTGCAGCTCACCGAGCGCGAGCACCCGGACGCCGGATGCCTGAGATGCCATATTGGGGCCGCCTTAGTGGATACATGAGAGCCAAGAAATAATTATTAGGTGGCCCGGCCAGAAAGCTCAAGCCAGGGCCTATCTACCGCGCCGTGATGCACCTTTAGCCGTGTCAAGTTTCCGGTTTCTTATCTTGCTGGGCGTGCACCTTTCTGCTACCCGGCCAGGGTCCCCGGGGGCCGACTCACCAGGCCAGCCGGAGGGTGACCAACCGGGTAATTCCCTCGCTTGGACACGCCGCGGAGGCTGGCCAGGTCAGGCTATTTCCGCCAGGTTGCGCTCGACATGCTGGGCGAGGTCTTCCCACATCTGCGCGCAATCCCGCGCCAGGCTGGCGATTACCACGCCGCAGTGCGGGGGGATGTTCGCGCCGATGCTCTCCCACTCCTCGGCCTTCATCATGTTCACGTGCAGTAACCGGAGCAGGGTCCGCCCAGTCTCGCTGAACCGCAGTGCGGGGTCGGCCTTGAGCCGCTCGATCACCGCCGCCTGGCTGTCCCCGAGCGCCGGATTCCGGCCTGGCCGCACCGACGGCCCGACCCGCCGCGGGGCCGGCTTCGCGTGCTGACCGGCCGGCTTGGGTGCGTGCCTTCCGGGCACCGGATCCTGTCCCTGGCCCAGCCGGTTCCGGACATCACGCGCCGTTTCCGGCGAGATGCCGGCCGCCCGGGCGATCTGCCGTAAGGACAGACCCGGATTACCCGCAATGAGTTCCGAGGCAAGAATCCGCCCCTCCGCCCCGTTGACGGGCCGCACACGGCCGTCCTGCCCGATCCTGGCCTGCAGTTGGACGGTGTTTGTGGCACATTGCTTGCGGATGGTACCCACCGTCTTGGCGGCCAGACCCACCACCGAGGCGACCATTCTGTCTGACCATTGCGGATGCGACTGGATGATGCGGTCCGCCGCCGCCTTGCGGTCAGCCAGCGTCAGCGGCAGGCCATGCGCGATATTCGACTGGACGGCCAGGACAAAGGAGTCCTTCTCGTCTCCGGAAAAGAATCTCGCGGCGATATACTGATCGCCGCGGAGTTTGGCGGCGCGCAGTCTGTGCACCCCGTCGATGACGCGCATCGTGGGCTGGTGCACGACGATGGGTGGCAGCTCGGCGTGTGCCGCCGCAAGCGCTTGCACATGCTCTGGGTTCTCGCCGCCCACACGAGGTGAGTCCGCCACCGTCAGATCACTGACGGCGATGTTCACCGCCGGTCCGCCTGTTAGCTGGCCACTCTCCGTGAGTAGCCATGTGCTGCCTTCCGTCGTGCTGGATTCCTCTGTCTCGATGAACATGCTCCCCATCCCCCGGTGGCCTCCCCACAGTTCCAGTCCCGCCATTCCGGCGAGACTCAGCGGCCGACTGCCATCCAATGGAGGCCCATCCCCCCCGGGGGCCCAGTTGGCTGGGCTGTACACGGATCATTCCGGCTCCGTAGCCGGCGAACCGTGGCCGACGATCACCTAAACCATTCCTGTGGATGATCTTAGCTTAACCTGGATGCATCCTTGGTCCCTCAGCAGCCAATCCTGCATCCGAACAGGGTTAGTGTCCAGCCCGGACGCCGAGCCGTCTTTCTTACCGGACAGTAACCGGCCACTGGTGTCTATACGTCGCGGTCAGGCCACTCGTAGTTGCCAGAGCCTTCACCGCAAGGCTACCGCTCCGGGAATGACAGTCCCGCCTTAGCGGCTGGCGGAGGCCCGCCCAGATAGAGCGAACGGGGTGCGCTCCAGATAATGACGGATGCCGCTCCGCAGTATCGCACGTCACCATTAATCTGATGATTGAGTAAGCTTTAATATCTAATTGAGTAAAGTATTCTCCGATACCCGTTGGCCGGTAATGGCCGTAGGGGGGCCGATCGACGTGGCGAACCCGTTTGTCATCGTCTGATCCGATACCCGGCCTGGGCCAGCGTCTCGATGACCGGCGGGTCATTGAGCTTCCGGCGCAGCCTGCTCACAGTGACCTTGACCGCGCTGGTGAACGGGTCAGCCATCTCATCCCAGGCCCGTTCCAGCAGCTCTTCGGCGGACACCACCCGTCCCTGGGCCGCCAGCAGCAGTTCCAGCACGCCGAATTCCTTCGGGCTAAGATCCAGCACCTGCCCGGCCCGGCTGGCCACCCGCCGGGCCGGGTCCAGCCGGATACCGGCGTGCTCCAGGATCGGGGGCAGCGCGGGCTGCGCCCGGCGGAGCAGCGCCCGGATACGGGCCACCAGTTCGGCGAAGGCGAACGGCTTGGGCAGATAGTCGTCGGCACCGCGGTCCAGGCCGTCCACCCGGTCCTGGATGGTGGCCGCAGCGGTGAGCATCAGCACCCGGCTGCGGCATCCGGCCCGCACCAGCTCGGCGCACACCTTGTCGCCATGCAGGCCGGGCAGGTCGCGATCCAGCACGATGACGTCATAGTCGGTACTGAGCGCCTGGTCCAGCGCGGCCACCCCGTCGATGGCAATGTCCACCGCCATCTGCTCCCGGCGCAACCCGACGCCGATGGTCTCGGCCAGCTCGCAGTCGTCTTCGACGACCAGCACTCGCATGGATCCTCCTGGCGCTCGCGCCCGGCTCGGCCTACGGCGCGGTGGGTGGGTCCTGGATCGCCGAGACGGCAAACTTGCCCCCGCCGATCCCCGTGATCTGCGCAGAAACCGTGTCACCTACCTTGAGCCGCCCGGTGATCCGGGTAGAGCCGGTGAGTTCCGCAGTGATCGTGTGTCCCGGTCCGCTCAGGGTGACTGAATTCTTGCTCAACGCCGTCACCTTGCCCATGAACATCAGCTGGCCGCCCGAACCACCGGAACCTCCGCCAGGCGCCGCCCCGCTCCCGCCGGGCAGCACGGCACCGCCACCCGGCGCCAGGCCGCTGCTGGCGTGACTGGGCACGAGCACAGACGGCGCGGTACTCGGGGTCACCGCGGACGGTGCGCTGCTGGGCGTGGGAGCCACTGGCGACCCGATCGCCCCGGTCGCACCGACCTGGCCGGTGGCGGGGTGGTACGTGACACCCAGCGCGATCCCCGCCCCCAGCACCAGGCCGAGCACCGCCGTGGCCAGCAGCGCAAGCCAGTTGACCCGCGGCGGGCGGGGCTGGTTCGCGGCCCCGCCAGGCGGCCAGCCGGAGCCACAGCCCGGCCAGTTGGGCTCCACCCAGGTATCCAAGGGTGACCACTTGACATCGCCCCGCCCGGAAGGCTCCGAGGACTGCGACATCGCGAAACTCGCCTCCCATACCTGCTGGCCGCGGACATGAGCACATCAGGACACTTGTCCATAATGGCTGGCCAGGGGTTACACCGTGGTTACAGCGACCAGCCCAGCGGCCATCAGGCCGCCGGGCTGGGCCGTTCCGGCCGACCGGCTACGGCACCGACCACTGCTGGTTGGCGCCGCCGTTGCAGGCCCACAGGTCGAGCTGGGTGCCCTCCGCGGTGTTGAAGGCCGGGTCGTCGAGGCACATGCCGGACGCCGGGTTCACCAGCTCGCCGTTCACCGCCAGCCATTGCTGGTTGGCGCCGCCGTTGCAGGTCCACTCCTCGATCAGTGTGCCGTTGGTGTAGCTGGCGTTGGTGATGTCCAGGCAGCTGCCGTTGATCTGGACGGTGCCGTTGCTGGCCATGGTCCAGGTCTGCGAGCTGGCGTTGCCGTTGCACGCCCACATCTGGATCTTGGTGCCGTTGGCGCTGGACCCCCCGTTGGCATCCACGCAGTCGGCGGTGTCGTCGCCCGCGACGATCGGGCCGCTGGGCGTGGCCGAGCCGACCAGGGTGACGGACAGGTTGTCGAACTGGTCGGTCTGGTAACCCGACGTGCCCAGGCCGACCATGCCCGAGGCGTACGACGAGTTAGTGACCGAGCCCACCGTCGTCCCGTTGATGGCCGCCGAGATCGCGGCGCCGTTGAACGTCAGCGCCAGATGCTGCCAGGTTCCGGTGCCAGGCGCGGTAACCGAGCCGCTGGCCAGCGTGGACAGGCCACCAGCCTTGCTGTTCCGCACGATCGACCACGCACCAGTGTTGCTGAGTTGCAGGTAGTAGTCGTTAATATTCGCTGGGCTGAATGCGTCCTGGCCTCCGACCCGGCCGAGCAATTGAACGGCGCCCGCCGAAGACATCAGTGCATCCGCGGAAACCGTATAGTTCGCCCAGCTCAGATTGCCGCCAATGGTGTAGGGGGTGGCATTGTTGTCCCATTCGATGGGCTGAACGCGAGCCTGCTGCTGGACGCACTCGCCCGACCGGCCGCCTGCGCACGGCTCAACTTCG
>Ga0335083_10011736_pt1 | contig 10521 bp, 11 predicted proteins | sample Lox_Sample_42_FD_206716 | JGI IMG/M metagenome (GOLD analysis project Ga0335083, IMG submission 206716) | Soil microbial communities from Loxahatchee National Wildlife Refuge, Florida, United States - Lox_Sample_4.2 | ecosystem: Environmental > Terrestrial > Soil > Wetlands | place: USA... | reverse complement strand
CGGCGGCCGGGCACCGGCGCACATGGACGTGCGGAATGGCCTGATAGAATCTGCGGCCCACGAGGCGCCGCGTCCGGCGCACCCAGCCAGCAGGAAGCGCATGCCGCCATCGTCCTCGCCATCGTCCCGAGTCGCGCCGATCGCATGGCTGATGCTCATCGTGGCCGCGCTCAGCGGTGCGCTCTGGTGGTGGCAGATGGGTCGCCCGGTGTCCTTGCCCGATGCGCCGAGCGCGCGCATCGCATGCGTGTCCTATGCGCCGTTCCGCAAGCCGGGCGAAACACCGCTCAACATTCGTGCCTTCGTGAGTCCCGAGCGCATCGACGCCGACCTGCGCGCATTGTCCGAGCGCTTCGATTGCGTGCGCACGTATTCGCAGGGTTTCGGCCTGGACGCGGTGCCGGCCATCGCGCAGCGCTACGGCATGAAGGTGCTGCTCGGCGTGTGGATCGGCCGCGATCCGGTCGCCAACGAAAACGAGATTCGCAAGGGCATCGCCACCATCAAGGCGAACCCGGGCGTGCTACGCGGCGTGATCGTCGGCAACGAAGTGCTGTTGCGTGGCGAGCAGACACCCGAAGCACTCGCGCGCTACATCAACGAGCTGCACGATGCGGTGCGCGATACGCATGTCCCGGTGACCTACGCGGACGTGTGGGAATTCTGGCTGCGCTATCCCGAGCTGGCCAAAGTGGTGGACTACATCACCATCCACATCCTGCCGTACTGGGAAGACGAGCCGGTCGAGCCGAAGGACGCGCTGCAGCACGTGGCGGACGTCTATGCGCACACCAAGGCGCAGTTTCCCGGGCGCGCGGTGATGATCGGCGAAACAGGCTGGCCCAGCGAAGGCAAGCAGCGTCGTGGCGCCGCAGCCAGCGTGGTGAACGAGGCGCGCTACATGCGCGACTTCCTGCGCTACGCCGGCAGCGTCGACATGCCCTACAACGTGATCGAAGCCTTCGACCAGCCGTGGAAACGCGAGCAGGAAGGCACCGTCGGCGGCTACTGGGGCATCTTCGACGTGCATGCGCGCCCGAAGTTTTCGATGCAGGGCGCGGTGGTCGAAGAGCCGCGCTGGCTGTGGGGCTGGGCGGCGGGCGTCGCGGGCGCGGTGTTGTTCGTGCTGGCCGGCTGGTGGCGGCGCGAATGGCGGCTGCGTCGCGCGCGTATCGCGATGGCGCTGTCGGGCTTTGCCGCGGGCACTGCGATGGCGTGGCAGTTGAGGCAGATGTCCTACGCCTGCCGCGATGCGGTCGAATGGACCGTATCGCTGACGCTGTGCGCGCTGGCGCTGATCACCGCGATGGGGCTCGCGCGCTGGATCGGTGCGCAGCTGGCGGGCGAGCGCCCGCGGCAGGCGCCGAACCGTCGCGCACGCTACGCGTGGATGTTCATCCTCACCTTGTACGGGCTGCTGCTGGTGTTCGACGGCCGCTACCGTGATTTCCCGCTGGGCCTGTTCTGGCCGCCAGCGTTGGGTTACTTCGTTGCGACCATGCTGGATGCGGACAAAGGCGGGATGCCCTCGCCGGAGGAACGCCTGCTGGCCTGCGCCTTGCCGTTGCTGGCCGCCGTCACCGTCGTGCAGGACGTCGGGCTCAATCCGGCGGCGTGGCTATGGATGGGCGCCAATCTCGCGCTGGGTGGCGCCGTGCTGATCCGCTGGGTCCACACCGTTCGCCTGCGCGCGCACCAGGCGAAGGCAGCCCACCAATAGCGCCAGCGCGCCGGGTTCAAAGCAGTACAGCACCACGGCGAACAGACCCGTGGCCGCCGCAAGCCAGGCGGTGAACACGCGCACGTGCCACAGCGCCAGCAGCATCGCGGCCAGCGCCACCCAGCCGAAGACGCCGATGCGCAGCCCACCGATATTGCCGGTGATGAAACCCAGCACGGTGATGTGGCGAACCTCGCAAGCCAGCGTCTTGCCTGCATCGCAGACGCGCGCCAGCTCGGCCGATTCCACCAGGCCGTAGCGCAGCAGCAGCGGCAGCGCAGCGATCACCAGCAGCAACAGCCAGGGCAGGATCAGGGCAAGCGTTCGCTTCATCGGCGCAGTCGGTGGGGTTGTGGTGCGACGTGCCCCGGCAGGCGGATTTCCGCGGCCAGCGGCAGGTGATCGGAGAAAGCCTGCGGCAACGCCCAGACCTTGTCGAGCTGGATCGCCTCGGATGTAAGGATGTGGTCGAGCGCGCGCCGCGGCTTCCAGCTGGGAAACGTGGGCGTCACACGTTCCGGCGGCACCAGCGGTGACTTGGCGAACAGGTGCTTCATCTCGGTGCTGTGCAGATCCGTGTTGAGGTCGCCCATCAACACGGCATGGCGATAGTCCTGCATCACCTCGCCGATGAAGCCTAGCTGCTTGGCGCGCGCAGGCGCGCTCAGCGACAGGTGGGCGATCATCACGGCCAGCGCATCGGGGCCTTCGCCAAAACGCGCCAGCAATGCACCGCGACCGGGAATGCGGCTGGGCAGCGGATAGTCGAGCACGCTGGAGGGTTCCAGCCGGCTGATCAGGCCGTTGGCCGAATGCGCCAGGCGCGCCATGGGGCGGTTCGGCTGATGGCTCCAGAACGGCATGCCCGCCGCTTCGGCGAGGTAGCGCGTCTGGTTGAGAAAGCCCGAGCGCAGGCTGCCCGCGTCGGCCTCCTGCAGGCCGATGACATCGAACTGCGGCAGCACTTCGGCCAGGCGATCGAGATTGTCCAGCTTGCTGCGGCCGGGCAGCACCGCGTTGATGCTGCGGGTGACGTATTCGTGGTAACGCTGCACGCTGGCGCCGGCCAGGATGTTGCAGCTGAGCAGGCGCAGGCGACGCTCGGGGGCTGCGGGGGCGGAAGTGTCGGCGCGATTCATCGGGCGGGCAGGTTATTGGGAAAGGATGACAGGCGCCATCGGCGGTTCTGTCGGGTGCGCAAGCATGCCCGCCTGCACGTGAATGCGGGGAAAGTTCCGGAAAGCCTTCCCCCGCAACGATTTACTTCCCGGCAAGCTCGCGCTTGGCCAGCCATTGGGTCAATGCGGACAGTTGATCCAGCGTCTTGATGTTGGCGCTGCGGTACTTGCCGTTGACCACGATGGTGGGCGTGCCATCGACCTGCCACGCCTGCACCAGCGCGGCATCCTTGCGGATCTGCGCGGTGACTTCGTCGGAGGTGGCAATGCGCATGAAGTCTTCGCGCTTCACGCCGTGGGTGGCGTAGAAATCGGCCAGTTCGTCCAGCGTGGAGATCGGATAGTGGTTGTCGAACTTGGCCTGGAACAGCGCCAGGTGCGTCTGCTCGAGCACGCCCAGCTGTTTGGCGGCGTAGAAGGCGCGCGCGAACGGCACCCACTGGTCGTTGAACGCGGCCGGCAGCAGCTTGAACACCACGCCCGGCGGCAGCTGCTTGCGCATCTGTTCGGCAATCGGCGCGAAGTGCGCGCAGTGGATGCAGCCATAGGAGAACACTTCGACCACTTCCACCTTGCCCTCGCTGCTGTAGCGATGGGCGGGGCCGTCGAGCGTCACGTACTCGGTGCCGTTGGTATAGGGCGCAGGCTCATTGGAACCGGCCGTGCAGGCGCTGGCCAGCAGCAGGCCGGCAAACAGGCTGATTGCACGCAGTGAGGCGAAACGCTTGAACATGAAGGGGAACCTCGGGTGATCGTGTTGGATGATGGCGCGGCTTACTTGCCGGCCGCTTCCTTGGACACCAGCCACTTCACCAGTTCCACCGTATCTTCGTAGCTGCCGGCGGCGCGTGGGGTGAGGCGATACTTGCCGTCGATGATGATGGTCGGCGTTTCTTCCACGCCGTAGTTCTTCACCAGTTCGTCGGAGCGCTTGACCTTGGTGTTGATGGTGAAGGAATTGGCCACGGCCGCGAACTCCTGCGGATCGGCGCCGAACTTGGCGTAGACCTTGGCGGCGTCATCGATCGTCGGCAGTGCAGAGGCCGGCTTAAGGCCATTGCCGCCGGCCTTCAGCGCGCTGAGTTCGTTGGTCTTCCACACGGCGTCGTACATTGCATCGTTGGCCTTGTCAGCCACGCCCAGCGCCTGCGCGGCGAGGAAGGCACGCTGCAGCATCGGCCAGTTTTCCTGCGGCATGAACGAGGCGGGCAGATAGGCGACCACGGCGGTGGACGGCAGCTCCTGCACCAGCTTGTTCATGGTGGGGTGGAACTGGTTGCAGGCCGGGCAGCCGTAGGAGAACACCTCGACAACTTCGATCTTGTCGGTATTGGTCAGCTTGGGCTGAGCCGGTTCGATGCGCACGTAGTGCTTGCCTTCCACCCACTTGCCGTTGTCGACGAACGGTGTGGCGGGGGTCGGGCTTGGTGCAGCCGGTGCTTCCGCCGCTGCGGCGCTGGCGGCCGGGGCGGGAGCGGCGGTGGAAGCAGCAGCCGGGGCCGGCGCGGTGGCAGCGGGCGTCGGCTGGGTCGCGGGCGCGGTGGCTGCCGGTGCCGGTGTCGGAGCCGGCGGCTGCGCAGTGCTGGCGTTGTCGTTGTTGTTGCTGCAGGCGGCGAGCGCGAGCAGGGCGGCACACAGGAACGACAAACGCTTCAGCATGGTGGTCCTCGATACTTTGTCTGGCTTGGAACGGACACGCCGGCCATCGGGCCGGCGTGTCGAAGCAGCTTACTTGGCGGCCGATGCGCCCGAGGCGCCGTCGGCAGCGTGCAAGCCTTCAATGTAGCTGGCGATGGCGGTGATGTCCTTCTCGTCCAGCTTCTTGGCGATGCCCGGCATGATCTGCGCGTGCGCGTCATCGCCCCAGGTGGTGCCGTCGTGCCAGGACTTCAGCGTCGCTTCGATGTACTGCGCGTGCTGGCTGGTCAGCTGCGGATACATCGCGCCCGGGTTACCGCGGCCGTCGATGCTGTGGCAGGCCATGCAGGCGGGCACGCCCTTGGTGGTGTCGCCCTGGCGATAAAGCTGCTCGCCGCGCTCGACAAGGGCCTGGTCGGCGACGCCGGGCAGGGCACTCTTGCTGGCGAAATAGGCGCCGATGTCGTGCATGTCCTGCTCGGAGAGCGGGGTGGACATGCCGAGCATGATCGGGTTCTGGCGCTTGCCGCTTTTGAAGTCGGTGAGCTGGCGGACGATGTAGGACTCGTGCTGGCCGGCGAGCTTGGGGTACTGGGCGTCGCTGGAATTGCCGTCCATGCCGTGGCAGGCGCCACAGGCGGCAGCCTTGCCGGCGCCGGCAGCGGCGTCACCGGGCTTGAGGGCGGCGGTAGCCTCGGCGGGCTTGGCCGCTTCGGCGGCGGGAGCGGCCGCGGCCGGCTGCGCGGCACTGGCCGCAGCGGCGGGAGCCTTGGCTTCCTGGGCGAGCACTACGCTGGAAGACAGCGCAAAGACGAAAGCTACGGCATAACCAACAACAGCGGGCCGGAAACCGGCGGGCCGAAAACTCATACACTTGTCTCCCGAAAAACTGCTATGGCTGCACGGCTCGCGCTGGCCTGCACGTCCGCAACTGGCAGAAACTGACGGATTATCTCCGCGCCACCTTAGTCGGTCAAACCATGTCCAATCCTTTGCAGGGCGCCCAGTTCGTACTCGCCGCCCATCGAATCTCACAGCTTCCGCCCGATAGCGGCGCCGAAGTGGCTTTTGCCGGACGCTCCAATGCGGGCAAGTCCAGCGCGCTCAATGCGTTGACAGCGCATCGAGGCCTGGCGCGCACGTCCAAGACGCCTGGCCGCACGCAGCAGATGGTCGCGTTTTCGCTGCCGCCGCTGGCACAGGGCGAAGGCGAGGCGCCGCTTGCGGCACGCCTGATCGACCTTCCGGGCTACGGTTACGCCAAGGTTCCGCCGGAGCTGCGCGAGCACTGGAAGCAGGAAATCGACGCTTACCTGCACCAACGCCGCAGCTTGCGCGGCATCGTGCTGATTACCGATATCCGCCATCCGATGAAGGAATTCGATCGGCTGATGCTGGATTTCTGCTTCGTCACGCACTTGCCCTGCCACGTGCTGCTGACCAAGGCGGACAAGCTTTCGCGCAACCAGGCGGCGCAGGCCCTGGCCGCGTTGCGAAAGGAGCTGGTGGCCGGCGGCACGCACGCCACGGCGCAGATGTTCTCCTCGCAGACGCCGACGGGCGTGGAGGAAGCACGCGCGGCGGTGATGACCTTGCTCAATACGCCGCGCGAATAAACCCCGAGAAGGCTTTGTCGTCCCTCGTTGGGACGACGAGCGAAAGTCTCAACCGTTCACGCACTTCATGAACACCGCGCACAGCGCTTCCATGCCGGCGCGGTCTTCGTCGTCGAAGCGCGCGATGGACGGGCTGTCCACGTCCCACACGCCAAACAGGCTGCCGTCGGCGCGCACCAGCGGCACCACGATTTCCGACTGTGATGCTGCGTCGCAGGCAATGTGGCCGTCGAAATCATGCACGTCGCGCACGACCTGGGTCTGGCGCGTCTGCGCCGCGGTGCCGCACACGCCGCGGCCCAGTGCGATGCGGATGCAGGCCGGCTTGCCCTGGAAGGGGCCAACCACCAGTTCGGTGCCGTCGTAGAGGTAGAAACCGCACCAGTTGAGGTCCGGCAAGCTGTGATACAGCAGCGCCGAGAAGTTGGCGGCGTTGGCGATCACGTTCGGCTCGCCCTCCAGCAGGCCGCGCGCCTGGCTGCACAGGTCTTCGTAGTGCTCGCGCTTGCTGGCATAGGCCTGCGTGGATACGTCGAACATGGGCATGGGCCTCGCTGTCAAAGAACGTATTATGCGCCGACGCGCTGCACTGCGGCATAACGCCGCCCGCAGAACGATGGTTGCGGTCAACAGGGGACAGGCGCATGTCGACGTTCTTCATCGCGGGCACTGATACGGGCGTGGGCAAGACCCACGCCACGTGCGCCCTGTTGCATGCGCTGCGCGCGACAGGCCGCAGCGCATGCGGCATGAAGCCAGTGGCGAGCGGATGCACGCAAACCGCCGAAGGCCTGCGCAACGACGATGCACTCGCACTGCAGGCGGCAAGCAGCGCGCTCATGCCCTACGAATGGATCAACCCCATCGCGTTGCGCGAGCCGCTTTCGCCGCACCTGGCGGCGGCGCACGACGGTGTGGAGATCGGCCTGGCGCCGCTGCACGAGGCGTTCCTGCGCCTGCGCGACATGCACGACGCCGTGCTGGTGGAGGGCGTGGGTGGCTGGCTGGTGCCGCTGTCGCGCGGATTGCTGGCGTCGGACATCGCCAGGCAGTGGCAGCTGCCGGTGGTGTTGGTGGTGGGCATGCGCCTGGGCTGCCTCAACCATGCGTTGCTCTCAGCGCGCGCCATCGCCACGGACGGCTGCCGCCTGGTGGGTTGGATCGGCAATCTCATCGATCCGGACATGGCGGCCGTGGAAGAGAACCTGACGACGCTGCGCCGGATGCTGCCGGCGCCGTGCCTGGGCGTGCTGCCGCATGGCGCGCCGCCGCACGAGGCGGCATCACGACTGGATCTGGACGCCATCTTGGAGTGATCTTCACGCGTCGCGTGTTTGCATGCGACTGTCGATCCCGGAGTGCCGCCATGGCCGCGCGTAGCCACTACTACCTTTCCATTGCCGATCTTGCCCAAGCACGTGGCCCCGTCCCCTCGTTGAGCTATGACGGCGCCGGTCCGAATGATTTTGCTGCTGCGTTGCAAGAATCGTTGCGCACGGCCACGCTGTTCCAGCGCTGGCGCGCGATGCAGGACGAGCCTGACGACGTCGATCCCGCGCTGGCGGTCACCGACCCCAGTGCCACGGTGATGGCGGAAGTGCACGATCTGCGCACCGACGTGGACCTGATCACCGACCTGCCCATGAACGTCGTGCGCCATCGGCTGAACTTGTTGATCGGCCCGAGCTGGCAGCTGCGGGACATGCGCCAGGCCTGAGGTTGTTGTTGTGGCAGCGCACTCTGTGCGCGACGACCCAACGAAGATGATGCGTCGCGGCGTAGCGAGTCGCGCACAGGGTGCGCTCCCGCAAGGAGACGACGGGCAAAGGCAAGAATGAGGCCAGGACTTCCAGCCCTTGGCACCCCAGCCAAGGTGTGGTTAGGCTGCGGGTTCGATTTTTTCACCCGCAGGGGAATCCTGATGCTTCGTCTCCGCACTCTCGTCATTGCCACTTCCATCGCGCTCGCCGCCTGCTCGCAGCAGTCCAACGAGCAAGCCGCGCAGCCCGCCCCGGCCAGCACCACGCCTGCCAAGGCTTCCACTGCGGCCGCCACGCCGGAGGTCAGCGCCGTGAACCCGTTCCTCGAGCCCAGCACGCTGCCGTTCCAGGCGCCGCCGTTCGACAAGATCAAGGATGGCGACTACCAGCCTGCGTTCGAAGAAGGCATGAAGCAGCACCTGGCGGAGATCCAGAAGATCGCCGACAACCCGGATGCGCCGACCTTCGAGAACACCTTCATCCCGATGGAGAAGTCGGGCCAGCTGATGCAGCGCGTGATGCAGGCGTTCAATGCCGTCAGCGGCGCGAACACCAACGACACGATCCAGAAGGTGCAGGAAGAAGAAGCGCCCAAGCTCGCCGAGCACCAGGACGCGATCGTGATGAACGACAAGCTGTTCAAGCGCATCGAGACCATCTACGAGCAGCGCGATTCGCTCAAGCTCGATCCGGAATCCAAGCGTCTCGTTGAAGTGACTTACAAGAACTTCGTGCGTGGTGGTGCCAAGCTGTCCGACGCCGACAAGGCGAAGCTGAAGGATCTCAACAAGGAAGAGTCCACGCTCAGCACGCAGTTCACCAACAAGCTGCTCGCCGCCACCAAGGCCGGCGCGCTGGTGGTGGATGACAAGGCCAAGCTCGATGGCCTGTCCGATGGCGACATCGCTGCGGCAGTGGAAGCGGCCAAGGCGCGCAAGCTCGACGGCAAGTGGGTGATCCCGCTGCAGAACACCACGCAGCAGCCGGCGCTGCAGAGCCTCAATGATCGCGCCACGCGCGAGCAGCTGTTCAAGGCTTCGTGGGATCGCGCCGAGAAGGGCGACGCCAACGACACGCGCGACATGATCGGCCGCATTGCGCAGATCCGCGCCGAGCAAGCCAAGGTGCTGGGCTTCTCCAGCTACGCCGCGTGGAAGCTGGAAGACCAGATGGCCAAGACGCCGGAAGCGGCGCTGACCTTCATGGACAAGCTGGCCCCGGCCGCCACGGCGCGCGCCGAGCGCGAGGCCAAGGACATCCAGGACGTGATCGACCAGCAGAAGGGCGGTTTCAAGGTCGAGGCGTGGGACTGGAACCACTATTCGGAGCAGGTGCGCAAGGCCAAGTACGATCTGGACGAATCGCAGATCAAGCCGTACTTCGAGCTGGACAACGTGCTGCAGAACGGCGTGTTCTACGCCGCCAACCAGCTCTACGGCCTGACCTTCAAGGAGCGCAAGGACATCCCGGTGTGGCAGCCGGATGTGCGCGTGTTCGAAGTGTTCGACAAGGACGGCAGTTCGCTGGCGCTGTTCTACTGTGACTACTTCAAGCGCGACAACAAGAACGGCGGCGCGTGGATGAGCAACCTGGTCGACCAGTCCAAGCTCATGGGCACCAAGCCGGTGATCTTCAACGTCGCCAACTTCACCAAGCCGGCGGCGGGCCAGCCGGCGCTGCTGTCGTTCGACGACGTGATCACCATGTTCCACGAGTTCGGCCATGGCCTGCACGGCATCTTCGCCAACTCCGAGTATCCGAGCCTGTCGGGTGCGGCCACCGCGCGCGACTTCGTGGAATTCCCGTCGCAGTTCAACGAGCACTGGGCCACCGACCCGAAGATCTTCGCCAACTACGCGAAGAACTATAAGACGGGCGAGCCGATGCCGGCCGAGCTGGTGGAGAAGATCAAGAAGTCGAAGACCTTCAACAAGGGCTACGACATGACCGAGCTGGTCTCCGCCGCGCTGCTCGACATGAGCTGGCATAGCCTGAGCGCCGATATGCCGAAGCAGGACCCGGACAAGTTCGAAGCCGATGCGCTGGCCAAGGCCAAGATCAACCTCAGCTACGTGCCGCCGCGTTATCGCTCAAGCTACTTCCAGCACATCTGGGGCAACGGTTATGCCGCCGGTTACTACGCCTACCTGTGGACCGAGATGCTGGCCGATGATGCCTTCCAGGGCTTTGTGGACAAGGGCGGCCTGACCCGCGAGAACGGCGACCGCTTCCGCGAGATGATCCTTTCGCGCGGCAACACCGAGGAACTGGGCAAGATGTACAAGGACTGGCGTGGCAAGGACCCGACCATCGAGCCGATGCTGCTCAATCGTGGCCTGAAGGAAGCGCCGCAGAAGAAGTAAGCCTTCGACAGGCGTCAAAGAAAGAGGGCCGGCATTGCCGGCCCTTTTTTCGCGGCCATGCGATGGGCAGTGACGCGCGCGGTAGACAACCGATGGTCGATCTCAATCGTTCGACAAGATCTTCCTGGCAAGCTCGCGCACGTAGTCAAGGAAACGCGTCTGCACGCTGTTGAGCGGACTGTCGGGTCGATAGACGGCGTACAGGACGACATCCATCTGCAGCTTCAACGCGCGCTTCTGTACCGG
>Ga0335083_10011734_pt1 | contig 10522 bp, 8 predicted proteins | sample Lox_Sample_42_FD_206716 | JGI IMG/M metagenome (GOLD analysis project Ga0335083, IMG submission 206716) | Soil microbial communities from Loxahatchee National Wildlife Refuge, Florida, United States - Lox_Sample_4.2 | ecosystem: Environmental > Terrestrial > Soil > Wetlands | place: USA: Florida... | reverse complement strand
AGTCGCTCGTGCAACAGCACGACCCCGGCGGCAAGTTCCGCAATGCATTTCTCGAAACGAATCTTTATTCCGCCTGACAGGGCACATTCGCGAGGAACGGATATGTGACAACCTCGCCCTAAGATCGCCTAGAGGAGAGGACCGCAATAGATAACTGGTGTCATCCTGAGCGGAGCGAAGGATCTGCTTTTTCGTACGCGGGCCACGAACGGGCGACCAAAACATAGGGCGTGAGGAGAGAAAACATCATGACAGCCGCCGACTTCCGCCGCATCGCCCTGAGCCTCGAAGGAGCAGAAGAAAGCTCACACATGGGCGCGCCCGACTTCCGGGCAAATGGACGCATCTTCGCCACCCTCGGCTCTGAGAGCGAAGGCTACGGCAACCTCATGCTCACGGTGGAGCAGCAACAGGCCTTCATCGCCGATCGACCCGATCTCTTCATCCCCATCAAAGGCGGATGGGGCCGCATGGGCATGACTCACATCATCCTCGCCAAGGCCGACGAAGGCTCCCTAACCGGAGCCCTCACCACCGCCTGGAAGCTCCGCAAGGAGAAAAACAAGAAGCCGAAAAAGAGAAATAAGGGTAAAAGCACCGGGCTTTAGCCCGGCGAACAGAGCGCCAATCGTGGAGCGGCTTTAGCCGCGGAATCTGTCAAGGCCCTCACCGATGAAAATTCCTCTAACCCACAGATTTCAAAGATCAAAAAGAGAGGCAAAATTGGCCTGTTCCCAGAACGAACCAGCTATAATAAGAACATAGTCAGAAAAAGAAAGGCCCGTCCCAACGGCGGGCCTTTCTCATTGATTTCAAATACTTTACCCGTAACTCGCAGCGATAGAATACTTTGCACGGCATCGGTGCCGGGAAGTAATCTTTTCAAAGATTTAGCTACCCGGGGGGTAGCGGCAGGCATGAACGACCCGACTCCGACACAACGAAAAATCCTCTTTGTAGCCAATCTCGTCTTCGAGGGAACCGCCGTGCATCGCGCGGAAGGGATGAAACGCCTCGGGCAGCAGGTCGTCACCTACGTCCCGGCAGATTCGCTCTCGCAGTCTCGACTGGTGACCAAGCTCCGCTACTACTACCCCGTTGGCCCACTGGTAGCCGCCGCGAATCGCGATCTGCTCAAAACCGTGCGCAGAGAAAAGCCCGATGTCGTCTGGTTCGACAAGCCGCTGTTCTTCACCCCCGAAACGATTGAGGAGATCAAGTCCACCAGAGCCATCACCGTCTGCTACAACCCTTTCGGCCCGCGCAACGACGGCTGCTGGATGCAGTTTCGCCGAGTCTACCGGCTCTTCGACCTGAGCTGCCTCTTCCGCAAAGCCGACATCGCGCGTTACCAGGCCTGGAAGCTGCCCTACATCGAACTCCAGTTCAGCTTCGATCCGAAAGAGAACGTCCCGCCGCCCGCTCATTGGACCGATGCCGACCGCCCCCGCGACATCTCCTTCACCGGCAGCCCCTACGACGACCGAGCCGAATTCCTGATGGCTCTGGCCGAGAAGCATCGACTCCCGGTCCTGATCACCGGCCCCAACTGGCATCGCGGCCTGAACCAGGAACAAATTAGGAAATACGTCACCGGAGGCTTCCTGACTTCAGCCGCATATCGGGAGAACATCTGGAAATCGAAGATCAACCTCGCTTTCGTCACGCATTCCAACGAAGACGATGTAGCCCATAAGGCCTTTGAGATCGCGGCCTGCGGAGCCTTCCTTCTCGCCGAGCGAACACGCAGTCATCTCGCCGCCTTCGCGGAAGACAAGGAAGCAGTCTTCTTCTCCTCTGTCGAGGAATGCGCCGAGAAAGCCCGCTACTACCTCGATCACGAAGCCGAACGCAACGCAATCGCTCGTCGCGGACGAGAACGCGCGATCAAGTCGGGCTATGACAATGACACGCAGCTCAAACGAGTGCTTCTGAAGCTCGACGGGATCGACACGCCGCCCGCTATTTAGTCGCCGCCTCGTCAACGGTGACGTATTGATTGCCCTTCACATCCTTGAGCGTCTGCACAATGCCGCTCGGCCAGCGAATCTCCACGCTCTGCGCCGCCGCGTCCTTGCCAAGGCCAAAATGCGCGCGCGGATCGCTCGACGAGAGATAGCCGACGGTCGTCGTCACTGTCTCCCACTGCGGTCCAGCCGATGTCGTAACCTTGATGACCGCGCCGATGCCGTCGCGGTTGCTCTTGTGTCCGACAAGCTTGATGCCAAGCCAGTGATTGTTCGTCTTTGTCTTGTTAAGCAGGACGTGCGCAGGTCCGCCGTTCTCAGTCACAACGGCGTCGAGCAGCCCGTCATTGTTGATGTCGCCGATTGCCATCCCGCGCCCCACCCAGCGCTTGGTGAACACGTCGCCCGACATCGACGAAACATCCACAAACTTCGTGCCGTTCACGTTCCAGGCCAATAACATCGGCTCACGGTAGTGAAGCTGCGGAAAGGTCTTCTCGATCGTGTCGAGATCATGCCCCTGCGCAATCAGCAGATCCTTGCGCCCGTCATTGTCGTAGTCAAGGAAGCGAACTCCCCATCCAGAATGGAGCAAAGTCATGCTGCCAATGCCGGTCGTATAGCTCGAATAGGCAAACGAGCCATCGCCGGTGTTCTGATACAGCGCGTACTTCTGGTTCGCCAGGTCGGTCACCACAATGTCCGGCAAGCCATCGTTGTTGTAGTCGGAGAAGTCCACTCCCATTCCGGCGTAAGTGCGGCCTTCCCCGTCCACGGCGACCTCCGAGTCCAGTCCGACCTCTTCAAAGGTTCCATCGCCCTTGTTGTGGAAGAGGAACTCGACCATCGAATCGTTGGCGACAAAGATGTCAGGATGACCGTCATGATCGTAATCGGCAATCGCAATACCCAAAGCCTTGGCTGGCTTGTCGAGGCCCAGCTTGTGCGCTTCCTCAGTAAACGTCCCGTTGCCGTTGTTGTGATAGACAAGCATCGAAATCGGCTGGAATACATCGGGATGGCAATAGCCGCGATATCCCTCACGATGCTCGCCGCACCACAAGTCTTCCCAGTCCCACTGGATGTACCTAAGAACGACTAGATCGAGCAGACCGTCATTGTCGAGGTCAACCCATGCGGCGCTCGTCGACCACCCGCTGCCGGCAACACCGGCCTTGGCGGTCACGTCGCTAAACGTGCCATTTCCGTTGTTGTGGTAAAGCTTGTTGCCTCCATACGCCGTTACATAGAGGTCTTCGTAGCCGTCGTTGTCGTAATCGCCGACAGCGACGCCCATGCCATACCCGGCGCCCTGAAGCCCGGCCTTCTCCGTTACATCTTCAAATGTGCCGTCGGCCTTCTGGTGATAGAGCCGGTTCCAGTACTCCGGTCCGGTCTTCTGCGGAATGGTTCCCTTCGGCGTCGGATCGCTGAAAGGAGCACCGTTTACCAGAAACAGATCTAGACGTCCATCGTTGTCGTAGTCGAAGAGCGCCACGCCGGAGCCCATCGTTTCAATCAGGTATTTCTTCGATGTATGCGGAGCCTGATGCTGAAAGTGGACCCCAACTGCGTCGGTCACTTCGACAAAGTTCCCGGGAACCGGAGTAGGCTGCGCAGAATTCTGAGCGTAGACAACAACCGACAAAGCGAGGCTCGATACGATCAACGCGGCGCGTGCCACGCCTTGACTCCGGCAAAGCCACATCATTTCGTCTTCGTCTCTTTACCGGCCTTGTCGCAAGCGACACACAACTCGCCCACGATGCCTTTGCCTTCCTGAACGGAGTAAATGCGATCGATGTTCGGAAGACTCAGCTTTTCAACCGCTCCGCTCGGCCAGTGAATTTCCACTTGATCAACCTTGGTTGCATCCCCTAGTCCGAAGTGAACACGCTGATCATTCGATGACAGATAACTTCCGCCGCTCAACACGTCATCGCGACGCTTGATACCCCCTGCTGTCAGATACACGGTAGCGCCGACTGCATCGCGCGGACTCTTGGGCCCGCCAATCAGCTTCATTTCGACCCAGTGATGCGTGTCGGCATTCACATTGCGAAGCAGCACAGGCGTGCCATCGAGCACATTGATGACAACGTCGATCTTGCCATCGTTGAAAAGATCGCCAAACGCCGCACCGCGCGCCGGAACAACATCCGCGAGCCCGGTTCCCTTCACCGGCGGAACATACTGGAACTTCTGGCCCTTGAGGTTGTGAAAGAGCAGTGGACGCTCGGCAAAGGTGGTGCCCCAGTCGTATTTGTCGACCTGCGGGTAAACGTGCCCATTGACCATCAAGATGTCTTTCCATCCGTCGTTGTCATAGTCTATGAACCCGACGCCCCATCCGAGAAATGGAATGCCCTCTTGCGCGATGCCAGCGTGATAGCTGATGTCGGTGAAGTTCGCATCCCCATCGTTGTGATACAGCACCTTGTAATCGTCCGAGAAATCCGTCGCAACAATGTCGAGCCACCCGTTGTTCTGGTAATCGCCAACCGCAATGCCCATGCCGGCGATCTCGCGCCCATCCTGGTTCAGCGCAAATCCCGAGGCATAGCTGTCGTCTTCAAAGGTGCCATTGCCTTTGTTGATGTACAGATAATTGGGCGTCGAATCATCTGCCACCACCAGATCGACTTTGCCGTCATTGTTCAGATCAACAAAGATGGACGAGAAGCCGTAATAGGCGTTCGGGTCGCTAACTCCAGCCTTCTCGCTCACATCCGTGAAAGTGCCGTTGCCATTGTTATGGAAAAGATGGTCGCGCTCACCCTGGAGCCCTCGCGGGCCACACATCGTGGCAACACCGCGAAACTGGCATCCGGTAAAAGAGACAGCCTTGGTTCCCGGGACCGGAGGGTGTTCGAAGTCGTAATGGATGTAGCCAGGAACGAAGAGATCGAGGCGGCCATCTCCGTCATAGTCACCAAAGGTTGCGCCGGTGGACCAGTTGCCGAGAGTGACTCCCGCCTTTTCCGCAACATCTGTAAACGTCCCGTCATGGTTGTTGCGGTAAAGCCGATTCTTGCCGAAATTACCAACAAAGATATCCGGCCAGCCATCGTTATCGAAGTCCCCGATCGCCACACCAAAACCCCAGCGGTCGTTGGTGACGCCGGCTTGCTCAGCAACATTGGTAAAGGTGCCGTCGTGGTTGTTGCGGAACAGAGCTGCGTGAGGTGCCGTTGCCTTGCCTTGTTCGGCTTCATAGGTCGAGCCGTTTACAAGGTATATGTCGAGCCAGCCGTCATTGTTGTAGTCAATCAGGCCAACGCCGGAGCCATTCGTTTCAATGATGAATTGCTTTTCCGGGATGCCCATCTGATGACGCCAACTCGTCAGGTCAGCCTGCTTGCTGATGTCCTGAAAGATGACGGGACCGCTATCGACGAATCCGCCAGCCGTAATCGGCCGGTTTTCGGCATCGTGGATCGGCGCATGAACACCGCCGGTGCTGTTGCCGCCCATTGGTGCCTGTGCAGGGGGTGCTGCCTGTCCACGGGCAAACAAAATTGGGAGAGAAAAGAACAACAAAAGGGCCGAAACTGTACGGCTACCCTTGCCTAGGATATTTCTACAACGGGACACGGGCTGAATATAGCAGATTTGCAGGGGTAGTCATCTTCCCCGGAGTTCCGGCTGAGCTTTTGCGGTTGCTAAATCCGCACAACCGCGCCCAGGCCGGTAATACTCCGGATATGGCCTTCACTCGATAATAAATGAGAGCGCTTACAAAACATCTGTTACTTGCGGTACTATCCCTAACGTCACAGAGTCTGTTTCTTTTTGGTGGCGCCTGCGAAAATCAGCATATCCGCTGAACAACCGATTGCTTTGAGACTCCAGGACTGTCATGAACATAAAAGAAGTTGCCAAGCTCGCCAAGGTTTCAACCGCTACTGTCTCGCGCACCATCAATGGCTCCGATAAGGTGACCCCGGAGACAGCCGAGCGAGTACGCAGAGCCATCGAGACACTGAAGTTCTATCCCAACACCTACGCGCGGGCCCTGGGCTCTGGCCGCAGCAGCTTGTATGGGCTGATTATTTCCGATCTCACCAATCCATTTTTCCCGGAGCTGGTAAAAAGCTTTGAAGAAATCGCAGTGCAACATGGGCAGGAAGTACTCATTGCAAACACCAACTATGACCCGCATCGCATGGAAATCTGCGTAAGCCGTATGCTGCAAAGGAAAGTAGACGGCGTGGCAATTATGACCTCGGAAATGGCCGAGCACCTTGTTGACGAATTGTCTGTTCGCCGCATCCCGCTGACGTTCCTCGACACCGCAGTGCCGCAAAAGGGTATCAGCAACATCGCGGTCGATTACGCGGTGGGCATCGACGCCGCGGTCGAACATTTAACCAGTCTGGGCCACAAGGCCATCAGTTTCATCGCAGGTCCCCCGTCCCTGACCTCGGCCCGCATTCGCAAGAGGGCTTTCATCCACAGCCTCGAGCGAAATCGAATCAAGCAGGATCCGCACTTTATGGTAGAAGGCAATCACCACACCGATGGCGGATACGACGCGATGTGTCGCCTGCTCGACCTCAAAGTACGTCCGACGGCGGTCCTTGCTTCCAATGACATGACGGCGATCGGAGCGATGGTCGCCATCTTCGAACGCGGCCTTGAAATACCAAACGATATTTCCATCATCGGGTTTGACGACATTGAACTGAGCGCCTTCACGCAGCCCGCGCTCACCACGGTGCGCCTGTCCCGACAGGAAATTGCCAAGATGGCCTTCTATGCTCTCTACAATACATATCAAACCGGAGCGAACAAAGGAGTCGAATATCCGATACAGACGACCTTGATCGTGCGTAAGTCAACCGGACCGAAGCCGACCGGAAGGCGCTAAGCTTTGCATATGTATGATCGACGCATGATCTATTACGCCACATTACTAGGAAACCCAGGTCTTCCAACACTCCATCGATCTGCCAGCATATTCTGAGGTTTTGGCTGTGTATTTTCTCGTCGCTCACTTCAGTATTCTTGGAGCCCTGAGTCTAATGCTTGTCGCCGGTATTCGGGCGGCACTTGTGCCAAGGGACAGCACTCGTTGCGCGTGGCTGGTTCTCATTTCCTTGATGTCCATTTTGGTTTCTATTCCATTGACACTTGCTCTCGCTGGTCTCGCGAAGTTCGAACCTTACCGGTACGACTTGTACATGGCTGTGATTGATAGAACTTTCGGATATCCGAACTTTTTGATCGGAGAGTACCTATCTCACCACGTCCTAGAGGCGAGCGTTGTATATACTGCATATGCCGCTTTCTACTTCGTGGCTCTTCTCACTATTTCTGCTTACTTATGGTTGCGACCGATGCGGGATATGTGGCTTGTTGTCCGAACTTTCCTAATAAATTTCTGCCTGTCTATTCCATTTTATGGTTTGATTCCAGTCTCAGGCCCACGCTACGCTTTTCGGGGCTTCCCGCAACTGCCGGAACAATTCACGCTCTCCACCATTACTCTCAAGGCCGCACCAAACGGCATGCCTTCCATTCACACCTCAACTGCGCTGCTCGTCGTATGGTTTACCTGGCGCTGGAAGTGGTGGGGGCGCACAGCGGGGCTGGCTTTCCTGGCTCTTACGATCATTGCCACTCTTGGAACCGGCGAGCACTACCTGATTGATCTAATCGCGGCTGTTCCCTATACAGCTCTCATTTTGCGATTGGGAATTGGAGCAGGATTTGGTGTTAAAGATGAGGCTGAGCAATCAAGTCTAATGGTCGACACTGGGACTCCCAGCCCGAGTGTCTGCGAAGTAGACTTGTCTACTCAATTCTTTCGTGGCGGTAACCCGCAGCTGTGAGTTCTTCCGCGATCTGGCGGATGTGTTCATATCCGCGCGTTTCTAGCGTAAAGTCGATGACCGTGTCGCCCAGGTTTACGCCGTAGTAGGCGCGGTCGTGCGAAGTCTGTACGATGTTTGCCCTTACATCGGCGAGTATTTTGGTGAGTTGATGCAGGGCTCCGGGCCGATCTGTCAGGTGAATGCGCACCCGCGTGCGCCGTCCATCTTTTACCAGACCGCGTTCGATGATCTTGGCTAGCAGAGTAACGTCGATGTTGCCCCCGCACACCAGCACAGCGGTGCGCTGTCCATTGAGCGATGTTTTGCGTTGCAGCAACGCCGCTAGCGCTACAGCTCCGGCGCCTTCGGCTAGAGTCTTTTCGCGCTCCAGCAGGATCAGGATGGCCTTTGCAATCTCCTCTTCATCCACAGTCACGATTTCATCGACGTAACGCTGAACCAGAGATAGCGTTCTCTCGCCCGCTCGGCGCACTGCAATACCGTCGGCTATGGTCGCTTCTGCGGGAACTGTCACCGGCTCGCCTGCCTCCGCTGCACGCAGCATCGACGGCAGCCGCTCGGTCTGCACGCCAACGACACGAATCTTCGGATTGATTTCCTTGATGGCGCAGGCAACTCCGCTGATAAGGCCCCCACCACCGATGGGCACGACGACTGCTTCCAAACCCTGCACCTGCTCCAAAAGTTCCAAGCCGATGGTTCCCTGCCCCGCAATCACATCCGGATCGTCGAAGGGATGCAGAAATGTCATCTGATCGGCTTCCCCCTGCCGCACGGCCTCGGCACAGGCTTCGTCGTAATTCGCTCCATGCAGCACGACTTCGGCTCCGAATCCAGTCGTGGAAGAGACTTTGACCAGTGGCGTCATGAGCGGCATCACGATGCGTGCTTTGATACCGCGCTGCGCTGCGTGAAAGGCAACGGCCTGAGCGTGATTGCCGGCGCTGGCGGCAATCACGCCGCGCGACTTTTCCGTGTCAGTCAGGGTGAGAATCTTGTTGAGCGCGCCGCGCTCCTTGAACGCTCCTGTGCGCTGCAGGTTATCGAGTTTGAGAAAAACCTGCTGGCCCGTCATCTGCGACAGTGCCGCGGAATACGGGGCCGGTGACCAATAGATGAAATCGCGAATCCGCGCCCGCGCCGCCTGCACATCTGCCAATGAAACGCTCATACCCTGTGGCTTCCTTCCTGCCGAAAATAAGAAAGCCACCAGCCCGTTGCGGGTGGTGGCTCTGAACTGCTACTAAACTCAGGTCGCCTTACGCACCCGCATGCTGTTCGAAGGTAATTCGAATGATGCCAATGCAAGTGGAAATAGCAACAGCGCGACCCTCGGGAACAGGGCTCAAAACTTCGCGGTGTTCGTCGCTAAATTCCATGGCGGTTGAATTATCAGTATCAGAGAGACGCGACCGCGTCAAACTCTTACGCCTGCTAGGAAGACGGCATGCGGTCTTTGGCCGCCGAAGAAGTATGCCAACTCACGATAGTCGTCCGCGTCGTGGATCGCGAAATCGGCAGCTTTCCCGGTTTCCAGGCTACCTATCCTGTATCCGCGATTCAAGCTCCACGCCGCATTGACGGTTGCCGCCGTGATCGCTTCAGCGGGAGTCATTTTCATCTGAGTACAAGCAAGGGACAGGATCATGGCCATCGAAGTAGTCGGTGAAGATCCGGGATTAAAGTCGGTAGCGATGACAACCGGTAATCCGGCTTCGATCATTGCTCGCGCAGGCGCGTATTTCTGCGAACCGATGGCGTAGACGGATCCCGGCAGCAGCACCGGCTGCACTCCTGCTTTCTTCATGACGGCGATTGACTCGGCTGTCGTCTGCTCCAGATGATCGACGGTCCTCGCGCCGAGTTTTGCTGCCAACTCCACTGCTCCGCTCGACGTGAACTGGTCGGCATGAACTCGTAAACCCAGCCCCTGACGCTCTGCAGCCGCGAGCACGCGCTCGGCCTGAGCTACGGTGAAGACCTTGGCTTCGCAAAATATGTCACAGTATTCTGCGAGCCCTTCTTCCGAAACACGGGGAAGCATTTCGCTCACAACGAGTTCAACGTAGTCGTCCGGCCGCGACTTGTATTCGTCGGGGATCTCAAGCGCGCCGAGAAACGTAGGCACGCAGCGCAGAGGGGTTATTTCTGAAACACGCCGAATTGCGCGCAGCAGTTTCAGCTCATCCTCGACCGTGAGACCGTAACCGGACTTCGCTTCGACAGTCGTGGTCCCGCCTTGCAGAAACCAGAGGGCGTGTTTTTGCCCCGCGACTACCAATTCGTCTTCGGTCGCAGCCCGCGTCTTACGTACCGTTGAGCGGATACCACCTCCGCGTTCTGCGATCTGCTGGTAGGTCATGCCCTCGCAACGCATCTCGAACTCGTCAGCGCGATTGCCTGCGAAGACGAGATGCGTGTGGGCGTCGACGAAGCCCGGCATCACGACTCGCCCGCCGGCGTCAATCACCTCAGTACCGTCAGAGGCCGTTGATTCGATCTCTTTCCGCGTGCCAACCGCGGTGACTCGCCCGTCCTGCACCAGCATCGCGCCGTCGTTCACGATACCGAGATCCCTCAACTCGAGTCCTACGCGCGGGCGGGATGGTCCGGCTAACGTTACAAGCTGCGAGCAGTTCGTAATCAGGAGGGAGGATCGGCTCACGCGCGATCCTCGCGCATAGGCACGCGAACTCCCTTTGTCTCAGCGAAATCGAT
>Ga0335083_10011733_pt1 | contig 10522 bp, 9 predicted proteins | sample Lox_Sample_42_FD_206716 | JGI IMG/M metagenome (GOLD analysis project Ga0335083, IMG submission 206716) | Soil microbial communities from Loxahatchee National Wildlife Refuge, Florida, United States - Lox_Sample_4.2 | ecosystem: Environmental > Terrestrial > Soil > Wetlands | place: USA: Florida... | reverse complement strand
CCCGCAGGAAATCGACGACATCCTGGAGTTCGACCTGGACCCGCAGGCCGTCCCCCCGCCGCCCCGGCAGGAGAGCGTGATGCCCGAGAACACGGCCGAGGAAGCGTTTGTCGAGTTCGAGGATTCCACGTCGGTTGCCGAGCCTGACGATATGCTGGAGCTGGACTTCCAGCCGCCGCCCCCCAGGGGGCCCGCCGCACGCGCTCCGGCTCCCGCTCCTGCAGCCCCGGCCGCGGCCCCCGTCGCCGTCGCTGCAGCCCCCGAACCTGCGCCGGTGCGCCTCGTCACGCCGCGCGCGGCTCCCGCGCCCGCGCCGATCCCGGTCGTGACCGCGCCTGCCCCTGTTCCTGCCCCGGCCCCCGTCGCCGTCGCTGCGCCTCCCGTCGCCTCCGCGCCGGCTGCGGTTGCGCCCGCAATGGTCAACGACCCGAACCTCATGCTCGAGCTGCTGCCGTTCGCGAAGCTGCGGGCGGGTGGCCAGACGCGCCGCTTCCAGGTGCTGTCGCGCAGCTCCTCGCCGCACCGCGACCCGGCCGCTTACGACGCCCTGGTGCTGCAGCGCCTGCTCGGTTGGCTCGCCGCGCATCGCGCCGCCTGGAACTCGCAGCCCACCAGCTTCACGGTGAGCCTGTCGATCGCCACCCTCGAGGACGAGCGCTTCGCGCAGAAGATGGTGGCGGCCCTGAACACCCACGGCATTGCCGCGGACGGCATCGGGTTCGAGATCGCGGAGGCCATCTGCACCCAGCGCCGCGCCCAGGTCGAGCGCTTCATCACCCAGTGCGACAAGCTCGGCTCCTGGGTAGTCATCGACGACTTCTCGTTCGACTCGCAGGTGCTGCCGCTGCTGAAGTCCAAGGCGCTGCGCCTGGTGAAGATCGACGCGCGGCTGACCTCCAACGCGCTCAAGGACAAGCTGGCGCAGGCCATGGTGGTCGCCACGGTTCAGGCCGCCAAGGTGCTGGGCATCCACTGTGCGGCGAAGAAGGTCGACTCGCAGGCCGCGCTGCAGTGGCTCACCGCCATCGGTTGCGACTTCGCCCAGGGCAACGCGCTCGCCCGCGCGCAGCCGCTGGATTCCCTGGCGAGCTCCCCGGATCCCACCGGGATCTCGGCCATGGCCCTGCCTTCCTAGGAATCCCAGTAAAATCAGTATCCTGTAGCTGAGTCGCGGCGCCCCCTCCGGGGGTGGCCTGCGACGAGCCGAGGCCGCCGCACGCCCAACCGGGGCGGTGCTGGGAGGGGTGGATGGCCTAAGCTTCACGCAAGCTCATGCGTGCCTTCGCCCTTCAGCAGTTCCGCACCAACCGCAACCTCCTGTTCTGGAGCCTGCACGCGGCCGGCTGGGCGGCGTACGGGATCACCCAGTACTTCGGCGCGCTCTTGTACGAGAAGCCGGCGAGCTACGCGCGGGTGATCGTGGTCTCGGCGCTGGCCGGGTTCGTGCTGTCGATGCCGATGCGCTACATCTACCAGCGCCTCTCCAACCGCCAGCCACGCACGATGATCCTCGGCGTGCTCGCGACCTGCTACGTGACGGCGCTCGGCCTGCGCTTCGTCATCAACCTCTCCTACAAGACCTTCGTCGAGCCGGACTGGCAGGCGCGGACGCTGTTCGAGTTCTTCGGCGGCGCGCTCTCGACCACCTACCTGCTGCTGTGCTGGAGCGTGCTGTACTTCGGCATCAAGTTCTACGAGTCGCAGCGCAAGCAGGAAGAGGCCATGCTCAAGGCGGTGGCGCTGGCGCAGGAGGCGCAGCTGAAGATGCTCCGCTACCAGCTGAACCCCCACTTCCTCTTCAACACCCTGAACGCGATCTCGACGCTGATCCTGGACAACCAGAACCGCATGGCCAACCAGGCCGTCGCCCGGCTGTCGGAGTTCCTGCGCTACACGCTCGACCAGGACCCGATGAAGAAGGTCACCCTGCGCCAGGAGCTCGAGGCCCTGGACCTCTACCTCGGCACCGAGCGGCTGCGCTTCGCCGAGCGGCTGCGGCTCGAGTTCGCCATCGAGGAGCCGGCCATGAACGCGCTGGTGCCGAGCCTGCTGTTGCAGCCGCTGATCGAGAACGCCCTGAAGTACGCGGTCTCGAGCCGCGAGCAGGGGGGCCTGGTGCGCATCGAGGGACGCACGCACGAGGGCTGGCTGGAACTGGCGGTCGTCGATGACGGCCCCGGCCTGCGCGAGGGCACGCCCACCAGCGAGCGCCGCGGCGTCGGGCTGCGCAACACCAGCGAGCGCCTGGCGGTGCTGTACGGGGAAAACCGCCGCTTCAGCGTCTGCAATGCCGACCCCGGGCTGCGCGTGGAAATGGCACTGCCGCTCGAGCTTGCCGAGGGAGCACCGGAACCTGTGAAGAACCGTCCGAGCTTTGCCTCACCCGCGGTGCGGGTGCCGGCATGAAGATCCGCACCATCATCGTCGATGACGAGGTGCTGTCGCGTCGCGGGGTGGAGCTGCGACTGCGCGGCGAGCCCGACTTCGAGATCGTCGCCCAGTGCGGCAACGGCCGCGAGGCGCTCGCCGCCATCGCGCAGTACAAGCCGGACCTGGTGTTCCTGGACATCCAGATGCCCGGGATGTCGGGCCTGGAGGTGCTGGCGCACCTGCCGCAGGAGTCGCTCCCGGTCCTGGTGTTCGTCACCGCCTACGACCAGTACGCCGTCCAGGCCTTCGAGGCACGCGCGGTCGACTACATCCTCAAACCGATCGACGAGGCGCGCTTCGCCGCGATGCTGACGCGCGTGCGCGAGCACGTGCGCGCCAAGAGCGCCGCCAGTCAGCGCGACCGGCTGATGCAGATCATCGCCGAGATCACCGGCTGCGGTGAGCTGGCACTCGATGAGCTCCTGGAGCACGGCCGCCGGGCGCTCGAAGGGCGGCACCCGGATGTGCTGCCGATCCGCCAGGGTCGGGAGACGGTGCGCGTGCCGGTCGCCTCGATCCAGTGGATCGACGCCGCCGGCGACTACATGTGCATCCACGCCAACGGCGAGACGCACATCCTGCGCGGCACCATGAAGGAACTCGAGGATCTGCTGGACCCGCGGCTGTTCCAGCGCGTGCACCGCTCGACCATCGTCAACCTGCGCCTGGTGAAGAGCCTGCGGGCGCACATGAACGGCGAGTACTTCCTGACGCTCGAGGGCGGCCACGAGCTGAAGCTGTCGCGCACCTACCGCGACAAGGTCGAGTACTTCCTGAGCGGGTCGGCCAGCTGATTCGGGCAGTACTGCAGGCGCAGCCCGGGGCGCTGAGCATTCGTGAGGGGCGCTACCGAGCCTCGTAGATCTTCCACTGACCAGCGTCGGGCTCGGCAGCAGACCCCCGCCCAGTGGGCCCTGCGAGCTCGAGCTACCGGCTATGCCCTTTCCACGCTCTCCTTAACGGTCGACACCCCTTCCCGCGCATCATCGGCCTTCTCCCAGGGACCCTTGATCTTCTCCCTGACGAACGCCATGAACTCGTCGATCTTGCCCTTCTCGCTCCGCTGTCTGGCCTCCAGCGAAGCGGCCCAGTTCGGGCCCACGGCCGCCGCATCGAGCTCGATCGCGCTCGCCTTGGTCTGTGCGTCGCCGAACTCCTTTTCCAGTCTGTCGACGTCTTGCTGTTTCTTGGTGTAGTCATCGCGCAGCTCCTCGACGCGCTCCTGCGGCGCGGCGCCTTCCGACTCGTTCAGCGCGCGTCCCGTCTGGTCGCGCGAACCGATCGCGTCAATGAGCTCCCTGCCCCTCGCGATGGCACGGTTGCGCGCCGCTTCGTGCTCTTGCCAGTACTGCTCGTACGTCGAATGCTTGGGCATGGGTGCACCTCGCCCGGGTTCCGCAGCATAAGGACGCGCGGCGCGCCCAATCGTCAGTCGGGAGTGGACGCGAGCGGCGCTACGGGCCGCTTGCCGGCGGCGCGGCGGCGGGGACTGCGACAGCCGCGGGCAGCGCGTGCTGCGCATGCCCGTGACCGGCGACGTCCAGCTCGAAGGGCTTGGAGATCAGCAGCGCCGGCAGGATGGTGGAGATTGCCGCGTAGACCAGCAGGGCACCGTACCAGGTGTCGGGGATGCCGAACTGGTCGTGCAGGATGGTCGCCAGCACCAGGGTGAAGATGAGCGTCGGGGTGAGCGCCACCGGCACCTTGAGCGCGCTGCGCGGGTGCTCCTTGAAGATGTAGACCCGCTGCAGCCACACCATGCCGATGCGCAGCGGCAGCGCCATTGCGGCCAGCGCGAAGCCCAGCCACACCGACTGCCACACGAGCGCCCCGGGCGGCACGGTCATGCCCCCGTGGAAGAAATAGAACGGCACGAAGAAGCTGGCGAACAGCCGCACCGCGCGCAGGTTCTCCGCCGGCGCGAGCTGCGGGATGCGCTCGCGCAGCAGCCGGGCCGTGAAGCCGGCGAGGAAGGCCCCGACCAGGTAGTACACGCCGAGCTGCTTGGTGAGGTAGGCGGCGATCAGCCCGACCATGACCAGCATCGAGAACCCGGACTCCGGCGCGTAGGGCATGACCCAGCGGCCGAGCACCAGGAAGATGAGCGGCAGTCCCACGATCATGAGCAGCAGCTCGCCGGAGGACCAGGCGAGGTGCTCGGTCGAGTCGGACTGCAGCACCGCGAACAGCACCAGCAGCGCCAGCACCTCGCCGCCGATCGCCTTGACCGTGACCCAGAAGCGCTCGTCGGCGCTGAGGCCGAGCCGGCCGAGCGTATCGAGGATGAACCCGGTCGATGGCGTGAGCAGCGCGAGTGCGATCAGGGTCGCAGCCTGCCAGGTGACGCCGAGGTGGCGGATGCCCAGCCAGGTCACCGCTGCGATCATCAGTGCGCGCACGCCCAGGTGGCCCAGCACCTCCCACAGGCCGCGCCGCACCGCCGCCAGGTCGACCTCGAGGCCGGCCACCAGGAACAGCGAGGAGATCCCGAGCGTCGCCAGCAGCTCGAGCGTCGCGTCGTGCGTGAAACCGGGCACGAAGGCTGCCGCGACCATGCCCATCCCGAAGCTCGTGAGCGGCGCGGGAATCAGGAAGCGCTGCAGCGCGCGTGGTACGACCAGGAGGCCGAATATGAGCGCGAGATACGCCACCTCGCGTGTGAGCGTCGGCATGCTGCCCATCAGGTCCCTCGGGCGATGTGTGGGTTCGGACCCGGTCTGTGTGTGCCGGGGTCCGCGATTGTTGTGCTTGCGGCGAATTTAACCCAAAACGCACTCGAGCCGAGACGGCACCGGGGCCTGCCACCTCGGGACACCGCAGTGGGAGGTCACCCCCGCTAACTGAGAACTACGTCACGAACCGCGGCGGTGGGCGACGGATGTGTGAGGCGCCGCGATGCAGCTAAACCCGACAACTTGCTTAGATATGTCCACCTATGGAAGCCGCGTCCCGCCCCTCCCTGGAACCGCTTGCCGACCTGCCCGCGGAAGCCCCCGTGGACGCTGCGCCGCGCGCGCAGGCCCCGGCGGCGGCAGCCACATCCAGCCCGGCAACGGCCGAAGCCGGCGGCAAGGATCCCGCGCAGACCGGCATCACTTTCCTGGATCCTGCGGCGCTGCTGCTCGAGGGCAGTGCGCCGGGGCAACCCGAGGTGCCCAAGGTTGCGGCCGAGGCACCCCCGAAGGCCGCCTCCGAGGATCTCGAGCTGGTGCTCGAGGACCCGGCAGTGGTCGAAGAACTGCTGACCACGCCTCCACCCCCGCCGCCGACGCCCGCGGCGCTCGCCCCGGAGGCGCCGCCCACGCTGACCCCGGCGCCCAGCGCGCCGAAGCCCCAGGGCGGCACGGCCCCCGCGGCCGAGCCGCGCGCCGAGGCGCGTGTCCCGATCATCAAGACCGCGTCCCTCTCGGCGGCCGCGACCAAGGCGGCCGCCACCAAGATCGCCGCTGCAACCAGGCGCGCGGGCGAGAACACGAGCCTGAAGCCGCCGCCCGTCGTCATCCCGACGGCGCGCCCGGCCACACCGCCCACGGCCCCGCCTCCCGCCAAGCCAGCAAAGCCGGCGGCGGCGGTGCAACCCGCCGCGCGCGCGACGGGCGGCAGCGAGGGTCTCGCCGGCTGGACCAGTGCCCGCGCGGCCGCAGCTCCCGCCCCCAAACCCAAGGCTCCCGTCAGCACCCCGGTCCCCGCGCCGGCCGCGGCCTCCGCCGCGCCGAAGAACGCGCTGCCCAAGGCCGCCGCGAGCCCGGCTGCACCGGCGACCGTACCGTCGGCCGGCGCGCCGATGGATCGGGACTTCATCGCGCGCAACCAGGTCGTGGAGCGCTATCTGTCCGGCCGCCTGCCCCTCAAGGGTGCGACCGAGTTCGAGCAGTTCGTCGCCAAGCACCCGGAGCTGCTCGATGAGATCGGGCTGCCGGAGCGCGTGAACGCGGGGCTGCGCCTCCTGGAAGCCAGCGGCAAGCCCGAACCCTGGCAGGAGCCGACACGCCCGGCCTGGCAGAAGCCCCAGGTGACGCTCGTGCTGTTCGCCGCGGTGGCGGTACTTGCCATCGCGCTGCTTATCCTGACTGGTACCACGACGGCCAAGAGCCGCCGCATCACCGAGCTGCAGAAGCAGGCCGCGGACCAGCCGCTCGACCCGGCCACCAGCACGCGCGAGATCCGGCTCATGCCCAGCCGCTCGGGCGCCTCCAACTCGCCGGCGATCACCATCGGCAGCGGCGGAGCGCAGCTGGCGGACTTCAAGATCGACGAGTCACGCTCGCCCTACCACATCTTCCGCGTGACCATCGACCGCATCGACCAGGGCCGCGTGGGCATCATCAGCAACCTGGTGAAGGACTCCAACGGCAACCTGCGCATTGCGCTCAACAGCACCGCGCTCGGCCCGGGCAACTACCAGCTCACCATCGAGGGCCTGAACTGGCGCGGCGATCCGGAAGCGGACTCCTGGATCACCATCGGCATCACGCGGTGACGACGCCCTCCCGCCGATTCTAGAGTCCCGTCGCACTCGCGGACTCATGTCCGCCATCTGCTGCGCGACCTAGACCAGTCTGACGACCAGGCAGATGGCCGTTTGAGGAGCTGAGTGTATGGGCGTCCGGTTAACGGGAGAATTCGTTATGTCCCGGGAAAATATCAATTGATTGCGGGCGCATTCGACATCCACACGCCTTACCTGAATCCGACGTGAACGATATCGATCGGCCCATCGGCAGTCTCCGGGGTAGGAGCCGATCGGATCTTTGCATCTCTCGAGCAGCCAGTTAGCCTTACCAGGCTATTTCCTCACAAGCCGTCTCTCGAGACCTCTTAGCCGAATGACGCGGCAAGCCTGCGAGTCCCAGCGCCATCTTCCTGGCATCTTTACTTGGCGGCGCGATAGATCTCTTTGCCGTCTGGATCGAGCATGGTGATGGCTGGGGCGCCGGTGGCGTCTACCCCGATGCGTATGCGCGGATGACCCTGAGGGTCGGAGATCACGAGCTGCGCGCTGTGATCTTCATCGGCCAATGCGATGCGTTGAACACCCTGACTCGACTCCGCTTCGCCCGGCTTATATGGACGACGGTCGAGAATCTCAAAACCCGCCCGCCAGCGCGCACCATCGGCACTCTCGCGCTTGATCATCCGGATGCCATCGGTCGGCTGATACGTGTAGTCGAAAGTCTGGTTTGTGACGTCATCGGTGCCGAGCTTCGTTGTGACCAGGCCGCCTGTTTCTTGTCCGTTTCCGTCGTAGTACACCACGCCAGCGGAGTCATGGATGCTGCGCTTGTAGACCTTCCCGCGAATCTCGACGTCGGGGAAGCGAGCACTGTTGGCAATAACCAGGCGGGGCTTGCCGTTGGCATCGACTACGTTGATGCGCTGTACGGTCAAGGTGTCGAAGGCCATCGACGCCGGGGGCGTCGCGGCCTTCGCATCCGCGAGCGGGAAGGGCAGGTACGGCTTGAGGATCAAGACCCACACGCCCACGGCGAGAAACGCGAGCAGCCATTGGGTCAGACGCGGAGAACGAACTGAAGTGCTCATGTTGGGGCCCTCTCCACGAAACCTGTAAGACGATCCCCGCCAAGGGATCCCGACATCCTTGGATCGCGCCTTGCCCATGGGAGGCGAGGAACCTCAAAGCCTCTGGATGGCACTGTTGGGCGGACCTCTTAATCCAGAGCAGGCCCTCGGCCGGCTGCGCGGAAATTCTCAGCGAAGGAATACCATTGTAGAGGTTGGTGCCGACTACATACTGCGACCAGGCATCGTCGAGCTCGGCGGCTCTTTGCAGTATCGGCCATGCGTCGGCGTCATGATGGGCGCGGGTGTAGATGTAGCCTACTCTTGAAAGACTCCAGGCATCCTCAAACGTGCGGCCCTGTAATTGCTTGATGGCGCGTTCGGCGTCCGCGGGCCGGCCGAGGTCCTGCGCCGCTCTCACATAGCCGATCAGCGCTTCATTCGAAGGCGCCTCGCCGGCGATCTCGGAAAGCGATAGGACTTGTCCCCACTCGTTGACGACCTCAGCCTGGTCTCCCACACTCATCGCGTCTTCAGCTTTGTCGGCGTGAATCAAGATCTTGAGGCTGGCCAGGAACTTCTCAGGCAATCCTCGGGGCTTCGCACTGCTGCAAATACTCTTGCATCTGCTCGTAGGAGCCGCCCCAGCGCGGCCGCGGGCCGAACATATAGCGATGGCGCACATGGGTAGCCGAGGGATCGATCTGCATGGCCACGTCGTACCAGCGCTGTCGCTCGTCGGCCGCGCCGGCAAGCATCGCAGATCCAAGAGGTAGAACGACATGAACAACATGGTCTTGGCATGCGAGCCCAAAATGCAGGACGGATGCCATTCGCCGGCTCTCGCGTACAAAGGAGACGAAAGTCATCTTGCGAAGGGGTGGCTTCTACGGGCTTGCTATGGCATCTGAATGGTTCAGTCGGGAATCGAGCCAAACTCTCGCCGCCGCTCTCAAGGAGACACACATGGAACCTACGTGTGAGCGCCCCCGACCGCTGCGGGCTCGCTGAAGCCTGCGACCAGGACCAGCATCAACGCGACCACCCCCGTCACCGTCCCAATCCAGAAACACCAGCCCTTCCAGGGTTTCCATCCATCGCGGAGCTCGGTCAGCTCGGTCGAAAGTGCCGCGTGTTCTTCCTGGAACTCGGGCTCACCCAGGTGCAGATTGCCGAGATTCATCTTGGCGAGCAGACGCCCGCAGCGATTGGCGTAGCCGGCGGGAAACGCAAAAGCCAGGGCACTTAACAGCGCCAGGACGTCGCCTAGGGTCTTCACGCCGTCCTCCCCTGCCCTCTTCGAGGGCTATCCCACCGGTTCCTGCTCGAGCCCCTGGATCGCGAAATCATCGCCTTTCAGCTCTTCGAAGGGATGCGGTGCGGTCGGCGATGAGAGCGTCACCGCATCCGTGATGCGGGCGTGCCGCTTGCCCACGGCCGCGAACACCACGCCCACGGCGTGATCACAGGCCGTTGCATAGCGCGCCAGGGTCGCCGTATCCGGGACGGGTCCGGTGGCGCCCTCCAACCGGGAGACGAAGGCCTTGTCCCAGCCGGCCCGGGTCGCAATTTCCCCTTGGGTGCGCTTGGCCTCCAGGCGCATGCGCACCAGGGCGATCGCGATCGCCCGCTTGGCGGTACTCGCATCCCAGAGCTTGCGAAACGCCGGATCACTGTGCAGGAGCTCTTCCCGCAGATCATCGAGCGAGCCAGTTTCGAGGCTCGAGGACTCGACCTTCCGGTTTGCGAGCTTGCGCACCATGTCTGCTTACCCTTTCGCCTTCACTAGCACTTCAGGTGCTTCAGGCTCTCATCCAGTGCCTTCGCGCACGCGGCCGCGCACGCCCGACACTCCAATTGCCTTCCTCGCCGGAATTCCCGGCACACCAGGAGCTCATCGGTCTGGGTATCAAATGCCGCCGCGAACCAAGGCGCCGGACGACCGCACTCGAATCCACAGAGGTCATAGCGATGATTCAAGACGCCGATAACCTTGCGACCACTGCTGACCGTCGCTGCCCACTCATCCGCCTTCTGAAAGAACTGACGCTTCGCACTAGCCGATAAGCCGCGAATGACCTTGACCATTCGCTCCCGCTCGGCACGGTTCCGCGGCAGTTTCAGGCTCGGCTTTGCCAACGCGATAATCCCCGAAGTTGATCTAGAAGTCAACCACTATGATTTTATGAGACTCAATAGACCTACAAATATCAATAATTGTCTCATTAAAGTTACAATATGCCCCTTGACCTGGTAATCGACCTTCCTACGCGGGCGACAAGATGAGTCTCCCCACCGATTAAGCCCGGACCGGCCCTCGAAAATCGATACGTGGCATCACAATGCATCGGACGACGCAGCTGCCCGGATCTCAGGCGCGCAGGCTGGTGAGCGGCGGCTGATTGACCACACGTCGCGTGGCGAGCCAGCCGGCGGCGGCCACCATAACCGCGCCGCCCCCGACCCCCACCAGCCACGGCACGATGCTCGCGCTGTAACGCAGCTCGAGCCAGCGCGTGGTCAGGTAGTACGCCGCCACCGAGGCCCCGATGGCGGCCAGCAGGCCCGAGAG
>Ga0335083_10011732_pt1 | contig 10523 bp, 8 predicted proteins | sample Lox_Sample_42_FD_206716 | JGI IMG/M metagenome (GOLD analysis project Ga0335083, IMG submission 206716) | Soil microbial communities from Loxahatchee National Wildlife Refuge, Florida, United States - Lox_Sample_4.2 | ecosystem: Environmental > Terrestrial > Soil > Wetlands | place: USA: Florida... | reverse complement strand
GGCAAGAAGCGCGGCACGGCACTGTATGACGTCTTACAGGCGCCGCAGGGCCAATTACCTTTCGATCCGTCACACGGAGCAATTCAGGAGTTGCTCGAGTACTTGTCCGGCCAGCGCAAGACCATGCGACGGCGCACAGCGCGGGAAATCCTCGGAGATCTGGTGGAGTGGTTGGAAGTGGCCCAGCGTGCCAGCACGCAAGACCGAAAGTACGTCAACCAACTCGGCCAGTTCGTCAAGGACTGGGAACCCAAGAGCGAAACGCGCGGATTGCCGGAGTTCCTCGAGTATCTCGAGTATTTCGAGCAGGCCAACGGGACGATCAGCTTGGACGAAGAAGCTCCCGGTGACGCCGTGCAGCTCATGACCGTACACGGCGCCAAGGGCCTGGAATTCCCGCATGTTTTCCTGATACGCGTGAATTCGCGGGCTTTTCCAGCGGGCGATCGCGCGCCGCTCTTCGAATTTCCGTTGAAGCTGATGAAAGAAGAACTGCCGCAAGGCGACTTTCACATCCAGGAAGAACGGCGGCTGTTTTATGTGGCTTTGACGCGGGCGCAGGAACGATTGACCCTTACCACCCTCACGGAGAAAAAACACAGGGTCCCGGTTTTCATCGAGGACTTGCTGATGGACCCCGCTGTGAAGCGGCGCGATATTCGACAAATGGCACCGAAGGTGAAGAAAATCGAAGAGGCCGCCACCACCATTCCCCTTCCTCTCGACAAGGATCTGTTCGGCGTGAGAGAGGGACCGCCGAAGACTTTCTGCCGCATCGCAAAGTGGGCCGAGGAATTCCATCCGCCTTGCCCGGAGCCGTTAAAGCTGAGCAGTTCTCAGGTGGAAAACTATCGCAAATGCCCGCAACAATACGCGTTCGGCTATTTGTGGTCGCTGAAAGAGGGAGCACGCGCCACGCTGACTTTCGGCAGCACCATGCACACCACCATCAAGCGCTTCATGGAACAGGTAAAAAAAGGCAACAAACTATCCTTCGATGAAGTGCAGCGAATCTACGAAACGGAATGGAACCGTGCCGGCTTCGAGGACGACTATCAGGAAGCCGAGTACAAGAAAGACGGCCTTGAGCAATTGAAGGCCTTCCACGCGGCCATGCTGGCTGAGCCGCCGGAAGTGCTGGAACAGGAGAAAGGTTTTGAGTTGCCGATGGCCAACAACGTCATCCTCACCGGACGCATGGACCAGGTCAACGGGCTGGGCCGCAACGAAGTGGAGATTGTGGATTACAAGACCGGGAAGCCCAAGAAGGATGCGGATGCAAACAAGAGCCTGCAGCTCAGCATCTACGCGATCGCAGCGAAAGAAATCTTCGAATGGAATCCGGCGCGGCTGACCTTCTATTACCTGCTGAACAACTCCGCGCAGCTGACCACCCGCGATGCCAAGCAACTGGCCGCCGCCGAAACCGTCGTCCAGGAAACGGCCGCGGACATCCGCGCCAAGGATTTTGACGCCAAGCCGGGCTATGCCTGCCGCAGTTGCGCCTACAAGCTCATCTGTCCCGCTCACGAGGAATCCTTGAGCGGGAGCCTCTAAAACAAAAGAGGCGTCCCGAGTAAGGACGCCTCGACCAAAATCCTGGTGAGCCGGACTACTTCATGGCTTTTTTCGGGGCCTTCTTTGCAGGTTTTTTCGCTTTCTTTGCCATTGCGAGCTTCTCCTTCTCTTGTTTGCTGCTCGGGCGCGGAAAGCGTACGTCCGCAATCCTGCCCAGTGACACTCGTATACGAGTCTGGAGAGAAAGAGTCAAGAAAATTCAGCGGAAAAACGGAAACGGCTCGTCACTTCGGCGCTTCGGTGGCGAATGTGCCGCCGTAGTAGCCCTTGCGCGTCAGGATTTCCACGTCCGGACGACGCACGCGCACTTCGATGGTGTGGTAGTCCACCTTGCGGTCGCCCTGCGGCGAGTAAACCAGCACGTATTGATTCCGCGCCTCCTCGGAAATCCTGGAATAGAAATCCGAGAATGACTGCTGCTTGGCGCCGAAATAGATGTCGCCGCCGGTGTTGTGCGCATAGCTGACCAGCCGGTCGAATCGGCGGTCGAAGTAAGCGCTGCCGGTCGCTACGCTGTAGACGGTGATCTGCTGCCGGAGCAGTTCGGCAATCACTTCGTCATATTTGTGGGTGTTGAACTTGGATCCATTGCGGCCGTCGGAAATAAGCAGGATCACCTTACGGCGCTTCTTCGGATCGCGGTCCTTCAGCAGGTCCGCCGCGGAATAGACCGCGTCGTCGAGCGCCTTGGTCGGCTGACCCTTGATCACGTGCGTCGAGGGGAACTGCATCGGATCGGCGCCGGGAGCCGGAGCGTTGTTGATGGTCGGTCCCTCGAAGGGGCCTCCCACCGGGGGCGCGGCGCTGTGGGAGCTCAGATCGGTGCGGCGCAACTCGGTCATCAGCTTGTCCTGATCCCGGGTGAAGCCGCGGCCTTCGTAGAAGTACTGGTCGAACCGGCAGACAAACGCCTCATCGCTGTTGCTGAGCCCGGCGACAATTGAAACAAGGCTGGGCTCGACCTGCTTCTCATCCGTCGTTTTCAAATCGTTGTCGACAAGGATGACGATCGACAGCGGCACCGGCTCGTTGGCAAATTTCAGGATGAACTGTTCCACGTCGTCTTCAAAAATCCGAAATTCGTCTTTTTTCAGGTCCGGCACCAGGTTGCCGTATTTATCTTTCACCGTGACCGGCACGATGACTTCCGTGACCGTGGTGCGAATCGTCGGGGCCTTTTGCGGCGGCTTTTGGGCCGACGAGGGAGGGGCGGCCTGTGGGCTCTGCGCTGGCGCAGCCGCCGCCGGCTTCTGCTCCGCCGGCGCTTGGCTGGTGCCCGAGGAGGATTCGGTGGGAGGTGTCGGGGGGACCTTGGGCGTGGGCGAATCCGGCCGGGGATCCTGGGCACCGAGCAGCAGTGCGCCACCGAGAGTGACAGCGGCAACAGCCAAAAAACCGAGTATTCGTGAACGTTTCATGAGTAGGAGGCCAAGCCGTTTCAGGCTAAACTTGTGTGAAGCGCACAGCCGTATTGGTAAGACGCATCCCGCTGGGCCGCCCGTTGCATCGTAGACACAGGGCTGCTCTGCGGTTCGGGTCCATATTTCCGACTCGGCTCGCGTCGCCACGCCGGACCAAACGTACTCTCAAGGATACCGGGAAACCGGGAAATTCGGGAATAGGAAGATGGAACGAAAGAGAAAAATCTGGATTCGCGGACTGGCTTGGGCGGCCTCGTTGGCGCTGGCGCTTCCCGCACTTCCTCAGGGGCAACAGCAGCCTGGCGGCCAGGCTCCGACCATCAAGGCGGAAGTCAGCTTGGTCAACCTGTTCGCAACGGTACGCGATAAGAACAAACGCGTGGTGACCGACCTGAAAGAGCAGGACTTCAAGGTGTTCGAAGACGGGCACGAGGAGAAGATCTCCTTCTTTTCGAAGGAAATGTCGCTGCCAATCACTCTCGGCCTGCTGCTGGATACCTCGGGCAGCGAGCAGTACATGCTGGGAGCCATTCAGGATGCCGGCGCGCGCTTCCTCCATCGCGTCTTGAAAAAGGGCGACGAGGCCATGATCATCTCCTTCGACACGGACGTCGACCTCCTGGCCGATTTCACCGATGACCGGAGCATCCTGGACCGCGCCATCAACAAGGCGCGCATCAATTCACCCGCAGGCGGGTACATTGCCGGGAACCCGGGGCCGGTTGGCAATTCGAATATCGTCGGCACCGCGCTTTATGACGCCATCTATCTGGCATGCGCCGAGAAATTGAACGGCGAGGCGGGCCGGAAAGCGATCATCATCGTCACCGACGCCGAAGACACGGGGAGCAAGACGCGGCTGGAAGAGGCCATTGAAGCGGCGCAACGGACGGACACCGTAATCCACGTTCTCTTTGTCGCGGACCGCGCCAACTTCGGCGGCGGCCGGCCCGACGTGGCCCACAAGCTCACCGACGAAACTGGTGGCCGCATGATCGTGGTGAATTCCGAAAAAAAGCTGGAAGAGGCATTCGATCAGATTTCCGAGGAATTGCGCAGCCAGTACACCCTCGGGTATTACCCCACCAATACGGCCAAGGACGGCAAGTTCCGCAAAATCAAAGTGGACACGGATAACAAGGACTACAAGGTTTTGGCACGCAAGGGCTACTACGCGCCACGCGCACGCGGCTAAACCCGTTTTTTTCCGTCCGTTGACCCTGCGGCGCCGCTTGGCTACTATCGCAAGGCACCCGTTTTCACACCGCACGGGACGATGATCGAAAAAATCGCTCATTACCGGATCATCCGGCAACTCGGCAGTGGCGGCATGGGACTCGTCTATGAAGCCGAGGACACCAAGTTGGGCCGCCGGGTGGCACTCAAGTTCCTTCAGGACGCCGACACCAAAGACAACGCCGCTCTCGAGCGGTTTCTCCGCGAAGCGCGCTCCGCTTCCGCGTTGAATCATCCCGGTATCTGCACGATTCATGCGATCGAAGAGTTTGACCAGCAGACCTTCATCGCCATGGAACTTCTGGAAGGGCACTCTCTGGACAAAATCCTGGCCGGGGGCCTTCTCCCCGTTCCCCGCGCCGTCACCATCGGCATCGAAGTGGCCGATGCGCTCGATGCCGCGCACAAGAAAGGGATTATCCACCGCGACATCAAGCCCGCCAATATTTTCATCACCGAGCGCGGCAACGCCAAAATTCTCGATTTCGGGCTGGCCAAACTAGTGGAGCCCGAGGGCTACTACGAGGGCGAAACCATTACCGCAACCAGGGAGCCGTTCCTGACAAGTCCGGGCACGACTGTCGGCACGATCGCATATATGTCGCCAGAGCAGGCGCGCGGCGAAACGCTGGATGCGCGCAGCGATCTGTTCTCGCTGGGGTCCGTCCTCTACCAGATGGTTACCGGCGTGTTGCCTTTTCCCGGCTCCACGAGCGCGGTCATCTTTGGCAACATCCTCCATACCGCGCCGGTTTCACCCGTGCAACTCAACGGCACCGTGCCTGCGGAACTCGAGCGCATCTTGAACAAACTGCTTGAGAAGGATAGGGACTTGCGGTACCAGGTGGCCGCGGAAGTTCGCACCGATCTGAAGCGCTTGCAACGTGAACTCGAGCCGGGACGCACTTCTAGCGATCCCGTGGTCGCCGCGAGCCGCGAATCCATTGGCGTCGCTTCTCCGGATTCTAGTGGCCGGGCTCCAACGTTGAAAACTCCGTCCGGGACGACGGCGCCTCGCTCGGGGAGCACCGCCGTGCTGGCTGAAGCAGCCCAAAAGAACAAGATTGGCGCGGCGGCGATTCTGCTCGGCGCGCTAGTGCTGCTGGCCGCCGCGGGTTATGGGTTCTACGCATTTACCCATATGCCCCCAGCACCCAAACTGATGCCCTTCGAGAAATTCACCATCGAGAACGTCTCGAACAACGGTCACATTACGCAAGCGGCGATCTCACCCGATGGCAAGTACCTGCTGCAGGCGCTCGACGAGGGCGGCCGGCAGTCCCTGTGGCTGCGCCACATACCGACGTCGACGAACAAGGAGGTCTTGGCGCCCGCCTTGACCCGCTACCAGGGCCTGACCTTTTCTCCGGACGGCAATTACATCTATTTCCTGCGCCGTGACGAAAGCAACGAGACCGAATCGCAACTTTACAGCGCCAGCATGCTGGGTGGTGAGCCCCGCGTCATCGTGGAAGATGTGGACAGCCCCATCAGTTTTTCGCCGGATGGGCAACATTTTGTGTTCCTCCGCGAACTGCACAATTCGCCGAATTGGGACTTAATCCTGGCCAAGGGCGATGGGAACATCGAGCGCTCGATTTTCAGCAATCACCCCCTGGCGTCCGACAGCCACGTACCCGCCTGGTCGCCCGACGGCAAGGTCATCGTCATCCCTATCGTGCAACCGGCGAAGGACGTCGTCAGCGGGCTGCTCGCCGTCGATCCAGCCACCGGGCAAGAGCAGTTAGTCGCACCGTCGCAGAACCGAATCTACTATGGCCCGGCGTGGATGCCTGGCGGGGATGCCCTGATCACCACCTCGTCGCAACTCGATGTGGGCCGCATGCAAACGCAGATCGGTTACCTTCCCTATCCACAAGGCGAGTACCGCGCGCTGACGGCAGATACGAACGACTACGGCAAAGTGCACGTGTCGAGAGACGGCAAAACCATCGTTGCGATTCAAAGCAAAACGCGTTTCTCGATCGCCATCGCGCCGGTAAGTGATCCTGATCAACTGCGCGTGATCCCGTTGGCGAGCCAAGTGGTCCCTTGGCGCTGGGACTGGATGGCGGATGGTCGGCTGGTGTTGCCCCAGGCTGGCGCGCTGAAAGCGGTGGCCGCTGATGGCACGGAATCCACGCTCTTCGCAGACGCCAAACATATTCCGGACCAGGCCACGGTTTGCGGAGGCGGGCAAGTCGTCGTGTTTCGCCAGGTTGGCCGCAGCGGTACAGCCGCAGCGAACCTCTGGCGCATGGATTTGAACGGCACCAACCAGAAGCAACTGACCACCGGCGTCAACGATCAAGAGCCGGTTTGCAATGCCGACGGCAAGTGGGTCTATTACATCGACAACGTCGACAACCGCTGTGTGAAGCGCGTGTCCATCGAGGGCGGCTCACCGGAAACCGTGGTGAAATTTCCAGTGGGGTCGTTTGCGCTATCGCCCGACGGGAAAGAGATTGCTTCGTTCGAAGTGCGCGAACTGGACCACAAATTGATGATTCGCGTCGACAATGTGGAGACGCATCAGCTCGCCTACGGCGACGTGGACCAACGCGCGTTGCCCGACAATTTGGCGTTCACGCCGAGCGGGAAAAGCATCGTTTATGTGGTGCGGGAAAAGGGCGTGGACAATTTGTGGGAGCAACCGCTTGACGGCAAACCCCACAAGCAGATCACGCACTTCAAGAAGGACAAGACATTCCGTTTCGCGTTCTCGCCCGACGGCTCGAAGTTGGCCATTCAATACGGCGAAGTAGAGTCCGATGCCGTCATGCTTTACGACGAGACCAGATAGCTCGAGCCCCGCCCAGCTTTTTCTCCGAATGAATGGTTCGGTCGTTTACTTTGAGACCCCAGCCGGCCGGGTGGACGCGGCGTCGTTGACACGCGCGTAGTATCCGCGGCGCGCGCGCACTTGATAGCCCTTGTGGTCGGGGACTTCGATCTTGATCTTGTGATACCGGCCATCGAGCGCGTGATTGGCCGGGTTGTAAGCGAGCGAATACTGATTTCGCAGCTCTTCGCCGATGTCCTGGAACGATTGATCCAGGTCGTCGACGTGGTACGGATAGAAGGACCGGCCTCCTGTTTCGTCGGCCAAATTCTGCAAGATCTTATCGCCTTCGGTGAGGTGGTATTTGCGATTACCGGATTTCTCCTTGCTGGGATCGTCAAGGGTGATCCATTGCGTGCTGGTGCTGATGGTGTAGATGACGACACTGGTGCGCTGCGCCATCTCAATAGCTTCGCTGCGCGTGTGCGTCGAAAGGTTGTCCTCGCCGTCGCTGATGAGAATCATGACGCGGCGCACAACGTCGGGCTGGTCACCGGGGGGCCGCGGCGGATGGCTCAGCTCTTTTTCGCACGCGTCGTAGATCGCATCGAAGACCGCCGTGCCGCCGCCGGCACGGGTACGCAAGACCTGGTCACGCAGCAAGCCGGTGTCGCCAGTGAACCCCTGGATGACTTGCGGCTCGTCGTCAAAGGTCATCAGGAAGGCTTCATCCTTGCTGCGGCGCAGCACGCTGAAAAGGAAATTATTGGCCGCGTCCTGCTCGAATTTCAGGCGGTCGCGGATGCTGTTGGAGGTGTCGAGCAGCATGCCGATGCGCAGCGGCAGGTCGCTCTGTTTGCTGAAATAGCGGATATCCTGGGCCTGGTTGTCGTCGAGCACGCGGAAGTCCTCTTTCTCGAGGCCGGATACCAGCTTGTTGCGCCGGTCGAGCACCGTAAAGAGTACGTCGACGAGGTTGACCACGATCGGGATCGTGGGCGCCTTCTGGGTGGCTTCCGTTTGCGTCGAAGGATTGGCGGGAGCCTGTGGCGGCAGTGGCGACGGCTGCTGCTGCGCAAAAACAAGAGCCGAAGCAGTGAGAACAATCATCAGCGCGAAAGCGAAGACCTTGGTTCGCATGTGTCTCGATTATAAGAAGCCCTTCAGCGCAGCGTCAATTCGCGCCTGAGACGCGCCCGCTGCGCCGGTGAGCTTACCCAGATACTCGCGAAGTTCGGCTGGAAGCGGCGCCGCTAGATTGATCGGCACGCCGGTGCGCGGCTGAATGAAGCCGATCCTCGCGGCGTGAAGAAAATTGCGATGCAGCGCCGGTAGTGTCGTATGACCCACGTGGAGCTGCGCGGAAGCCCCATAGAGCGTGTCGCCGACAACCGGATGGCGCAGCGCGGAAAAGTGCACCCGGATCTGATGCGTGCGCCCGGTGTGCAGCTTTACTTCCAGCAAGCTGGTGGAGTCAACGTGCACCAGGGAACGCCAGTCCGTACGGGCGGGCCGCGAATTCGGCAGCTCTCCGGCGCGCTTGGCCGTCATGCGCGTGCGGTGAACTGGGTCTCGCGCGATCGGCAATTCGATGCGCCCGGACTCTTCTTTGAGCAAACCCTGAACCAGCGCGACATAAATCTTGCTGACGGTACGCTGGCGAAAGGACTCGGCGAGCTTCGCATGGGTGTAGTCGTTCTTCGCCACCAGCAGAATCCCGGAGGTCTCCTTGTCCAGGCGATGCACGATGCCAGGCCGCAGGGGATCACCGCCTTGCGAAAGCGACTGCCCGCGCCCGAGCAGCGCATTGACCAGCGTTCCCGAATGGCTCCCTGCCCCGGCATGCACGGTCATCCCCGCTGGCTTGTTCACGGCGATCACATCTTCATCCTCGTAGAGGATGTCGAGGGGGATGGATTCCGCCTCGGCCCGCATCGGTGGACGGGGACGCGGTTCCGCACGAATCGCATCGCCCGTTCGCAACTTCTGTGAGCCTTTGGCCGCCTTCCCGTTCAGCTGGATCAGGCCCTCATCAATCAGTTCCTGCACACGCGTGCGAGATAAGTCCGGACACCGCAACGCCACGACGCGGTCCAAGCGCGTCCCAGCCGCTTCGGCTGTAACGAGGAATTCCTGAATCCCGGTCGTGGAAACTTCTGCCACGTCGAAATTGTAACAGTGTTCACCGGCCGTTCGGGTGCCCGAAAGCGGACGATCCGGCCCAGATAACGCGTGGTCCGCACAAAACGGGTGCCCACGGAGCAGTTACGTATGCGGTAGACCAGAAATGAAGCGATTCAAGTCAGGGAATGGCCGGCGCCAGGTGGTCCAGCCAGAACTGCTTTTCTTTCTCGAACGCCTTGCGAACGTCGGCGGTAGGTTTAGCAATTTGCCCTTCTCCCCCCTGCACCTTCACGACTCGCCGTAGAACGCCCGACTGCGAGGTCAGAAAGAGAGTTTGGTTGTTCGTGGATTCGTCGACAAAAAAGATCACGACATCGTTCTTGTTGGCTTTCGATACATCAAATCCCTGCACTTGCTTACCGCTCCGCACCACACCTTGCAGCACGGGACATTCGGCTTCCTTCGTCAGGCCCAGCAGCGTGGCAATGTGTGGCGGCAACTTCGCCGGAACACCCTGATGCAGGGTGAGTTCGACGGCTTGTGCCATTCTTTTACTGGACGCTTGCGTGCTCGAAGAAATTCGTGTCTGCTGCGCCCCTCCCACTGCCGAGGTTGGAAGAGCCACAACGGATGCCAGCGCCAAAACAAGAACGCACCGCCGATAACCTTTTGCTCGCACCACTCGCCGCCTCCGGTCTCGCCACGCGCCAATCCCGATCCCGCCACGGTGACTCGGGTCACAGCCTCGAACCCACGCCAAAGGTACAACCAGAAGAGAGCATTGAGCGAGAGTTGATCAAGGCTGCCGTCCCGCCCGTTTGGCTCGACGCAAAATCATAAGGTATCAGACGATTCGGAGGTCCGGTTATGAAAAAGGCTGAGAGTATTCGTCTTTTGAACAAGGGGCTCGCCGACGAACTCCAGGCGGTGCACCAATACATGTATTTCCATTTTCATCTCGACGATCAGGGCTTCAAACCGCTGGCGCAATTGTTTAAGCGCATCGCCATTCAAGAAATGGGGCATCTCGAGCTGTTCGCCGAACGCATTCTCTTCTTGAAGGGCGACGTGGAGATGGTTCCGGCCGGGCCGGTCTCGAAGATTGTCGAACCGGAAGCCGTGCTATTGAAGGCCAAGGAAATGGAAATCGATAGCGCCAAAAGCTACAACGCAGCCGCGCTAGCTTGTTCCGCGAACTCCGATGCGGCCTCCAAACAGATCTTCGAACGTCTGGTAAACGACGAGGAGAGACATTCCGACCTGTTTGAGAAACAGCACGACAACATCAAGCGCTTCGGACCCAGCTATCTCGCCCTGCAATCCTTTGGCGTGGAGCCCCCGGAAGCTCCAGCTGAGCCGGAATAGGCGATTCTCCGCTAACA
>Ga0335083_10011730_pt1 | contig 10524 bp, 10 predicted proteins | sample Lox_Sample_42_FD_206716 | JGI IMG/M metagenome (GOLD analysis project Ga0335083, IMG submission 206716) | Soil microbial communities from Loxahatchee National Wildlife Refuge, Florida, United States - Lox_Sample_4.2 | ecosystem: Environmental > Terrestrial > Soil > Wetlands | place: USA... | reverse complement strand
TCGTGCGGCTCCAGTGGTATGGGATGTACCACGACAAGCCGAAAATCGGCACCTTCATGATGCGGGTGAAGATACCGAGCGGGGTGCTGAGCGCCGCTGGTCTGGAAGCAATCGGAGAGATTTCGGAGAAATATGGCCGCGATCAGGGCGAGCTGACGACGCGCCAGAATATCCAGCTTCATTACATCACGCTCGATAACTTCCCGGCGATCAACAAACGGCTCAAGGCTGCTGCCCTGACGACGATGGGTGGTTGCGGCGATTGCGTGCGCAATATTACCGGATGCCCCGTCACGGGTGTCAGCCAGGACGAGCTGTTCGACGTCAGCGGGTTGATCGGTGAGACGGCCAAGTTCTTCTACGGCAATCGCGATTATTCGGATCTGCCGCGCAAGCATAAGATTTCAATCTCGGCCTGCACCTATCAATGCAACGCTCCCGAGATTAACTGCATCTCGCTCGTAGCTCTTATCAAGGATGGCCAGGAGGGCTTTGCCGTTCGCGTCGGCGGAGGTCAGTCCTCTACGCCGCGTATCTCCCGTCATCTCGGGGTCTTCGTGCCACGTGCCGAAGTGATCGAGGTCCTGCGTTCGATTATCGATGTATGGCAAGCGACGACCGAGTACCGGATCTCGCGGGTTAAGGCGCGTCTCAAGTTCATGATCGACGACTACGGCGTCGAGGCCTTCCGCGAACTGGTCGAGCAACGATTGGGACGCAGACTCGACGATCTGGCCGAGATGCCCTTGCCGCCGTCGGAGAGCGATCACATGGGAATCCATGAGCAGCGCCAGAGCGGTCAGCTCTACGTCGGATTCCCCGTTTATCTCGGCCTGATTACCGGGAAGCAGATGCGCCAGTTGGCTGCGGTTGCGGCTGATATAGGTGGCGATATTCGGCTGACGCGCCGCCAGAATTTCATCCTTACAGGTATCCCGCGTCCGCGTCTCGACGAGATTCTTGGACGTGTGGCCGATATCGGATTCCCGATTAACGCCAATGGCCTCTACGGATCGTCGATCGGGTGTATCGGTGATCCGCACTGTAATTACGCCGTTACCCCGACCAAGCAAAAGCTAGCGACGGTAGTCGAACGCCTCGTGAACCAGTTCGGTGAGGCAGTCGCGGGATTGAAACTCAATCTCGACGGATGCCCCCATGCCTGCGCCCAGCATTGGACCGGCGATATCGGGCTACAGGGCACGACTGGCCGCGGACCCAACGGCGAGCCACTCGAAGCGTTCGATGTGATTCTGCGCGGTGGCCTCGGCCGTGACGCCGCTATCGGCAAGCCGCTCCTGCGGCGCGTCCCTTCGGCGAAGATCGAGGAGACGGTCGCGCGGCTCTTTGCCGGCTATCTCGAAGAGCGGCTGCCCGGCGAGTCCTTTACGCAATTCTGCGTCCGTACACCCGATGCGGCTCTGGTCACGATGGCCAGCGACGAGGCTTCGACGAGCCTCGAACAAGCAAGATTATAGTTCTCGTTTCTTCTAAAGCTGAGGTTACTTCAATGGAAGCGCAGACCGAACATCATCACCTGATGGACGAACTTGAGGCCGGCGAGGCTGCGGTCGAACTTGATAGCCAGGAGCCGCAGGAAGTACTGGCTTGGGCGATCGAGAAGTTTGGTGATCGGCTAGGACTGTGTTCGAGCTTTCAGGCCGATGGCGTTGCGCTGATCGATATGGCTTGGCGGATCGATCCGAAGATTCGTGTGTTCACGATCGATACTGGTCGCCAGCCGGAAGAGACCTATCAGCTCATCGACCGCGTACGCGACAAGTACGGTATCAAGGTGGAAATCTTTTTGCCCGATACCGATATCGTGCAGCAGATGGTTACCAAGCACGGTAACAACCTTTTCTATAAAGACGTGAACCTGCGCCTCGTATGCTGCCAGGTGCGTAAGGTGCTGCCGCTGCGTCGTGCGCTGATGAACTACGATGCGTGGATCACCGGGCTGCGCCGCGACCAATGGGCGAGCCGCTCGAATATCCGTAAGCTCGAAATCGATCACGATCACGGTGGCGTGGTGAAGCTCGCGCCATTGGCGGACTGGACCAACGAAGAGGTCTGGGACTATATCCGCGCCAACGACGTTCCCTACAACGAACTCTACGACAAGGGCTTCAAGTCAATCGGATGCGCCCCTTGCAGTCGCGCTACGAAAGAGGGTGAGGATCCTCGCGCAGGGCGATGGTGGTGGGAAACCGGCGCGCCGAAAGAGTGCGGGATGCATTGCTCGATCGAGACCGGCGGCTTCGAACACGAACTAGCCGCGATTCTGGGCAACAAAGCGCACTAAGTTGAGATCGAGAGTTGTTCGCTCAACACTCGGCCTTCAGCTTCTCCAAGGCTCGTTCAGCCGCAGCTACTAACCTTCCCGGGGCTCCAGGGCGAGCGATAGCGCTCTGCAAATCTGTGATCGCTCCCGCGCGATCGTTTTTGCGACCCTTGAGTAGGCCGCGTAAGTAATACGCCTCCGCGATGCTGTGCGGGAGAGCTCCCGGTAGTTGAATGATCGCAGAATAGTCAGATAAAGCACCGGCGGTATCGCTGCGGTTGATCTTGAGCCCAGCACGAAATTTTAAGGCCATGGCCGCTAAATGAGCCGGACCGTCGGGTAGATCAATAATAGCACTGAAATCTTCTTCAGCTCAGTGAGCTTCGTCTTTCTTGCGTCGAGCAAGGCCTCGGAACAACCTGGCGCGAGTCGACTCCTCCAGTGGCGCACCCTCAAGTTCGATGACGGCCGTATAATCGGCTATCGCCGCATCGCGATTGTCAGCCAAGGTCCGATCTATAATTGCTTGATAAGACTTGTCCGGTGAATCCATTGCGACGTCTTGGGGATCCTTCAATTGGCCGCGACCGTACAGCGCACGCGCTAGTGCATGGGTCGGCACGCCGCTCATCGTCACCACCTCACTGTAGTCAGCGATCGCACCCTTGAGATCGTGAAGCGCATTCTTCGCTTTTGCACGTTCGATATAGGCTTCAGCGACGGTTTCAATGGTAACCCCTGGCGCTTGCATGGTTGCCGTAAAATCAACGACGGCTTCCTTTAAATCACCCAACGCTGCCTGACTGGAACCGCGGTTCTTGAAAGCGAAGGCAATCAGGTGGGGAGGCGCTCCAGCAAGATTGATCACTTCTGTTGTATCGTTGATCGTCGCTTGGTAATCGCCTCCCTGCGCCTTCAAACCTCCGCGGTTGATGAGGGCGAGAGCAACGTCCTCAGGTGCAGCTTTCGGGAGTTCTATCACTGCCGTGTAGTCGGCGATCGCGCCGGTATCATCGCCGTTCCGCATCTCGCTGAAAGCGCGGTCAAGTAACGCCCGTCCCTTTACCTCAGCCGGGTCGATTTCATCGTTGAATTTTCGACTCATTAGTTTTGCTTTTGCCGTGTACTCTCGAGCAGCTTCAGCAGGGCGTAAACCGTCTCGGTCGCCGGCACTGAGATATTGTGACGGCGTGCCGCACGCACCACAGCACCCGCGATCGCGTCATATTCGAGCGGCTTGCCGCGCTCCAGATCTTGCAGGGTCGAGGTCTTGATCGCGTCGAGATTGAGCGATTTGTAGAGCCCCTTGAGCTGCGAGTCGACGCGCGCGTCATCGACGTTAGCGCCTTCGGCTCGTCCCACCTTGAGCGTTTCAAGCATAAGGGTGCGCACGAGATTGTAGCCGTCCTCGTCCTTGAACATCTGACCGAGTGTGGTGTGACTGAGGGCGCTGATCGTGTTGGTGCTGTTGTTGCCCATCAGCTTGTACCACCGGATCGCTTTGAGATCCGACGTCAGCTCCCCATAGATACCCGCGCGCTCGAACAGCGCCTTCAGCATCTCAGCGCGCGGCGTGATACGCCCGTCGAGCTCGCCAAACTCTATGATCCCGAGCGCGGTATGATCCAGTTTGCCCGGAGCTGTCATATGCGCGCCGATTCGCGAGTTTCCGCCCATCACGCATTCGCGCGGAAAGTGCTTGCACAGCGCCTCTTCGTTCTCGACGCCGTTCTGGATCGTCATCAGGATGCCGTCCTTTGCAAGACATCCTTTGATTTGTCGCGCGGCAGCATCGGTATCGTAGGATTTGACCGCGAAGAGAATCAGATCGTAAGGCGCGAACTCCCAGGGATCGAGCGTCGCTTTGACGTTGACGTGAAAATCGCCCTTGAAGCTTTTGACCGCGAGGCCATGTTCCTTGAGCGCGAGCAAGTTCGCTCCGCGCGCGCATAGCGTTACGTCTTCACCCGCCTGCTGTAGTCGTGCGCCGTAGTAGGCGCCGACTCCGCCCGCACCCATGATCAGGATTTTCATAGTGGTCTTTTCATTCACTCCGAGAAGATAGTCAAGTGAGGAACTCTGCCAGGTATTGATTCACCTGCTCGGGCCGCTCCTGCTGCACCCAATGGCCCGAATCCGGGATGTATTTGATCGAGAACGGCCCGGTGAAAAGATTCTCCATGCCGTAGGTCAGTTCTTTGCCGAGCGCGACGTCCTTCTCGCCCCAGATAAGCAGGGTAGGGGCGCTAATCTTGCGCATCAGCCAATGATCCTCCGGCAGCTTGCGCATGAATTCGCGCCGCATCATCGCGCGATAATAATTGATCGCAGCGCGCGCCGAGTAGGGTTTGCGGAAGGTCTCGCGGAATTGCGCCATGTCCTCGTCGGTGAAGGCCGCTTTGTTGTATGCCGACGATCGCAGCATCCGCGGCACCAGCGCCGAGCTGTTCACCCACAGCAAGGTGTCGGCAAGCAGCGGAATCTGGAAGAAGAGCATGTACCACGAGCGCAGCATCTGGCGCGGATTCGACCGCAGATTTTCCATGAACTTCGCGGGATGCGGACAGTTCATCACGCAGAGCTTGGCGACGCGATCCGGCCGCATCAGCGCCGTGGCCCACGCGACTCCGCCACCCCAGTCGTGGCCGATCACGACGGCATTCTGATGGCCCAGTGTTTCGATCACGCCGACTACGTCATCGACCAGGTTCTCGATCCGATAATTCGCGATTCCGCGCGGTGCGTCGGTCTCCCCATATCCGCGCATCTCGGGCGCGACGCAATCGAAATACGGGGCGAAGGCTCGCAACTGATGGCGCCACGAGTACCAGCTCTCGGGAAAGCCGTGCAGCATAAGCACGAGCTGATTACCTGCACCGGCGCGAGCGATTCGCATATTGAGCCCGTGCGGGAGTTTGATTTGCTCAAAATGCCACGGTTCGGCCATAGGCTTCCTCGCTGCGGAAATTGAAGGTAGCGCCGTTCACAGCACCATGATAAGTCGTGGTCGCATTACGATGCCATCATGGGAATGAGGTCGATGCGATGAAGAAAGCGCTCTTGCCGCTTCTCGTTCTGCTTGCCCTGGTGATCTCGCCGATCGCGCGGGGCGATTCCGACGTTAAAGCGCCTCCCTCCGATCAGGTGATTAGGCAGCTGCTCGAGGGCAACGAGCGCTTCGTCGCACAGAAAGCGACGCATCCGGATTCGGCGCCCTCCGACGCCGCGCAGCATCCGCTCGCGGTTATTCTCTCATGCTCGGATTCGCGCGTACCCCCTGAAATGGTTTTCGATCAGGGAGTCGGCAAGCTCTTTGTCGTCCGCGATGCCGGCAATACTTATGATCGCCTTGCGTTGCTGAGTATCGATTATGCCGTCGAGCATCTGGGCACCCGCCTGATCCTCGTGATGGGGCACGATCAATGCGGCGCGGTCACGGCGGCCGTGAAGGCGTATCCGCAACCCAAGCTCGGTCCGGTGGTCGAGAATATCTATCCGGCGGTGCGGGCAGCGGAGAAGATGCCGGGTGATAAGGTTTCCAACGCTATCGACGAAAACGCGATTCTGATGGCGCAGAAGCTCTGCAAGGAACCCGAGTTCGCCAAGATGATCGCCTCGCACGAACTAACGATCCTGCCCGCGCGATATAACCTCGCAACGGGGAGGGTGAGGATTCTCCAAAAGTAGAGGTGGCTCAAGATCTCGAATCCTAGCCGCTGGCGAGGGAGAGTATGTCCCCGACTACCAAATAGGTATAAACAATATAACGATCAGCCTCTTCTTTACTCAGGATATTGGCGTGCGAGCCTTTTTGAGCGGCCCGAAACACCGCATCTAGCCGATCTCCCAAGAATCCTAGTGTTATGTATCGTAAATAGCAGTAACGCGATTGAGGGAACGTGTGATGTCGGGGGCGGATTTGGTCCAGCGGAAGGGCTGGGCGTTTTCGTTCCCGTGCGTCAGGTAACGTACGATCGCCTGTTGCAGGCGCCGGAGGCTGGCGAAGCTGCCACGGCGGATGGCCTGGCTGGAGATCCGGGCGAACCAGCGCTCGACCAGCTTAAGCCACGAGGCGCTCGTTGGGGTGAAGTGCATATGGAAACGCGGATGCGCGGCCAGCCACTGCTTGACCGTCGGATGTTTGTGGGTGCCGTAGTTGTCGCAGATCAAATGCCGTTCTCGCCTGGGGTAGCGGCGGGCCAGTGACTCCAGAAAAGCAATGAATTCCAGATGCGTATGACGCTTGCAGCAGCGTCCATGAACCTTGCCACTGGCTACCTCCAGTGCGGCAAACAGGCTGGTCGTGCCATGGCGGAGGTCATCATGCGTCATCCGCGCCGGCAGTCCGGGCCACCCCTCGGCAGTGCCGGTTGCCTGCGGTTAAGGGCCTGAAGCGGCGACTTTTCATCCACGCACAATACCAGTTGCCCGCTCCGGTGGGTGCAGCTACAACCCGACTACGTCTGCCAGCGTGGTGTCGAAGTCCGGGTCCGTGCTGAACTTGAAGGTCTCGACCCGGTGGGGTTGCAGCCCGTACTTCTGCCAAAGGCGGTGCACCGTAGCCGACGAAAGGCCGACCGCTTTAGCCAAACGGCGCGCGCTCCAATGGGTGGGCGGCCTTGGGCCTGCGCAGCGTCGCGCTGATAACCGCACGCTCTTTGATTGGCGTGATTTGGCGCGGACGCCCGCTGCGCGGTCTGCTCCGTAGCCCCTCCACGCCTCCCTTGCGATAGCGGGCCCGGCAGGCTGCCACGGTATTGGGCGAAACACCCAAGCCCAGCGCCACCCCGCGCACCGTCGTGCCCCCTGCGCTGCTCAAGACGATCCGTGCCCGCAAGCCCATCGCCTGATTCAGCGTCGGCATCCGCAGCCATCCTTCCAGCACCTTACGATCAGCCGCGCTCACCACAAACTCCGCCATGCCAACCAGTATCACACCACCCGTTAGTTACTTCAACTTAAGAGACACGACACTAGTAGCCTAAACCTTGAAGGAACAGCAGTCAGCCCGCGGTTTGAATTACGGCAAAGAGGGATTGCAGACTCGAGGAGGCGTGGCCTCACGCAGAGCTGACGGTCGTGAATGCTTCGACGATCGACTTAAGGCCATTGGCGCCGTTCTTTTTGCCGTGGGGCAAAACATCAAGAACTGCCTAGCCACGAGGTACGGTCGAAATAGCGTATAGCCAAAAGCACGGCCACACAGCATACGAGGGCGCCTACTCGCTAGAAATGAGTCTTTTTGTCGCAGGGCTGAGCAAATAGCCGCCAAGAAATGGAGTCTAAGAAGTCGCCAAGGTATCCGCCAAACAAGAACGATCTCTTGCCGCGTTTTAGATCCGGACACGGACTGTTTCAAGGTTGAGAGACCCGCAATGATCTACAGGGCAAACGTCGGGTGAGCATTTCTCGACCGTCACGAAGCCTGCTACCGGCAAGCTCCGCGTTCAAGCCAGCGCCAGGAAAACCTATCCGGATCAGTAAAGAATGGGCTTCTCTCAAGTTCTAGAATCGTCACTGGCGGACCGACAGCATCTGGCTTTTCTTGCATTGCGATTCCGATAAGAAACTTCGCAAAATTATCAAATCCTCTGGGCAGCCAGTCCCTATACCAGGTCTTATGAGAGCTGAGGTATTTTCCAATGTTGTAATTAACTCCCAATACAACAAAGGCGCTGTTCGATCTCAAAGTGTCCCATTCCGCGACGCTTATACTTCCGTCACTATGCGCGATGAAGCCGCGACTGAAGACATTCACTTTTCCGTCCTGGGCGCCAGCGAAAATAGCGCTGGCGAGTTCGACACTTTCTTTCGCGAGATTCGCGAATGCGAGAGGATCGGTCGTCTTCAGGAATCTCAACAAATCGCCTACTGGGCGCCGTGCCGAAAGAAGAAGGAAGTCCGCTTTAGCTTTTAAACTACCTCGCTGCTCGCAAGCATTACTTGCAAGAGTCCGTAGATCAAAGTTTAGGGCTTCGTTCGCGATATAACCACTCACCGCGAAAATGCAGGTCGGGGTGACGCTAATTTTACAGGCCTGTCCGAAAGGTTTGTTGTTTACATTCTGCAAGCTATCCGCGGCAAGAATGATTCGACTATGTGCCTTGTCGGTAATAGCAACCACGGAACTGGCTCGCGGAGACCCCAAAAGCGAAAGTAATGTCAGGCAGATGCCTATCGGATAAGTGGCGATGATAGCAAACAGGCGCATTGGTGACGGATGAGAGTGAACTGGTGCTAGCCTATTGGTGGATTAAATAGGAGAGCTCCCGGTCACGCCTGCGCGAGGTCGAGATTGACGGCACGAAGCCGAGAGACGTATTACCGCTCCGCATTGCCGAAGATTTATTTTGCTTTGCAGCGTCCGGATTCCAGGTGCTCGAGTGCTAAGAGTAATATGCAATCGTTCATCGTGAAACGTGGCGAGTTGTCGCAGGTGTTGAGCGGCATGAGCAGTGGCGTTCAGGTCGGGTGGGCACTCTCTGCTTCTGGTGATGCGTATGGTGAGCTGTTACCTGTGTGGGGTGGAAACGCCGCGCCCAAGCGCGGTGGCCTGCACCCCAACTTCCGGCCATTTATAAGTAGAGACCGTCGGTTATTGACCTGACCCGCGAAAGTACACCGACCGGCGGTAGAGATTTCGGCCTAGTGTGATTGGTTCGTGACGGTATTTCCAGCGTTTAACGTACTCAACAAACTCAATTTGTAAGCTCTAGCAACTCGCTGGTTTCGGCTGCCGGTTCGGTGCTGTCCGAGAGGAGCTTTTCGGCCTCACCCCTCATATTGATCGGGGGTGGACTCCCCACCTGTAGTCAAGCCTTTCACGCGACTTCCTCCGAGGATGAAGGTGTGGGTCGAGAGCAGCGTTTTGAGGCATCGTAGAGCGAATCGTTTTTGAGCATGGCGATAAAAACGCGGAGAAGTTGATCGCCGAGGGCGCGGAGCGTGCGGGCGTATGAATGGCCACGTCCGCGCATTGCGGCGTAGTAGGTTTTGCTCGCCGGATCGCAGATCGCCGCGACCCGAGCCCAGTGATAGAGCGCGTTACGCAGACGACCATTGCAGGCGTTGCGCATCAAGACCACATGATGGTGACCGCTCTGTTTGGTGATCGGCGCGATTCCTGCGTGAGCGCGCAAGGCGTGGTAGTTTCGCTGGGCAAGGGCCCACGAGGCCTCGGCGAGCACTGTGGCGGCTACGAGTCTTCCCACTCCTGGCAGAGACCGGAGGATCTCGACGTCGCGGTGCTCGCGTTGTTTAGGGCCCTCCTGCGGCGTGGCTTGAAGTTGGTCGAGCAAGGCCTCCAGACGCTCCCGGCAGCGCTGACGTTGGTGGTGGACCAGACGCAGACGTGGCAGCAATAAAGCAATATGTTCAGTGGTAGCCTCGACCACGCCCGGCGCGACGTGGAGCGCGGGAGCTCGCAGGGCGGCCAGCACTTCCGCGGCGGTCACGCGGCGAATGCGGTGCCCGCGCAATAGCTGTTCAACGCGCTTGATACGTAGACCATGAGTGGCTGCAGGCGAAGGCGCCAGCTCGAGCAAACTCCACAACCAGGGCTCATCAGCCGCGGGACACAGCTTGAGTGCCTGCACATAAAAACGGTGGAGCTGTTCACGCAAGCGGTTGGCTAACTGATTGTTCTCGCGCCCTAGGTCTGCGTCCACTCGCGAGAGTTCCCGCAACTGGATTACCAGCGGATCGTCCAGACACACGCGCCGAAAACAGTCTCGATCGGTGCGCAGCGAATCACCGAGTACGAAAGCATCGCGCCGGTCATCCTTGGCCCCGGCAATGCTGTGGCGATCGCGGAAGCGATCGAGCTGCTTGGGATTAATGGCGTACACGTGGAAGCCCCTCTCGACCAGGGTTTCGACCACGGCGCCGCGAGGAATCTCGATCGCGACGGCCACTCCTCCAGGATCGTCTCCGGCCAGCTCATTCAGCCACTCGGCGAACGCCGCGACGGCATCCCCGGCGTGCGCAAACGACCGTTCGCTGACGATTCGCCGCGCCGGATCGAGCACGCAGACCTGGTGGGCTTCGCTGGCCCAGTCAATGCCAACATAAAACTGGTACTCATTGTCCACCGCTCCACCTCCGTTCTTCCCCGACCGCCGCTGATGCCTCATCGCCCCTGTACTGGCGCTCATGGCGCGACTCCCCACTGGATGTGCATCAACGACCAGCCTCGCCGGGGCGCAGGTCCACCCCAGGCGACTCGAAGCGCAAGGGCCAAA
>Ga0335083_10011727_pt1 | contig 10524 bp, 10 predicted proteins | sample Lox_Sample_42_FD_206716 | JGI IMG/M metagenome (GOLD analysis project Ga0335083, IMG submission 206716) | Soil microbial communities from Loxahatchee National Wildlife Refuge, Florida, United States - Lox_Sample_4.2 | ecosystem: Environmental > Terrestrial > Soil > Wetlands | place: USA... | reverse complement strand
GATCCCTTCGTTCACTCCGTGCGTGTATCCGAAGTCGTCCGCGTTGATGATCAGCTCTTTCATCGGAAGTCGAAGTGAAGAGAAATGTTACCATGCGGACCGCGACGAGCTGAGCATCTGTCGCGCTCGCGTGCACAGCAATTCATTCTCCACATACGCTCGAAATTTTCGTCACTTGATGAATGTTCGGTGAAAGTTTTCAACAGTTCTGTTGAAAACCATGTGGAAAAGACGCCGTCGCAATTGAAATCCGCGCATCAGAATTGAGTTTTGTCCTCGTTGCACACGTTTTGTGCAGTGACTGGTACTCTGGCGCGGACTTTTTTCGGATCCGGGGACGTCAGCCGAATTGCTGAAAGAAATTTCTGCGAGGAGGAATCATTGGAAGAAGAAATTCTCAGTACCAGTGCGGCGGCGGCTCGAGCTTGATGGTGACCGCCTCTTCCGCCTTATCCATGTCGTACCACATACCGTATGTGTGCCAACCCTTCGCGATCACCTGAATCAGAACTTTCCCTTGCGGCACCTCGGGAACTTTTAGCGAGCCTTCCTGATTCGTTTTGAAACTCAACTCTGACAGGTGGTCTTTGTGGAACAATCCGCCGGACACGTTGTAGCGAACGTAGACGCTCGCGTTCGGCACCGGCTTGTCGTTTGGATCCGTGACTTTGATGCGAATCTTCGTCGTGGGCGGCTCCGACGAGTCCTGCTGCTTCTCTTGCTTGTCCTTCTTGGCTGGCTGGCTCTGAGACGTTCCGCCCGTCGATCCGCTCTGCGCGGAAGGCGTCTGCTGCGCGAATGCGCCCGTGGCGAAAAGCAAGACTCCGGCCCAGGTTGCCAGGCGCAAAAGCTTCGCAGCGCTCATGCCGCTTTTCTACTCCATTTGTGCCCGCGTCTCAAGCAGCCTTAGGTATAGGTCTGCCTATGCGACTCACTTTCGTACAGCCGCAACCGACTCCGAGATCCAGTCCAGATACCGTCCCGACCCCACCACAACCGGCAGCGCGATAACCTCCGGCACATCATAGCTATGGAGTTCCCGGACGGCTTTCTCGAGAGCCGCGAATCGCGGCCGCGAGCTCTTTAGGATCAGCAAAAACTCCTTCGCCGACTCCACTTTTCCGTTCCAGCGGTAGATCGAGCGCACGGGCACCTCGATTACATTCCCACAGGCTGCCAGCCGGCGCTTGACCAGTTCGGTTGCAATCGTCCGCGCCTGCCGCGCCGACCCGCAGGTGACCAACACAACGATCTTGTCCGTCATCTCTTTACTCTTCGGAGCCGCGCTCTCACAAACACCCGCTGCGCGCCACTCGCACGCCAAGATACAATAGCGCCGCCATCGTGACGAGCCCAACGATCCATTTCGGAACTTCCGGCTGGCGCGGGATCATCGCCGAGGACTTTACTTTCCCTGGCGTGCGCCGCGCGTCCGAGGCCATTGCAGGCCACATCCTCGCGCAGAAGAAGAATCCGACTCTCATCATCGGCTACGACACGCGCTTTTTCTCGCCTGAGTTTGCGCTCGCCGCGGCGGAAGTCCTCCGTTCGCACGGCTGCACAATCCTCATGTGCGGCGAGCCGACGCCCACGCCGGTCATCGCCCACGCGATCCTCCACGGCAAGCTCGACGGCGGCGTGAACATCACGGCCAGCCACAATCCGGCTGCGTACAACGGCCTGAAGTTTTCCGGGCCTGACGGCGGGCCTGCTCTGCCTGAAATCACGAAAGATATCGAGAAACGAGCCGCTGCCATCGCGGAAGGTGGCGCGAACCATCACGAGATCAAGAGTGATTTCTCGCGCATCGATCCGCGCGCGCCATATTTCGAACAGCTCCGCAAGATGATCCGGTTTGACGTGCTCGCGAAAGCGAAGGGCAGCTTCGTATGCGACGCCGTCCACGGCTGCGGTGCGGGCTGGCTCGATCGCATCCTCGCAGACCATGGCGTCCCTGTCACCGAGATTCGAGCGAACCGCGATGTGCTTTTCGAGGGCACCGGCCCGGACCCCTCCGAGGAGAATCTCGCGCCGCTGAGAAAAGCCGTCGCTGAGAGGAAATCCCTGGCCGGCCTCGCCACAGACGGCGACGCGGACCGCTTCGGCATCGTTGATCGCGACGGCTCATTCGTTCAGCCGAACCACATCCTCGCACTGGCCTTCGATTACCTGCTGGAAACGCGGGGCTACAAGCTGGGCGCCCACCGCAGCGTGGCGACGACGCAGCTCCTCGACGCCGTCGCCAAGCTTCACGGCGTGAAGGTCTATGAGACGCCCGTCGGCTTCAAGTACGTCGGCCCACTGCTGCGCGAGGACAAGATCGCGCTGGGCGGCGAAGAAAGCGCGGGCATGACCGTACGCGGCCACGTTCCGGAGAAAGACGGCATTCTCGCGTGCCTGCTGGTCGCCGAAATGATTGCCGCCCGGCAGGCTTCGCTCGGCGAACAGCTTCGCGATCTTTTCCGCCGCGTCGGCCGTGAATTCTGGCCCGTACGGGTGAACCTGCATCTGCCCGAAGAGACGCAAGCGAGTTTGCCCGCGCGCCTCAAGGAGGACTTCAAGACGTTCGCGGGCCGCGGCGTCGCGAAGATCAACCGCACCGACGGCGTCCAGCTTACTTTCGAGGATGGTTCCTGGATTCTCATGCGCCCGTCGGGCACGGAGCCGGTAGTACGGATCTATACCGAATCGGACACAAAGGCTGAATCTGACAAACTTGCCACAGACGCACGAGTCTGGATCGTGCAATGATGGACGCCGCATGGGCGCTACGATGAGCTTCTCGGAACAGCTGCGCGATTTCTTGCGGCGCAACGCCACGTGGTTCATGGCTGCCGGGTTCACGCTTCTGCTGCTTCACGATATCTTCGGCACGCACGGCCTGGTTGCCATGCGCCGCGCGCAGAAGGAAGCCACCGCGATACAGCAGGAAATCGATCAGATCAACCAGGATAACCAGCGGCAACAGGACCGCGTCCAGTCCCTGAAGAACGACCCGCAGGCCATCGAGCACATCGCCCGCGAAGACTTGGGGCTGGCCCGCCCCGGCGAATACATTTTCAAAACAGCACCGCGCCCCGCGGACACAGCAAACTCAGCTCAACCGAGCCACTAGTTCTCGCCGCAGTCGCGCCAGAAGGTCGCCACCGCCTCCCTTGAACCGCGTTCGCAGCATCGCCAGCCCTACCATCGCCGTGAAGATGATCAGCAGGCCGACGGATGCCATGGGGATCGTCTCGGATTGCTTCGGGAGAATCGAGAATCGCCCGTAGACAAATTCAATATGCACCCAATAGACCAGCAGCGACGCTTGCCCGAGCTGGATCAGGGGGCTGAAGCCGATCTGCCCGAGCCCCCAGCGGCACCAGGCGTAGACCGCCCACAGAATCACCAACAGAATCCCCACGCGCGCAAGAAAGAAGTTGGGACTCGTGTGCCAGTAGTCGTACACGGCGTAGAGCTGCACCGGCCGCGCGTCGAGCCAGCGCGACAAATAGAAGAGCGCCACGCCGGCCGCACCGCATAGCGCCGCCGCCATTCCCGGATTTTGGCTGGGCCAATTAGCGAAGAGAATGAACCCAACCGCAAGCCCGGCGAACGCGAGCGCCGTCCACGGAAAGATTGGAAAAAGCCACGGTTGCGGCACACCGAAGGTGTGCACACCGTTCACATATGATTCGAGCCACCACGGCAGGAATCGCGGGCGCCACGTTGTCCACAGCGGAGGAGTGGCCATCGCAATCGCAGCGGCCAGAACGGCCGCCAGGGCCACGTTCGCTGCCCGCCCGCGCACCAGCCAGTTTGCCGCGCCCATCAGCATCAGCGAAATGCCAATCACGTTGAGCACGTCGACGCGCAGCAGGTCCGTCCATGGCGCCCACGGCTGCCCGAGCACAAACTCCTGCAAGCGAAAGAGAAACGCCAGCCCGAGAATTTCCGCGCCACGCACGATCGTCGTCCGAGCGATCGCGCCCGGCGTGCTTCCTTTCTGCCGCATGCGGCCGGTCAGCAGCGCACAAGAGATTCCGGCGAGAAAAAGAAACAGAGGCGCCGGAAGCGTTCCGCCGAGGCGCGACCACCGGAAGAACGACGAGTCGCGCGCGGCGCCGCCGAGCCACGAATCGTAGCAATGCGTTTGAAACATTACGACGCACGCAAGGCCGCGCATCCAGTCGATGTACGCGAGCCTTTGTTTTGGGGCGGAACCCTGCGGATTGGGCACGCGACATCCTCGCCGACGCCGCCAGCCAAATCAAGCTCCTACCTCCAGGTTGTTTTCCAAGCGCGCGCTGCGTCCGGTAAAATCTTCGCCCGTGGCACCGCCGGCAAAATCTTGGCGACTCACATTCGTTTCAGCCTTCGTTGTTTGGGCGTTGATCGTCGCCGCCGCGATGTTCGAAGGCATGCGTCGCGGCTTCCACGGTCGTGCGTTCCTCATTGCCCTCGGTGTCGCCGCTGCGCTTTTCGCGTTCGAGCTGTTTCTTGCCGCGCCGTCGGTGTTGGCTGCAGCGCAGCGCTCACTTGGCGGACGAGCGTCCTATCTCATTGCACTCGTCCCGCTTTTCGCCGTGCTGGTGTATTCGCTGTCCGTCACGGGCAGCACGAAACTCCTGCTGCTCGGGGCCGCCTATACGGTGCTTCCGGCCTTGCTCCTGGCGAGCAGCGCCGAAAAATCGCCCGGCACGTGGGAGGATTACGCTGCACTCCTGGTCATCACGGTTCCAGCCGTGCTGCCGGTGCCGGTGCGGCTGCTCTATCTCATATTTCCGTATCCGCCGCCGCTGACGCACACGCTGGCAGTACTGATGGCGATCAGCACTGGTGTCGCAGCGTTTGTTCTGCTGCGCCGACTCGACGGCGTCGGCTACGAGATCGCCTGGGGGCGCGGTTTCACGGCGAATTTCTTGCTGCATTTCCTTCTCTTCGCGGCGATCGCTATTCCCCTCGGCGTCACGCTGGGATTTCTCGCCTGGGGTCCGTCGCTCGAGCGCGCGCGGCATTCCCCGCTCACCGTTTTGGGAATCTTGTTCTTCACCGCGTGGCCGGAGGAGTTTCTGTTTCGTGGATTATTGCAAAATCTGCTATCGCGCTCGCTGAAGAATCAATGGACGGGGCTGATCATCGCGTCGGTGATTTTCGGCTTCTCGCACATCTTCCACGCGCCGTATCCCAACTGGAAGTACGTGCTGCTCGCCACCATCGCGGGGCTTTTCTACGGGCACGTCTGGATTCGCACGCGCTCCCTGCTGCCCGGCACGCTCGTCCACGCTCTCGTGGACATCTCGTGGCACTTGCTCTTTCGCTGACGGAACTACTTCCGCCCGGCCTTGCGCGCCGCAAGCTGCCGCGCTCTTGCGTCGCCCAGCCAACCGCCGAAAATTGTCGCCAGGGACACAGCCGCTATTGAAAACCCACCGTAGACGAGCACGCGCGGGAGAAGCATTCCGGATTGGTAGGCGCGAAACCACATGAAACCGACGAACGTATCGACGAACAGCAATACGAGGATGGTTCGCCCTTTCACTTCACCATCCCGGCGAGCGGGCTGGACGCCGTCGCGTACAGTCTCTTCTCGATCCGCCCGGCGAGAAATGCTTTGCGTCCGGCCTCGACGGCCGCCTTCATCGCCTCGGCCATCAGCACCGCATCGTGCGCGCCCGCAATCGCGGTGTTCATCAGGACACCGTCCGCGCCGAGTTCCATGGCAATGGCCGCATCCGACGCCGTTCCCACTCCGGCGTCGACGATCAGCGGCACCTCCGTGATGCGCTCGCGCAGAATTCGGAGATTCGCTATGTTCTGAATGCCCATGCCCGAACCGATCGGGGCGCCGAGCGGCATTACCGCCGATGCGCCCGCGTCGATCAGCTTGCGCGCCACGATCAGGTCGTCGCTCGTGTACGGCAGCACGACGAATCCTTCCTTCACAAGCGTCTTGGTTGCCGCGATCAACTGCTCGGTGTCCGGGAAGAGCGTCTGCTCGTCACCAATTACCTCGAGCTTCACCCACTCGGAAAGGCCCACTTCGCGACCCAGCCGCGCCGCGCGCACGGCTTCGTCTGCCGAATAGCAGCCCGCCGTGTTCGGCAAAATGAAGATCTTGTTGCGGTCGATGTAATCGAGCAGAGATTCCTTAGTGCGGTCAGTCAGATTCACGCGCCGCACCGCCACTGTCACCATGTCCGCGCCCGACGCTGCGTGCGCCCGCGCCATTTCCTGGAAGCTCCGGTATTTCCCCGTGCCCACAATCAGGCGCGACTGGAAAGCCCGCCCCGCAATCACCAGTTGATCGGTCATACCATCCTCGTGCTCATCATTCTACTCGTCTCCGGCCTCGTCGTCGCGCCGCCCGGCCTTACGCCGTTCGCTGCGGTTTGGGTTCTTCCACATCCGCGTACAGCTTCTCGATCGTGTCGGCGTAGCGCCGTTCGATGACGCGCCGCTTTAGTTTCATCGTGTAGGTGATTTCCCCGTTCGCGTAAGTGAACTCCTGCTCCAGCAGCGCGAAACGCTTCGGGCGCTCGTACTGGGCCAGCGGAGCCATCAGCCGGTCGATCTCGCGCGTGTAGAGATCGCGCACCCACGGATCGCCAAGCATCTGCGCGCGACTGGCAAACTCCTTTCCGGCTTTTCGCGCCTCCGCCTCCAGCCCCGCGAAGCTCACGACCACGAGCACGGCTACGAATTTTCGCCCATCACCGACCACCATCGCGTTGTCGATCAGCGGCGAAGTCTTCAGCAGATTCTCGATCGGGGCGGGCGCCACGAATTTCCCGCCGGCCGTCTTCAGTAGCTCCTTCTTGCGGTCGGTGATGCGCAGGTAGCCGTCGCTGTCCAGCTGCCCGATGTCGCCGGTCTTCAACCAGCCGTCGCTCGCGATCGTTGCCCGCGTTTCTTCCGGCTTGTGGTAATACCCCTGCATCACGCAATTCCCTTTCGTCAGAATCTCGCCATCGTCCGCGATCTTTACCTCGACGCCCGGAATGGCCCGCCCGACGGTTCCCACTTTGTTCGCCAGCGGCGTATTCGTCGAAACGACCGGCGAAGTTTCGGTCAGGCCGTAGCCCTGGTAAATCGGTATCCCGACCGTCCAGAAAAATTCCAACAGCTCGATCGCCAGCGGCGCGCTGCCGGACATGAAGAACCGGATACGCCCGCCCACGCCTTCGCGAAACTTGGAATACACGAGCGCGTTTGCGATGCTCCATTGTAGCTTCACGCCGGAGCCGACCGGTTTGCCGTATGCTTTCCACGGCGCCGCTTTCGTGGCAACGCGCAACGACCAATCGAAAATCCGGCGCTTCAACCCTGTCGTGGCTTGGCCTTTTTCGACAATCGTCGCGTAGATCTTCTCGAAGAATCGAGGCACCGCCGCCGCATTCGTGGGATGCGCTTCGAGCAACGCCTGCGCCACGGTTTCCGGTTGCTCAACGTACGCCACGCTGATCCCGCGGAAAAGGTAGGTGTAGTCCACGGTGCGCTCGTAGACATGGGCGAGCGGCAAGAACGAGAGCGCCACGTCGCCGGGCCTCACTTCGAATTCCCCGCACGAGTCCATCGCGTTCGAGGTGAAATTCGCGTGGGTGAGCATCACGCCCTTGGGTTCGCCCGTCGTGCCTGACGTGTAGATGATCGTCGCCAGATGATCGGAAGTCACCTTCGCGGCGCTTTGGCGATACTGCGCGATGTCGTCGCCTCCCGCCGTGGCGACGAGGGTTTCGTAATGCAGGACGTCGCCCAGTAGCTCGTGCGGCGGAGCCGCCGCGATTACTTGCTCCAGTTCCGGCAAATGTTCGCGGCACTCCTCGATTTTTCGCGCCTGCTCTTCTCCAGAGGTGATAACCACGCGCGCGCCCGAGTCCTTGAGGATGTAGATCATCCGGTCGGGCGATTCGTGGAAGTAAACGGGGACGCTGGCCGCGCCCAGGCCGAGAATCGCCAGGTCTGCAATCGCCCACTCCGGGCAATTCGGAGCAAAAACGCCCACGCGGTCGCCGGCTTGTATTCCCAGCTCCGCGAGCGCCTTCGATAATCCTGCCACGCGCCGCAGCATTTCGCCGGCCGGAATCGACTCCCACACCGCCGGCTCCGCTCCGCGCGACTTGCGCCACATCTGCGCCCGCGGGTTCGCGAAATTATCCACCGCGTCGAGGAAACATTTTGTGATCGCCGGATATTCCGTCGCCATCGCCGCCACTCTAGCCCATCGCTTCACCCCACGCAATCCGCCGAACTCGAATGGCCAGCGGCTTTGCTCGCCAGCGAGAAGGGACTAAGATGGTCGCCGTGAAGGCTCCCATCGCAGACGAAACCCTCGGCTACCAGGCGCAGCGCGCGCCGCGCGGCACCGCGATTTCCTGCAAAGGGTGGCAGCAGGAAGCGGCGCTGCGCATGCTGATGAATAACCTCGATCCCGAGGTCGCCGAGAAGCCCGAAGACTTGATTGTCTACGGCGGGCGCGGCAAGGCGGCACGCAACTGGAAATGCTTCCACGCCATCGTGGCCTCGCTGCGCGCGCTGGAAAATGACGAAACCCTGCTGGTGCAATCCGGCAAGCCCGTCGCCGTTTTCCGCACGCACACCTACGCGCCACGCGTCCTGATCGCCAATTCCAATCTCGTCGGCCACTGGAGCGACTGGGCGCACTTCGACGAGCTCGATCGCGCCGGCCTGATGATGTACGGCCAGATGACCGCCGGAAGCTGGATATACATCGGCACGCAGGGAATTCTGCAGGGCACCTACGAGACATTCGCCGCCGCCGGGAGAAAGCATTTCAACGGCGACCTGGCCGGCAAGCTGATCGCCAGCGGCGGTATGGGCGGAATGGGCGGCGCGCAGCCTCTGGCGGCCACGCTAAATGGCGCCGCTTTTCTTGGTATCGACGTCGATCCCGAGCGCATCAAGCGCCGCGTGAAGACGGGCTACTGCGATGTGATGGTCAACAATCTCGACGAGGCGCTGCGCATCCTCAAGAACGCCGTGCGCAAGCGCGAAGCGACTTCGGTGGGCCTCGTCGGAAATTGCGCCGACGTGATTCCCGAACTGGCGCGGCGCGGGGTCGTTCCCGATCTGCTCACCGACCAGACCAGCGCCCACGATCCGCTTGGCGGCTACATCCCTCAGGGCCTCGATGTCCAGCAGGCCGCGGAGCTTCGCAAATCCGATCCCGACGCGTATCTCAAACGCTCGCTTGCGTCGATCGCTCGCCATGTCGAGGGCATGCTCGCGCTGCAGAAGCTCGGCTCGGTTACTTTTGACTATGGCAACAACATCCGCACGTTTGCGTTTCAGCAGGGCGTGAAGAACGCTTACGATTTCCCCGGCTTCGTGCCCGCATACATTCGCCCGCTCTTCTGCGAGGGCCGCGGCCCTTTTCGCTGGGCGGCGCTTTCCGGCGAGGCTTCGGATATTCACCGCACCGACCAGCTCGTGCTCGAAATGTTTCCGGACAACGAGATTCTCAGCCGCTGGATCCGGCTCGCGCAGAAACGGGTGCGTTTTCAGGGCCTGCCGTCGCGCATCTGCTGGCTCGGCTACGGCGAGCGCGACAAGTTCGGCCTCGCCTTGAACGATCTGGTCGCGCGCGGCGAATTGAAAGCGCCCATCGTGATCGGCCGCGACCATCTCGACTGCGGCTCGGTGGCCTCGCCCTATCGCGAGACCGAATCGATGCGCGACGGCTCGGACGCCGTGGCCGACTGGCCGCTGCTCAATGCCCTGCTCAATACCGCGAGTGGGGCCAGCTGGGTTTCCATTCACAACGGCGGCGGTGTCGGCATCGGCTACGCGCAGCACGCCGGGCAAGTGCTGGTCGCCGACGGCTCAAAGGAAATGGCCGCGCGCATCGAGCGCGTCCTCACCAACGACCCCGGCATCGGCGTCGCTCGCCACGTCGACGCCGGCTACCCCGAAGCCATCGACTTCGCCCGCAGATCCGGCGTCAAAATCCCGATGATGGAGTCGTGAGAGCCCCCAGTAGTTTTTCCAAATTTTACGCGTTAGTATCAGGCCTCTGCCCTTGCCCGACTGGCTGATCACCGGCTGCTCGGAATTGCTGACGCTGCGCGGACCCGTTCCGCGTCGCGGGCGAGGCCTTGCAGAGCTGGGCCTGATCCGCGACGGCGCGATGCTAGTCCACCGCGACCGTGTCACCGCGATCGGCCCGCGCCGCACGATCGAACGCCACAGGGACGCGCGACGCGCCGAAAAACTCGATTTCGGCGGGCGCGTCGTTCTTCCCGGCTTTGTCGATGCGCACACCCACCTGGTTTTCCCCGGTAGCCGCGCGGACGAATACGAACAGCGCAGTTCCGGAAAGACGTACGAGGAAATCGCGAAGGCTGGCGGTGGAATCCGCTCCACGGTAGCGCGTTGCCGCGAGTCGAGCCCCAAGGCGCTTCGCGAGCATGCCCGCGCGTGCCTGCGGCAATTTGCGCAGCACGGCACGACCACGCTCGAAGCCAAAAGCGGCTACGGCCTCGACTGGAAAAGCGAATTCAAGATTCTCGAAGTGCTGGACCA
>Ga0335083_10011726_pt1 | contig 10525 bp, 10 predicted proteins | sample Lox_Sample_42_FD_206716 | JGI IMG/M metagenome (GOLD analysis project Ga0335083, IMG submission 206716) | Soil microbial communities from Loxahatchee National Wildlife Refuge, Florida, United States - Lox_Sample_4.2 | ecosystem: Environmental > Terrestrial > Soil > Wetlands | place: USA... | reverse complement strand
CGGTATCGGATTACTGCCCGGGCGGGGTTGTCTCGCGGCGCGACGGCGCGGCCGATCCCTTCATCACCACGCAGGCCTTCCGTCGCAAGGCGATCGAGAAGGGGGCGGAAATACTGGAAGGCGTGAGCGTGACGGCGCTTTCCCGTGTCGGCAATGTGTGGCGCCTCGAAACCAGCGACGGCCCCATCGAGGCGCCGAAGGTCGTCAATGCCGCCGGCGCCTGGGCCGACCGGATCGCCGCCATGCTGGGCGAGCCGGTACCGCTCGAGGTCTTCGCGCCGATGCTGATGGTGACCAGCCGGGTGCCGGCCTTCATCGAGCCCGTCGTGATCCTGCGCAGCCGCAAGCTCTCCTTCAAGCAACGCGAGAACGGCACAGTGGTGATCGGCGGCGGCCATCGCGCGATGCCCTATCGCGACAGCAACGAGACCGTTCTCGACTGGGAGAATCTCGCGATTTCCGCCCGCACCGTCTGGGAGCTGTTCCCGATCATGCGTCAGGCCACCATCGTACGCGCTTGGGCCGGCATCGAGGCGCGCATGCCCGACGATATCCCCGTCGTCGGCCCGAGCGGCACCTCGGAGGGCGTCTATCACCAGTTCGGCTTCTCCGGGCACGGCTTCCAGCTCGGTCCCGGCACGGGCGCGATGATGGCCGAGTTGGTGGCGACCGGCTCGACCAACGTACCCATCGACGGGCTGGAGATCGGCCGATTCCGCCAATGACACGCGCGCTGCGGGCGCATGTCGGGATAGAACCCCGCCGCCCGGAGCGGCTTCTGGCGGTCCTCGTGGCAGGCGCGTTCGGGTTCGTGATCTTCGGAGGGGCGCTCTGGCTCATCCACGCCCAACAGCTGCCGGCTCGTTCGCCGGTGCTGGCTTATGTCCTCTATCTCGCGATGCTGGTCGTGCTGGGTGTCCTGGCCGCTCCCTTTCCGCGGCTCGCCATGGTCGTGCTGTCGCTGCTGGCACTGGAGACAGGCTTGGGCTTCGGCTCCGCGCTGCTGCTCGATCTCGGCATGGTCGACACCTCGTTGTTGCCGAGCCGCTATTTCGAGCGCACGCGCTTCAAGTGGCATCCGCTGCTGCAGGCCGTGCCGATACCCTCGGCCGCGGCTCCCGGCGACGAGGTCGTGGTCAACATCAATTCTGCGGGCCTGCGCGGGCGCGAAAGATCGGCCGACGAGTTGCGGCGGCGTGTGGTGGTGGCCGTGTTCGGCGGCTCGACGACCTATGACGCCGCGGTCGGCGATGGCGACACCTGGCCGGAGCGTCTCGAAACGCTGCTGGGCGCCGATCGCTACGCAGTGCTCAATCATGGCGTGCCGGCCTACACGACCGAGGAAAACGTGATCCAGACGGCTTTCTATGCGGAAGCCTACGGCGTGCGTCCGCGCTGCGCGGTCTACTATGTCGGCTGGAACGATCTTCATACGGCCCATGTGCGCGGCCTCGATCCGGGTTACGCCGACTTCCACGCGCCGGGGCAGGCCGAAGTGATGGGCGCGCGGCGCCTGGACAGCCCCTATCTCGCGATCTCGCCGACCTTTTCTTTGCTTGCCCGGCTTGTTTCCCTGGCCGCGGACACCGTGCAGCTGCCGGAACCCGAAGGCGCAAGGAGCGCCGCGCCGGATCCCGCCCTCGAGGCGATCTATGCACGCAATATCGAGGCGATCTCGGCGATCAACCGCCAGCGCGGCATCGTCACGATCTGGATCGGCCAGGTCCTCAACCGCGAGGTGCTGGCGCGGAACGTGTCGGACCCGTGGATGCCCTTCGTCGAGGACAAGGACCTCTGGGCGATGGTCGAGCGCTTGAACACGATCGCACGTGGCGAGGCGGCGAGGTTGCGCGACGCTTACATCGATGTGCCGGTAGATCGCTTTTCCAGCAGCGACTTCGTCGATCGCGGACATTTCAACCCGGGAGGTTCGGCTAAGTTCGCGAGCCTCGTGGCGCCCGGGCTGTCGGCTGCCTGCCACTAGCCACCGTCAGCGCATCTGCCGCCAATCGTAACCCAGCCGCGGGAAATGGACGGCGACGCGGCCAACCTGCTCATCGATGCGCAGGAGTGAAATCTCGTCCTTGTCGATGAACAGCACCTCGCCCTCGATCCAGTCGCGCGCATTGTCGGCGGCCCGCACGCGCGCACGCTCGCCGGGCCGGGGATCGCCTTCCTGAGGATCGCTGGCGCGCGGCGACGAAGGTTCAGTGGCACGGGCCTCGGCGAGCGCGACCTTGGCAGCGATGTCGGTGCGCACGCCGTGGCCGATCGCGGCCATGCGGTCGCGCCAAACGATCAGCCTGGGATAAGGATCGAGCTCCGACGCACAGTCGATCCTGCGGCCACGCAGGAACCAGACGACGTGATAGGCGGAGAAGTCGGCGATGCAGGGTTGATCGCCCAGGAGATAGGGCCGCCCGTCGGTCAGCATGTCGGCCAGCCACTTGAGCTGCGGGCGCACGAGTTGCCGATTGCGCACAGCCGCCGCGCGCACAGCCTCGATGGAAGGCACCGGCAGGCCGTGTAGGCGTGCCCGATCCTCATGCAGGCCTTCGGGCATGTGATCGGCGTTCACGCCCGAGACGAACAGCGCCATCGGGCGCATGAGCTGGTGCTCGGCCCACCAGGCGATGGCTTCGGCGGTGCCGATGCTCTCCTTCGGGAAGAAGGTGGGTGAGGGCGCGCGGCGTTCCAATTCGCGGGCGATCAGGCGGGTGTCGCACCACACGTCGGCGCCCTCCTGCAGCACGGGCGTGCGGCGATAGCCGCCGGTCAAGGGCGCCAGGTCGGGCTTGGGTGCGATGGGAGGAATCTCGACGCCGCGCCAGGCCAGGCCCTTGAAGCCCAGCATAAGTCGCGCCTTCTCGGCAAAGTTCGAGAAGTCGTAGTGATGCAGGATGAGGCTGCTCATATGTCCAGAACGTAATAGACCTTCTTCTCGCGCCGCATGCCGAGTCGGTCGTAGAAACGTTGCGCGCCGGTATTGGCCTCGCCGGTCGTCCACAGCACGCGCGTATCGCCGCGCTCCCGGGCGAAGGCGCGGATGCCGTCGATCAACTTCTCGCCCACACCCTTGGAGCGCGCGGAAGCCGCGACGTAGAGCTCCTTCAGATAGAGGCCGTGCGTCAGCCGGGGCGCCGGGAAGAAGGGGTTGAGGATGGCAAATCCGACCAGCCGCCCGTCCTCGTCCTCGGCGACCAGGCAAGGAGTGCCGCCCTTGGCCAGGAAGGTCGCACCCTCGGCGCCCGAGCCTTCACGCACCGTGGCGCCATAGTGTCGCTCATGGTCTTCCAGGAGGAAGGCGAGCTGCGCTTCGTCGCCGCTTTTGACGTGCCTGATTTGCATGGCGGTTCGTCTAACACCGCTGGCCGCGCGCGGCAAAGCGCGGCAAAATCGCTGTAACGGGAGTGAAAGACATGAAGGGCGTGGTCAACATCGAGGATCTGAAGAAGCTCGCCAAGAAGCGGCTTCCCAAGATCGCATTCGATTTCATCGAAGGCGGCACCGACGACGAGGTGGGCCTGGTCACCAACGAACAGGCGTTCCGGCAGGCGCGCATTGTGCCGCGCTACCTGGTCGACGTATCGGTGCGCGACCAGTCGACCACGATCTTCGGTCGGACCTATTCTAGCCCCATCGGCATTGCCCCCACAGGCCTGGCGGGGCTGTTCCGTCGCGGCGCCGACCTGATGCTGGCGGAGGCCGCGCGCGACGCGAACGTGCCGTTCATCATGTCGGGCTCCTCCACCGGCTCTATCGAGGATCTCGCCAAGCTCGCGCCCGATCATGGCTGGTACCAGCTCTATTCGTCGAAGGACGAGGCGATCTCGGAGGATCTGATCAAGCGCACCGCCGATGCCGGCCTCAAGACGCTGGTCTTCACCGTCGACGTGCCGGAAGGCTCCAACCGCGAGCGCAACACCAGAAACGGCTGGGGGCGGCCGCTGAAGCTCAGCCTCGCCACCAAGCTCGAGGCGCTGGAGCATCCGGCCTGGATGCTGGAGTGGCTGCGCCACGGCACGCCTTATTTCAGCAACTGGGCGAAGTATGCGGGTGAGGGCGCCGACGCCAACAAGGTTGCCGATCTCGTGGCCTACCAGAACCGCGCGCCGATGACCTGGAAGCACGTCGAGCGCTTCCGCTCGATCTTCCCGGGCAACTTCGTGCTGAAGGGCATCATGCATCCCGACGATGCGATCCGCGCCCACTCGCTGGGCGTCGATGGCATCATGGTCTCCAACCATGGCGCGCGGCAGCTCGACAATGCGCCGTCACCGCTACACGTGCTGCCGGCGATCCGCGACGCTGTCGGCGACAAGATGACGGTGATGTTCGATGGCGGCATCCGCCGCGGCCTCGATGCCATCATCGCGCTCTGCATGGGGGCGAAGTTCGTCTTCCAGGGCCGGCCGACGCTCTACGGCGTCACTGCAGGCGGCGTCCCGGGTGCCAAGACCGCGCTCGGCATCTTCCGCCGCGAGATCGACATCAGCATGGCGCAGATCGGCGCCACTAAGATTTCCGATCTCGGTCCGCATTATCTGATGTGGAAGGACGAGGAGGATCTGCGTCGCAACCGGCGCTGATCCCTCAGAACTGCATCTGGCCGATGATCTTGTCGAGCGCGGCCCGGAGGCGCGAGAGCTCGCGGCCGGATTCGAGAGCGCGGCGGCGGGCATTCAGCAGGTCCATCACCACGCCGGCGAAATCGGCCAGCCTCGCCTGATCGTGCTGCGAGAACTGCACACGCGGCTCGATGTCGTAGACGCAGATCGTGCCCAGCGCGAAGCCCTCGGGACATATCAACGGCGCGCCAGCGTAGAAACGGATCGACGGCGTGCCGGTCACATAAGGGTTGTTCGAAAACCGGGGATCGGCCGTGGCGTCGGGAACGACCAGGACGCCCGTCTGGCGGATGGCATGGTCGCAAAAGGCGACCTCCCGGGTTGTCTCGCGGGGACCGTCGCCGGTGCGCGACTTCAGCCATTGGCGATTGAGATCGATCAGCGAGATCGCCGAAGCCGGGGCGTCGAACACCATCGCGGCCAGCCGCGTGACCCGGTCGTACGTTTCCTCGAAATCCGTGTCGAGGATGCCATAGCTGTGCAGCGCGGCGACACGCTCCTTCTCTGAAGTGTGAAATGCCAGACCAGCAGCCATGCGACTGGCATAAATCAGGGAGACGGGACTCGCAAGCTGCCGCCGGCGGTGCCACACTGTCGCCCGGCTGAAACAATGGGACAGCTCCTTCAGCGGTGAGTGAGTACCGAGAATGACGAAGCCGGTGGTGGGCGTGATCGGCAACGCCACGGTCATAAACGACCGCCACAACGTCCAGGTCGTGGGACAGCGCAATATGCGGGCAGTCGCCGAGGTGGCGAATGCACTGCCGCTGATGTTTGCCGGCACGCCGGAGATCACCGATATCGGTGCCCTGCTGGACACGGTCGACGGCATCCTGCTGACTGGCGCCCGCGCCAACGTCCATCCGACCTGCTTCGGCATGGAGCCGGACCCCAAGCACGAGCCTTACGATCAGGCGCGCGATGCCGTGGCGCTGCAGCTGATCACGGCCTGCGTCGAGCGCGGCATTCCCATCTTTGGCGTCTGTCGCGGCTTGCAGGAAATGAACGTCGCCTTCGGCGGCACACTGCATCCCGAGATCCGCGAGCTGCCGGGCCGCATGAACCATCGCATGCCGCGGCTGGCCAATGGCGAGATCCATCCCGATCCCGAGGTCGTGTTCGCCGACCGTCACGAGGTCGCGCTGAAGCCGCACGGCAAGTTCGCGACCCTGCTGGGCTGCGACAAGATCCGCGTGAACTCGCTGCACGGGCAGGGGATCGAGCAGCCCGGGAAGAGGGTGATCCTCGAGGGGATCGCGGAGGACAGCACCATCGAGGCGATCAGCATCGCCGATGCGCCCGGCTTCGCACTCGGCGTCCAATGGCATGCCGAGTACGATCCCCAGACCAATCCGATCAACCGGACGCTGTTCAAGGCGTTCGGCGCGGCGCTCCGAGAGCATCAGCGCTGACCGATGGCTGCCAAGGGTCCCGAGCGTCCCGAGCAGATCGTCCAGGAGGAGAAGCCGCGGCTCGATATGAGCCGGACGATGAGCTACGGCGATTACCTGCAGCTCGACATGCTGCTGAACGCGCAGAAGACGCTCTCGCCGGCGCACGACGAGATGCTGTTCATCATCCAGCATCAGACGAGCGAGCTCTGGATGAAGCTGATGGTGCATGAGCTGACGGCCGCCAAACGCTGCATCGCGGACGACCAGCTCGGTAATGCCTTCAAGATGCTGGCACGGGTGTCGCGCATCCTCGAGCAGCTCGTGCACGCCTGGGACGTGCTGTCGACCATGACTCCGCCGGAATACACCGCGATTCGGCCCTATCTCGGCCAGTCGAGCGGCTTCCAGAGCTACCAGTACCGATCAATCGAGTATCTGCTCGGCAACAAGAACGCCGTCATGCTGAAGCCGCACGAGCATCGGCCCGACCTGCTGGCATTGGTTCGCACCGTCTACGAGGCGCCGTCGCTCTATGATGAAGCACTGCGGCTCCTCGCCCGGCGCGGCCTGCCGGTGCCGAAGAGCCACACCGAGCGTGACTGGACGCAGCCTTATGTCGAGAGCGACGAGGTCGAGCAGGCCTGGCTCGAGGTCTATCGCGAACCGCAGACTCATTTCGACCTGTATCAGCTCGGAGAAGAGCTGATGGATCTCGAGGACGCCTTCCGCGTCTGGCGCTTCCGCCACGTCACCACGGTCGAGCGGCTGATCGGCCTGAAGCGTGGCACGGGCGGCACTGGCGGCGTGGGCTACCTGCGCCGCATGCTCGACGTGGTGCTCTTTCCCGAGCTGTGGCGCCTGCGCACGGACCTGTAGGATCGGGCCATGAAGGAGATCGTCGACGTCGGGCTGCCGCCGCTGAAGCAGCCCTTCTCCTGGGCGGTCAAGGCGGCCGGGCTGCTGTTCACGGCGCATGGTCCTGTGCGGCCAGACGGCACGATCGACACGGGATCCATCGAGGTGCAGGCGCGGCTCACCTTCGCCAACCTTCAGCGCGCCGTGACGGCCGCGGGCGGCACCCTGCAGGACGTGACGCAGGTCCTGATCTACATGACCGATGTGAAGGACATGCCGGCGATCGATACGGTCTATCGCGAGTTCTTCGCGGCGCCGTATCCCAACCGGTCGAGCATGGGCGTGTCGGCCCTGGTGGTGCCCGGCATGAAGCTCGAGATCGTGGCCTACGCGGTGATCCCCTGAGCACGCTGGCCGAACGGGAGCGGGAGTACTCGCCGAGCTCGTGCATCGGCGGCAACTACCAGCCCTATATCCGCGCCTATATCGAACAGAGCGCCGCGGCGCGGCGGTCGCAGGCGCCGACGACGATCCGCTACGGCTCCGCGGACGCGCAGACCTTCGACCTCTTCCTGCCGCCGGGAGTCGCGCGGCCGCCGGTCCTGGTGTTCTTCCATGGCGGCTACTGGCAGGAACTGTCCAAGCGCGAGTCGGCCTTCGCCGCGCCGCACTGCCTGGCGCACGGCATCGCCTATGCCGCCATCGACTACACCTTGGCACCCCAAGCGACGCTGGACGAGATCGTCGTCGAGTGCCGCGCTGCTTTCTCCTGGCTCGCCGGCAACGGCGCGACGGTCGGCATCGATCCCGGACGCTTGTTCGTGGCGGGCAGTTCCGCCGGAGCCCATCTTGCGGCCATGGTGGCGCTCACGGCACCGACCGTGGTGAAGGGCGCGGTGCTGGTGTCGGGCGTCTACGACCTCGCGCCGCTGATCGGTACCTCGATCGACGAGGCGCTGCGGCTCGATGCAACGACGGCGGCGCGCAACAGCCCGCTTGGCCTGCCGCTGAAAGGCTTCCCGCCCAGCCTCGTCTGCTGGGGCGAGATCGAGACCGAATCGTTCAAGCGACAAAGCCGTACCTTCGCCCAGACGCTGCGCGACGCCGGCGCGCGGTCAGAAGATTTCGAGATCGCGGGCCGCAATCATTTCGACGTCATCCTGGACCTCGCCGATCCCGCCACCGAGCTGGGTCAGCGGACGCTCGGCATGATCCGGGCCGCTACTTCTTCGTGATGTTCCAGAAGACGGAAGCAGGGGCGGGCACCATGCCGTCGATGCCGACGCGCAGCGCCGAGGGCTGATAGAGCTGGCCGAGCGGCACGAAGGTCGGCGCCTCGACCCAATGCTTCTGGAGTGCGATCGCGATCTCCTTCTGCTTCACGGGATCGGTCTCGCTGGCAAAGGCGCCGCGCAGGCGCTCGATCTCGGCATCGCAGGGCCAGCCATAGGTCGCCTTCTCGCACGAGGCGTTGAACAGGTTGGCGCTCACCGGGTTCAGGATGTCGGAAGCGCCTGAATAGGTGAACAGGGCGCTCCAGCCGCCCTTGTCGGCGGGATCCTTCCTGGTGCGGCGTGCGACCAGTGTCTGCCAATCCATCGCCAGGAGCTCGACCTTGAAACCCGCCGCCTCGAGCTGCGCCTTGGCGACCGGGCCGAGGTTCGCCATGGCGGGAATGTCGACCGCCTGCAGCAGCACGACCGGCGCGCCGTCGTAGCCCGCGGCCTTGAGCAACGCCTTCGCCTTGCCGGCATCCTGGTTGAGCACGTCCTGCAGCCCCTCGTCGGAACCGAGCGGCGTGCCGCAGACGAAGGGCTGCTTGCAGACCTTGTAGTACTTGGGATCGCCGACGCCGGCCTTCAGGAATTCCTCCTGGCCGAACGCCACCATGGCGGCGTGACGGATCCGGGGATCGTCGAACGGCTTGGTGAGTGTGTTGAACCGGAACTCGTACTGGCTGCCGACCGGATTGCTTTCGATCAGCCGGACATTCTTGTCTCCCGCCAGCAGCGGAAGGAGATCGGACGGCGGCGCCTGGACGATGTCGATCTCGCCCGCCAGCAGCGCGTTGACCTGGGTCTGTGCGTCGGGGATCCAGATCCATTCGACTCTGTCGACCAGCGCACGCTTGCCGCCCGCCATGCCCGAGGGCTTCTCCTCGCGCGGGCGGCTGACGGTGTTCTTGGTGAACACGACCTTCTCACCCGGCTTCCATTCGTCGGCCTTGAAGACATAGGGGCCGGAGCCGATGGCGTCCTCGACCTTGATCTGGCTGGTGGGCGGCGTCTCGGCGGTCTTCTTCGGCATCATGAAGGCCGGGCTCGACGACACCTTGGCAAACGATTGGAGGACCAGCCCGTAGGGCTGCTTCATCTTCATGCGGAAGGTCCGGGCGTCGACCGCCTCGAGCGAGTCGACCGAGGCCATCAGGCGCTGGCCCATCGAATCGCGGGCCGCCCAGCGCTTGATCGAGGCGATGCAATCCTCGGACGTGACCGGCTGGCCGTTGCTCCACTTGTTGTCGCGCAGGATGAAGGTCCAGAGCAGCTTGTCGGGCGAGACGCTCCAGCTCTCGACCATCTCGGGCTTCACCTCGAACTTGTCGTCCAGGGCGAACAGCACGTCCCAGACCATGTAGCCGAAGTCGCGCTGGATGTAGGCCGTACTCCAGATCGGATCGATGATCTTGACGTCCGATCCCATCGCGACCTTGAGCGTCTGCGCACCGGAGATCGTGGGGCAGAGCAAACCGGCAGCGAGCAGGAGCGCCGCTCCGATCTTCCGGATATCAAGCATGGACAGTCACCTTGCTACGCGCCGCGCGATGGCGCGACAGATGATGGGCCAGGAACGGCTTGGACCGCTCGATGATCGGCCAGGGATCGTGGCCGACGCCGGGCACGACCTCGTGCTTCACGTCGATGCCGTTTGCGGCGAGCGACCGGCAGAGCGCGGCGAGGCGATCCGGCCGCGAGGCGCCGGCCTCGTTAGCGCCCGCCATCCAGTAGCGGCCGCCCTCGCGGTGGGTGATCTCCTGCGTATCGAGGTCGGCGCCGCCCACCAAGCCCTGGACGGGCACGCGCCGCAAAGCCGCAAGATCGAGCGGCCGGCCGAAGCGCGTCGGGAGATCGCGCACGCCGACCCACCAGTCGCGCTGCTCGTCGAGCAGGGTCACCGAGCCAGGCGCCGCGATCGAGGCGGCCCAGAGCGACTGCGGTTGCAGCAGCAGGAAGCGGTTGACGAACTGTGCGCCGCCAGAGAAGCCGAACAGGCCGAACCGGTCGCCCGCGGCTTCCCATCGCTTCGCCACGTCGGCCACCATGCCCAGCAACAGCTCGTCGTAACGCAGGCCGGGCTCGGTGAGATACTTGTAGCCGTCGGGATTGTCATCGCCCGTCACGCCGACCGGGAATAGAGGGCAGAGGACGATCGCACTGTGCGCCTCGCCGAAATCCTGGAAGCGATCTCGGAATTCCATGAAGGTGCGCGGGCTGCCGTGCACGACGACCAGCAGTTCGGGCGCCGCCGGCGCAGTGCGATAGGCGGACGGGACATAAAGGCAGTAGGAGAAACGCGGGTCGCTCTTCAGCGCATAGACCGCGGTGCAGCCGATATCGTAGGGGCCGAGCTTCATGCCGGCGCACGATA
>Ga0335083_10011725_pt1 | contig 10526 bp, 5 predicted proteins | sample Lox_Sample_42_FD_206716 | JGI IMG/M metagenome (GOLD analysis project Ga0335083, IMG submission 206716) | Soil microbial communities from Loxahatchee National Wildlife Refuge, Florida, United States - Lox_Sample_4.2 | ecosystem: Environmental > Terrestrial > Soil > Wetlands | place: USA: Florida... | reverse complement strand
ACAACCTCCGCGGCGGGCGGCTCGCGGCGCGCGAAGCGAATCTGCCCAAGAGCGGCGCCGTGGCGGCCGCCGTCGCGGGCGACGTCGACGGCGACGGCCGCCTCGACCTCGTCTGGGCATCGGGAGGACGCGCCTTCGTGGCCTTGAACCGCGGCGACGGCACGTTCCTCGCGCCGGAGCCGGTCGGCCCGGCGGCCTCGGTCCTCCTCTTCGACTACGACAACGACGGGTTCCTCGACCTCTTTCTGGCGAACCCCGGAGGGCCGTCGGCGCTCTACCGCAACGACGGCGCGGGACGGTTCGCGCCGGCCGACGTCGGCGCGCTGCCGGCCGCGCGCGAGGCCGAGGCGCTCGACGTCGACGGCGACGGAGACGTGGATCTCGCCCTGGTGACGCCCGCGGGAGCGGTCACGATCTACGAGAACCTCGGCGGCAACGCCAACGGCTGGCTCGACGTCGCCCTCGAGGGGTTGCCGACGGGCTCGGCGAAGGTCAATCGCCTCGGCTACGGCTCCGAGATCGAGGCGAAGGCGGCCGACCTCTACGTCTATCGCGTCGCCTCGCGAGCCGTGACGCGGCTCGGTCTCGGCGCGCGGCGCCGCGCCGACGTCCTCCGCATCGTCTGGACCAACGGCGTTCCGCAGAACGCGCTCGACCCGGCGCCGCGGACGCTCGTGCACGAGGTGCAGCAGCTCAAGGGCTCGTGCCCGTTTCTCTACGCGTACGACGGCGTGCGCTGGCGCTTCGTGACCGACGTCCTCGGCCGCGCGCCCGCCGGCCTCCTCTACGACGGCGTCCACCAGGCGGCCGCCGACACGCTCGAGTGGCTCGTGGTGCCGGGCGCGTGGCTCGCGCCGGACGGCGGGACGCTGACGCTCGACTTCACCGAGGAGCTCTGGGAGACGGCGTATCTCGACGCGGCGGCGCTCCTGGCCGCGGACCATCCGGCCGGCGCGGGGCTCGTGACGAACGAGAAAATGGTGCCGCCGCCCTTCCCGAAGAAAGAGATCTTCACGGTGACCCGGCCGCGCACGCCGCGCGCGACGGACGAGACGGGGCGCGACCGCACCGCCGAGATCGCCGAGGAGGACGGCGTCTACCTCGCCGGCTTCGAGCCGACGCGCTACCAGGGGCTCGTCGCCCCCCACGCGCTCGTGCTCGAGCTGCCGGAAGCGCGGGCCGGCGGTCAGGTCATGCTCTACCTGACGGGCTGGATCTTCTATGCCGACACCTCCATCAACGTGTCGCTCTCGCAGCACCGCGACCTCCGGCCCGAGCCGCCCGTGCTCGAGATCCCGGACGGGCGCGGCGGGTGGAAGGTCGGCATCGCGGCCCTCGGCTATCCCGCGGGCAAGACCAAGACGATGCCCGTCGACCTGACCGGCGTCCTCGATCCGAAGGACCCCCGGGTCCGCATTCGGACGAACTTCGCGATTTCCTGGGACCGCATCGTCTACACGGTGGACGATCCGCCGGCTCCGGTACGCCTGACGCCGGTCCCGCTTTCGTCGGCCGAGCTCTTCTTCCGCGGGTTTTCGCGAATGCGCCGCGAGTCGCCGGACGGCCCGCAGGTCTTCGTGCACGACGACGTCTCCCGAGAGCCGCGCTGGGCGGACATGAGCGGCCTCTACACGCGGTTCGGGGACGTGCGCGAGCTCCTCGCGACCGCGGACGACCGCTACGTCGTCCTGAAGGGCGGCGACGCGGTGCGGCTGCGCTTCGACCCGGCGGATCTCCCGCCGCTTCCCGAGGGATGGGTCCGCGACTACGTCGTCCAATTCGACGGCTGGGACAAGGACGCCGACAAGAACACGGTCGCCGGGCAGACGGTCGAGCCGCTGCCGTTCCACGGCATGGACGACGCGCGGTACGGCGAGCTCGCGTTTCCGGACGGCGAGGCGCACCGCGAGTTCGTTCGGACCTACCTGACGCGGCGCGGGGGGCCGGAGGAGTTCGTCGACGCGGTCCGCGACGAACCGAAGGCCCACGACCCGAAATCGGAATGAAGCGCGCCTCGCTTCTCCTCGCCGTCCTCGCCCTCGGCGCCGCCGCGGCGCCGGGCGTGTTCCGCGACGCGACGAAGGCGTCCGGCGTGTCGATGCGCGTCCAGGGCGACCTGATGCGCCTGAAGCTCATTCCGACGATGATCGGCGGCTGCGCCGTCGGGGACTTCGACGGGGACGGCCGGCCCGATCTCTACGTCACGAACTCGATCCCCCGGTGGGGCAAGGCCAACGCGGCCTCCTGCGGGCGCCTCTACCGCAACGTCGGCGGCGGCCGGTTCGAGGACGTCACCGGGAAATCGGGCATCCACGCCTGCGGCCTCGGCATGGGCGCCTTCTGGGCGGACCTCGACGGCGACGGGAAGCTCGACCTCTACCTGACCAACGTCGGGCCGAACGCCGTCTGGTGGAACCGCGGCGACGGGACGTTCGAGGAAGGGAAGGAGACCGGTCTCGAGGACCCGCTCTTCTCGGTTGGCGCGGCGTTTCTCGACTACGACGGCGACGGCCGGCTCGACGTCGCCGTGGCGAACTATCTCGACTCCACGCCCGAGTGGGAGGCGGCGCAGCCGCAGTTTCAGCTCCGGGTCCCGGAGGACTACGTCGGACAGCCGTCGCACCTCTTTCGAAACCTCGGCGGCCGGAAATTCGAAAACGTCACGGAGGAGGCGGGGCTCGCCCTGCCGCCCGTCCAGACGAAGACGCTCGGCATCGCCGTGCTCGACTACGACGGCGACGGCCGCGAGGACCTCTACTTCGTCAACGACCGCGTCGCGAACCACCTCTTCCGCAACCGGGGAGACGGAACCTTCGAGGAGACGACGGCCGAGACCGGCGCCGGCGTCCTCGGCGATCGCCCGCGCGCGGGAATGGGCGTCGCCGTCGGCGACCCCTTCGGCGACGAGCGCGAGAGCCTCTTCGTGACCAACTTCAGTGCCGAGCCCAACAGCCTCTATAGGAACGTCGAGGGCGTGCTCTTCGAGGACGCGGGCGGCCCCGCGGGAGTCGCGGCGGCCGGCCTGCCGTTCGTCCGGTGGGGGACCCACTTCGCCGACTTCGACAACGACGGCTGGCCCGATCTCTACGTCGTCGGCGGCCACCTCGCGCCGCGCCTGCCGCGGATTCTCGGCCACTACAAGAGCGGCGGCGTCGCCTACGTCGAGGCCGGCGACTCCGCCTATGCCCAGAAGGCCGTGCTGCTCCACAACCTCGGCAACGGCCGTTTCGCCGAGTGGGACTCCGGGGACCTCGGGCGGCAGCGGATGGTCGCCCGGGGAACGGCCGTCGCGGATCTGCGCGGCGAGGGAGCGCTCGACCTCGTCGTCGTGGACCTCGACGGTCCCGTGCGGATCTTCGAGAACGAGATCGGGGAGAAGCAGAGCTGGATCGCGGTCGAGCCCGCTTCGGGTCCGGACGGGAAGACGGTGCTCGGCACGCGCGTCGCGGTCACGTCCGGCGGACGCACGCAGGCCCAGACGTACCGGGTGTCGCCGTCGTACGCCTCCGGGTCCCTCGTCCCGCTCCACTTCGGGCTCGGCGCCGCGGATGTCGCGGCGAGCGTCGCGGTCCGCTGGCCCGGCGGGACGACGCAGACCTTCCACGACGTCGCGGCGCGGAAGGCCTACCGGCTCCGCCCGGGCGGCGAGCTCGAGCCTCTCGGGGCTATGATCGCGCCGCCCCCATGATCCCCATCGGCGACGACAACTCGGACCGGCGTTCGGCGCCGGTCGTGACCTGGCTGCTCATCGCGGCCAACGTTCTCGTCTTCGCCGCGTTCCAGGGGTTCGGCGCGAACCAGCGCTTCACGCTGGCGTACGCCGCCGTGCCGGCCGAGATCATTTCCGGGCACGACATCGCGCAGAGCGTGCCGATCCGAGACCCGTACGGACGCACGGTCGCCACCGTGGATCTCGAGCCGACGCCGATCCCCGTGTACCTGACCCTGCTGACGGCAATGTTCATGCACGGAGGGTTCGCGCACCTCTTCGGGAATATGCTCTACCTCTGGATCTTCGGCGACAACGTCGAGGACGCTCTGGGCCACGGCCGGTATCTGGCGTTCTACCTCGTCACGGGAATCGTGGCGGGCCTGGCGCACGTCTTCGTGACGGCGGTCTCCGGCGCGAACCCGCTCATCCCGTCGCTCGGCGCCTCGGGCGCAATCTCCGGCGTGCTCGGCGGCTACCTCGTGCTGTTCCCGCGGCGGCGCGTCCGGGTCATCTTCTTCTACCAGGTGATGGAGGTCCCGGCGCTGATCGTGATCGGGTTGTGGTTCGTTTTCCAGCTCTTCAGCGGCGCGGGCTCGCTCGGGTCGAGCGGCGGCGGCGTCGCGTACGGGGCGCACGTGGGAGGGTTTGCGGCGGGCTTCCTCCTGGTACGGCTCTTCGCGCCGCGCCCTCCGACCTACCGCTTCGCCTGAGGCGCCCTCAGGACGAGGGAGGAAGCGTCTTCTCCAGGACCTTCTGCGTCTTGATCTCCCGGAAGCCCTCGCGCCGGTAGAACGCGTGCGCCCGCTCCCGGATCACGTTCGAGCGCACGCGCACCGCGCGGCAGCCCTGCGCGGCCGCCCAGTCGAGTGCGGCGTGGACCAGGGCGCTGCCGAGCCCCCGGCCCCGCATCTCCGGGTCGACGACGAGCCCCGCGATCTCGGCGGTCTTCGGCGTCTCGAAGATTCGCGGCAGGCTGACCTGGATCCAGCCCTCGACGCGGCCGCCCGGCGCGGCCACGAGAATGGCGTGATCCGGGTGTTCGGCGAGCGCGGCGAGGCGCGCGGCCGCCTCCCCGGGCGTCATGGGGTAACCGAGCTCCGTCGAGAGCGCGGCCAGGCGCGGGCAGTCCGGCGCGGCCGCGCGGCGGATTTCGCTCATCGGCCGGGGGGCGTCCCGCCGGCGCCGCTCGCGCGGACCGGCGGTTCGCCGAGTCCGGTGCCGAGCTCGAGGAGCCAACCGCCGGTGGGAGTCGCGGGGTAGGTGCTGACGCCGAGGACGACGTCGGCCCCCTCGGGGGCGCGCAGCGTCTCGACCGTGTCGCCGTAGGCGTCGACGATCGTTCCGAGAACGGTGCCCTCGCGGACGCGGTCGCAGGGCTTCACGGCGGCCTCGAAGAATCCGCCGCGAGCGTTCGTCACGATGCGGTAGCCCGTGATCGTGGCGTAGGCCGCGGAAAGGCCGGGGGCCGCGGGGAGCACGCCGATCCGGCGCAGAAGGTTCGAGATGGCCCCGCTCTGGAGCCGGAGGTCTCCAGGATCGAGCGGCTGGCCGCCCCCGACCTCGAGGAGAAACGCCGGAATGCCCTCGCCGCTGAACGTCGTCACGGCGTCGTGCGCGAAGACCTTCTGCGTGTCGCGCCAGAGGAGCGAGACGCCGAAGGAGCGCGCGAGGTCGTCGTCGCGCGCCTCCGGAACGGTTCCCGTCGGCGAGTAGAAGACGAACGGGCACTGCCGGAAGCGGTCGCCGCCCGTGTGGAGGTCGACGAAGGCGTCGGCGACGCGGCGCACCTCGGCGGTCACGGCGGCCGCGAGGCGCTCGGTCGCGAAACGGTCGCGGCCGGGGAAGACGTCGCCCATGTCCGCGAGGTCGTCGAGCGTCGGGTTGACGCGCTGGAGCCCGCGGAAGGCCGGGGGGTTCGTGATCATCACGGCCACCACCGCGCCCGACATCGTCGCCGGATCGAGCCCGCGCACCAGATCCTGGAGCGCGCGGACGCCGCCGTACTCGTCGCCGTGCGTGGCGGCCTCGACCCAGACGACGGGGCCCGGCCGTGTCCCGCTGACGATCGTGAAGGGGAGAGCGACCGGCGACCCGTCGGCGGCCTCCGCGGCGGTCAGCGAGCCGCGGACCGCCCGGCCGGGAACGCCGCGCGTCGCACCGACGGAGATCGGCCACTCCTTCGGCAACGCGGCCGCGAGGCTCGCGAGGCCGGCGAAGGCCGCGGTTGCCAGGACGGGCGCGCGCGTCCGGTTCGCCGCCCTCACGGGACCGCTCCCTGGGCGACCGTCAGGCGCGAGCCGCCGGGGACGTCTTTCAGCGTCTGCGTGGCGCCGTCGGGCCAGCGGATTTCGATGGTGTCGAGCTTCGCCGCGTCGCCGAGCCCGAACGTCAGCGTCTTCTCCGACGCCGACAGGTACGACTGGCCGCCGGAGACCTGCTGCGTCAGGGTGCGGCCGCCCGCCGTCGCCGAGACCCGCGCGCCGACGGCGTCGCGGTTGGACTTCCCGGAACCGACCAGGCGCAGGCGAACGCTGCGATTCGGGGCGTTCGTCGGGTTCAAGTAGACGTGGGCGGGGCCGCCGTTTTCGACGATCACGAGGTCGAGGTCGCCGTCGCCGTCGAGGTCGGCGTAGGCGGCGCCGCGGGCGACGAGCGCCTTCGCGAGATCGCCGGAGCGCTCGCCGAGCGGGACGAAGCGCCCGCCGCCGGCGTTGCGGTAGAGAACGGGGGCCTGCCGGTAGGTCACGTCCTTCTGGACCTCCTGCACGGTCGGCTCGACGTGGCCGTTGGCGAGGAGCAGATCCATGCGGCCGTCGAGATCCGCGTCGAAGAAAAGGACGCCGAACGTCAGATCGAGCAGCGACGTCGGGCCCACGCCGCTCTTCGGCGACTCGTCGAGAAAGACTTCGCCCGCCTCGGTGCGGTAGAGCGACTTCGGCTCGTTCGAGAAGTTGCCGATGGCGACGGAAAACCCCTTGCCGTTGACCGTGTCCGCCCACGCCGCGCCCATCGCGCCGCGCGCCCGGCCGGCCTCGTCGACGGCGACGCCCATCGGGATGGCGACGTCCTCGAACGTGCCGTCGCCCTTGTTGTGGAAAAGGTTGTTCGGCGCGGTGTCGTTGGCGACGAGGAGGTCCACACGGCCGTCGCCGTCGTAGTCCCAGGGCGCGACGCCGAGCGCCTTCTGGTTGGGGTCGTAGACCCCGGCCTGCTTCGTGACGTCCTCGAAGCGGCCGTTGCCGAGGTTGCGGTAGAGGTGCGACGACGTGCCCGGGTAGCGCTCGGGCGTGCAGTACGACTTGGTCTTCCCGTCGAGCGTGCAGAAGAGGTCTTTCTCCGGGCTCCAGTCCACGTAGCGGCCCACGTAGAGGTCGAGCCGGCCGTCGCCGTCGAAGTCGAGCCACGCCGACGACGTGCCCCAGCCCGCGTCGGCGACGCCGGCCTTCTTCGCCACGTCCTCGAAGCGGCCGCCGAGGTTGTGGAACAGGTGGTTGCCGCCGAGCGCCGTGACGTAGACGTCGTCCCGGCCGTCGTTGTCGTAGTCGGCGACCGAGGCGCCCATCCCATCGAAAACCTTCTCGAGGCCGGCCTCGCGCGTGACGTCGCGGAAGTGGGGCAGGCCGTCGGCGCCGACGCCTTCGTTGCGGAAGAGCGCGAGCGAGGACTTCTGGCCGGCGGCGCGCGGATCGCCCGGCCAGTACGCCCCCGAGACGAAGAGCAGGTCCGGTTTCCCGTCGCCGTCGTAGTCGAGGACGGCGACGCCGCCCCCCATCGTCTCCGGCATCCACTTCTTGCCGGCCGCGCCGTTGACGTGGGTGAAGACGACGCCGACCTCCGGCGTTTTCTCGGCGTAGGCGATCGCCGGAGGCGGCGTCGGAACCGGCGTCGGCGGCGGGACGGACGCCGCCGGCTCCGGGCGCCGGCAGGCGGACGCGAGCGCGAGCGCGAGCGCAAAGGCGAGGAGACCGCAGGCCGTGGCGAGACGCCGCATGGGCGGCGGGATCTTATCCCGCGGCCTAAGGAGCCGACGGGGCGCGCGTCGACGTCGACGGGCGATCGGCCGAGGCCGTCGCGTAGGACCACTGCGCGGCTTCGGCGGGGACCGGCGGGTGCGCCTTCGTCAGGTACGCGCCGTCGGACACGTAGCCCTTCGGCCCGATCGAGGCGACCCACGGCGCGGGCTCGGCCGCGGGAGGCTCCGCCTCGGCGTGCACGTGAATCGCCAACGACTCGCGGTTCGCCCACGGGTTCTTCAGGCGGTACTCGCCGGCGATCGCGCGGATCGACTCGTCGTCCTTGTAGCGCCGGTACAGCGCGTCCTCGAGGTCCGCGTTCCTGCGGTCGCCCATCGCGCGGTAGACGCGCATCAGGTTGTAATGCGCGTTCAAGTCTTCGGGGTCGATCGAGAGCGTCCGGCCGTAGGCCGCGACCGCCTCGGGGAACTTGCCCGCGAGCCAGTAGACGAGGCCGAGGTTGTTCCAGGCCACGCGGTCGATCGGGAACTTCTCGAGGACCGCCTTCAGGTCCTTCTCCGCGTCGTCGAGCCGTCCTTCGTCCTTGGCCACGGTCGCCCGGAAGAACGCCGTCTTGCCCCAGCCGGGCCGGCGCTTTTCCGCTTCGGCGAGCGACGCCTTCGCGTCGGCGAGACGCCCCTCGGCGATCTCGGCGCGCGCGCGGTTGAGCGGCCCGTCGGGCGCGTCGGGAGCGAGCTCGGCGACTCTGGTCCAGGCGTGCGCGGCGCCTTTCAGGTCGCCCTGCTGGAAGAGGCCGATGCCGTAGTCGTTCCAGCGGAGCCACAGGGGATCGGGGTTGCCGCGGGGTTTGGGATCGACCGGCGGGCCCCCCCTCACCCCCGTCCCCTCGCCCGGCGGGAGAGGGGAATCCTTCGCGCCCGCGAGGCTCAAGCGCCGCCGATCGGAGGCGAGCGTCGTCACCGGCAGCGACGGATGCGCGGCGCCCAGGGAGAACGTCGTGTAGTCGCGCGAGAACTTGCGGTAGTGGGTCCCGGCCGAGAGCGTGACCGGCCCGGCCGCGTCCTCGGGAACCTTCAGGCGGTAGTGCACGACGCGGGCGGCGCCCGGCCCGATGCCGTTGTTGTAGAGCGGCACGCGGATGTCCTGCGGCTGGCGGCGGTCCATGTGCCCGCCGTTTTCGTCGATGACGAGGGTCGAGAGCCGGTCGGCGGCGGCGTCGAGGCGGCCGTCTTCGCCGAGGACGCCGCTCGCGAAGAAACGCCGCCCGCCGGCCTCGGCTTCGAGCGAGACCCACGTCTCGTTCGAGTCGGCGGTGCCGTTGGTGTACGGATGGCCGACGCCGCGCGTGCGGACGACGACCTCGACGTCGATCGTTTCCCCCGGCCGGACGGCGACCGGCTCGTCGCCCAGGACGACGAGGGCGTCGCCCCGGCGGATCGCGAAGAGGTCGACCGTGAGCACCTTGTTCTGCAGGAACGTCTCGATCGTCTGCTGCGTGGCCTTGTCGCCGCGGATGAACGGGAGCGCCGTGTTGGCAGCGGGGAAGACGTGGTCGTGGAGGAACCCTTTCTTGTTGCCGAACTCGTCGGACCGGAAGTCCGGCAGATGGCAATCGCGGCACGCCTTCGGTTTCGGCGGATCGTAGAAGGAGCGCACGGCGCGGCCCGAGACGCCCGAGTCGTACCAGCCGTCGTAGTGGTCCTGGCCGCGCATCCAGCGGTAGTCGTTCAGCGCGGGGATCAAACCGACCTTGTGGCACGTCGAGCAGAACTCGGGGCTCCGCATGAACGGTTTCAGGAAGGTCTTGCGGTGGAGCGACGGCTCCATGCGGATGAGGAGCCGGTTGACGGCCTTCAGGGCGGGGACGTTCGAGAACGCGAAGGGGTACTGCTTCGACTCCTCGATCACGTACGCGCCGTTGCCCTTGACGTCTTTGACCTCGGCGATCGAGTGGCAGGACATGCACGTCAGTCCCTGCTGGGCTTCCCACGAGTCATAGGAGAAGGAGGCCTGGGTCGCCTTGCCCATCTGGCCGGTGAAGAGCACGACCGGGTCGTGGCACCCGGAGCACCACTTCGTGCGCTCGCGGCCGACCTGGTCGGCCATCAGCTCGACGCTCTTTCGGTAGAACGGGTTGTTGAACGACGAGAAGCGGTGCGCCGAGCGCTCCCACTGGTGAAACGAGTCCGGGTGGCACTGCCGGCAGTAGGCGTTGTCGGCGAGCTTCTTGCCGTCGAGCAACCCCTGGTCGAACGTCTCGCTGGCGGACGGGTAGAAGACGGTGTCGCCCGCGACGTTGACGATCCGCTTCGGCGGCTTCTCGAGCCTGCCGACGGCGGCCATCGTCGCGAGAAAGACCGCGACGGCGCCGCCCCAGGCGAAGAGCCGGCGGAACTGGAGCTTGTGGACGTGCGCGCGGCGGTGGAGGATGAACGCGACGAGCGCGAGCGGCACGGCCGCCACGTGGGCCAGCCAGACGGCGCGGTTGTTCAGCGTCGCGCCGCGGAACGTCATGAAGACGCCCGTCGTCACGCAGACGACGGCGAGCGTCACGATCGCCAGACCCGCGAACTTCGCCCGCTTGTTCCACATCCGGATCATGCGTCGGGCGTGGGTGAGCGCGAAGACGAAGAACGGCACCGCGATCAGCGAGCCGAGCGCGAGGTGCAGGAGCAGCATCGCGTAGAAGAAGCTCGTGTCCCGCGTGAAGGCGGCGAGGTAGATGGAGTTCGCCGCGATCAGCCCGAGCGGGACGAGCAGGACCCGATAGAGGCGCCGCTGCCAGGGCGCAAGGACGCCGGCGGGCCGCGACGGCGAGGGGGTCGCGCTCATGCGGACAT
>Ga0335083_10011724_pt1 | contig 10526 bp, 9 predicted proteins | sample Lox_Sample_42_FD_206716 | JGI IMG/M metagenome (GOLD analysis project Ga0335083, IMG submission 206716) | Soil microbial communities from Loxahatchee National Wildlife Refuge, Florida, United States - Lox_Sample_4.2 | ecosystem: Environmental > Terrestrial > Soil > Wetlands | place: USA: Florida... | reverse complement strand
TCCGCGGAAAAAGTGGCATTGGAGATAGCACCGCTTACATCGACGAGACTTTCGCCGTCTATCCGATTGTTTCCGATCAGGCGGGCGGCAACGGCAACAATAGGATTAGGAAGATTGTGGAATGAAGCCCTGCCCGGTCCGGCAAATTCGCGCTCCACATACGCTAGCCGCTTCATGTGGTATTCAGGGTGGCCCATCAGGACGTGACTTTGGTCCGGAGGGTTCAACCATTGGTCGAACGCATCTCCATCAGGCCATTCGTTCTCCGGGTTCACCCCCAATTGAAAGCCCTTTTGTCGCGAGTAAGCCAAGACTTCTCTCCAGAGATTCCACCATTCCTCGCTCAGGAATCGAACACGCAGATTCGGGAAGGGATAGACGATGGCGCGGTGTATTCCCTGGCCCAGCATTTCATCAATCTGCCTACATGCTTCCTTAACTTCTATTCTGCCGTTCCATGTCCACAACGGAAACAAGTTGTATTCCTCGCCTGGGTCCTTGAATCGTTTGTAGAGATCGTCATGATCGGCAGCAACCTGGGCCCGGGCCACGCTGTCCAGCAGTCTTGGAGCGCCGAGCGCGCTGATCCCGGCCAGTCCCGCACCCGCCCGAGCGATGTTTTTCAAGAAGTCTCGTCTGTTGAGGCCGCGTTTTCCACCCTGCAACGCCCCTCGCCAAGCCGGTAACACCATACTTCCCCGTTCCAACATGACTCACCTCCAAGAGTATGACAGCGTGCACAGCCCAGTTTTGAATTCGTTAACTGACCTCCGAGATTTCCGAAGCTCTCGATCTCTGACGACTCCAGTAATTGCTGAAGGACGGCTGCAAGCCTCCTCTCTTTACTGCTTTTGCATGTTTCATGTCAAGACAAATGTTTCACACAACTCACCATCGAGAACGCCAGGATAGTGCAGGATCTGCGGTGTGGCCGGCAGGTCAGGCGTAGTAGTGAGGCATGAAGGTCGCCAGACGTGGATATGCGACAGCCCGATTGTGGCCTGCCGACAATCCGCTTGGCTGACAAAGCCTGAATTGGCGGATCTTCGTTATCAATGGGCCAAGTCGTCCTGCTCTACATTTGAAGCACGTTTTTGATTTCGCAAAATAAATGGCTTTTCCAAGAGGGGCCATGTAAGTATCGCGTCGGCAATTCACTGGATCCGAGGATAGTGCCTGCATCGTCATTTCGGTCTCAGGTGCCTCGAGATAAACCAAAATGTAGTTCTCCTGCACGAAGCAAATCTCTTTGCTCTAATCCCGCCTTTTTCATGGCCGCGAGCAATTCCGGCCAGACCGCTTTATGCGTCTCGGCGTATTCATCTTCTTTGCCCTTTGTTGATTGTTCCGATATATGCGCGACAAGACATGCTCCGGAACCAGTGATTTTTTAACGACAAGGATTGGCAGAACTGATCTGGCAGAGAGTCAGGCTTTACCAATGCCGGGAACAACGGAGGTGCTCATCGTGCCTCCGTCTACGTCGATTGCCTCCCCGGTTAGAAAACTGGCTTCGTCCGAAATAAAGAACATGACGGCATGCACGACGTCGGCTGCAGTGGCCATCCGTCCCACCGGAATAGTCTGCTCGCGCGCCGCGAGAATGTTTTCTACGGACTGGCCAGTCCGCGCCTGAAGCCAGTCAAGCACCTTCTGACCCATATGGGTGCCAGTAACTCCCACGGGACACACACAATTCACCGTCGTCCCGTAGGGAGCGAACTCGCCGGCTATCGCCTTCGAGAAGCCGATGATACCGAATTTGGCCGCGCAATAACTACTAATCAACGCGAAGCCTTTCTTGCCCGCATCCGATGAGATTGTGACAATTCGACCTCGACCGCTTTCACGCAATAGTCCCTCAGCCGCTTGGCAACATAAAAAGACCCCTTTGAGGTCGACGCCCAGGACGCGATCCCACTGCTCTTCCGTCATGTCGCGGAGTGGCACGAACTCGATGATCCCGGCGCAATTGACGAGAGTATCAAGGCCACCAAACTTTTCCATACAAGCATTCACCGCGCTGCGAACCGAGTCTGTAGAAGTGACGTCAAGCTTCAGGGGAAGTAGTCTCGGACTATTGAGCGTCTTGGCGGCTTGATGAAGATTTTTGCTATCGACATCTCCGATGGCAACCCATGCTCCTGTCGCCAAGAGACGCTCCGCCACCGCATAACCAAGCCCAGCCGCGCCACCGGTTACCAAGGCTTTTCGTGGCGGGGCTGTTTCATCGGGCATTTTCGTTCATTCCTCCGAAGGGTCTGTCGTTCTCAGTGACTCGGATTCAACAAGTCTTTCGTTGATGCTATCTGCAGTCTCGTGCATGCTGCACAAAGCCGGTTTCCGGCGCCTCACGACACTTCCGTGCTCCGCAGCAGCGCAAAGATGGTATTTCGCATCCTAATGGTCTTCATCGCTACATCCACTCGATCGCTTTCGAGCCAAGCGTCGTGCTCATCCTCTAGCGTGAGTGACTCCTGCCGCTGCTGCGATTGCCGCAAACTCATTCAGCGCTTCCGCAGTAGCCACCAGAGATTTTTCATGCCTCCAGCCTTCTTGGTCAATCCCGGGGACTACAGTGACAGAGGGAATGGGTACACCTCGGCAGAACTCCACCACTGCGCGAGACTGCCGGAAGTTGCGGGCGCGGACCGCTGGGTCGCGGTGATTCGGGGCGCGCGGTGAGAAATCTGGAGCGAACAGGAACATGGGATTGGCGATCGGTGTATGTAGAGACGCCACCTCCATGGCCTGTCCCAGCAGATTCTCGATGATGTTGACCGAGTCGAGGAGTGCACCGGTCGCCAACAATACATCCATAGCATGAACCCCAAGTGCTTGGTAGATATCTCTTGACTCCTTCAAACTGGCGCCAACGAGCGACCACGCTGCCCCGCTCAATTGCAGGAGGTATTCTGAGCTCGCCAGCAAATGGCTGCGTCTCAGCAATCGTGGGTCCAAGCCACCGCCGGTTGTCAGCTGCCTTTCAATGGCATCACACTAGCATAGCCTTCGTTTCATGCAAAGAATATGTTTTACTTGTGAGCAACCCATGCCGAAGTCACTCCGTCCTCGGATGAGAATCGGAGGGCAAAATGAATTCAGGGAAAACAGATGCAGCGTTGGGATTTGATCAGGGCATGACGCAACGCGATGTTCTTAAGTGGAGTACGATCGCTTCAGGGTTAGCGCTGCTCGCACTCCGCACACCCCTCCAGATGCTAACACAACAGGGGGGAACGACTGGAATGGCTACCGCGGAGTGCTAGATTACAACATTTCGCAGGTCAACCTTTGGGAGATTGTTCAGGCAGCACATCAAATCCGGGACGGTTCCATGGCCTCGGATGCAGTTGCAAACTCCGCCAGCAGAGGGTTGGTGACTACCGACCCAGTCTGCACCTGGATGCCCAGAGCAACCTTACGTTCTACGTCCTTGCGGCTTGGCTACTGCAAAGCGCCAGTTTTACCTGCCTCGGGAAAAGGGTTTCATCAGTCGCACTTCCCGGCGCCGTATGGCGGACCGCAACAGGTGGACAATCGCTAGCCATTCCGGGCTACCGTAAAAGGCGCGAATGGCCTTTTCCCGGGCTTTGAGAGAGTGAAAAGAACGAAGCCAAACAAATTCGTCGCGGTCCTTGTTCTCCCATGCGCTCACGAGAGTAATCCCGTATTTCCGCATGAACGTAGTCGACTTTCTAAAGCCGCGCAGAAATCCTTTCTTCCTGGTCCGATCAAGACGGTAAATTCTGAGTTCATAGATCATAATTTCGCCTTAGCCACTGAACGGAAGTCGCCAGTGCTCGGTAGGCACATTTGCAAGATCACGAAAACAAGTACTTTTCGACTATTTCCTGCCTGACACAGACTCCCAGCCCTGGCCCTTCCGGAACCGATACGTAGCCGTTGATCTGATCAATGGGATTTGCGACCAGTTCATGCTGCATCGGGTTTGAGTTCGGCTTCAATTCAAAGACTATCGTGTTTGTCGTCGATGCGCATAGGTGCAAGCTGGCGGCAGTATTGATGGCGCTACTCCAGGAATGCGGATTGTAAAGAATGTGATTGAGTCGTGCCGCTTCTACGATGGCTTTGACGCCGGTGATGCCCTCGGCTTTGCCGACATCGGGCATCAAAATGTCTGCAGCGCCAGCATCAATCAGGCGCTTGAAGTCTTGCACAGTCCATTCTTTCTCTCCAGTAGCAAGAAGAGTGTGGGTTGAGTCTCTTAGGCGGCGATGTCCGTCCAGATTGTCTCTCGCTAGCGGTTCTTCAATCCAGAAGATGTTGTACTCCTCGAATTTCTTGGTCATGGTGATGGCGTGAGCCACATCCCACTTGACGTGGGTGCCTACATCTACCACAAATGACACGTCTTCGCCGACGGCTGCGCGAACTGTCTTGACCAGGAGTAGATCGCGTTCCGCATTCAAACCAAACGCAGTCCGCGGGTTCTTCCCCCATCCCCCCTTGATCGCCGTGTAACCGCGTGCAATATATCCTGCGAATTCCCGGGCGGTGGCGTCGAGATCCTCCATGTCGACAATGATGCTGGCACAGGCGCGCAGACGCTGGTTTACGGTCCCTCCCAGCAATTCGTAGACAGGCACGCCCAACGCCTTTCCCTTGAGATCGTATAAAGCCATATCGATTGCGCTGAGCGCAAAGGTCGCGATGCCGCCGGTTCCATACCAGGTAGAATGTCCGCGCATAAGTTCCCACAAGGCATAGATCTGGAACGGGTCGCGGTTCTTGAGAAGAGGCGCAAATCCGCGATCGATAATGACCTTGACTGCCAGCGCTGCTTCCGGCCATTGAGAAATGCATTCACCCCATCCAGTGGTTCCATCGTCGGCTTCAACCTTGACCAGGGTGATGCATCTCAGCTTGTTGCTGTCGTGCGGCTCGGGATAACGCAGCGGGTAGGCTTGAATATCTGCAATTTTCACTGGAACCATGTACCTCGAACTAGAGTCTTGCCATCCACACTGCGGGGAGCAGTGCACTGCAGCTACAATATACCTTTGAAACTCGCCTTTCGGGCTCGCCGCCGCATCGTCGGTTTCAACCTCGTGAAACTAGGATATCGCCCAGGATACTCGTTAATCAATAATAAAATAACTTCGTATGGCGAAACACAGACAGACAACGGAGACCTACGGACAGTCTGTGCGGTGCCCATCAGGGAGCGGCACCAATCGTCGGATGTTTGGATAATGGCTCTCTCAATCCCGCATGGCAGGATCGATAAGCAACTCACCGCCGTTCGAAGCAGAATGAGTCTGGCCTCGGCGACTGGCATCCTGAAATCTCTGCTGAAGCAAGGGTATGAGTTCTGTAAACGGGATATTCGTCCGACCCGGCTACTCGCCGGCACCCTCCGGAGAACACTTCGCGCCTAACCGGACGGGTAACCGGCCGCTCGGATCTTCGCCTCGCACCAGGTAGTACAGGCGATCAAAGGCACTGCGATCCCTATAGTCCGTGTAGCGTCTTTCGCCCATCTGAGTTCCCTCGGCGCGCATGTAGTGCAGCGTCATCACGCGACGCCACCGACTTGACTGATTCGGAGCGGAGTAGTGCGGAATCATGGGATTGTGCGTTGCCGCCTGTCCCGCCTTCATGACGTACGTGACGGCCAACTCGTCTGCATTGGACGGAATTGATGTGGGATCGATCGAAAGGTCAAAGAACTTCCCCTCCTCTTTCAGAAGAGGCAATGTACCCTTATTGTGCCAGCCCGGCAACACAGCCATGGTTCCGTTTTGGGAATCTACGTCGTCAAAGGGAATCCATAGGTTTGCCACCGGTGGAGAGACATTCCAATACGGCTGATCCTGATGCCACTGAATCTTATACCCGGTAAACGGCTCTTTGTTAAGGAGGTCAGTATGCCAGAGCACGATATTGGGGCCAATCTGTCGTTCCACCAGGTCGAGCACTTTCGGGTGTGTGGCGATGTCCCAGATCCAGTCCTCACCGAGCTGGTGCGGCGACATCATTTCGACGACGGAAAAACCTTCTGCTCGTTCCCGGATCATACGGTCGATGTGGAGTCGTCCTTGCCGGACCGCTTCGTCGCTCAGAAACCGCTCAAATATGCAGAAACCCTGAGACCCATAAGTTTCATGATGTACTGCCGTGTATTTGAATTCCGGATCAATTGATTCTGTGCCGTCGGCAAAACAATACTTATGCAGTTCAGTGTTGAGCATGAGCAACTCCCGAAGCGACTACATGCCGTGACAATAGACACTATTTCTTTAAGGTCTTACCTGTATCATGTCAAGCAAAATGTTTCATGTTGTTCATCATTCCTACCCTGGATGAGAAAAAAATGCATGTTGCACAGTGCGAAACAAGTATCTTGACTGGAATCTCCGCCCGCTGATAGCATAACCCATCTCCTTAAATCATCGCGTTTGGGTTCGGCATTTGCCCGACTGCGGCACTCGGAAACGGGATAAAAGGTAGCTACGGGGTTGGTCGTGGCGCAATCCTCTTCTGTGTCTGCAAAGGAACCATGGGGAGAAAATGATCAAATTCATTAACCCGTCCTCCCTTCCGTCGCCTAATGTCGGGATGGCCTCGGCATGAATGGAAACAGGGGACTTTGGTCAGTGGTCAGTATTACCTTGTTCGCGGCGACCAGCATGGCGTCGGCCACTAACCAATACTCGGTGATTCTTGAACGAAATGTGGCGACAGTGATGCGGGATGGCGTAACGCTGCGTGCCGATATTTATCGCCCCGATGCCGATGGCCGGTTTCCGGTGCTGCTCCAGCGGACACCGTACAACAAGGATGACATGGTCCAGCTGGGTATGGAGGGTGCCGCGAAGGGATATGTAGTGATTATTCAGGATGTCCGTGGTTCCTATGCCTCCGACGGTGAGTGGTATCCCTTTAAGCATGAATCGGACGATGGTTACGATACGGTCGAATGGGCGGCAGGCCTGCCTTACTCCAACGAGAAGGTGGGTATGTTCGGAGGGTCGTACGTTGGCGCGACTCAGATGCTGGCGGCAATCGCCCACCCGCCCCACCTTGCGGGGATTTGCCCGGCTGTCACCGCTAGCAACTATCACGACGGATGGGTTTACCAGGGAGGGGCGTTCGAGCAATGGTTCAATGAGTCATGGACGTCAGGGCTGGCTCTGCATTCGCTGGGTCGCAATATGAAGGATGAGAAGAATGCATGGAAGGGAGTTTGGAACCTTCCACTGACTACATATCCGGTATTCAACTTTTTTCCGTCCGCGGCTCCTCCCAGTTTGACCTACTCGTTGGCTTCGTACTTCCTCGATTGGTTGGCTCATCCGAATTATGACGCTTACTGGAAGCGCGATTCAATTGAAGAGCATTTTTCCGATATCACCGTCCCCGCTCTTCATGTCGCGGCCTGGTACGACATATTTCTAGGCGGATCGCTGCGCAATTACGCTGGTATCAAGTTGCACGGTGGAAGCGAGACGGCTCGTAAAGGGCAACACCTATTGATTGTGATTGGCGGTCACGCCGGCTCGGGGCGCAAGATCGGCGATGTTGATTTTGGGGCGGCCGCCGAGGGCAACGACGTTGATGACGGACGATTTGGCAACGAGACCGTTTTTAGTTGGTACGACTACCTGTTTAAAGGGATGCAGAATGGTTTTGCTGGTAAGCCAGTCAAAATCTTCGTGATGGGCATAAACCAGTGGCGCGAAGAGGACGACTGGCCTCCACCGCGGTCGCACGATACAAAATACTTTCTGCATTCAGCAGGGAAGGCGAACTCTGCACTCGGCGATGGTTCTCTCTCCACCACACCTTCCCGTTCTGAGGCCGCCGACCAGTTCGTCTACGATCCCAAAGACCCCGTGCCGACGGTAGGCGGCCCCTTGTGTTGCGAAGGGACTCATTTGCCTCCAGGACCACGCGATCAACGGGCGGTCGAGGCCCGTCCGGATGTGCTTGTTTACTCGACTCTTCCGCTTGCTCAGGATGTGGAGGTTACCGGACCCGTGCGGGTGGAACTCTATGTCAAATCGTCCGCGGTCGATACCGATTTCACCGGGAAGCTCGTTGATGTGTGGCCCGATGGTTTTGCCCAGAATTTGACCGATAACATCATTCGGCTCCGCTACCGGAATTCTCAGGAAAAACCAGAACTGGCTAATCCGGGACAGGTATATCCGCTCAACCTCGATCTTATGTCGACCAGTAATGTTTTTCGTAAGGGACACATTCTGCGACTGGAAATCTCAAGCAGCAACTTTCCGCGTTTCGACCGCAACCTGAACAGCGGAGAAGAAGGCGCGACAGCCCAACGATCTGTGTTGGCAACCAACGCAGTTTTGCATGATGCTGAGCACCCTTCGGCACTTATCTTGTCCGCCATTGCAGCACGGCCATGACGCCTAGAATCGCGCAAGAGTTACATCGAAGATGGCACAACTTGCGAGAGAATTGAGCCAATAAGAGGAGGAAAGGCATGGGGTTGAAACTTGAGAACCGCGTCGCAGTGATAACTGGCGCCGGGTCTGGAATGGGCCGAGCGACGGCAGAACTCTTTGGTCGTGAGGGGGCACGTGTTGTCGTAGCGGATCTCGACGCCGATGGCGCAGAGGAGACTGTTGAAAGTATTCGCTCGTCGGGCGGCACGGCTTTGGTATCGAGGACAGATGTCACGAAGGCGACACAGGTAGAAGCCATGATCGACATTGCTGTCAGGACCTATGGCCGGATCGACATCCTACATAATAACGCGGGAGTGATCATCGTCAAGTTTTTGGAGGACACGAGCGAGGAGGAGTGGGACTGGCTATTAGGAGTCAACCTGAAATCGATCTTTCTTGCCGTCAAGTACGCGGTTCCCTATATGAAAAAACAAGGCGGCGGTTGCATCATCAACACGGCATCAACCGGGTCATTTATGGGGCAGTATATGACGCCTGCGTACATCGCTTCCAAAGGGGCGGTGCTTCTGCTGACTAAGACCCTGTCGTTGGATTATGTAAAGTTTAATATCCGTGTGAACTGTATATGCCCCGGCGCGGTGGATACGCCCATGCTTCGGCGTCACTTCGACAAATCTCCTGATCCGGAACTTGCCGCCCGCCGTGAAAAAGAACTGGTGCCGATGGGCCGGTTTTTGGCACCTGTGGAGATTGCCGAAGGCGCTCTTTATCTGGCCTCAGACGTAGCGCGGGGTATAACCGGCACCTCTTTAGTGATCGACGGTGGCAGTTTGGCTGGTCCCTATGCCAGCTAGAAAAATGGTTAAACCAGTTCGACTTTCATGAAAACTAGTCACATCGCGGTTGCATTGGCCACGCTCATATTCTCGGGAATCCTCAACGGCAGCTCGGCTGTACCTTTGAAATTCGCCAAACGGAGTGAGTGGGAGAACCTTTGGCTCATCCAGTCGATCCTCGGGATGATCATTCTTCCGTGGATTCTCGTAGCGCTTACAATCCCCCGTGCAGCCGAGGTCTACCGTACTGTTGGCATGGCGCCCCTCGCTGCGGCAGGCGGGTTTGGCGTGGGTTGGGGAATTGGCACCTTACTGTACATCATTGGCGTCGTGATGGTAGGCATGTCTGTATCATTCGCGATCATCCTAAGCCTCACTGCCACACTGGGTTCACTCCTCCCAGTGTTGGTTCTGCAGCCGCAAGAAATCCACTCGCATCGTGGCCATCTGCTCTTGACTTCGGTGGTGTTTACGGTGGTCGGAGTGATATTGTGTGCAAGCGCAGGAGCAGGGCGCGTCGGCGAGGGTGTCTCGCCAAAAGCATCGAGGGACAAGTCACGATTTTGGGGAGGAGTGCTCATCTGCATCCTCTCCGGCGTCTTTTCTCCGATGCTGAATTTCGCATTTGTGTTCGGAGACCGCCTTACACTCGTCGCCAGAGATTACGGTGCTTCCTCTTTTTGGGCTCCCAATGCTTTGTGGGCAGTTGCATTCACAGGGGCCTTCGGATTTAATGCCTATTATTGCCTCTATCACCTTGGAGCGCGTAAGAGTTGGTCGCGGTTTCTGGAGGCACCGGTGGAAAACCTGGTAGGAGGTTCGACCATGGGCGTCTTGCTCCTGACAAGTATTCTGATCTATGGAGTGGGGGCGGAGATGCTTGGTAGATGGGGAACTAGTGCGGGATGGGCAATCAATATGTGCACGACAATATTTGCAGCAAACGTCTGGGGACTTGCCACCGGTGAGTGGCGTGGTGCTCCCTTGAGCTCCCGTGTTGAACTGGGCTTAGGGCTCGTTGCTACGTCGGTGGCGATTGTTTTAGCCTCACCATCAGCCTAGAGATCCTAGCGACCCAGTTATGCCAGTTTTGACTGGAGGGGTGTTAGGGCCCCGAGGCAGGATGAGTTGCTGCGGATTGTATTAGCCAAGCGGTAATCTCACTAATTTGGTCAGGAGAATCCACATGGGTGGGAATGGGCCTCAGTCGGCCCGTGCCAATGAAGCTATCGAATACCAGATTGCGCAGCGTATTCGCCATTTGCGAACTGCGCGCGAACTCACCTTGAAG
>Ga0335083_10011722_pt1 | contig 10529 bp, 7 predicted proteins | sample Lox_Sample_42_FD_206716 | JGI IMG/M metagenome (GOLD analysis project Ga0335083, IMG submission 206716) | Soil microbial communities from Loxahatchee National Wildlife Refuge, Florida, United States - Lox_Sample_4.2 | ecosystem: Environmental > Terrestrial > Soil > Wetlands | place: USA: Florida... | reverse complement strand
AGGTGTGCCACTTCTGCGCGACGTGCGCCCGTGGCATACAGCGTCATCAGCAGGATGCGATGAAAGGGAAACTCTGCCGCGTCAATCAGACGCGTGACTTCCTCCTGGCTGAGTATCTCGGGCAGGTGCAGAACCTTCTTCGGATACGGTGTCTCGGCAACGCTCCAGCCGCGCTTCAGAACCTGAATATAGAAGAAGCGTAAAGCAGCCAGCCGCAGGGTCACAGTGTTCGGGCTGAACTTCAACTCAGTGAAGAGCGCTGCCTGATACTTGCGAATGTGTTCGGGCCCGAGCTGATCGGGTCGGCGGTGAAAGTAGCGGCTGAAGTGCTCAACCCCGTGAAGGTACGAGCGGATGGTTGAATCGGCGAAGTTGCGGCGTCTTAGTTCTTCCAGCATGAGCTGACGTAGATGGGTCACAGAGAGTTCCTCCTCTGCGACACAAACTAGCTCAGATCACCTCCACCGTTGGCCAGCAACACGCGAATGCGTCCGCCGCAACGCGGCTTCGTTCAAGTCGGCTTGTGTGAATCGATTTCAGAACTCTTCGATCACCGGCAATCCGGACTCAAATTGCTAATGGACTCCTGGGAGCGTCCGAGGACTAGCTCCACTCACGCCTGAACTGGTGACACGAGCCCTTCCAAGAGTGGTCTTTTATTCTTACGTTCCAACCGCTGCATTCGCTTGTCAAACCTTGCCTTGATCTCGCGATGTGGACCCGGCGCGATCTCGCCAATCTGAATTGCGCGCCGAAGCTCATTGAGTGCCTGGTGCACGATCTGTTGAGCCCGTTCTAGGTCGCGGGCGGTGCGTTCGTAATAGATCGCTAGCTGTTCGTATGCCTCATAGCCATGCCGCGAATTTCCGAGAGCGTCTTTCCAGAGCTCACATGCGAGGTTGAAATCGCCTTGCCGCTTGGCGATTCGAGCAAGTGAACGCCGCGCAACCCGATCGGTTTCAGTAGGCAAGAAAGACGCGATTGACCTCTCATAAAGATTCCGTGCTCTGGTGTCTTCTCCTCGTTTTTCGCAAATGCGGGACACACCAAACAACTCCAGCCCATCCTGCCCCAAGTTTTCAGCATCGCTGAGCAACGATAGAATTCGGCTGGAGAGCGCTGCCAGGCCACGCAGGTCCATTTGGTTGTGATTGAGGACAGACACCAACCGTTCGGGTGGACCTCCGCGCAAGTAATCAAAGTAGATTTGTGGAATCAGTCCCGAGAGCAGGTCAGCTCCCCGATCCCAGCCTAGGACGTGGCGTTCCAGTTCGGAGAGGCGCACCGAACCGAGTCGCAATCGCCACAGATTCCGGGCCGGGTGAAGGAAATCGAGGTGTGCTCGGGGAGTTGGCACGGAGATCTTGCGGCTCATCCGGTAGCGGGTTTCTAGTAGCGGCCAGTCGAAACTCTTGCCATTGAACGTGACAAGGACAGGGCGTTCCGCCATTCGTTCTCGCAAAGCGAACAACAGCGAACGTTCTTCACTGTACTCACGCATAAAGAACTGCTCGATTTCAAGTCCTCCGCCCTCCCACCATGCTAGGCCAACGAGAAAAGCATACGTGCCACTCCCGCCGGCGAGACCGGTAGTTTCCGTATCTAAGAAGAGCCACCGGTCGGTATCCGTGATCTCGTTCAGCGTCTCCGGTGACAATAGTTTTAGGGCGCGGCTATCGGGAGAATATCGAGACGGCTGAGCGCACCAGCAGCGAACTGAAAGGTATTCTCCATAGTCATTGGTTTTTGTCGTGGCCCCGAGAATCCGTGCTAGGCGTTCCACGTCAGGTCGGACTTTTCGCGCCGGCGAGAGCGATTCAGCATCATCCAGCAGAGGCAGGTAGGACCCGCTCTCCTGTTTGTCTGAGCGCGGGGGCCGCTGTAGCGCCTTTAAGCTAACGTAACGTATGCTCACGCCGTTTCCGCCGTCTGAGTCACCGCGAACTGAGTGTCGCCGGAGATTCGCGCGAGAATCTCCAGCGCAACTTCTTTGGTCCTCTCGTTGCGATCAGCAGTCGGCCCGACGCAGGACGGGCAGCCGTTCTCACAGGGGCACGCGCTGATAAGTTCAAGCGTGCGATTCAACAAAGTTTCGCAGGCTCGGTAGAGCGGCTCGCTGAATCCGATTCCACCTGGATAAGCGTCGTAGATGTAGAGGTTGGGCTCGAAGAATTCTTCCGCCTCGGACCCCATTGATCGTCCTTTGGCAAAATCTTCCCAATTAATTTCGGTCGCTGCGCTGGGCGGACGTTCGCCGACGGCTGTGCCAAGGTCGCGGCGATCGCACATCATGAGAAGCGTGGCCATCGACCCGAGTGCGTAAAGTAGGCCGAATATTCCGTTCTGACGTTCAGAGAGACTGAACGGCAAATCTGCGAGCAAGCTGTGTCCGAGCGTCAGCCAGAACGAAGTCGTGTGCATTTCGTTCTCGGGCAATTCGAGCTTCCCAGATCCGGCATTCTCGTTCGTAAAGAACTTAATCTTCTTGAAACCGACGACCTGTGAGCGCACGAGCACATCTCCATATGCCCGTGCTGCTGGCCCGGCGATCATCTCTTCTTGAGCGACCTCAAGCACACGAACTTGGGTATAGCGAATCGCATCGGTGTAGTAATCCACGTTGACGGGCTTTACGTAGGCTTTGCGTTTGTCGAAATCCAAATGCTCGACATGGTATTGCTGCCCCTGGTGGATGTAGATTGCTTTCGGATGGACGGTCGTTAGCGCAGAAGAGAAATCGACTTCGCCGATTACTTCCGGTTTGCCCTTGTCCTCGCCGGTCGTGTCGATGATGACAAAGTTGTCTGAGGTGACTGAACGCAAGCTGACCGTGTCCGCTGGATAGGCTTCGTCGATCCAGTGCCAGTCTCCGCCGCTCTGATGGAGAAATCCTGCTTCGCCCAGTTGTTCACATAACCCCGGTAGATCGACACTGCCAAATCTTTCCTCGGGAGAGATGGGGAGTTCGAAGGCTGCGCATTTCAGATGGTTTACAAGAATCTCGAGATTGTCGGGCTGAATGTGAGCATGTTCGGGCGAACTGCCGAAAAAGTAGTCGGGATGCTGCACAATAAATTGATCCAGCGGAGCCGATGAGGCAACGAAGACCGCACATGAGCCGCCCGTGCGCCGTCCTGCACGCCCTGCCCTTTGCCAAGTAGAAGCAATTGATCCCGGATAGCCGGCCATAACGCAGGCATCGAGCGAACCGACATCAATTCCCAGTTCGAGTGCGTTCGTCGCGACCACCCCCAGAATGCGGCCATCGCGCAAACCGCGTTCAATTTCACGTCGCTCTCCAGGAAGATATCCCCCGCGGTATCCGCGGATCGGTTCTGGTTGGCCCGGCTTCGGAACATTCGCCTGCTGCAAGTAGGTCAGTATCACTTCGGTGTGTAATCGGCTGTTTGCGAACACAATCGTCTGCAACTTCCGGCCGAGTATCTCTTTTGATACGCGCGTGGCTTCATTGATGTAGCTGCGCCGAATCCCGAGATTTCGGTTCAGCATCGGCGGGTTGTAGAACACGAAAAGCTTCTCGCCCGCGGGTGCTCCGTTCTCTTCGACCACTTCGACTTCTTTCTCGATCAGCTGCGAAGCCAATTCGCCAGGATTCGCGATTGTCGCGGAGCAACAGATGAACTGCGGACTAGAACCGTAGAAGCTAGCGATTCGTTTCAATCGCCTGAGCACATTCGCAAGATGGCTCCCGAATACGCCGCGGTAGGTATGCAATTCGTCGAGCACGATGTAGCGAAGATTCTCGAACAACCGCATCCATTTTGTGTGGTGAGGGAGAATGCCGGTATGTAGCATGTCGGGATTCGTGAGCACAATGTGCCCTCGCTCTCGAATCGCTTTACGAGCATCGCTCGGGGTATCACCGTCATACGTGAATACTCCGAAACCGTCGTCGAGCCGATTCGCGAGATCCTGCAATTCAGCTAACTGATCCTGTGCCAGCGCCTTGGTTGGAAACAGATATAGTGCGCGAGTATCCGCGTTTTCCAAAACTGCATTCAAGACAGGAAGGTTGTAGCAAAGGGTCTTACCCGATGCGGTCGGCGTTACCACAACGACGTTCTTTCCATTGCGCACTAATTCCGCGGTCGCGGCCTGGTGAGAGTACAACTCTCGGATTCCCTTGGCCCGGTATGCCTCAGCCAAGGCACTTGTCACCCAGGCTGGCATCGGACGAAACTTGGCATCTCGGGCGGGAATCTGGCGCACAGCAGTGAGCACTTCCTCCTGTCGATAACGCCCGATCAGCGATCCGAGAATCTTGTGAACGGTTTCGAGACTTGCTGGCGGGCGCGGGGCTAAGTTCTGGCAAGCGGACATAAGGACTCCATGCTTATTCGCTTTTTATTCGCCTAGCCTAACACCTCTGTATTGATCGCGCAATTCTTCTTTGGGGGCGGCGAGCTGTATAGCAAAGAGTGGCGGGTCGTTGTTGTCAGCGAACGTCGTTAGCTGAGCTAGCGAAGTGAGTCGGCCATTGTCAAATTCACCAAGGCCGAATGCGAATGTCTTGCAGCGTGATACTTCATATGCGCGTCAGTTTGACAATGCTTTTCTTGACGTAATCTACTTCGCCCTCAAGCTCGATGTCACCCCTGACGATAATGTCAGCGATCTGGGGCAGAGTATTGGCAGGTTCTTGCTCCATATAGTGCTTTTCGGCCTCACTCAGCTCTAATTCAGAAGCTGATGTTCGTTCAGAATAACGCGCTTTGCGGACGGTATCTCCGGTGTCCACATACACCAGCAGGACTGGTGTTGGGGACACGAGTCGACGAAATTCGTTAATGACTGTACTGTGGCGAATGCCATCGAGAATCAAACCTATACCCGCGCGCCAACCAACATGTTCCAGTACCCCCTGGCAGACCTCCGATAACGAGTCACGGACGAGACGAGCACCTAGTTCCTGAAGTGTTTGACGATCCCCTTGAAAACTCGAACCGGCCAAGAGTTTCAGATAGCTCCCGAGATTGATCGATTGCCAGCCTGTATTGCGACTGAGGGCAGTGGATAATGTTGTCTTACCAGCACCAATCTTCCCCGCTATGCCTATCACAGCAGGCGGCAGATCGTCGATGTATAGTTCATTGCAAAACATGATCCGGGTAGTATCGACCAAATAAGTTTCATCGTCGAGCGGTTTGTCCTTGAATTGCTGAACTGAGCTCGAATGGACGGATCACAGCGGCCTGAATCTAAGTTGCTGTGATATAGGCCTGATTCGAAGGTGAGAAGCGCCCGTGCAGGACACTAGCGACGGAAGCAGCTTTTGCCCAAACACACCGTGCTTTATCGAGCCTCAGATCGCAATAGGATTGTGGAGGCCTGAGATCCTCTCCTAGCAGATACGCTATTTGGGAAAGGCTTACTGGTTGCTTGTATGGGAATACGTCGTCAAGGGTAATGGCACACACCTCTTTTGCAGGCCCGACGTATCGTTCGAACTCATCCGAAGTACATCCCAAGTTCGTGTGAAATCTCGACCATATGTCTGCAGGAGTACCTGTAGTAACTGATCGCACTGTGGCTTCCCCGACCAGTGCCTTTTGTGGACTCGACGAATACAGGATAGCTTTACAGCCAATCCATCTTTGGGAAAATCTCTTTCGGATTTCCACTAGCTTAGAACCTGCCAAAATTTGCTCCGCGTACTTCGGTTTCATGCTGACCAAGAGGTCTCCACCGAGAGCGTATCCACTCACATTGAACTTTCTTGCCAACGCTGGCAATTTGTCGAGAGCTGCGACCCGTACTACCTCATGGGGCGCTGAACACACTAGTTCTGTATCTCCAGTTCGATACTGTCTTTGCGATTTAGAGGCCCGCACGAAGCCGAATGATTCGAAGAACTCCTTCTTGCCTTCCCACAAACTTTCTGGAAGAGTGAAATGAATCTCTTTTGCGAGATGACGAGTTTCTAATGTCATTTGAGTGAAGAAAAGCTGTCCAAGATCAAGATCCTGGAAGTCGCGCTCAATTCGCAAGTGACAGAATTTCGCATTGCGGCCCAATTTCAGCACTGCAGCCGCAATCGGCTTGTCTCCCTCGTACGCTACCCATGCTGCACGCTCGGATGACCTTAAACCAGGAACGACCTTCTCGCTAAACCACCGCCCGATATTTGGGTACATACCCTCGCTGGTACGGATCATGTTCAGGAGAGTTTTGAGTTCGTCCGAAAAGAACTTCGCGTCTGCCGACCCAATGCTCGCTACTCGAAAGTTTGCTGCTAACGGGAACAACTCGCCGGATGCCCGACTATTTTGCTGCTTTAACAGTGTCATCACTATTCCTCTTCAGTTTGTCCGGCCAGTTCTTGAAGAACTTGGAAAGTTGTAATGTCTGATCTTCGTAATTCTTCTTCTTTTTGCGTTTCCTCTTTTTCTTCTTGTCATTTGATTTGTCTTTGGCGTCTGGAGAGTCCTTGGACATTCTGTAGAAAATCAGATTGGCCATCCTCTCTCCATCTGCAAGGCTAACATTCACCTGATGCCCGCGGACTTCGAATATGAGTGGCGTCCCGTCCTTCTTATCGCTTCGCTCGGTGCCAAAGCGAGGATGGACAAAACCCGCATAATGGATTCGCATTTCGCCGATCGTCTCATCGATCGCTCGACAATAGATAGCGATGCCCTCAGGCAGCGCTATTTTTTCTTTGGATCGCAGTATATAAAAATTGTTAGCTTGAATTTCTAATCGCTTGTCCTTGTCAGATTCAACCAGCGTCCAATAATCACTTGGATCCGGCTCAGGACGAGCTTCCCATAGAGCAATAGGTAACGTTCTGCTAGTCGGCTGCCTCGCGCAGAATGCTGCCACATTTAACCCACCGATGTTTTCGTGGGTCAAATCAACCCGCAAGGCTCCATCTGGTAGAGCGGTTCCTGGGAATACTGTTTCCAGCAGCTCTTTGCCCGTGATCTTCACGTCCTCGGGGTTTCCATAAAAAAACCTCAATTGAGAAAGGCTTATGCCCTCCTTGACTCGGACCGAGAATGTCATGGGCGTTATCTCCAAGTACAGCTCGCCAGAACTCCTTTCCAATCCAGCAGGGTCGAAGCATTCATACGTGTCCATGCCATCTACAATCAACCGAGCCAATACATCAACACGACCAATGGAGCTCTTTGCGGTCGCCTGTCCATGAAATCCGGCCATGCCGAGTTCGCGCTCAAGCCTTTCCTGCAACTTAAAGACATATGTTGTCTTTGCATGTAGCGTGTAAATCCCTTTGCGCGGCTTCGGCAGTTTCCGAGAGAGTTCTTTCCTTTTTAGGAACCAGCTGTAGTGATGCGAGCTCGCTGGCTTTACTGAGCCGCGACGCATCTCATAACCTTCGTCTGATAAGTAAAGATCGATTGCGGATTCGTCTAAGGCGCCTTCTCTCAATCTTCCCACATTGACAAGACCCTCCTCGCAGAGCTTTCGGATCTGATCCTTATTGAGGGCTCCTGGAATCCAATGCTTCCACGGAAAATCCATTCTTTACCTCAGCGAAGGCCTTATATGTGAGTTCCTGCATGATAACCTTCTGTCCGAACTGCACACAAGAACAACGCAGGTTCAGCGCAAAACATAGAGCTGCAATGGTTTAGCTTGTCTAGCCGTTCAAAAAAGACCTCTTTTTCACTATAGCGCAGTTTTGCACATATGGCGAATGAAATACGAAAGATAATACCCAAAACACCTAAATTAGAGGCGGAACATCCGCGTTATGCCGACTGCGGCAACTCCATCTGCCGTCCTGATCCGAGCTTCCGAACATATTTCCTGAGGAATGCTCGTGCGTAATGGTTAACAAGTTCTTCATCGTCGCGGCGCATACCCAAAAAGGTCTCGAACGAAAGAGCCGGAGCGGAGAGGGTTCGCACAACCAAATCTCCACTAATCTGCCATCTCCACGGTCTTCGGTTACTTAACTCAAAACCTCATCTGCGTCCCAGCGCGGAACGGGTACCGGTACTAGTCCTGCATCGCCCCAAATGAGTGCGTGCGTGATCCAGTGCGCCGGCACGGACACCGAAAACTCGTGCGTAGCATCGGCTTCCCTGGAAACGACAGTGAAGGCACTTGGGGCAAAAGTGCTTGAGTCTGCGGCGGCATTCCCTCGAACAGACAATTCTCCCGTAAAACAGAATTCGCTCATGAGATCGCACTCGAGATCGGAATCATTACAGATTACGTCGTAGCCGCTCCCACCCCAACCTGCGCTCAAATGACACCGGTCAATGCGAACCAGGAATTCGTCTTTCGGTTTAAGGGTTCTTATCCATTCTGGTTGGTCGATGGAATGTTCGGTTTCAGGAACCTGACAAAGAACGCGTAGACCACCGAAGCGTGTGGTGAAATATTTTCGGAATTGGGAATCGAAGGTGCCGCTAGGCCAAACCTTTCCGCCGTTTTCAACGATCCCTTCAAGGGCCAATTCATACCGGTAACCTGCCGCGTGAAACTCGAGCAGCCGGCCCGTGTTCATGGCGTATGCCGGCATCATCGGGTGATGTCCTTTCTCAAAATACGAACTGACCCACTGCTCGAGCACGAAGGGAAAGCGTCTTATCGGAAGATCCTTCAATAACGCTTTACTCTTGCCTTGCGGCGCCAGGACGAGACATTCGAATCCTTTGAGTTCGTTCAGCAGTGACACGTGCCTCATTGCATCAGGCTTGCGAAGGTATGGAGGTTCTGCGAAACAGATTCCGATCAGTTGATCGATGAGTTCACCCGATGTCTTGTCAGGAGTGAGCATCTCGCTGGACCGGTTTCGGTCCACCTTAAATGTCTTAGTGACAAACATCTCGATTACTGGACCTTCTCTTCTCTCGCCATTCGGAGTGAGCCAAGTCTGGTAGTTTTCTTGCCGGCGACGCTGTTGCTCCGCCTTTTCAGTGCCGACAATTGCTCGGCAAGCCTCACAGTACCGTTTGCTCCGGCTCACTGCTGTCCGGCATCTCTGACATTCGCCCTCGGGCTTGCGCTTCGGGGACGCGATATTGTTCGCGACAGCGGCGCACGACCGGCTGCAAAAACTCGGGTTAGACGTTGGCCGGCCACAGGTCTCGCACTTCTTTGTTGCGGGTCCACTAACGGGTGCCTCTTTAGGGTTAGATTTGGTCGTTGGCTCGGCTGGACTCGCAGATTTTGCAGACGATGTCTGCAGGATCTTGGTCTCGGGCTGCACGGCGCGAGATTTGCGCCGTGCCGATTTCAGCGCCTGCATGCGGGCGCGCATCTCAGCTTGATCTTCTTCGAGCGTCATAAAGTCCTCACATCTAGTGAAGGAGCCCCCGGTGGGGAAAAGAGTATTGATGTTTTATGCAGGGGTTTTTTGAAACCGTCGGCGGTTTCCGAAGCTAGACGCTCGCGGGAATTATCCAGCTTGACCGGACAGCGGCGGTCGAGCGGAGCCTGGCAGTTTCGAGAGAAACTGCTGGCACTACTGCTTCGTAAACTCAGTGGCTTTCTTGTGGTCCCTGATCTGCGAGTAATGGATCGCTAGACGGCTTCCGAGCTCGACTTTGTCGTCGTAGTCGTTCAAAGGCTGATTATCCAAGGTGCCGAAGACTAGCTGCTTTTCTTCATCGCAATGCGTGACTCGGACCCATATCCACTCACCGATCCCAGTAGTCTCGTCTGGAAACTCAACCTTTACGTAATCTCCTGAACGATAGCGAGGCTCTACCGCGGGTTGGCAGGCGCCCTGGTGACCATTAGGGAGCCAGCAGTTCGAAGTGATGCGGCAGTCTTGCTTCAGAGACTTGTTTTGCTGAAGCCACCAAAATCGGTTTGCCTTCATGGCAGCATCGTCTGCCGTGGTTCCGGTCTTGTACTCGGAGCCAAAGTCGAACGGCCAGCGAGGCTGCCAATCATCCATCGACATGTTGATGGATCTCAACGCCGCGTTGACCTCTGCAATCCAGTCGTTGTAGCCGCTCGACACATTGTCAATGTTAAATCCTGAGGCGGATCTGTGACAGGTGAATATGTCGTGAGGGCTCATTAGAACTCGGGTTCGTCAGCAACTCAAGGCCGGCGCTGGAGCCTTCTTGGCTGAATCAAGGATGGGAATTGCACGCTCTAGCTCACCGGATTTTGTCGATGCAGTGGGGGCACGTGTTGTTAGGCCGGTACATTTGCCCTTGAATCTCTTCGATCTGTCTGGTGCGGCCCCATCTATCCAACCCTGGCTTGACCGGTTCAGATTCTTTTCTGACCTTCTCGACAAGATTTACTCGGGAATAGGTCCGGTTCAACGAAGACAACTTAAGCAGGCGGTCAGAGATGCCTATGATCACGTGATCGGAGGCTCTCCAACTATTTACGATGTGCACGCACACTATACCGCTCAGATGGGGAATAAATCCGACTCTGTCCTATCCATTATCGATGATCTAGTCGACATGGAACTGTTCGCGCGCCAACCCGCTGAGACCACAACGTTCGATCGATTCTTGGACGGCATTGTAGTGGTGTCTTTAGACGCCTTGGGACAAGACGATCGTTCT
>Ga0335083_10011721_pt1 | contig 10529 bp, 7 predicted proteins | sample Lox_Sample_42_FD_206716 | JGI IMG/M metagenome (GOLD analysis project Ga0335083, IMG submission 206716) | Soil microbial communities from Loxahatchee National Wildlife Refuge, Florida, United States - Lox_Sample_4.2 | ecosystem: Environmental > Terrestrial > Soil > Wetlands | place: USA: Florida... | reverse complement strand
CCCCGGCGACCTTTTGCGAATCGAGCTCGAACAATCCCAACGCCACCTATGTTGCCGCGCTCAACTCGAGTGCCGGAGAGTTTCTGCAGAACGGAACGGTAGTCGGGATTCAACTGGGCAATGAGATTCTTGGACAGGTGTCGGCGGCGACCATCAGCACGGCGGCGCAGAACCTGCGCACCGCCCTCAACGCAGCCGGGTTCAGCAAGATCAAGATCATCGTTTCACTGATCGAGGGCCAGGCGGCCATGTTCTGCAGTAACAGCGCTCCCCCCGCCGGGGTGGATTACATCGCCGACCACGTGTACTGCTCCGCCGGTTCGTCCGGAGGTGTGGCCAGCTTGCCGCCAGTGTGGCCGAGCGGGAGCAACCCGGCGCAAACCTGCTGGATACAGGTGCAGTCGGTGTTCGCCACCGACCAGCAGTCCTGCGGAACAGCCAATGTGTTTCTGGGTGAGACCGGCTACAACACCGGCTGTCCGGGTGTTTACGGCCAGCAGCAGGTCTCCAACGAACAGAGCTTCATCAGCCAGATGGTCACTGCGACCTGCCAGAACCAGGTAAGCGGACCGCTGGCGCCGTTTCTGTTTGAGTTCGGCGACGTCTGCCCGGCTGGAGGATGCCTGGCAGGCTGCCCCTCGGAACCTCAGGAAGGCAACGGATACTTTGGAATCTACTTTACGCAGGGCTACCTGACGAAAGGCCCCTTGACGCAGAAATTCACCACCCTACCGTCGCTTACCTGCCCATGAGGCGCGGGCCGGACTTATGGACTGACGCCAAGACGCTGGAGCGCGTTCTTGGCATACTGGTCTCCGAGTTGGGCGGCCTTGCGGTATAAGCTAAGGGCCTGCTGATAGTCTTTTTCCACGCCTCTTCCGCTTTCGTACATTTCTGCCAAGTATGCCATCCCTGTCGGGTCGCCGGCATCCGCCGCTTTGCGATACCAGCTGACCGCCTCCCGAAAGTCCTGCCCCACTCCGAACCCGTGCTCGTACATCACACCCATGCTCGTCATGCCTAGCCGGTTACCGGTCTCGGCGGCTTTGCGATACCAACTGACTGCCTGCTGATTGTCTTGCCCCACTCCATAGCCGTGTTGGTATAAGTAACCCAAGCCATACATGCCATTTGTGTTTCCAGCCTCGGCGGCCTTGCGATACCAACTGAAGGCCTGCTGGTAGTCCTGACCGACTCCCCGCCCGGTCTCGTACATGTGGCCCAAGCCATACACGCCATCCGCGTTTCCGGCTTCGGCAGCCTTACGATACCAACTGAGCGCCTGCTGGGAGTCCGGTTCCACGCCGTGCCCGGTCTCATACATACTACCCAAGCCGACCATCGCATTCGTGTTCCCTGCCGCCGCCGCCTTGCGATCCCACTGCATGGCTTGGTGGTAGTCCTGCTCCACTCCTTCTCCGTTCTGGTACATGACGCTTAGGTTGGCCATCCCGTGGTCGTTGCCGGCATCCGCCGCCTTGCGATACCAGGTGACAGCTTGCTTGGCGTCCTTGGGAACGAACTTTCCGTTGTCGTAGTCCCAGCCCAACTCAAACATGGCCTGGGGGTTTCCCGCTACTGCCCGGCTGTACAGGTCGGCCAAGGTCGGGTCCATGCCTGCGGGGAGCGGGCTTCGATTGACCGGAGGGGGCGGTGTTGCCGGACGCGCCGCGGCGACGGCGGCGCTTGCCTGAGCCACGGTCTGACGGATGAACACAAAGTCGCCGGCATCATGTCCCGAGTTGCGGATCCAACTGTATTGCGGCAACTGCTCCGACTTGCCACCCACCCGCGGCTGAATGAAGTTGTAGAAGACATCAGCCGCTGTAAACTCGTCGTCGTTCATCTGGCGGAGGCTCTGTAGAACGGCCCAGGCAAACACCGAGTGGCCTGGGGCCCCGCTATCAGCCACAGGCTCGTCGCCCCCGCTCGACATCAGGTTCCGCGACTTCGAACTCAGCATCTTCCCCAGATAGGCGTTGCGGCTGCTCGGCTCGATCGTGGCATGTGGGTCGCGGTCCCGCGTCATATACCCCGAGTAGCAGCTGTCGGAGATAACCAGCACATGCTGCACTGCGTTCATGGCGCGAACGTCCCGGGTGACGTCGTCGGCGCTGATCCAGTTCGGATTGTTGTTGGGTTGGGCATCGATGGGAAGCCAGTAGGCTTCATCGGTATCGCGGTCGTGATTGCCGTGGCCGGCGTAGTAGATCAGCAGATTGGAGTTCGCAGGCAGGCTTTTGCGGTAATCCACCAGGGCGGAGAGGATCTGATTACGGTCGGCGTCCAGCAGCACCTTGGTCTGGAAGCCGAAGCTATCGTGCAGCAGCTTGGCGATTTCGTTGGCGTCGTTGATCGGGGTCTGGAGTTTGCCCAGGTACCTATAATTTTGGATTCCGATCACCAGGGCGTAGTAGGGGCCCGGCTGCACGCTCGCTGCTGAGGGCGAGCTGGCGTCCTGCACGTTGCGCGTGCCCTGGCCGTAAACCGGTAGATGGGTCAGACAGGCGGCCAGAACCAGGGTACGCCACAAAGCTCGTCTGCGTTGACGCTTACGCATCGCGCTCGCTCCAGGCGATTCAGTGGACCTTCGATGACGCTATAGTACCCCGGTTTTGCCTTGGTAGAGCATGGAAAATAAGGGCGCTGCCGCCAGGGCAAGTACTTTTATTCCTTGCCCTTGGGTTTCCAGTCGATGATGTTGGTCAGTTGCCAGGGATTCTGACGCAGGTTAATGGACAACTGCCCATTGTCATCAATACCAAACTGAGCTGCCGGGAACAAGACCCCTGTGCTCTTGTCCTTGTCCTGATCGTTGACGTCAATCTCGCCTGCGGTCAGGTTGTAGGCCGTGGAGCGGGTGTCCCGGGCGACCTCACCAAACTTGAGCAGGCGGTTGGTCACGAAGCGGATCTTGCGGCCCGTAGGGGTAGAAATTGAGACGGCGTAGGCAATGGGCTGGCCCACGCTACCCGGAATCTGGATGCGTCCGACGCTTTTCATCTTCTCCAGCGCTTCTACCAGTCCCTGGTTTGAGCCCTTCTTGAAAGCCTCTACCAGAGTCGCTCTGTCTTGCTGCGTCGAGAACTGGTTGATCATGACCTTAACATTGATGTTTCGCCCCATCTGGGTGCTGGTACCGCGGGCCGTGGCGTCAATGGTCTCCACCTGGGCGGCGGCAAAGAGTGCCACCGTCAGCATCGCCAGGAGAGTGATGCCACGGGAGGTTCGGGCCAGCGCAGTCGTTGTGTTCATAATGGTTCCCTCGTGGTTCTTTTATACCGGAGCCATACCAACGCTGCCACCCTGTGAGACGCCGGGGTTTGGGTGAAGCAAGCAGCCGCAGGTTAGGGTCCGACATTAGGCACCACGACAAAGCGGCGGAAGAAGCTGGTGTTCTCCCACTGCGGGCGCGCGGGAGCGTCGGCCACCTTCATTGCCAGCGCCTGCACGATGTCTTCAAACTTGCCTGCTGCCGCCAGATCAACCGGCTGATTGGTGTCGTCGGAGGGAGCGTGATAGCGCTCGGTGAGCCATTGTTTGTGGGTGACCGCCTCGGGCGTGCCCGGCTTGTAGCCCACTTGCATTGCCAGCGACGGAATCCCCTGCCGGATGAAGCTGTACTGATCGCTGCGAATGAAACTGTTGCGCAGCGGCTCGGGATCGGGCTGCACCGTCACACCTTCCTTCTGCGCCACATCGCGCACCATCCAGCCGAGACTTGACTCATCCAGCCCGTACACAGTGAGAAGCTTCAGCGGATAGATGGGGAGGAACATGTCGGTGTTGATGTCGGCGACGATGGAACCTTTGGCCACCGTGGGATGGGCAGCGAAATACTTCGACCCGAGCAACCCTTTCTCCTCCGCGGTCACCCACAGGAACAGCAGCGAACGTTTGGGTTTGGCCTGCGAGCGCTGCAGCGACTCGGCGATGTCGAGGATGAGGGCGGAGCCGGAGCCGTTGTCCATGGCGCCGTTGTAGATGCTGTCGCCATTGATCGGCTCGCCGATGCCCAAGTGGTCAATATGGGCGGAGAGCACAACGTACTCATCCTTCAACTTGGGATCGCTGCCGGGCAGTTTGGCCACGATGTTGCCGGACTCGACGTCTTTGTGAATCACCGTCGCGTGCGCCTTAATGCTCGCGGTCAACGGAAAGCGCGGCAGTTCTTTGCGCTCCTTGGCGAGCGCGGCAAGCTGCTGAAACTGGTAGGGCGAACCGGCAAACAGCTTCTCGGCATCGGCGGGATTGAACACAACAAGAAGCTTAACGTCTTGCGACTCATTCAACGCCGGATCGGCCAGCGCCATGCTGGGACGGGTGCGCGCCAGGGTCATGCGGCTCCAGGGGATATCCATGGCAGCCGGGTTGGCGATCGAGATCATGCCCACTGCGCCTACAGCGCGAAGAGTCCGGGCGCGCTCCGACGTGGACTGATAATGCGACGCCAGCGGCGCGGGCATGTCCGAAGGCGAGCCCGTGATGATGACCACAACTTTGCCCTTCACATCGAGGCCGGCAAAGTCGTCATAGTCTTTCTCGGGGACGCGCAAACCGTAACCGGCGAAGACCAGGGGCGCATCCACTTCCGGAGCGAGGTCTACACGCGTGCTGAACATGGCGTCCTGGCCCAGCACCAGAGGCTCGTCTTTGCCATTGCGCACCAGGGCGAGGCCGGAGGCAGATTCGTCAATCTGGCGGCTGATAAATTTCACCGGCTGATAGAAGCCGTTGACACCTGCTGGCTCAAGGCCGGCGCTCTTGAGCTGCTCGACGATGTACGCCTGGGCCTTGCGCAGACCTTCGCTGCCGGTCTCGCGGCCCTCCATGTCGTCGGCGGCGAGGACCTTGACGTAGTTCCACCAGCTCTTGCCGTCGAAGCTAGCCGCGTTGCCTTGCGGGGCGGACGAGTTCTGGGCATGGAGTGCGGTGGACAGAAAGACAAGCACGAGCAGGCGCTTCAGCATCAGAACGACCTCTCAAATACGAAGTGGTCATTCTCACGCATGGGCGGTGAGGATTCAAGTGTGAGTCTGGCGGGGCGAACAAGTTGCGTGTGATAAGGGGATGGAGGTCATCACGAACGGCCTCCCTTGCACATGATCCGCTTTTGCCGTAATCCCCGGAAAGCAGATCCCTCGCGGGGCACAGCCCGCTCGTGATGACAAATCAGGCGCAAGTCAGGCCCGAAAGACCGGGCGCTCTCTCGGCGGCGACTCAAAGCCTTCTGGCCGCAACTACTTACTTGTATCCGCCGGTTTAGCGGGGTCGGCGGGCTTCGCCGCCTGCAGCTTGGCGAGGGACTCATCCACGCGCTTCTTGAAATCACCCGCATCACTGTGGTTCCATCCGCTGTAGTTCGAGTGGACTTGCATCTGACAGCCGTTGCCCTGAGGGGTCAAGGCGACGGAGTTGGTTTGCTGCAGGGCGGCTCCGGTAATGCTGGTATGAACAGCGTGATGCACATCGTACATGGCGGTCATTTTGGTTTCGTCCGACGCAACGATGCTGTAGTTTTGCTGGTTTCCGAGGGTGTCCTTGACCGCGGCCCACAGCTCGCTGCAGGCAACGGGATAAGTGTCCTGGTGGTTCTTGCTGAGGGCCGGCACGACAAGAGCAAGCGATATCAAGGCTACAACGACAATTCGCATGACGGCATTTCTCCTGGTAAGGATCTGCTTCATGGAATCTCGAAACGGAGAGTGAATCTTCCGTTTGCCAATGGGATTCCTACCACGTTTCAGTCATAGCTGAATTGTGTGCTCCTTCCATGCGGAAGGCAAAGCATCTTCGTTCTTTGTGGCAGATTTGGTTCCCAGTTCGGGAAAAGAGTCGGGCAGGAGAAATAGGAAGGCTCGGCAAAACACAAAAGCGGCGTGGCTCGGGAGAAACCGAGCACGCCGCACCACTCTGCTGCTTCACTGCAAGCGAAGAACTTACCGCACGGGCTTACGGCAACCTGCGATCCGTCATCGCTGTGGGGGCCGTAATTACATTTTTCCCTTGCTATTGAGCACGTTGATCAGTTGCTCGCCGGCAGCCGTAGCTTTAACTTTGCCTTCCACGACCTCTCGCGCGCTGACTGATTTCCCATACAGACGGGTGTTAGCGTCGCTGTCAGGGTCGAGCGAGGCGCCGTCGAGTGATACGCCGGCGAAGAGTCCGGAAGTCCGGGCGTAGGTCAGCATGTCAGCAGTGCTGGTACTCGCACTGGCTCCGGAGCCGGCCGCCGCGGTCGCGTCGCTGCCGACCTTGACTTTGCCGTCGAGCACCTTGTTCGCCGCTGTCGGCGCCATGACCAGGATGAGGAAATCCTTGGCCGTGCCACCGATCTGAAATCCAGCACTGGCGCCACCGATGGTGTACATAGCCGGCGGTCCAAATTTTCCGGTGAAGTTGGCGCCCTCGCGGCAAGTCATGGGACCACGTCCGCCGGTTCCGCCAATGCCCACGGCGAACTTCTTCACGCTAGGCAGAATAATGATGCAATCAGCCTTCGCTACTGTGCTGGCTGGAACTTCCTTGCTGCCGACCATGGACTGTAACACCGTGGTGGCATTGCGGATGGTCTCTTCGTCTTTGTTCTTGTCAGCGCTCCACGCAGGCAGGGTCAGGATTACAAGCAGGGATACGAGCGAACTGACTGTAGCTATCTTGGTTCTTGGCATGGGCGATTCAGCCCCCCTTTCTGGAATAGCATAACAGGCGGCCAGAACTTACATGAAATTCTAGCAGCAAAGACCGGGAAAGTCCCAGACAATCGATTGCAGGTCAATTTACGGCGATGGTAAACTTGAGCCGGTTTGCGGGCATTTCCCAACTTCGAGCGGGAGTAACTTGAGGGGTTTAGCAGGCGTGAGCGAATCAAAGGTGAGCGGGAGCCTGCTGCCGAAATCCTGAGCGCAGCGAAGGATCGCAAATTAGTTCTTTCCCATTTCGAGCGGGAGTAACTCAGTGGTAGAGTCACGGCTTCCCAAGCCGTTGGTCGCGGGTTCGATCCCCGTCTCCCGCTCCAAATTCTTAGCCCCACGCCTCAACCGTTTCCGGCTCACGCAGGAAGCTTCTTCCCCGCTTTTCCTTTCCGAAGATCAGAATCATGGAAAGAATGGCCATCACAGCCAGCTCAAATGCCGTCAGCGCCCAGGCATAGCCGAGGCGGTCGCGCAGCGCGAACTGGACGGTAGGCGTGGAAGCGGCCAGCAAAATGCCTATCTGATAGGTAAAGCCTGGCAGCAGTCCACGCACCGCGTCGGGCGAAAGCTCGTTGAGGTGGACGGGAATGTTGCCCCACGCGCCCTGCACGCCCATCTGCATAAAGAACGCCCCAATGGCCAGCATCGCCACTGAGCTGCCAAAGGCCCACGCAGGAATGACCGCCGCTGACAAGGCGATTGCCGCCAGCATACTGTAGCGGCGGCCGATGCGCTCTGAAAGCAAACCGAATATCACGGCGCCGGTTACGGCTCCAACATTGAAGAGCATCGTCAGGTCGGCAACGGTGTTGGGAGCGACTCCGTGCGCATGCTTCAGGAAGTCGGGATAGAGGTCCTGGGTACCGTGCGACAGGCAGTTCATCATGAACATAAGCGCGACCATGTAGAGGCTCAGCCATTTCTGCTCCCAAGCGATGCGCGGGCCATCAATGGTGCGCGCCACCCGGTGCTGCTTCCACGCCTCCGACTCGGGGACTTTCATGCGGATGTAGAGCGCTAGCAGCGCCGGAAGGCCGCCGACCCAGAACATGGCGCGCCAGCCCCAGTTGGGGAGTACCAGGCGCGAAGCGAGAGCGGCGAGGAAATAGCCGATGGTGTATCCGCTCTGCAGGATTCCCGAGAGCACGCCGCGCCAGCGCACGGGAGCATGATCCATCACCATCGAAGCGCCCACGCCCCACTCGCCGCCCATGCCAATGCCGAACAGCGCCCGCAGAATAAAGAACACCGTGTAGTTGGGCGCGAAGCCGCACAGCAGCTCGATGGTCGAGAAGAAAATCACGTTGGCCATCAGCGGGCGGCGGCGGCCATAGCGGTCGGCCATCATGCCGAAGATGAGAGCGCCGACGGGACGCATGGCGAGCGTCGCTGTGATAGTCAGAATGATGTCGCGCTTGGGCACGCGAAAGTGCGCGGCGAGAGTGTCGAGGAGAAAGATAACGACAAAGAAGTCGAAGGCGTCGAGCGTCCAACCGAGAAAGCCGGCGCCCATCGCATGCCAGCGGTCGGAGTTTACCTGCACTTCCCTGCCGAGAGAGCGGCCATCGTGCACCGTTGAGTCGCAGAGAAGGTAACAGATGAGAGGCGCTCAATGCTATACCGGGCTCTGAATCGCGGCGTGCGAAAATCGGTGCTTGATCTTCAACGGTGCTGGGACCCCCTACCCCCTTCCCCCGTTTTGTAAAATATTGAGAATAAGCAGGTTAGCTGGGGAGTAATGACGATTTTGATGTAAGTATTTGATCGGCAAAGACTTATCGCAAAGTATTCATTACACGCAACTTACGCAGGCCAAGAAAAGCCTCAGCTCGAACCGTCTGGCCGCATTCGGCATTCTTTGCGACCCTGCTTCGCGACTACCTCAACATCGAACAAATTGTGAAAGACCCGACCCGTCTCCGGGGCCTCCTGGGAGGCTTTTCCGGGGCGAACAACCATTCACCTCGTTCTTCGCCCCTGCGAGCGAAGCGAGGCACACGCTCCGCGGCCTACGGAGCAGCCCCAGTTCGAAGCGTAGCACGAAGTCGCGCGCTGTCAAGCTTACGAAAGTACATGTCCTTTCGTAAGCTGTTGGAGCCAGAGGTAACCGTCGCGTTCCCGCCTCTTTGAAAGGGCACGCCTTCAGGCGTGCCGCCAACGCCCTATTTTATTGTCATCCCGAGGAGGCCTTTAGGCCGACGAGGGATCTGCTTCTCCTGCACGTAAAGCAGGTCCCCTTCGGCTTCGCTCGGGTAGGCTCTCGACTCGCGTTCAGTCGCTGCGGTCCCTCGCGCTCGCTCGGGATGACAAGTCATAAGGGTGCACCGGTTGGCACGGCTGAAAGCCGCGCCCTTTCAAAACCGTAGATGTCGACAAATCCATAGATCTGAGACTCGCCGTTGAAGCTGCGTAGTAGACGCGTCATCCACTGGCGACTTTGTTGTCACTGCAACAAAGCGTCCGCGCCAAATTTGTGGATAATAGCTGATTGGGCGCATAGCAGTGCTCCATGAATCTTGTTTACTACGCTCATAGCTATCGCAAGCCCGACGCCGATGTCGTCGGCTTTTTCAGCGACCTTATGCGCAGTGAGCGCTTGGTAGCCAGCCTTGATCCTCCCTCCGACCACCTTAACTCTGCCAAACCCGAGCGCCATCTTGGCTTTACTGACGGTATGGTCGCCGTGCTGACAGCCAGAGATGGTGGCGTATCCCCGTACATCGGGTACGAAGTCTCACTGTGTCTCAGAGCGCGGAAGCCATTGCTAGTTTTCGTCGAAGATCTTCTTCCTGGCGGACTAGTGCCGCCACGAATCCTGCAAAGACGGTTTTCGCGTCGTGGGCTTCTGCGTCAACTGCGAGAGCATCAGCATGCACTGAAGTTGTTGAAGTCGTACATAGGCGACGATCCCCCAGCGAAGTATCAACCCAATATCGGGCGGCGGAGATGCCTGCTAGTCGGGCTGAAAGATTTGCAATCGCAGGTTGCCGACCACGTTTCGGCGCAGTTGCTAGATTTGGGCTACGACTCTGTACCGCTAACGGGAGAATTGACCAGTTGCCTGTATGATGATCAACTTCGGGAAAAGGTCACGGGCGCTGATTTATCCGTAGCTTTCATCGACGCTATTGGTGACCGTGCCGAGTTTTTCCTGGGCGCACTTCATGGAAATGTCATTCCCAGCATTTTGCTGACTGCGAATCCGAGCTTCCCGTTTCATCCGCGAACTCCACTGGAATACCAGCCACGCATTGTGGATTACTCCAGCAGCGAAAACGTTACGTCCACTATCGCCACAGAAATTACAATCTTCGAAGAAGAGTACGTAGACCTGCAAAACCAGGAGAAGGTCCAGCTATATAAAGAGCTCTTAATGAGAGAAGCATCTGGGTTCGGTCAGTACGAAGCTAAAACGCGTAGCATCTTTGTTCAGGAGTTACATATGGGTGATCAGAATATCAACTACGGGCAAGCTGGTTCCATTGGGCGTGGTTCCACCGGCACCATCAATAATTACGACAAGGTATGGCAGCAGATAGCACCTTCCACTGATCTGAATGCACTTGCCGATGATCTCGCACAACTTCGAGGGGCGCTTCGCCAGAAAGCCAATACTGTGGAAGAGGACAGGTCGGTGGCAGAAGTCGCCGAAGCGGAGGCCGATGCAAGGAACGGCAACGGCCCTGGAGCATTGGAGAAGCTGGCCAAGGCCGGACGTTGGGTATTCGATGTCGCTAAAGACATCGGGGTTCAAGTAGCAGTCGGAGCGCTGAAGCACGCTCTCGGGCTCTAATAGCAGACCCGAATCCTATCGCAGCAGCGCCGCCATTCTCT
>Ga0335083_10011719_pt1 | contig 10530 bp, 11 predicted proteins | sample Lox_Sample_42_FD_206716 | JGI IMG/M metagenome (GOLD analysis project Ga0335083, IMG submission 206716) | Soil microbial communities from Loxahatchee National Wildlife Refuge, Florida, United States - Lox_Sample_4.2 | ecosystem: Environmental > Terrestrial > Soil > Wetlands | place: USA... | reverse complement strand
ATTAAGAGCGCCGTAAGAATCTCCGTTTTCGCTCTGGGGTCTACCGCAAAAGTTAGGCACCAGCCTAGGCCAAAATTCATCGGAACGCAATAAAGAAAATCCAGAAAGTTTTTCGGGTCATGGTAATGCGGGCGCATCCCATTGCTGCCAGACAACATAGACCGCTGCATAAAAGCTGTTGATGACACTACTGGCGAGACTTGCCCGCAGGTTCTGGCATAAGCAGCAAAGCCAGAATCAGGGCCTCCACAGTGAACATGCGGAAGGCAGCGTCTTGCCCATTCCACTGTTTCGATTGCCACATCAGAAACCATTCCGCGCCAATCGTTAGAAACGCAACCAGCCAAAGCAGGAGACCGGCCGTGAGCGCGAGAGTTCCGATGCGTTTGGCCTGAGTGAAGACCTCGTCCGGCGCATTACGAGCGCAAAAGAGCGCTGCAGCTCCGCACCAGCAGACGACTGCGTTGATCAATTCCCAGGCAATGATGCCGAGATAGAAGGCAAGATGAAGGCCCGGTGCCGTAATCGCGCGCCACATCACCCGATTGTCGGAAAACGTCGAATCCATCGAGAGAACATGCTGGACAAACTGGTAATTCGAGTAGAAGTCCGTGGTGTTGTTGAGGACCACCAGCGTGAAGAACAGTGCCACAGACGCAAGAAGTAAGGTCTTGGACCAGCGCGCCGCTGCTGTTGCCGTCGCAAACATGCTCCATCTTAGCGTGAGTTTTTCAGATGGCAAGCGCTGTTGCTGTGCAGCGCCCCGCAAGGGGGGATTGCGAACGGTCGCATGCTAGAGTAGCTCCATCATGGATCCCTATGCGGCTCTGGCCCAGCTGGGTCTTCGGCTTCCCGTGCCCCCTAAACCGGGCGGAAATTATTGCTCCGCCAAAACCGTCGGATCACTCGTGTTCCTGGCTGGCGTCATCTCACAGGATGCGAATGGAATCATCACCGGAACGGCGGGCGCGGATCGCACTTTGGACGAGGCCTACGCCGCCGCGCGCAGCTGCACCCTCATGCACCTTGCGGTGCTCGAGCAACATCTCGGATCGCTTGCAAAAGTCAAAGGGATCGTTTCGGTGAACGGCTACGTGAATAGCGTTCCCGGTTTCGCCGACTCGCCGAAAGTGATCAACGGCGCCAGCGATCTGCTGATGGCAGTTTTCGGCGAAGTCGGCCTCCATGCGCGTGCTGCCATCGGAGTGAGCGGGCTCCCTCGCCACGCTCTGGTCGAATTGCAAATGGTCGTGGAGGCGGAGTCCTGATGGCCGAGCATGCACTGAGCGCCGAGCCCATACATTCGCGCTGGAACGCCGACTTGCCGCCACGTCTCACGATTGAACCTGGTGATGTAGTGCATTTTGAATGTCAGGATTCAAGCGGAGCGCAAGTCCGTCCGGGCATGACAGCGCAGGAACTCCTGACCATCGATCGTGGCAGGATTCACGCACTCACTGGACCTGTAGCCGTCCGCGGCGCTGCACCCGGCGACGTGCTGCAGATCGATGTGCTTGCGGTGCGCCACAAGGGCTGGGGTTGGTCGAGCGTGATCGAAGGCCTCGGCTTTCTCAAGCAGCGTTTTCACGAGCCCTTCCTTTTTCATTGGCAACTCGAAGAAACAGTGAGTCGCTCACTCGCGCCTGCGATCGTACCGCTGCGTCCCTTTTGCGGAATCATGGGCGTCGCGCCTGCCGAACGCGGCGAGTTTCGCACCCGCGCGCCAGGCCTCTTCGGCGGCAACTTAGACGTGCGCGAGCTATGCTCAGGCGCGACATTGTACCTGCCGGTGCTGCAACCCGGTGCATTGTTCTCCTGCGGAGATGCCCACGCCGCCCAGGGTGATGGCGAAGTGTGCATCAACGGCATCGAATGCCCGTCCGAAGTATCGCTGTGTTTCCATTTGCATAAATCGCAGCCTCTGGCCGGGCCACTCCTCGAATCAGCGCCGCGACAACCGGAGGCAGGGCAGGGAAGCTGGCTGGTACTTGAATCGGCAACCGACGCTCTTGAAGCCGCGCGCCGCGCCACCGACCGCATGATCGATTTTCTCGCAGACCGCTGGAAGATCGCCCCCGTGCATGCCTATCTCCTCTGCAGCGTCGCCATGAACCTGCAACTGAGCCAGGTGGTAAACGAGCCGATGATTACGGTAGCCGCCGCCATCTCCAAAAGCGTGCTGCCTCCACGGACATTGTTCTGAATCGCATCCGAGGTGAACCCAATGGAAGTCAACGATCCTGCAATCGTTGCAGAACTGCACGCGCTCTATCCGCGCTACGAAGAAGCGCTGGTTGCGAACAACGTTGAAGTGTTGACGCAGATGTTCTGGCCGTCGCCGCTGGCAATCCGCTTCGGCGCCGGCGAAAACCTGTACGGGATGGATGAGATTGAGGCCTTCCGCAAGAGTCGTCCCTCAACAAACCTCGCCCGACGCATGATCAGACTAGAAATCGTAACCTTCGGCAAAGATTTCGGCAGCGTGACCCTCGAATTCGAGCGTGATGCACATGGCGGCGTTGTTCGCGGCCGCCAGAGCCAGGTGTGGGTGCGGTTCGAAGATGGCTGGAAGATTGTTTCAGCGCATGTATCCACGTTGCCGTCGAAGTAGCCGGCTCACTTCGAGATGACAACCTCAAGTGTTTGCATCGAAGCCTCGGCCAGCTTCTGTGCCAGCTCAGCCGACGACCCAAAGCGAATGCACGGAACGAAGCGCGCACGGAGAGCGAATTTCATTTCAGGTTCACGCAGCGGATAAGGGGAGAGCCTGAAGCTGCGCTCGCCAATTCTCTCCACTTCAATCGGCTGCGCCAATCCGTTCTGCGTCCGCAGCGGATGCAACAGCGTCGCAGGCTTGTCAAAATCCACGCAGCTCAGCAGTGAAAGATTGTCAGTCGCTTGCAGCAGGCGGAAGTTCTCTGTGAGCCCAACATCTATCTCGGCAGGAGAGCCCGCGCTGTCATCCTGTAGCCTCTGTCGCAACCTGCGCTGCAAATCCAGTTGCTCGGCCAGAAACGCGTCGAGCAGCGGCAGTTGATCGGCTCGGATCGTGCTGCGGTCTGCCCGTGCCGAAAGCAGATTGTGCGTGTGCATTGAAATCAGGATCGCGGCATACGCATCTTCTTCAGCGATCGCCAGCACAGCTTGCCGACGCACCGAGAGATAGTCCTCAAGATCGATCTCCTCGAAGGCGGAATACTTCCCAACCAACTCAGTCGAGAACGCAGCAGGCTTTCCCTCACGCGTAATCACCGGCGCCGAATCGCGCGTCATCCAGCCGTCGTCATGCCTGTAGATGCCGCGCAGCACACGCTCGCGAGGCTCCGGCGCGGCAAATAGCGCATTGCCCCACGCGGCAGCAAATTCACCTGCAAGGTGCGCGTGATCGGGATGTGTTACCAGCCACCAGCCATCCGGAGTTGCTAGACGAAGCATTTCTGGTGAAGCTCCTTCGAATCAACCGATCGTCAGAACTCGATACTTTCGGATCGTGCCGACTCGTGCCACTTGTGAAGAAAAAGCCACTCAAAAAACATGGCGGTAAAGAAAAGCGCAAAGCCAAGTATGGTTGCCGCAAATACCAGCGCGAATAGGTAATCCGTCTGCAGCTGCGACATTGCATACAGAATAGAGTAACCAAGGCCGCCCTGGCCCACGCGCGTCGATCCCGCAAAGAGTTCGCCCGTGATCGCGCCGATGACCGCGATCCCGCTCGAGATGCGAATCCCCACAAAAAGATAAGGCAGCGAGTGAGGAAAGCGCAGCTTGCGCAGAATCTGTCCTTGCGAAGCATTGTGCATCAGGAAGAGCTGCAGCAGGTTTGTGTCTACGCTGATGAGCCCTTGCGTAGCGTTCGCGATGATCGGCGCGAGACAGATGATGAACGTGACCAGGGCAACAGCAAAGAGTCCCTGTCCCGCCCACATCAGAATCAGCGGCGCAATCGCGACTATGGGAACCGTCTGCAGAAGAATGGTATAGGGAAAGAACATTCTCCGCAGCCATGGCAGGCGCGCAAAAATCAGGGCGACAAGCAGCCCTCCGACGATGCTCCCCAGAAGACCCGCAACGGCTGCCTCAGCGGAAATCCAGAATGAGGTGCACAGCTCTGGAAAGCGCATAACGATAGCGCGTCCAACACTCATCGGCGGCGGCAACATAAACGGAGGAATCCGCAGCATCCAGACTGCGACCTGCCATACGCAAAGCAGCGCAACAAAAACCACAGCGGCATTCGCGGCAAGAAGGAGTTTCTTCTTCATGCCCGATGGGCCTCGCGCAGGAGTCGTGATGCCTGATTCACCAGCGCATCGAATGCGTCTGTTTCGCGAAGCTCGGCCGTCCTTGGATATGGCAAATCAACTGAGATGGTATGCGCAATGCGGCCCGGATGCGGCGATAGAATCACAACGCGCTTCGAAAGAAAAACAGCCTCCGCAACCGAGTGCGTGACGAAGAGTACCGTCCAGTTGCCCGCTTCGCGCAGCCGCAGAATCTCTTCGTTCATGCGATCGCGGTTGATCTCATCGAGCGCCGCGAACGGCTCATCCATCAGTAGCAGCCGGGGTTTGGTTGCGAGCGCACGCGCAATCGAGACGCGCATCTTCTGGCCGCCCGAAAGGGCTCTTGGATAGCTCTGAGCAACATCGGTCAGCCCCACCAGGTCGAGCAGCTTTCCCGTCGTCTGAAGAGCATCGTCGTGCGAGCGGCCTTCCAGTTCAAGGGCTAGCGCGACGTTACGTTCAACATTGCGCCACGGAAGCAGAGTCGCTTCCTGAAACACGAACGACACTAATCGCCGGGCGTTCTTAGGCTCCAGCCCATTCACCCGAATCTGACCTGAGCTGATCGGCTCAAGACCCGCGACCAACTTGAGAATCGTGGATTTGCCGCAGCCGGACGGTCCGAGCAGCGTCACAAATTCGCCGCGTTCAATCACCAGATCGATAGCCTGAAGCACAGGCGGATCGGCAGGGCGAAAGCGCTTCGACACGTCGCGAAAAAGAATCTCGGGAACAGAGCTCATGCTTTCACAGGAAGATGAAGCGTTGAAGGATATGCACTGCTGTGATGAACCATGTGTGTCGAGCGCGTCCAGTGAAAGCACGTCATCTCGCGAGGCGGCGTGCCGTTCCCCGGATTGCGGTCGTACAGCGGAAACGCACAGCCTGCAACTTCAAGCCGAATCCTCTCGCCTGCGCCGAACACGCACGAAGTTGGCTCCAGCCAGAACTCCCAAAGATGAATCACGTCCGCCCGGTATGCATCGCCAAAGAGGAACGAGGAACGCGCAATCCCAAACGAAATGAACTCAGCCGGGCCCGACGGCAGCACTCGAACAAGCTTGGCGGTCAAATCGGCCGAAGCCGCGGAAGTCGCAGCGTATAGGTGAACGCGCGGTGCTCCGAAGACGTGCAACGGTTCAGCGAGGGGTTCACTGGTATAGACGAGCATGTTGTTTCCAGCTTCAATCGCGGACTGATCGAAAAGCCCCGGCTGCGCCAATAGTCCACCAGGCGCCGCCACAGGCACTTCCGGATCGCAGACGAAAAGATCAGGCGGCTCCGCACTCTCCGGCGCATGACCCGCCAGCATGCCATCACCCTTCAAAGACTCCGCGTGACCGCCGCTATGAAAGTAAAACCTCACCTCAGACGCGCCCTGCCAAGCGTCAGCCTCTTGCCATTGATTCGAGCCAAGAACAAAGTGACGCACGCGAGGCTCATCTGCCCACGTGCCCGCGTCTTTCAACCAGTGATCAAACCAGCGAAGCAGCAGTGAGTCGGTATCCATCAACGCCTCTGGTCCGAAGCTGCCTTCACCAGCGCGATCGCTCCACGGAATATGCACCCACGGACCGGCAAGCAAGTATTGATGCCGCCGCGCATGCTCTGAGCCCGCCTTGCACCGCAGAAGATCAAATCCCCGGACGCTTCCTTCGAGATACGTGTCATACCATCCCGACACATGAAGCGCGGGTACTTCGATTGCGTGTGCCCGCTGGCTTAGGTCCAACGCAGACCAATACTCGCCCGGCGCAGAGTGCGCGAACCAATCCCGGACATACGAAGGCAGCAGCGGATCGACGATCGCCGGATGCTCTCCATAGGGAAGATGCAACGCCTGCGCACGCACATTCAGCCATGCAGTTTCAAGGCGCTCGCTCGCTTCGTGCAATCCGAGCCGGCGCGCGTCCTCCTTCAGCATCTGCAGTCCCCAGCCAAGCGCGGACGAGAGCCGCAGCGCGCCATTGCGATAGAACCATCCGGCAAACAAATCACAGGCCGTCATCGCTGGCGCAATGCACTCCAGTCCCTCCGGCCGCTCCGCCGCAGCCAGCAGTTGTGTCGCGCCCTGATAGGAGAAGCCGTACATCCCAATGCGGCCATTTGATTCCGGCCTTGTGCGCAACCACTCAATCGTCTCCGCGCCATCCCGGCCTTCGTGCCGAAACGGATAGAACGAGCCTTCCGAGCCGGCGCGTCCGCGCACATCCTGGATGACGACGTTATAGCCGTGCCGCGCAAACCACGCCGGGTGTGCGAAAACAACGGTAGACGCAATATCGCGTCCATACGGCTGTCGCATCAGCAGCGTGGGCTGCTCTCCTCGCTCAGGGGGATAGTAATGATCGGAAACAAGTGTGGTTCCATCCGAGAGCGGAAAGCGAACGCCGCGTTCAAGCGTGACACCTCCACCGCAGTCGATGCGTGTCTCGGCTGTTTGGGACTGTCTGCTCACGCCCCTGCTTTACCCCCGGCGGACTTGACAGGCTCCCGAAATTCAAGGATCTCGCCCAGCACTGCTGCAATCCTCTTAGACGCTGCGGCAAGCCACAATTCGCCATGCTCAGCCGTGGCGGGACGAGGATCGCCCATCACACCGCTCGCAGCAATATCGCTTGTAAGCCACGCAAAATTTGCCGCGCCATTTTCTGGCGCGAGAAGCGGCTTGTTCTCAACCGATGCAATGTAGTTCGCGGTGTAAGCCGACGTGTCCACAAATTCCGGAGTAGCCGCAAGTAGGAACGATGTTTCGACCTCACCAGCATGGAAGCCATACGTGCGCTCCTGCAGCGACAGCCCCTCAAACGTAGCGCCCGCCGAGCCAAAGATAGTGAAGGTTCGCAGGCCAAATTCCGCACGCAGATCGCGCGCCATTACATCTACCAGTGAACTGTTGCCGCCGTGCGTATTGAAGATCGCAACGCGGTGAAAACCCGCTGCCGCCAGGCTTGCGCCCAGGTCTCGCACAACAGCCATAAACGTAGAAGAGGAGACAGAGACCGTCCCTGGAAATCCAAGATGCTCGTTGCTCTTGCCATAGCAAACAGGCGGCAGAGCATACACAGGCGCGTCCGCCGGAAGCAGATTGAGCGCCCGCCCAAGCAGTTCGTTATTGATGAGTGTGTCGGTTGCAAGCGGAAGATGCGGCCCGTGCTGTTCAATCGCTGCGGTCGGTAAGATCAACAGCGTGCGCTCTCGCGGAAGAGCATCCACCTGTTTCCAGTTCAGGTAGGCAAACTGTCTGTGATCCGCAATCCGCGTCCTCATGCCAGCGATTCCTCTGTGGCTGCGGGCCGCTCCGCATTTTCCTGTGCGCGATGAAACGTTGCCATCTTTCCCGGATTGAGCAGACCCTTCGGGTCATACCGATACTTCGCCTGAAGCTGCACGTTGTCTGCGCGGTATCGTCCGCCGCCTTCGACAAAATTTACGTGCGGGTTCGCCACAAACACGCCGTTCGAGCGGCACGTCTCGATCATTTCATTCAAATATTCCGGAGTGCGAAAGCGAACCACCGGAATCGCTCCCGCGAAGACCACGCCCGCCGCGTTTTTCATCCACTCGATGTGGTGCAGAAAATCCTTGCCAAAGCGCTGCTTCAGAATCTCCATCTGCTCGCGCGCACGCTTCGGATCGGTATCGAAGCCGCATTGCAGGTAGGTCCACGCCGGATCTGTCTTCATCGCCCACAGTGTAGTGTGGTTCCAGGTGTAATCCGAGAGCAGGGGAGATGAACGCAGCCCGGCATAGGGAGCGCAGAATGTCACCTCGCCTCCAGCGTCCGCAGCGAAGCGTTCAAGCCGCGCCGCCTGAGCGTTCGCAATCAGCAGGAAGACTAACGTCGCACTTTCACGCGTAATGTTGCGCACGGGAGAAAAAAACGAAGGAATCGGCCACTCAAACGCCGTCACCAGGCGCTTCGTCCAATCCGGATTGGTGGCCACCGCAGTGCCGAAGTCATACGCTGCGTCAAAGCTCGTAAAGCAAACCGCGCACTGCGCCCATTCGACCGCCGGCGTAAGCGCAAGCCAGATGCGCGTCATCACGCTATTGGTGCCCCACGCATGAAGAATCCCATGCACATCTTCGCCTTCGTGTAACAAAAGCCGCGGCTCCGCCTCCATGGTCACAGCTTCAAAAGCACGCACTGTGTTGAAATCCCGAAGCGCGCCATGTGCTACCGATCCGATGCCGCCCGAGCCCCCTCCTAAAAAGCCGCCCACAGTTGCTTTCACAATGGTGGACGGATAACAGCGCAGCTCCCATCCCGATTCGCGCGCCGTCGATTCCAGCGCGCCAAGCCGTACGCCCGGTTGACAGATCGCAACGCCATCCGCGGTGATGCCTTCAATCTGGTCCATACGCCCAAAATCGAGAACAACGCCACCCTGCAGAGGAACGGCCTGCCCGTAATTTCCCGTACCCGCTCCCCGCACGGTCACCGGCACTTCCAAGGCATAGCAACAGCGAAGCACCCCAACAACCTCTTCCGCCGAAACCGGCTGCACCACCACGTCGGCGCACTTGCCATCAAGCAGAGTACGAAGAACCGGGGAGTACCAGTAGAAATCGCGCGAGAGGCGTTCCACTACGGCCGGCTGCGTGATCACCCGGGAATCGTCTCCAAGCACCGCTGCTAATTGTTTTGCCAGAGCCTCCAACCCAAATCGCCTCCCTTCAGTAACAGACAAACGCCAGTGCTAGTTGACAACCAGTTCCTTCGCGGAACTCCAGGTCTTGAATGCTTCCTGCATCTTTGGGTGAGTGAACAGCGCCAGGCACTCGTCGCGGCAAACAGGCCCCGTGACCACTGTGGCGCTCATGTCCGATCGTTCAGCAACTTCTGTGGCGGGGATACGGATCTGCCGGCAGAAGCGATTGGCATCCGCAATCGTGGCGCCGTAAACGACGCGATCCAGCCCCGCCCACAATGCATTCGCCATGCACATAGGGCATGGTTCGCACGTGGAGTAGAGCGTGTATCCCTTCAGCGAATAAGACTTGAGCTTGCGGCAGGCAAGGCGCACCGTGCGCAACTCGGCGTGCGCGCTGGGATCATTCTCCGGGGTGACGGCATTCAGAGCTCGCATCAGGCGCTCGCCGGTCGTGCTGTGCACAATCTCCGCAGCAAACGGCACCGGTCGATCGGACGTTAGGGTGCGCGCCGTCCAGAGGGCAAGAGCCGCGATACGCTGCTGGTCGAGCAGAGCCGGGTCATAATCGCTGCAAGCTGCCATAGTTGAACTTAGCACACGACGTATTTCTCGCCCCACATAAAATGCACCTATGCCATCGGTCTCTCAAATCCCTTCTTCCATCCGCGATCTGCGCGAGCAATACCGCACAGGCCGCGCAAATCCGGGCGATGTGCTTGCATGTGCTCTCGAGCGTGCCAACTCCAACGCGGGAAGAAACGTCTATCTCGCTCGCGACGAAGCGTGGACGCGCCGCGAACTGGAACGATTGCTGGCAAGCGATCCGCAAAGCTCCGAGGCATTCAATAGCCGTCCACTCTGGGGCGTGCCGGTTTCCCTAAAAGACTGTTTCGATCTCGCCGGATTCGTCACGACCGCAGGCTCAAAATTTCTCGGCAACTCACGAGCTCCTGCCGCTGCCGATTCAGCCATAGCTGCGCGCCTCAAACGTGCAGGCGCCATCATCACCGGCAAGACCCATCTCCATCAGCTCGCCTACGGCATCACCGGCGAAAACCGCGACTACGGCAACTGCCTGCAGCCATCGCATCCAAGTCTGCTGACCGGCGGCTCATCGAGCGGCGGAGCAGCCAGCGTGCAGGAAGGCTCCGCGATGGCTGCGATTGGCACCGACACCGGCGGTTCGATCCGCGTGCCTGCCTCTCTCTGCGGACTCATCGGCTACCGCTGCTCGATCACCGTTAGCACTGCAAAAGATTCGGAGATCTGGCGGGGCGGGGATCATCTCGCGCAGAGCTTCGACACCATCGGCTGGCTCTATCGCGATCCCGGCGACGGACCACTTCTCGGCGCAGCCCTGTTCGACCTCCCGCAGCCGCCAGCCCGAAACATGCGTGGCCTTCGAATCGGAATCCCCGACGCATCCTTCCTCCACGACTGCGAACCAGAGGTCCTCGCCACTCTCGAACATTGGATGACGGTCCTCAAGGAGCGAGCCGCGCAGGTCGGACGATTCGACGCAAGCATCTGGCGCGATGCCATGGACCTCTACGTTCCTCTGCAGGCAAGCGAGGCGGCCGCTCTGCATC
>Ga0335083_10011718_pt1 | contig 10530 bp, 11 predicted proteins | sample Lox_Sample_42_FD_206716 | JGI IMG/M metagenome (GOLD analysis project Ga0335083, IMG submission 206716) | Soil microbial communities from Loxahatchee National Wildlife Refuge, Florida, United States - Lox_Sample_4.2 | ecosystem: Environmental > Terrestrial > Soil > Wetlands | place: USA... | reverse complement strand
GATGGGGTAGGCCAGCTGGCGGCGGCCCCAGTCTTCCAGGCGGTGGATCTTGCCGCCGTCGGTCTCGATCAGCGCCTTGTAGCGCTCGATCATGGCCGGGACCTGCTCGCTCTGGTCAGGGTGGACCAGGAACACGACTTCGTAATGTCGCAGGGACATTGGTGGGTAACTCCTTGTGGATGCGGCCCTTTTGGGGCCTGGCAGCCTCCCGCGCTATGCGGTGAGGCAAGGTTCCGTCCAAACCCGTTGGGCTTGGACAGAAGCGGAAGTGTAAGTGAATTCAGGGGCTTGGGGCAAGCGGTTCAGAATGCAGGGTCACCCAAGCCTTACACCCTCTCAGGCACGTCATACGCCCGAAAGCGGGGATGACGTGCGTAAGTCGTGTCGCGCCTGATAGCGCTCAGCCGACCGTGAAACTCTCGCCGCAACCGCACTCACCGGTGGCGTTGGGGTTGTGGAACACGAAGCTGGCGTTGAGGCCCTGACGCTGGAAGTCGATCACGGTGCCGTCGATCAGGGGCAGGCTCTTCTCGTCGACGATGAGCGGGATGCCATCCACGTCCACCGACCGGTCGCCCTCGCCCACAGCCGTCGCCAGGTCCACTACGTAACCAAAGCCGGAACAGCCGGTCTTCTTTACGCCGAAGCGCACGCCGGCGGCGCCAGGGGTGCCGGCGAGGAAGGAGCGCATGCGTTCGCTGGCGGCAGGCGTGATGGTGATGGTCATGGGCGGTGCAACTACCGTGAGATTCGATGGTCGGAAATCGGGCGCGAAGGGTCGCTACCTGAACGGAACGTCGTTTATCATGCCAGATTCGTCTTACGCGTCCGATATGCGGCGCTCAGCAGGAGTTTCAATCCATGGCGGTGGTTAGCCCGATTCTATCGAGCGTGAAGCAGGCCCTTTCCGGCTCTATCGAGGCCGGCAGTGTGGTCACGGTGCGCGGCTGGGTGCGCACGATCCGTGATTCGAAGGGCGGCTTGTCCTTCGTGAATGTGACCGATGGTTCCTGCTTCGACCCGATCCAGGCGGTGGCGACCGACAAGCTGGCCAACTACGAGAGCGAGGTGAAGCGCCTCACCACCGGCGCCGGCCTGATCGTCACCGGCACGCTGGTGGCTTCACAGGGCAAGGGGCAGCGCTTCGAGATCCAGGCCGACAGCGTCGAGGTCACGGGCTTCGTCGACGATCCGCTGACCTATCCGATCCAGCCCAAGCCGCACACGATGGAGTTCCTGCGTGAGGTGGCCCACCTGCGCCCGCGCACCAATCTGTTCGGCGCGGTGACCCGCGTGCGCCACACGATGATGACGGCGATCCATCGCTGGCTCACCGAACAGGGCTTCTTCTGGATCAACACGCCGATCATCACCACGTCCGACGCCGAGGGCGCGGGCGACATGTTCCGCCTGTCCACGCTGGACCTGGCCAACCTGCCGCGCACGCCGGACGGCAAGATCGATTTCCGCAAGGACTTCTTCGGTCGCGAGGCGTTTCTCACCGTGTCCGGCCAGCTCAACGTCGAGGCCTACTGCCTGGCGATGAGCAAGGTGTACACCTTCGGCCCGACCTTCCGCGCCGAAAACTCCAACACGCCGCGCCACCTGGCTGAGTTCTGGATGGTGGAGCCCGAGATCGCCTTTGCCGACCTCAACGCCGATGCCGATTGCGCCGAGGGCTTCCTCAAGGCGATCTTCAAGGCCGTGCTGGAGGAACGCGCGGATGACATGGCGTTCTTCGCCGAACGCGTGCAGCCGGATGCCATCAGCCGCCTGGAAGCTTTTATTGCCGAACCGTTTGCGCGCATCGATTACACCGAAGCGGTCGACATCCTCAAGAAGTCCGGCCAGAAGTTCGAGTTCCCGGTGGTCTGGGGCATCGACCTGCAGACCGAGCATGAGCGCTATCTCGCCGAGAAGCATGTCGGCCGCCCGGTGGTGGTGATGAACTACCCCGAGCAGATCAAGGCCTTCTACATGCGTTTGAACGACGACGAGAAGACCGTCGCCGCGATGGACGTGCTGGCCCCGGGCATCGGCGAGATCATCGGCGGCAGCCAGCGCGAGGAACGCCTGGACTACCTCGACCGCCGCATGGTCCAGTTCGGCCTCGATCCGGCCACGTATGGCTGGTACCGTGATCTGCGTCGCTACGGCACGGTACCCCACGCCGGTTTCGGCCTCGGCTTCGAGCGCCTGCTGGTGTATGTATGCGGTCTCTCCAACATTCGCGATGCCATCCCCTACCCGCGTGCGGCGGGGACGGCCGAATTCTGATTGACGGTTATGCCATGCGTTATCGCCTGATCGCTGCCACTGCCATCGCTGTCTCCGCCGCCTTGGCGGCTGGATGCCACAGCATGAAATCCTTCGTGCCGCCCAACCTCCGGGCGCCGGAAGACTCGCGCGTGAGCCTGGACCAGGCGCGCCAGACGCTGCAGCAGGCCACACCCTGCTGCAGCACGTTCGCGGACTTCTCATTCCAGAACTCGCTGCCCTGGCAACCGCGGAGGTTCGTGCTCGGACCCGGCAGCCTAGTGGTGAACCTCAATGGCGAGCGCAGCTATTTCCTGAGCTTCAGCCTGCCGCGCGAAACGCAGCTGCCGTATCGCATCGCCATCAAGTCCGAATTGAACGGCCGCTGGCTGCGCGCCAGCTACCTGTTCGCGCCCACGGTGGTACTGCTGGACGACGCATTCCAGCCGATCGCGTCGCAGGACATCGGCCTATGCGAACACATGGGCTGGACCGATGAAACCACCGGTGCCTTCGGCGCCGTCGAGATCACCGACAAGCGTGCTCGTTACCTCGTGTTGTACAGCTCCGCGAAGCAGCAGGCGGACAGTACCTACTGGGAACAGTCTCCGGCGGCGTTCTCCGCCGAGGCACCGGTCAAGATGGCGTCCGCCGGCACTTTCAAGGTGCCGCACGGCCCCGACGGCACCGTCTGGCTAGGCGTAATGGACAAGACCTACCAGGCCGCCGTCGACAATGCGATCTGCGCCAAGCCGCAACAGGGCAACGGCGTACTGAGCACGCTGCGCGACGCCATTCCGCTGCCGGGCCTTGGCGATGGCAAGCCAAAGTCCGCGACGCCGCAAACGACGACTCCCGACAACACCGGCGTGGCTCCGGCCACGGGCAGCGCGCCGCAGAGTTGAGCGCGTACCCACGCAACCCCATGACAGGCACGGCATGATCGAGCTCTACCTCACCCTACTGACCGCTGGCGTTGCCTGCTTCCTGCTCCACTTCGGCTCGCAATATCGCGTGGCCTCGCTGTTGCGCCGCAATCACCCGAAGCAATGGCAGATCATCGCCGAGGCGGATGGAAAGCCGGCCAACCTGATGCGCACCTGGATGCGCCTGCAGCTGGCGCTGCGCTCGCCGGTGCTGCCGGCGCTGGAAGACAACGCCATCACGCGCTGGCGTCGCGCCTGGCGCTACAGTCTGTGGGCAGCCTGGCTTTGCTGGTTCGGCGCGCTCGGCATCCAGCTCAACGCGCGCTGATCGTCTTCCCTCCACCGCAAGGAGCTTTCCATGCAGTTGGACCTGAGTGGCCGTCGCGCCCTGGTCTGTGGCGCATCGCAGGGCATTGGCCGTGCCAGTGCCATCGAATTGGCGGAACTGGGCGCCAGCGTCATCCTGCTCGCACGCTCGACGGATACGCTCAAAGCGGTTGCCGCCGAATTGCCCCGCAAGCACGGACAACAGCATCAATGGCTGGCGGCGGACATGTCGCAAACCGACAACCTGCGGGACGCACTGGCCGGCGTGGTGGCCGAGGGCGCCGTGGAGATCCTGATCAACAACACGGGCGGACCGCCGGGCGGTCCCGCCTTCTCCGCCGAACCAGCCGCTTATGAGGCCGCCTTCCGGCAGCATCTGCTGGCAGGACAAATCCTGGTCCAGGCCTTGTTGCCGGGCATGCGCGCTGCGCACTACGGACGCATCGTCAATGTCATTTCCACGTCAGTGAAGGAACCGATCGCAGGATTGGGTGTGTCCAACACCGTGCGTGCGGCGGTGGCGGCGTGGGCGAAGACGCTGTCCAGCGAACTGGCTGCCGACGGCATCACCGTCAACAGCGTGTTGCCGGGTTACACGCGCACCGCCCGATTGGACAGCCTGTTGTCGGCGCAGTCCAGCCAGAGCGGACGCAGCGGCGACGAAATCGCCAAGGGCATGCTGGCCTCGGTGCCCGCGCGTCGCTTCGGCGAGGCATCGGAAGTCGCGGCGGTGGTGGCTTTTCTGTGCTCGCCGGCCGCGGCCTACGTCAATGGCGTGAGCATTGCGGTGGATGGCGGGCGCACGCGCACGCTGAGCTGACACCTGTATTCCTGGCCCTGGGCGCGATTGCAGTACGGGACAATGCCGACCGTCGATCGCGCACAGGGTGCGCTCCTACAAAAACAACTCCGGGAGGCGCGTACGCATGCGTCCGGTGCATTTGAACGATCCAGGCCTTAAGCTTGCGCTGATGCCACATTTGCGCCTCGCCAACCTGATTGACGGCCGCCTGCAGGCGCCTCGCAACGATCAATGGCTGGATGTCTTCGAACCGGCGACCGGCCAGGTTTTCGCGCACTGCCCCGATTCCTCCGCTGATGACGTCGCCGATGCCGTTGACGCAGCGCGTCGTGCAGCACCGGCCTGGGCTTCGACACCTGCCGAGAAGCGCGCCGGTCTGCTGCACACGCTGGCGGATCTCATCCAGGCACGGATGGACGCCTTCGTCGCACTGGAATCGCGCGACAGTGGCAAGCCGCTAGTCCAGGCTCGCAACCTGGACATTCCACGCGCCATCGCCAATCTCCGCCATTTCGCCGCCGGCATCGTGACCTGGGGCAGCGAATCGCACGCGATGGAAACCGGGGCGATCAACTACACCTTGCGCCAACCGCTGGGCGTGGTGGGCTGCATCAGCCCGTGGAACCTGCCGCTGTACCTGTTCACCTGGAAGATTGCGCCGGCGCTGGCGGCGGGCAACACGGTGGTGGCCAAGCCCTCGGAAATCACGCCCTGCACCGCCGCCCTGCTGGGCGAGTTGAGCATCGAGGCAGGCTTTCCTGCGGGCGTGCTCAACATCGTGCAGGGCCGCGGCCCCACTGTCGGGCAGGCCATCGTGGAGCACGTGGCGGTGAAGGCGGTGTCGTTCACCGGCAGCACGCGCACCGGCGCGCAGATCGCGGCCGTGGCGGCACCCCAGTTCAAGAAGGTGTCGCTGGAGCTCGGTGGCAAGAACCCTGCCGTGGTGTTCGACGATGCCGACCTCAGCGACGCCAACCTCGACACCATCGTGCGTTCGGGCTTCGCCAACCAGGGCGAAATCTGCCTGTGCGGTTCGCGCCTGCTGGTGCAGCGCTCGATCTATGACAGCTTCCGCGAGCGCTACCTCGAACGCGTCAAGGCGTTGCATGTCGGTGATCCGGATGAAGCGGGCAGCGACCTCGGTGCACTGGTGTCGCGCGAACACTTCGACAAGGTGCTGGGCTGCATCGCCACCGCGCGCGAAGAAGGCGGCCGCGTCCTGTGCGGCGGCGACTCCGTGCAGGTTGCCGGCCGCTGCGAGTCCGGATGGTTCGTGGCGCCCACGGTGATCGAGGGTCTGGCCAGCGATGCCATCACCAACCAGCACGAAATCTTTGGCCCAATGGTCACCCTGATTCCCTTCGAGGACGAAGCCGACGCGTTGGCCATCGCCAACGGTACCGGTTACGGCCTCGCCGCCTCGGTATGGACGCGCGACCTGTCGCGCGCGCATCGCTTCGGCGCCCAACTGGACTTCGGCATCGTGTGGATCAACTGCTGGCTGCTGCGCGACCTGCGCACGCCCTTTGGCGGCACGAAGCAATCGGGGCTCGGCCGCGAAGGCGGCACGGAAGCGCTGCGCTTCTTCACCGAGCCGAAAAACATCTGCATTCGCTATTGAGTTGAGACGACCGACGTGAAAAGCCCACTCCAAAGCCTGATCGACAGTAACCGTGCGTGGTCTGCCGCCGTCCGCGGACAGGACCCTCGCTTCTTCGAACGTCTTGCCCAGCAGCAGGCACCCAAATACCTGTGGATCGGTTGCTCCGATTCGCGTGTGCCGGCCACGCAGATCGTCGACCTGCCGCCCGGTGACATCTTCGTGCAGCGCAATGTCGCCAACGTGGTGTCGCATACCGACCTCAACTGCCTCAGCACCATCCAGTTCGCCGTCGACGTGCTCAAGGTGGAGCACATCATCGTGGTCGGCCACTACGGTTGCGGCGGCGTGCAGGCGGTGCTCGACGATCGCCGCCTCGGCCTCGTCGACAACTGGCTGCGCCACGTGGCCGACGTCGCCCAGAAGCACTCGCGCCTGCTCACGTCCATCGACCTGATGAACCTGCGCAATGCGCGCCTGTGCGAGCTCAATGCGATGGAGCAGGTAGTCAACGTGTGCCATACCACCATGGTGATGGACGCCTGGGAGCGCGGGCAGAAGTTGTCCGTGCATGCGTGGTGCTACAGCCTGTTCGATGGCCATGTGAACGACCTGGGCATGCACGTGAGTGCGCGCGAGGGCCTCAAGCCGGCCTACGAACATGCCTTGCAGCGCCTGGGCACCGTGCCGGAGTTCAATCGTTGAGCGACATCGTTCGCACCAGCCACGCACCTGCGCCCGTGGGCGCCTATCCGCACGCGCGCCGCGTGGGCGAACTGCTGTTTCTCTCGGGTGTCGGGCCGCGCATGCCGGGCGACAACAGCATTCCAGGCAACGTGCATGACGCGAGTGGTGCGCTGATCGGTTACGACATTGAGGCGCAGTGCCGGCAGGTGTTCGCCAACGTACGTGCCGTGCTCGAAGCCAGTGGCGCACGCTGGTCAGACCTGGTCGACGTGACGGTATTCCTCACCGACATGGCCCGCGATTTCCCGGTCTACAACAAGCTCTATGCGGAATATTTCGCCGGCGTGGATGCGTGCCGCACGACGCTCGGCATCACCGCGCTGCCGACGCCGATCGCCATCGAACTGAAGTGCATCGCCTCGCTCAGGCGCGATTGAGGCCGCTCGTAGTCGCAAGCAAAAACCCCGGCATGGTGCCGGGGTTTTTTATGGCCCTGAACCGGGACGGATCAGTGGCTGGTGGTAGTGGCTGGCAGGGTTGCCTTGGCCGATTTCTTGTTGGATTTGCCGCCTTTCTGCTTCTGCGCACCCGGTTGGCCGGACTTCTTCTTGTGGTGATGCGAAGAAGACGACGACTTGGTCGCGGGCGCGGCCTGCGGAGTAGCGTCCTGGGCCAACAGGGAACCGGAGAAGGCAACGCTCGCCACGAGCAGGGAAGCGATCGCAAACTTGCGCATGATGTCAAACCTCGAACGTCGTGTGCCGCGGACCCGGCCGGAACCCGGCGACACGGGCGGCGCGGCGGTTACACGATGACATGTTTCGAGGCGCATCTGCACCGCGCTTTTCCCGTAGTTTTGCCAGATTTCAGCGACGAACGGCTTGACATTGCAAAGGCCTGGCACGGCTCGAATCTTCTTGCGTCCTACACGCAGTGCCGCAGCAGTTGCAGGATCAGTTCCTGCACGTGCGCAGCCTTCGCGTCGTCATACGCGAAGCTGTCTTCATCCATGTAGTTGAGCTGCGCCAGCTCCAGTTGCACGGCCTCGATGCCGGCATGCACACGCCCGTAGTGACGGGTGATGTAGCCGCCCTTGAAGCGACCGTTGACCACATGGCTGTAGCGCGACTGGCCCTGCAGCACGGTTTGCAGCGCCTGCTGGAGTGGGGGCGTGCAGCTGGTGCCGTCGGCGGTGCCAAGGTTGAAATCGGGCAGGCGGCCTTCGAACAACATGGGCACGCGGCTGCGGATGGAATGTCCTTCCCACAGCACCACGCGACCGTGCTCGGCACGCAGGCGTTCAAGTTCTTGCGACAGCGCCTCGTGGTACGGACGCCAGAATTCGTTTACCCGGCGTTGAACTTCATCGGCCGTGGGCTCCTGTCCATCGAGGTAAAGCGGCTCGCCATCAAAGCCCACCGTGGATACCAGGCCCGTTTCGCGCTGTCCCGGATAGAGCGCGTGCCCATCCGCCGGACGATTGACGTCGACCACATAACGCGATGCCAGCGGCTTCAACACGCTGGCGCCCAGCATCTCGGCAAGCGGCTCGTAGAGGCGGCTGACATGCCAGTCGGTATCGACCGAACGCTGCGCCGCAGGGTGCATGCGCGCGGCGAGAGCGTCGGGGATGTGGGTACCGTTGTGCGGCAGGCTGATGAGCAGCGGCGCAGTGCCGCGATGCAGGCTAACGATGGAAGTCATGCGGCAAGTTTACCTTGGGCTGAATCGCCGGGCATGAAGGCCGCCCTACCCCATCAGCACCATTTCCTCGGCCGAGCTGGGATGGATCGCCACGGTCGCGTCGAGGTCGCGCTTGCGCACGCCCATCTTCAGGGCGACGGCAAACCCCTGCATCATTTCCTCCGCGCCGGGACCCAACGCGTGGAAGCCCACCACGCGCTGGTCCTCGCCCACACAAAGGATCTTCATGATGCTCTGCGCGGTGTGGCCGGCCACGGCCAGTCCCAGCGGCGTGAAGCGGCTGCGATAAACCTGCACCTGGTCGCCGTGGAATTCGCGCGCCTGTGCCTCGGTAAGGCCGACCATGGCCAGCGGCGGCTCCGCGAACACCACGCTGGGAATGTTTTCGTAATCGAGGCAACTGTCCGCCTGTCCGCCGAACAGGCGATCGGCGAGATGCCGCCCCGCCGCCACGGCCACCGGCGTCAGCTCGGGACGCTCGGTAACGTCGCCCACCGCATAGACGCCAGGCACGTTGGTGTTCTGCCAGGCATCGGTCACCACATGCCCGGCTTCGTCGACATGCACGCCGGCCGCTTCGAGGTCGAGGCGATCGCTGTTGGGCACGCGGCCGATCGCCCACAGCACGGCGTCATACGGGCCGCAAGAACCGTTCACCTCATCGCCAATCAGGATGTCGTCATCGACGCGGCGCAATCCGGATACGTTGCATTGGCCGGTGATGTCGATGCCTTGTGCCTGCATCTGCGTGGTGAGGCCATCCACCAGCTCCGCGTCGAAGCCGGTGAGCACGCGGTTGCGTACATGCAGCGTCACTTCGCTGCCCAGCGCGCGCAGCAGTCCGGCAAATTCCACGGCGATATAGCCGCCGCCAATGACGGCGATGCGCCGCGGCAGCGAACGAAGTTCGAAGATGTCGTCGGACACCATGCCCAGGTCAAAGCCCGGCAGGTCGAGGCGGCGCGGACGGCCGCCGGTGGCGATGACGATCTGCATGGCGTTCAGCTCGTCGCCGCCCGACGTGGCAATCGTATGGGCCGATACGAAGCGACCGGTTTCGGCGAAGACATGGATGCCCGCCTCCATCAGGCGCGTCGCATAACGCTGCCGGATGCCGTCGATGTAGGCATGGCGCAGTTGCCGGAACCGTTCCCAGTCGAGTGCGCCCGGCGTGGAGGCGAAGCCGTAGTCCACCGCCAGCTGCTGCCCCTGCGCTAGTTGGGCTGCATTCCACAGTGCCTTCTTCGGCACGCAGCCGACGTTCACGCAGGTGCCCCCCAACGCCCCTGGCTCCAGCAACGCCACGCGCGCGCCATGGCGCGCGGCGCGGAACGCCGTGGCGAGTCCACCGGAACCACCACCCAATACGATCAGGTCGAATGTCTGGGCCATCGGAATCTCCTATCCATGCAACCACACTAGGGTGGCAAACGAGCAGGTGGCGTAAAGCTCAGGCACCAAAGCGCGCCGGTGCGTAGGGTGAAGGATCGATCGAGGGCGTGTCGCCGCGCACGAGGGCGGCGATCATCTCACCCGTGGCCGCCGACATGCTCACGCCCAGCATGCCGTGCGCCGTGGCGAACATCAGGTTGGACCAGCGCGTGCTGGGCCCGATGATCGGCACTTCATCGACACTCATCGGCCGCCAGCCCCACCACTCCTCGAGCATCTGCGGACCTTCCGGTTCGTGCAGTCCGGCGGCGGCGCCGCGGCGCAATGCATCCAGGCGTGTGCGGTTGAGCCCTTCGGCATAGCCGGAGAACTCCATGGTGCTGCCAAGTCGATAGCCTGTTTCCCAGGTGGTGACGCACACCGCCGCTTCGCGCAGCACCAGCGCATGGCGCGGCGCGAGCGAGGGTCGCGTATAGGTGATGGAATAACCCTTGCCCGGCTGCATCGGCAGGCGCAGGCCCAGCAGCTCGCCCGCAAGCGGCGACCACGCACCAAGCGCCATCACCACGCGCTCTCCACGGAACACGCCACGCGTGGTGCGGACGTGGTCGACGCGTCCATGCTGCAAACCGAACTGGTCGATGCGTGCGCCCGATTCGATCGCGCCGCCGAGCGCGAGTACGCGCTGCGCGAGTTCCGCCGCGTAGCGGTCTGGGCGAAGGCGGGCATCGCCCGGATGAAACAGGCCACCGGCCACGCCTGGTTTCAATGCCGGCTCCCTGGCCTCCACCTCGTCGCCGCGCCATCGATGCACTTGCACACCCAGCCGGTCCAGC
>Ga0335083_10011717_pt1 | contig 10531 bp, 8 predicted proteins | sample Lox_Sample_42_FD_206716 | JGI IMG/M metagenome (GOLD analysis project Ga0335083, IMG submission 206716) | Soil microbial communities from Loxahatchee National Wildlife Refuge, Florida, United States - Lox_Sample_4.2 | ecosystem: Environmental > Terrestrial > Soil > Wetlands | place: USA: Florida... | reverse complement strand
CCCGAAAAGGCCAGTATTTGGCAACCCTGTTCCCCGGTTATGTGGTTAGTATTTTTGGTTATGAACGCCCTGCGCCCCTTCACCGAGCATCCGTCCTCCATCGGCGAGAGCTACCTGGAGCACTGCGCCGCGGCGTCCTCCTTCGGTTCGCGCATGATCTTCGCGGGCTTGGCCTGCATGGTGCACGGACTGCTGCCGTTCCTGTTCGTGCGCACCGGCAGCCGCGCCATCAGCGAGCTCAACGAGCGCATGGTCCTGAAGCGTCGCGGACTGCACCCGGGCGCGATTCCCGGCACCCGCCTGCCCCTGTAATCCCGTGCGCCCCCTGCAGCGGGCGATCGGCCCGGGAGTCCACTGGCTGCGCCACGCGGTCCCCGGGGTCCTGGTCGCAATCCTGCTTGCCTGCATCGCGCGCACCATCGCCGACAAGCTCGCCCACGGGGCGGCAGGGTTACCCAGGTTCCCGCTGAGCCCGGTCATGTGCGCGGTGCTGCTCGGCATGCTCTGGCGCAACACCGTCGGCGTCCCGGCCTGGGCGGCCTCGGGCCTGAACTGGACCATGCACCGCCTGCTGCGCGTCGGCATTGCACTGGTCGGCCTGCGCCTGACGCTGGGCGGGGCCACCGCGATCGCCGCCACCGCGCTGCCGGTGGCGCTCACCTGCCTGGCCGTGGCGCTCGCCGGGGGGTTCCTGGTGGCGCGGGTGCTCGCAGTCCCGCGGCGCCTGGGCTACCTGCTCGCCATCGGCACCGCCGTGTGCGGCTGCACCGCGGTGGTGGCGATGGCGCCGGTGATCCGCGCCCGCAGCGCCGAGACCGCCTTCGCCGTCACCTGCGTGGTGCTGTTTGGCTGCATCGCGATGCTCATGTACCCCTGGGTGGCGGGCTACTTCTTCGCCGGCTCGCCGGTGCACGCCGGAGTGTTCCTGGGCACCGCGATCCACGACACCTCGCAGGTGATCGGCGCGGCGCTCATCTACTCGCAGCAGGCGGCGGCGCCGCAGGCGCTCGCCGCCGCGAGCGTCGCCAAGCTCCTGCGCAACCTCTCCATCGCGGTCCTGATCCCCCTGGCCGCCTGGCTCACGCAGCGGCACGAGGGCGCCGAGCCCGCTGCCGCCGGGGCGCCGGCGCGCGCGCCGCTGGTGCCGTTCTTCGTGGTCGCCTTCATCGGCTTCATCGTGGTGCGCACGGCCGCTGATGCGCTGCTCGGCAACGGCGCGGCGTGGCAGGCTGCGGTCAACACCGGCTACACGGCCTCCGACCTGTTCCTCACCTGCGGCATGACCGCGGTCGGCCTGTCGGTGTCCTTCACCGACATGTGGCGCATCGGCTGGCGCCCGCTCGCGGCCGGCTTCGTGCTCGCCACCCTGGTCGGCGGCTGCAGCCTGCTTCTGAACCTCGGCATGCTGCACTGGCGCTGAGGCCCCGCGGCGCCTGCGCCCGCGCCACCGCGTTACACTGCGCGCGAAGGCGGCTCGCGGCGGTGCCACGCGGTGCCGCCCCACCGGGGAGGCAGGCGGGATGGCGGGTTCGAAGTCGCGGGTTTCGCGGCGCAGCGCCGAGTCGGCGGTGCGCACGCTGTTGCGCTGGGCGGGCGAGGACCCGCGGCGCGAGGGGCTGAAGGACACCCCGCAGCGGGTGGTGGATGCCTACCGCGACTGGTTCTCCGGCTACCAGATCGACCCGGCGGCATACCTGCGGCGCACCTTCGAGGAGGTCGGCGGCTACGACGAGCTCATCGTGCTGCGCGACATCTCCTTCGAGTCCCACTGCGAGCACCACATGGCGCCGATCATCGGGCGCGTGCACGTCGGCTACCTGCCGGCCAGCAAGGTGGTCGGGATCTCCAAGCTGGCGCGCGTGGTGGACGGCTATGCGCGGCGCTTCCAGGTGCAGGAGAAGCTCACCGCGCAGATCGCCAACTGCATCACCGAGGTGCTCAAGCCGCGCGGGGTGGGGGTGGTGGTCTCGGCGGTGCACCAGTGCATGACCACGCGCGGCGTGCACAAGCGCGGCGTGTCGATGGTCACCAGCCGCATGACGGGCGTGTTCAGGAGCGATGCCCGCACGCGCGCGGAATTCCTGCGCTTCATCGACATGACCGGCACGCGCGAGCCGTAGGGCAGGCGCCGGCCGGGGGCGGGCGCTACCCTTCAGGCGGCGTCGCTGCGCGCGGCGCGCTTGCGGTCGGTTTCCTTCAGGTGCCGCTTGCGGATGCGGATCGAGGCCGGCGTCACCTCCACCAGCTCGTCGTCGGCGATGAACTCCACCGCGTACTCGAGCGTCAGCGGGATCGGCGGGGTCAGCAGGATCGCATCGTCCTTGCCGGCGGCGCGGATGTTGGTGAGCTTCTTGGTCTTGATGGGGTTCACGACCAGGTCGTTGTCGCGGCTGTGGATGCCGATGATCATGCCCTCGTAGAGCTTCTCGCCGGGGCTGACGAACAGCCGCCCGCGCTCCTGCAGGTTGAACAGCGCGTAGGCGACCGCCTCGCCGTTCTCGTTTGAGACCAGCACGCCGTTGTGACGGTCGGGGATCTCGCCCTTCACCGGCGCGAAGCCGTCGAAGATGTGGCTGATGAGCCCGGTGCCACGGGTCAGGGTGAGGAACTCGCCCTGGAAGCCGATCAGGCCGCGCGCCGGCACGCGGTACTCCAGGCGCACCCGCCCGTTGCCGTCCACGCTCATGTCGGCGAGCTCGGCGCGGCGGCCGCCGAGCGCCTCCATGACCGCGCCCTGGTTCGCGTCCTCGATGTCGACCGTGAGCGCCTCGTACGGCTCGTGCACCTCGCCGTCGACGATCTTGGTCAGCACCTGCGGGCGCGACACCGCCAGCTCGTAGCCCTCGCGCCGCATGTTCTCGATGAGGATGGTGAGGTGCAGCTCGCCGCGGCCGGAGACGCGCAGCACGTCCGGCTCCTCGGTGTCCTCCACCCGCAGCGCGACGTTCGACTGCAGCTCGCGGTACAGCCGCTCGCGCAGCTGGCGACTGGTGACGAACTTGCCCTCGCGGCCGGCCAGCGGGGAGGTGTTGACCTGGAAGTTCATGGCGAGCGTCGGCTCGTCCACGCTGATCGGCGGCAGGCCCTCGGCGGCCTCCGGATCGCACAGCGTGAGCCCGATGTTGACCTCGTCGATGCCGGTCACCGCCACGATGTCGCCGGCGGTGGCTTCCTCGACCGGGCGGCGCTCGAGGCCGGTGAAGGTGAGCACCTGGCCGATCTTGGCGGTGCCGCGGTCCTCGTTCCCGTAGCGCAGCGCCACCGTGCTGCCGGCGTGCACCACGCCGCGGCGCACGCGCCCGATGCCGATGCGGCCGACATAGGAGTTGTAGTCGAGGGTCGAGATCTGCAGCTGCAGCGGCAGGTCGGCCTCGGCGGCCGGCGCCGGCACGTAGGTCAGGATGGCCTCGAACAGCGCCGACATGTCGGGGCGGCGCTCGGTGTAGTCGGTGCTTGCCCACCCCTGCAGGGCCGAGGCGTAGATCACCGGGAAGTCCAGCTGCGCATCGCTGGCGCCGAGCTTGTCGAACAGGTCGAAGGTCTGGTCGATGACCCACGCCGGGCGGCTGCCCGGACGGTCGATCTTGTTGACCACCACGATGGCCTTGAGCCCGAGCGCCAGTGCCTTGCGCGTCACGAAGCGCGTCTGCGGCATCGGGCCCTCGACCGCATCGACCAGCAGCAGCACCCCGTCCACCATCGACAGCACGCGCTCCACCTCGCCGCCGAAGTCGGCGTGGCCCGGGGTGTCGACGATGTTGATGCGCGTGCCGCCGTACTCGATGGCGCAGTTCTTGGCGAGGATGGTGATGCCACGCTCACGCTCGATGTCGTTGGAGTCCATGATGCGTTCGCCCAGGCGCTCGTGCGCGGCGAAGGTACCGGACTGCTTGAGCAGGCAGTCGACCAGCGTGGTCTTGCCGTGGTCGACGTGCGCGATGATGGCAATGTTGCGGATCGGGCGGTTCATGCGTGGTGCTTGCAGGCTTCGGGCGGTGCGGCCCGCGTGATTCCCTGCGGGCCCTCAGGGGGCGGGTGTGCATCCCGCGAACCCGCCCGCGCGGGGCGTCCAAAAAAAGGGCTGCGCAGGGTAGCAGATCCGCGCCCGAACCGCCTGTTTTTCAAGGGCCGCCGGGGCGCGGTCCGCTAGATATGGGGGTGCCCGATGCGCAGCGCGGCGGTGGCGTAGCGCACCTCGACGAAGAAGGCGATGAAGGCGACCGCCAGCACCAGGAGCGACCCCACGAACAGGAGCGCGATCACCCCGCCCAGGCCCAGCCCGAAGAAGGCGTTCGCGAACAGGGTCACGACCACGGAGGCCACCATGACCGCCGCCAGCGCGCACAGCGAGATGGCGAAGTTGATGTAGCGCGAGCGGCGCGCCAGCACCCGCAGCTCCTCGTGCAGCTCGCGGGCCATGCCCGGGTGGTTCTCGAGGCGCAGCTCGATGGTGCGCGCCCGGTCGACGATGCGCGCCAGGCGGTTGGTGAGCACCCCCAGCATGGCCGCCACACCGGTCAGCAGGAACACCGGGGCGACGGAGGACTGGATGAGGTGGGCGATGTCGGTGCTGGGGAGCATTTGCCTTAAGCTGCGCGCGTTGCCGGGGGAGGTGTGCTGCGCCGCAATTCTGCATCAGGGGCCCTGCGGGGTCATTCTGCCCTGCGATCTGCGATTGCGGTGCGCCCGGGCCTTGTTGTACGATCGTTCAACAACGGCCCACCCCTCCAGGAAGTGCCATGAAGACCGCCCGCCTGCACAGCATCGACACCTCCGCCACGGCCGAGAACCTCGACAACCTGAGCCTCCCGGCCTGGATCTACAGCGACCCGGACTTCTTCGAGGCCGAGAAGCGCGCCATCTTCCGCCAGGCCTGGCAGGTGGTGTGCCACCTGAGCGACATTCCCAGGCCCGGCGACTACCACACCTTCGAGTACTTCGGTGAGTCCGTGATGGTGGTGCGCCTCGATGACGGCGGGGTGCGCGCCTTCCACAACGTGTGCCGCCACCGCGCCGCGCGCCTGCTCGACGGCCCCAAGGGACACTGCGGCAAGCGCATCACCTGCCCCTACCACGCCTGGACCTACGGGCTCGACGGGCGCCTGCTCGCGGTCCCCAACCGCGAGGGTTACCCGGGCATGGATCCGGCCAGGCACGGCCTCGCAGGCCTGGAGCACGAGGTGTTCCTGGGCTTCGTGTTCGTGCGCTTCGCGCCGGGGCTGCCGGGCGTGAAGGAGATGGCGGGGCCCTACGTGCACGAGATGAAGCCGTACCGCTTCGAGGACCTGAAGCCCCTCGGGCGGGTGACGCTGCGCCCGCGGCACGTCAACTGGAAGAACGTCGCCGACAACTACTCCGACGGGCTGCACATCAACGTCGCGCACCCGGGGCTCACGCGCCTGTTCGGCAAGGGCTACGGCATCGAGGCGCGCCCGCACATCGACAAGATGTGGGGGACGCTGCGCGACACCCCCTCCTCCAACTGGTCCGAGCGCGCCTACCAGCACTTCCTGCCCAAGGTCGACTACCTGCCCCCGGAGCGGCAGCGGCTGTGGACCTACTTCAAGCTGTGGCCGAACATCGCCTTCGACATCTACCCTGACCAGGTCGACTTCATGCAGTTCCTGCCGGTGTCGCCGACCGAGACCATGGTGCGCGAGATCGCCTACGTGCACGAGGACGCGCGCCGCGAGATGCGCGCCGTGCGCTACCTCAACTGGCGCATCAACCGCCGCGTGAGCGCCGAGGACAAGGGGCTCATCGACCGCGTGCAGGCCGGCATGGCCTCCTCGAGCTACTCCTCCGGCCCGCTGGGGCAGGGCGAAGTGTGCCTGCGCAGCTTCGCCAAGCGCATGCGTGGCCTGATCCCCGAGAGCCAGCTGCCGCAGGCGCCGCCGCGAGGCTGGGGTCATGGCTGAAGCCACCACCGACGCCCTCATCATCGGCGGTGGCCACAACGGGCTGACCTGCGCCGCCTACCTCGCCGCCGCGGGACTGAAGGTCACGGTGCTCGAGCGCCGCGACGTCGTCGGCGGTGCTGCGGTGACCGAGGAGTTCCACCCGGGCTTCCGCAACTCCGTGGCCTCCTACACGGTCTCGCTCCTCAACCCCAAGGTGATCCGCGACCTCGAGCTGCCGCGCTTCGGGCTCAGGGTGGTCGAGCGTCGCGCCTCGAACTTCCTGCCCACCGAGGACGGGCGCTACATCCTCACCGGCGGGGAGCGCACCCAGTCCGAGGTCGCCAAGTTCTCCTCGCGCGATGCGGCGCGCCTGCCCGAGTACGGCGAGCGCCTGGAGGCGATCGCCGACGTGCTGCGCGACCTGGTGCTCACCACGCCCCCGAACGCACTGTCGGGCAGCTGGCGCGAGGCGGTGCCGGAGCTGCTGCGCGCCGCCAAGGTCGGCGGCCGGGTGCGCCAGCTCGACATGAACCGGCGCCGCGAGCTGCTGGCGCTGTTCTCCATGTCGGCGGGCGACTACCTCGACAACTGGTTCGAGAGCGACCCGATCAAGGCCGTCTACGGCTTCGACGGCATCGTCGGCAACTACGCGAGCCCCTACAGCCCGGGCTCGGCCTACGTGCTGCTGCACCACGTGTTCGGCGAGGTCAACGGCAAGCGCGGCGCCTGGGGCCACGCCGTCGGCGGCATGGGTGCGATCACCCAGGCGATGGCCAGGTCGGCCGAGGCCCGCGGGGTCACCATCCGCACCGGCACGCCGGTGCGCGAGGTCCTCACCGAGGGCGGCCGCGCGGTGGGCGTGGTCACCGAGTCGGGCGAGACCCTGAAGGCGCGCTGCGTGGTCTCGAACCTGAACCCGCGCCTGCTGTACACCAAGCTGGTCGCGCCCCAGGCGCTGCCGCCGGAAGTTGTCGAGCACATGAGCCACTTCCGCTGCGGCTCGGGCACCTTCCGCATGAACGTGGCGCTGGCGGAGCTGCCGGACTTCAGCTGCCTGCCCGGGCGCACCGCGGGCGACCACCACACCGCCGGCATCATCATCGCCCCGACGCTCAGGTACATGGAGCGCGCCTACTTCCAGGCCCGCGAGCACGGCTGGTCGCGCGACCCGATCGTGGAGCTGGTCATCCCCTCGACCCTCGATGACTCGCTCGCCCCGCGGGGCCAGCACGTCGCCAGCATGTTCTGCCAGCAGGTGGCGCCGCAGCTGCCCAACGGCGATTCCTGGGACCTGCACCGCGAGGCCGTCGCCGACCTCATGATCGACACCGTCAACCGCTACGCACCCAACTTCAAGGCCTCGGTCCTCGGGCGCCAGATCCTGAGCCCGCTCGACCTCGAGCGCACCTTCGGGCTGGTCAACGGCGACATCATGCACGGGGTGCTGAGCCTGGATCAGCTGTTCTCCGCGCGCCCGATGCTCGGCTACGGCGCCTACCGCGGCCCGCTCGCGGGGCTGTACATGTGCGGCGCCGGCACGCACCCGGGCGGTGGTGTCACCGGTGCCCCGGGACACAACGCCGCGCGCGAGATCGTCGCGGATTTCCGCCGCGGGCGGCTGCGGCGGGTGGCATGATAGGGGCTTGAAGAGCCCACCCGCGAAAGAGCGCCCGCCCCCGAGGGCGGTCGACCGGAGCCCCGCACCCGCCAAGCCGCGCTTCGTGCGCCAGCTCCCCGAGCAGCGGCGCCAGGCGCTGATCGCGGCCACCATCGAGTGCCTCAAGCGCTTCGGGCACGACGGGCTGTCGATCCGCACCATCAGCGCCCAGGCGGGCGTCTCGGTCGGACTCATCAACCACCACTTCCCCAACAAGGACGAACTGGTGGCGGCCGCCTACCGGCACTTCAACAGCGAGCTGGTGGCCGGCTTCCAGGCCGCCGTCGACCGCGCGCCGCACAACCCGCGCGCGCGCCTGCACGCCTTCTTCAAGGCGCAGTTCTCGCTCCCGAACCTCGACCCGGACGTGCTCGCGGTCTGGGTGGTGTTCTGGGGCATGTACCGTCACTCGCGCCTCATCCAGCGGGTGCACCGCGAGACCTACCAGGGCTACGTGCAGCTGGTGCGCGGCATGCTGCACGACCTCCTTAAGCAGGAGCGCCCGGGCACCCGCGCCGACCTGCACCTGGCCTCCATCGGCCTGAACGCGCTCCTGGACGGCCTGTGGCTCGAGTACTGTCTGGAGCCGGGCAACTTCCGCCCGGCCGAAGCGGTGGCGATGTGCGAGACCTGGGTGGACAGCCTGTGCCGCCGCGGCGATAAGACCGCACTGGAATAACCGGCCGGCCACCCCCAGATTGCCACCCGGGAGATCAGGCCTGCGGGTGCAGGTGAAGGGCGGTGAGTACTGTGGCAGCCCCCGAGCGGGCACGGATCGTGATCGTCGGCTGCGGCTTCGGCGGGCTGTTCGCCGCCCGCGCACTGGCGCGCACGGATGCCGACGTGCTGGTCATCGACCGCAACAACTACCACCTGTTCCAGCCGCTGCTGTACCAGGTGGCGAGCGCGGCGCTGGCGCCGGCGGACATCGCGCAGCCGATCCGCACCATCCTGCGCTACCAGCACAACGCGCGCGTCATGCTCGCCCGGGTCGAGGCGGTGGACCTCGCGGCCCGCACGGTGCTGGCCGCCGGCCAGCACATCCCCTACGACTACCTGATCGTGGCCCCGGGCGCCGTCGACAACTACTTCGGCCACAACGAGTGGCGTGCGCTCGCCCCGGGCATGAAGGAGATCGAGGAGGCCACCTTCATCCGCTCGCGCCTGCTGCGCTCCTTCGAGCGCGCCGAGATCGAGCCCGATGCGCAGGAGCGCCGTGCGCTGCTGACCTTCGTGATCGTGGGCGGCGGCCCCACCGGGGTGGAGCTCGCCGGCTCCATCAAGGAACTCGCCGTCGACGTCATCCCGCGCGACTTCCGCGTCGCCGACACCCGCCGGGCGCGGGTGCTCCTGATCGAGGCCGGCGCGCGCCTGCTGCCGGCCTTTGGGCCGGATTCCTCCGCGCGCGCGCTCGCGCAGCTGCGCGACCTGAAGGTCGAGGTGCTGCTGGGCAAGCCGGTCACGCAGATCCTGCCCGACGGGGTCGCGCTCGGCGAGGAGCGCATCCGCAGCTACAACGTCATCTGGGCCGCCGGCGTGCGCGCCGCACCGCTGAACGCGACCCTCGGGGTCGCGGCCACGGGCCCCGGCGGCCGCATCGGCGTGCAGCCGGACTGCTCGCTCCCCGGCCATCCGGAGGTGTTCGTCATCGGCGATGCGGCCTACCTCAGCGACGACCGCGGCCGCGTGGTGCCGGGCGTCTCCCAGGGCGCGCTGCAGATGGGCCGCTACGTCGCGCGGCTGATCGATGCCGAGCTGCGCGGGCGCAAGGATGCGCGGGCGCGGCCGTTCCGCTACCACGACCTGGGCTCGATGGCCACCATCGGCAAGTCGCGCGCCGTGGTCGAGATCGGCCGGCTGCACTTCGGCGGGCTCGCGGCCTGGCTCGCCTGGGGCGTGCTGCACATCAGCGTGCTCATCGGGTTCCGCAACCGCGTGGTGGTGCTGCTGTCCTGGATCTACGGCTACATCTTCCGCCGCCGCGGCTCGCGCCTGATCACCCGCGGCGCCGCACCCGGGGCCGAGGACGAGGCTTGAAGGCGCATCCGCCGCACCCGGTGCGGGCCCAGGCTCAGATCGGCACGGTGCGCGACCCGACCACGCTGCGCGGTTCCTTCGGCGTGTTCCGCTACAGCCGGCGCGCGCTCGAGCTGGTGTGGAGCACCAACCGTGCCCTCACCGTGGGCCTTGCGCTGCTGACCCTGGTCGCGGGCGTGCTGCCCGCGGGCGTCGCCTACGTCGGCGCGCTCATCGTGGATGCCGTGGTGCACGCGGTGCGCTCGGGCGGCGATGCGCGCCAGGTGCTGGAGCTGGTGGCCCTCGAGGGCGTGCTGGTGGCGGCGATGTCGGCCGCGCAGCGCGGCATCAGCCTGTGCCAGTCGCTGCTGCGCGCGCAGCTCGGGCAGCGCGTGAACGTCATGATCCTGGAGAAGGCCCTCACCCTCGAGCTGCAGCACTTCGAGGACTCCGAGTTCTACGACAAGCTCACGCGCGCCCGGCGCGAGGCCTCGACGCGCCCCCTGAGCCTGGTGATGCGCACCTTCGGGCTGGTGCAGAACGGCATCTCGCTGGTGAGCTACGGCACGCTGCTCGCGCACTTTTCCCCCTGGGCCGTGGCGGTGCTGCTGCTGGCGGGGCTGCCGGCGTTCGTGGCGGAGGCGAAGTTCTCCGGTGATGCCTTCCGCCTGTTCCGCTGGCGCTCGCCCGAGACGCGCATGCAGATCTACCTCGAGACCGTGCTGGCGCGCGAGGACCACGCCAAGGAGGTCAAGCTCTTCGGCCTGGGTCCGCGCCTCTTGGAGCGCTACCGCGACATCTTCCGCCGCCTGTACCGTGAGGACCGCGCGCACACCATCCGGCGCGACCTGTGGGGGTTCGCGCTCGGGCTCATAGGCTCCGCGGCGCTCTACGGCGCCTACGCCTGGATCGCGCTCAGCGCAGTGCGCCAGCTGGTGACCCTGGGCCAGATGACCAT
>Ga0335083_10011716_pt1 | contig 10531 bp, 12 predicted proteins | sample Lox_Sample_42_FD_206716 | JGI IMG/M metagenome (GOLD analysis project Ga0335083, IMG submission 206716) | Soil microbial communities from Loxahatchee National Wildlife Refuge, Florida, United States - Lox_Sample_4.2 | ecosystem: Environmental > Terrestrial > Soil > Wetlands | place: USA... | reverse complement strand
GCCACCTGATCACGCTGCTCTATATCGGGTGCGAGCCAGCCCTTTTCGTCAAATAAGCCAGCATAGGTCGAGTTCAGGAGCGCTTGTAAGCGACCGTTTTCTGCAGACCGAAGGCACTGAGAATAGCTCGACTGATAGCACAATGTGGAATTAAATGGGGCGCTTACAGAGCGTATTTTGCTTGTGCAGGCAGACGGAAGCGCCTGTAATAACAGGACGCCCAATAATATTAATACCCGTGAATTTGACCCCGACCACATTAGCGATTCTCTCTCGATAATCGGCGGTTGATGGGAGACGGTCTACCAGTTTTGGAATGTCGTCAAGATATTTTTGACGTTGTGCGGAGCTAGGTTTTGAAGAGAATGATCTTCATGGTTTCATTTTCTTACGCCCGGCGGATTTGATTTTCAGCTGGAGGTTAGGGGGGCAAGTGCCAGGCAGTTTGATCGAATTGCTCCGATTTGAATTGTCTCGTACGAACGGTTCTCAGTTCGTGAGTGATAAGGACGAAATATCATGACCGATGTTCTCAATCAGGGCGAGGCTCTGGTTACGCTGACCGCCGACATTGTCTCGGCCCATGTGTCGAATAACAGCGTGGCGGTTTCCGATTTGCCGCTTCTCATCCAGAATGTTTACGGCGCTCTCTCCGGTCTCAACGGAAAGCCCGCCGTCGCGGAAGTGAAGCAGGAACCGGCTGTTTCTATCCGCGCATCGGTCAAGCCGGGTTACATCGTCTGCCTCGAAGACGGCAAAAAGCTGAAGATGCTCAAGCGCCATCTCATGACGCACTACGGCATGACGCCCGAGGACTATCGCGCAAAGTGGAACTTGCCAGCCGATTATCCGATGGTCGCGCCCGACTATGCCGACCAGCGGCGCGCGCTCGCCAAGAAGATTGGTCTCGGCACCGCGCGTTCTCGCGCCAAGAAAAAATAAGGTTGTCGATCCGCTCGTTCAGAACTGCATGAACGGAGCACTTACCCGGAACTCTTCGCGGTCGTGGTTCAGTTAAACTGAAGATGAGTACCGCATTGGGGCGATCCTGGCATCGTTAGTATGAAATCCGCGTTATGCGCTGGATTGCTTCCTGGCCTCGTGGGTATTGGGTACGGAAAATCCTGCTGCCCGGCGTTAATATGTATTCGATTGACGGTGCCGTTCACAAAATTGTCGGCGGAGCCGTCGGTAGTTAGGTTCACGGCGATCTCGACACCGCCCACGGGCGCCCGCTTTGAAAGGTGGATCGTCAGAGTAGTTGAGGCTCCCAATGCCAATGTGCTTGGATTGATGCCGCAAGAGGCGATGGTAATACCGCTAACAGGTTGGCCGGAGGGCGGCTTGGGAGCAGGAGGCGGGGGTGGGGGCGGCTCAGCAAAATACACCTCGACCGCCACATCCGACTGCTTTTCCTGACCTCCGAATTCAAAAGTGCACTTACCGCCTTCGAGGCGTCCAACTTGAGTTCCGTGGTCCTTTGTTGTGTTCCCGATTGGAATGCCGAGAACATTAAACACGGGAATGCTTTCCGTGAAACCTGCGTGACAAAAGTAATAAGCGGGCGGACTAGGCGTTCCGAATAAAATCGGCTGCCCAGCGTTGAGCGCTTTCGACATATCACTCCGAGGATGTCCCCAATGACCGAATTTCGTTAAAGCCACCGGGTAGGTAAAATCATCAAATTCCGTGCCACTTCCTAAAGAGGAGACGTTACATCTTCCTTTTAACAATTTTCCGGGGATTATACCCAACTCACGACCGGAACTCTTTTCGATCAAATTTACCGAACAGAGAAAAAGAGATTGCTGCTGATCTTTATCCCAGCCCCCAGAAATTAAATTTCCAGAAAGCGATGCGCCTGGGACATGATGATTAAATTTCACCGCATAAAAATCGGTAGGTAAAATTGGAAAGCGAGGAAGGCTGTGGCAGCTTTTTTCCCGCGCTGTTTCTAACCGGCCCTTTGCGGCCTTGCACTTCTCGTCTTCTTCGTCAGCACAGGCTTGATCTGCCGATATTTTTGTGAGGGCTAACTCCTCCTCGCAAAATATTTCGGGTGAACACGGATACTGAGGTTGGGTAGAATCCCCCACTTTGCATCCCGCTCGGATATCATCAATTCGAGCTTTGCAAGCTTGCGCGTCGCCGGTGCCACAAGGATCGACTGTAGGTGCTGCAGCGGCAGAAGGCGCGTCCTGTTCTTCAGAACCAGAGGGAACCGAAATCATCAGAGTAAAACACGGAACGAATATCAAATATCGCATCGCGTAGCCTCCCGATAAAAATCTCAGGTACAGGTTCCACCGATAAAATTTCCTCCGAGCTGAGTGCATTGATCGGGGGTAATCATAAAACACTTTGCGCCTGTCGGAAGATTTACAACACAAGCGCCCACATCATCGGGACTCAGTTTCAGACTCAAATCAGCGATGAGTTTAATTGCTTCGATAGCAATTTTTTCGATTTCACCATCTTCGTCAGACATCGCGAAACCTCCATTTAATATGGAGCAGTATTAATGCACTCTTTCGATAGGAAATGAAAGAACGGAAGTAGCGAGCAGAAGTAGAGTTCTGCATACCAATTTATGCGAGAATCATTTTCAATCAAGTTGATAAATGGAAACGGATGTAATTGAGGCGCGCCGCCGGCTTTGGCCGTGGCATCGCGTGACCGCATGGCGGCTTGTAAAATCCGTTATGGATGACGCCGGTCTTGTGGGACCCGCCGCTTGCCCTCGCGGCTTTCGGCACGGTTTTGGTGTGGCTGCTCTTCAAGTAGGAGTTCCAATAACATTACTTCAACGCTGGTTCGGCCACGCGCGGCTGTCGACCACCGCCATCTATACGGACGTGGTTGGTCCGGACGAAGTGGCATTTGCATGCAAAATGTGGTGCCCTTGATTTACTCAGGGGTGGATCCACCAAAGCCTGGGTTTAAGAATCGGCATAAATGCTAAGTAGGACTTGGCTTTTCTGGTATTTTATAAACTTTGGTGCTCCCGAAGGACACGGGGGAGAGGTGCGGCATCCAAGGTCTTGATATAACTTATAAGTTCTAATTATATTGATTTATAATGTCATATATGGCATATTTACATCAAAGGAATATGCCATATGAAACATAAGACCCAACTAATCGGTATAGCGCGTAGGCAGCTTGACCGTCGGCTCGCGCCATTGCGAACGGCGGAAGGTCTTACGCAACCTCCGCGTAGCTGGGTTCGCGCGATACGCGATGCGTTGGGTATGACTTCAACGCAATTGGCGCAACGTTTGGGCATATCCCAGCCTCGCGTTCCGCGGCTCGAACGGGCCGAGCGTGACGGAAGCGTCACGCTCGCCACGCTTCGTCGTGCCGCCGAGGCAATGGATTGCACGCTCGCTTATGCGTTCATCCCAAACAAGCCGCTGGAAGATATTGTAAGGGAACGCGCGGGAAAGCTCGCTGACGAGCTTTTGGCGCGCACCCATCATACAATGAAACTAGAAAACCAGCCCCTGCTTCATAGTGACCTGAAAGCGGAACGCGAGCGCCTAGTCGCCGAACTACTAAGCGGTGACCCAACCCGTTTGTGGGATACGCAATGAGCGACCCATTGATTGACGCCAATGATGAAGCCGCAACGCCGCTGACGCCAGAGGAGCGAGACGCGCTCATCCCAACCTATATTACGTTGCGCCACGAACTGAATGAGGTTGAACAGATTGGTATCGCCGACGCCGATCGCTGGGCCTTTTCGAGAAGGCGCGAGGTGCTCGATGAGGACTTTCTAAAGCGGCTGCATCGCCAGATGTTCGGCGATGTCTGGCGATGGGCCGGGCAGTTTCGGACGACGCCTCGCAATCTGGGCGTGGAGGCTTGGCGCATTGCTCCCGACCTTCGCCAGCTTCTCGACGACGTGCGCTACTGGATTGAGCACGAGACTTATGCGCCGGATGAAATCGCCGTTCGCTTCAAGCATCGACTGGTTTTCATACATCCATTTCCAAACGGAAATGGGCGGCATTCGCGCCTTGTTGGCGACTTACTGGCCGTCCAGCTTGGACAACCTCGCTTTACCTGGGGCAGAGGCAATCTCGTCGCCATCAACGATTTGCGCCGCACCTACATTGACGCCCTGCATTTAGCTGACGACCACAATATCGAACCGCTGCTGGCATTCGCCCGCTCATAATGCCTTCCAGCGTGTTCGATGCCTCTGTCTCAAAGACGACAAGCAGTTTTCCGCAAATCCACCCCGCGAGGCTTCATGCCGAAATTAGAGCAGGCTCCCGCCGACCTACCCGTCGTTCCGCTGCCGAAAAACTTGGGTTCCGTACACAGGTTTATCGCTGCGCGGCTCGCGGAAGACCTAGAGCGAGGCAAGCGCGCGAAAATCGCAGGATATCCATTCAGCTCGATTGCCGCGACGGCCTTAGACCAGAGAGCATTGCGCATCCAAAGCGCGCTTTTCACGGCCATGGAAGAACGTGGGCACTCCATCGGTCATGAGAAGGGTTCGCTGTACGCTTGGCTTGAGATCGATTCGGAGCGGGTCACATTTTCGGTTTACGAGTTCGCCCGGCAACAGCGCGTGCCGTTGACGCCGGCCGAACTCAGGCATCCAGATAATGTTAAGTCAGATCGCAAATGGAAGCAGGTCATCCAACCCACCGGCAAGCTGGCCATCGTCGCAAATGTCGAAGGCCCGATCTCCACAAAACCGCGATGGACGGATGGGCTGCGGCCCTTGGAAGAGCAGCTTGGCTTGGTTGTCCTCGGCATGGAGAAGCTAGCCCATGATTCCCGAATTCGTCGAGCGGAGTTGGACCAGCGGGAGGCGGAGTGGCGGCGTAAATGGGAGGAAGAGCGTCGAGAAGAGCAGCGTTGGCTTGAAGAAGAAAAGGATTGGGATGAGGTGCGTCAGCTCGCTGCGGATTGGGTTGAAGCGCAACGATTGCGGCGTTTCATAGGGGAGGTTCAATCCCGGCTCGCCGAAAAGCCTGACCCGCATGGGCATGCCGCGCAATGGCTACTCTGGACGCAGGATCGCATCGAGCGCCTTGATCCGTTCGCGCTTGATGCGAACGAAATGCTCGACGCGATTTGCGAAGGCCAAGGGCTGCATCGTCTCGCTGACTGCGATGACGAAGAGGAAATCTAGTTGCGATGTGTTAGAGGCGAGGTTGCGAGGAAAATTTGAGGAGATCGAAATCTAATCCGCAATTTTTTCTACACAGTTCCTACACAGGTAAATTTTATCGTTTAAAATCAATGCCTTGGATAGGCTTTGAATAATGGTCGGGGAAAGAGGATTCGAACCTCCGGCCCCTGCCTCCCGAAGACAGTGCTCTACCAGGCTGAGCTATTCCCCGACCGGGCCGGCACATCGCTGCGCCGGCAAGACAGGCGCTGCCCTATAGTGACGGCCTTCGGTGCTGGCAAGCGCGAGATGCGCATAAACTGTCCCGCTTTCGAAGGCCATGGATATGCGCGCGCTTGGCGCTATGCTCCGGCCATGGCGACGCTCTCTTCCTTCCCCGCCGACTCGATTTCGCGCGATGCACCGGCTCTCCACTATGAGCAGCAGGTGCTCGACCTGATGGCTCATGTCTGGCGGCATGGCCATGAGCGCGTCGACCGGACCGGCGTCGGGACCCGCTCGATCCTCGGCGCGATGCTTCGCTTCAGCCTTGCCGACGATGCCGTGCCGCTGCTCACCACCAAGCGTGTCTTCTGGAAGGCGGCGGCGCGCGAGATGCTGTGGTTCCTGTCTGGCGAGACCAATATACGTCCGCTGGTCGAACAAGGTGTGTCGATCTGGACCGACTGGCCACTGGATAAATATCGCAAGGCGACCGGCGAAGAGATTTCGATGGCCGATTTCGAGGCGCGGATCGTTGCGGACGCCGATTTCGCGGCCCGCTGGGGCGATCTCGGGCCGGTCTATGGCAAGCAGTGGACCGACTGGCCGCATTATGAGCCGGTGGGCGAGGGCCTTTATCGGAAGGGCAAGGGCCATAACCAGATCGCCGCCCTGGTTGAGAGCCTGCGCAGCAATCCCGGTTCGCGGCGCCACATCTTCACGGGCTGGAATGTCGACGATCTGGACCGGATGGCGCTGCCGCCCTGCCACATGACCTATCAGTTCCATGTTGCCGACGGACGGCTCAACGGGCTCATGTTCCAGCGCTCGTGCGACCTCGGCCTCGGCTTCCCGTTCAACATCTTCGGCGTCGCGATGATTACCCGCATGCTGGCGCTCCATACCGATCTGGAGCCGGGCGAGATCGTCTGGCAGGGCGGCGACGTGCATCTCTATCTCAACCATGCCGAGCTGGTCGAAACGCAGCTTGCGCGCAGGCCTGCCGGAGCGCCGAAGCTGCGCATCCTGCGCCGTCCGGAGACCATCTTCGACCACCGGTTCGAGGATTTCGCGGTCGAGGACTATGCGCCGCAGCCGCATATCCCCGCGCCGGTCGCGGTCTAGGCGAAAGCGCCGGGGATGGATCAGCCGACAAGCAATCTGGAGGAAGAGCAGGCCGCCGCCTTGATCCCGGCCGGGCCGGAGCTGATGCACGACCGCAACCGGCTCGTCGCGGCCATCGCGCTCTTTGCCGGCGCGGGCTTCTTCCTCGCGCTGCCCTTCGCGCTGCGTGCCGCGGGGGATTTCTTCCTGCCGGTCACCGCATCGCTGGTCATCGCCATCTGCCTGGTGCCGCTGCTCGAATGGCTGGAGCGGCGCGGCGTGCCGTCGCCACTGGCGGCCTTGATCTCGCTCATCGTCTTCCTGCTGCTCGCCAATACCGCGCTGGTCCTGATCATCGTGCCGGCCTGGGACTGGATCGTCGCGCTGCCCGATCGCATCCACCAGATCCGCTCGACGCTGAAGCCCGTGATCGATTTCTATACCCATGCCCAGGAGTTCATCGACGGGCTGGTGCGCATGGCGACGCGCAGCCGGCACTATCGCTCCACCACCGGCGACCTGCTCTCGCCCGGCTCGCTCTTGCAGATGCTGGCCGGCGCGGCGCCGAGCGTGGTCATCAACGCGCTGCTCGGCCTCTTGACCATCTTTTTCGCGCTGTCGGGCTGGACTCGCCTGCGCGAGCGAACGATCCGCGGACGCGGCAGCTTTTCCCGCTCCATTGCGATCGCGCGCGTCATCCAGAATGTCGTGGATGCGACATCGCGTTACGTGCTCACCATCACGTGCATCAATGTGACGCTGGGCGCGGTGGTGGCGACCTTGCTGGCGGTGATCGGCATGCCGTCGCCGGTGATGTGGGGCGGCTTCGTCGCTTTGCTCAACTTCGTGCCCTATTTCGGGCCGATCGCGGCCGCCGTGCTGCTCGCGTTGGGCGGCCTGATGAGCTTCAATTCCTTGGGGCTGGCGCTGGCCCCGGCCGCGATCATGCTCGGCTGCCATCTCGTCGAGACCAATGTCGTGACGCCGATGGTGCTGGGCGGGCGGCTCAAGATGAATCCGCTGATGATCCTCATCTCGCTGAGCTTCTGGACCTGGGTCTGGGGCACGCCGGGCGCGCTGCTCGCCGTGCCGCTGCTCATCATCATCCGTACCGTCGCTTCCGCCGCCGGAAAACCGGACATTGCAGGCTTTCTGTTCGAATCCGGAACGCTCATCCGGCCGTCGCACGAGGGCATCGAGGATTATGTCCCCCCGCCGCCAGAGGAGAGTTGACAGGGCGGGCGCCTTCTTATAGCTGCGCCGCTCCAATCGATGCGCGGGTGTAGCTCAGTCGGTTAGAGCGCCGGCCTGTCACGCCGGAGGTCGCGGGTTCGAGCCCCGTCACTCGCGCCATCCCCGGGAGCTTCCGGCGGCGCTAGGCGCGCCAGCGCCCCGTTTCCATCCAGACCAGAACCGGGCGCGCAGGGAAGATCCAGACGATCCCTGCGAAGACATAGACGATGAGCTGGACGATACCCGGCCAACGTCCGATCGTGCCGGAGAAGCTGGCCACGATGATGGCCCAGATCGCGATGCCGCCCAGGATCAGCGCCATACCCGCCGGTTTACGCCAGCTCGGCTTAGGTCCCATCGGCCCGCTCGATGATCGACTGCTCGGTGATGACCATATGCAATGGCACGTCCCACGGCTCGATCGGCAGCGCATCGACCATCTGCGCGCTCCAGGCGATGCCGATGCGCAGTGTGATGTCGTGGCGGGCGAAATAGCGGTCATAATAGCCCGCGCCATTGCCGATACGGTTGAGATCGTGGTCGAAGCCGACCATCGGCGTCAGCACGACATCGGGCACGACCGTCGCGGCGCTCGGCGCGGGCTGCGGGATTTTGAGCTGGCCGGGGACGAGAATGTCGTCGGGGTGCCAGGCGGCGAATTCCATCTCGACGCTGGTGTCGGCGCCGAGGCGCGGCAGGCAGAGCGGAAAGCCGCGATCGGTCAGGAAATCGATGAGATTGTCGGTCGGCGCTTCCGAGCCCATCGACCGGTAGATCGCGATCAGCGATCCCGGCGGGATCAGGGCCATGACCGGTGAAGGGAGGACGCGGAAGGAGAGATTGCGCACCGACTCCGGCAGGCTCGCGACGAATGCCTTCCGGCGGCCGCGAATCTCGTTGCGGAGGGCGGCACGATCCATGGTGCTGCGGGTCATGCCGGATCGATCGGAATGGAAGGTGACGGGACCGCCATGGCCGTTTGCTGGAAGATCCTCTGACGCCAACACGTCAGGTGGGGACCATGTAGCGCGGACCGGAATCCGACCAGGGACAGCCCCCCAGGATGATTTATCGCCTCAGGGATGTTCGCTAGAGCTCGCACCGGGCAGTACCCGTCACCGACTATTTAGGCGTTCAGCAAGTCAGCCGCAAGGCTGTCGCCAAGCGCCTCGAGCCGCTGGGCAAGGCGCTCCAGCGCCGCGAGCAGGGCGGGATCGTCCTGCTGGGCGGCGATCGCGGGCGCCGCGGCGCTTCCTGGCGCTTTCCCGCCGACCTGCTGGTCGGACAGCGAATCCGCGAGCAGCAGGCCCGCGAACAGGAGCTGGCGCACTTCGGTGATGTGCGGACTGCCGTGCGAGACCTGGTCGACGCGCTCGGACATCATGGCCGCGAGCTTGTGAAGCTGGGCCTCCTCGCCGTCGCGGCAGTGGACGCCATATTGCCGGCCGCCGACCATGATCTTGACCTCGGCCATCAGGCGTCGCTCCGCGCTTTCTGGAGGTCGCCGATCAGCGCATCGAGTGATTTAAGCGCGGCAATCGCCTTTTCCCGGGAGAAGGGGTCGATGTCGATAGCGGGCTGATCGCCATTGCCCTCCATCGCGGCAAGGCGCTCGTCGAGCGCCCGGGCGCGCGCCTCGGCCAGCTGGCGCGCTATTCCCTCGGCGCGCGAGAGCGCACGCTCGATCCGTCCGATTGCCTGCATCATTGCATCGCTTGCCATGACCGGTCCTTAACATGGGAAAAAGTGAAAGCGAAAGCCCGATATGCGCCGCCTCTATCGCAGCCGCACAGGTTGACGCTCCGGCATCAAACCGACATGGGAAGCCGCGCGGCGACTCGATACGGATTCGTGCCGGTCGCGGGTAAAATCCAGGGCGCCTGCGGGCGAGATCGATAAAAGGGGCCGTCCGTCATGTCCGTCACAGAAAAGCGTCTCGCCGACACCATTCGCGTGCTGTCGATGGATGCGGTCCAGGCGGCGAACAGCGGCCATCCCGGCATGCCGATGGGCATGGCCGATGTCGCGACCGTGCTGTTCAGCGATTTCCTCAAATATGATCCCGCCGATCCCAAATGGGCGGACCGCGACCGCTTCGTGCTGTCAGCCGGCCATGGGTCGATGCTGATCTATTCGCTGCTCTATCTCACCGGCTATCATGAGCCGACGATCGAGGACATCGCCAATTTCCGCCAGCTTGGCAGCCCGACGGCCGGCCATCCCGAGAATTTCGAGCTGCCCGGCGTCGAGGCGACCACCGGCCCGCTCGGACAGGGTCTTGCCATGGCGGTCGGCATGGCGATGGCGGAACGGCATCTCAACGCCGTGTTCGGCGACGATCTGGTGAACCACCGCACCTGGGTCGTCGCGGGCGACGGCTGCCTCATGGAAGGCATCAATCACGAGGCGATTGGCCTGGCGGGTCATCTCGGCCTCGGCCATCTCAACGTGCTGTGGGACGACAACAAGATCACCATCGATGGCGCTGTCTCGATGTCGTCGAGCGAGGATGTGAAGGCGCGTTATGCCGCGACCGGTTGGCACGTCACGGAGTGCAAGGGCACGGACTATGCCGATATCCGCCGCGCACTCGCCGAGGCCGCAGCCGATCCGCGCCCGTCGCTCATCGCCTGCCACACGCGCATCGGCGAGGGCGCGCCCAACATGGCCGGCACCAACAAGGTCCATGGCTCGGCGCTGGGCGAGGCGGAAGTTGCCGCCGCCCGCGTCAATCTGGGCTGGGACCTGCCGCCCTTTCAGCTGCCCAATGACGTGCGCGCAGCCTGGCTCGACATCGGCAAGCGCTCGCAGGGTGTTCATGCCGAATGGAAGATTCGTCTCGCA
>Ga0335083_10011715_pt1 | contig 10532 bp, 7 predicted proteins | sample Lox_Sample_42_FD_206716 | JGI IMG/M metagenome (GOLD analysis project Ga0335083, IMG submission 206716) | Soil microbial communities from Loxahatchee National Wildlife Refuge, Florida, United States - Lox_Sample_4.2 | ecosystem: Environmental > Terrestrial > Soil > Wetlands | place: USA: Florida... | reverse complement strand
GTCCGGCGTTCTGTCATCACCGACATCCTAGGCCCCCGTTGGTGGCGATCCCACCGGTACACCTGACGATTTGTGTACAGTAGAAATGCCGTACAAGCTAGGCGCTGAAAGTCCGCGAATCTTCGGCACTGCGAGCCCTGAACCCACAGTACTGCTACTCAATTCGGCGAAGCCTACGCTGGACCTCACTCCAGAAAGACCTGGACAAGACACGAAACCCGAACTGGACTCCCCGTCTCGGCAACTTGTACGTTTCGTTGCGCACAATACCTTACGCGGTTCCCTTCCCGCAAGTCCTCTTTCATTCGCTGACACCCTGACGCCATCACCGTGTACTAGAACTTGCTGCCATTCCCTCAGCGCTCCAACACATCCTTATAGATGTTGTGCGCTACCTTCTTCGGTTCTCGATCCACAATAAATGTCATTTTCCGGCTTGTATTCCCGATGATCAGAACCTGCCCGATGCGCACCATGCCTTTCCCGAAGTCCGCGAACACGGGGACATAAGCCGCGAATTTGTCGTCGACTTCGGATTGTGTCAGTTCGATGTGCACCTTCACCATGTTCTTCTCTCCGGGTTCCAACGTGTAGCGGAAATCGTAGCGGGGAATGTGCGTGCCATACACCCACTCGTTGAAGAACCAATCCATCCGCCCGTTTTGCTGCAGATCCATCGGCTTCGTGATGTGTTTCTCGACAATCGCCTTGAACGATTCCGTCGAAGCCGGCATCTTCTGGTGGCTCTCGATGAAGTCGTGCATCATGTCGATGAACGCCTGCTCCTGGTTTCCGCTGGTCGCGTGGTCCGCATACATCATCGACCGCAACATGGAGAGCACGTACGCCCCTTTGGAGTAGGTTAGTCCCTGGTAGGCTTGATTGCTCTTGGGTGAAATCAGGCGCACACCCAGCCACAACGGGCCTGCGTCGTTTGCCGACACGCCAAACGAATTTTTCTCCACGATGCGCTCGTGTTGGCGGTTCCAATACTCCGTATAGTCCTTCTCCCATTTCGGCCCCACGGCTTGCTGCAGGAACAACCCCGCCGAAAAATCGGCGAAACCCTCCGAGAGCCACTGGTCGTGGTACGTCGCCCAGCCTACCGCGTGGCCAAACCATTGGTGCGCCACCTCGTGCGGTGTTACTTCCTGAACGAATCCCGTGAAGTTGCGATCGATGTGACCGAAGAGCATCCAACGCTGCGTCGAATCGATGTACGCCGAAATCGGCAGATACACCAGTCCCGGCCATGACTGGCCAAAGTTGAAATTCGGCTGCTCTGTCAGGTCCAGATTTTCGTAAGGCGCTTTCCCGAAATAGATCGTGCACAACTGCATCTGTGCGCGAGCCTGCCCCAACGCATACTTCGTCATTGAGCCCGGAGCCATCGATCCCAACGCGCCATTCTTGAATCGCGCCAGCGTATCCGGCAATTCCGTCAGGTAATATCCCGACAGGTTGTAATGCGTAATCGGGTCCGGCAAATCCGCCTTCATGTACTTTCCATAATTGAAGCCCGCCACCGCGACAGGTACGGGCGTGACCCAATGCGTAACTGCAAACCCTTCTTCCGTCGATTCACCCTGCAACTTGCCGACGCTGATCAGCACGTTCGACTTCGGCACCTTGAAGACTAGGTCGTACATCGCCTTCTCGCCGAAACCGTTCAGGTTCGGATACCAGGATTCCCGCGCGCCCACGTAATAACTGCCGCCCCCGGCGTTGTACAGTACTTTGTCGCCGCCATACTCGATGGTGATGGAGTACTCCTTGCCGACCGGCGGTGCTTCGTCGAGAATCACGTAGAACGATCCGTCCTGCTTCTTTCCCTCCTGGATGAAATGCAGGTCCTTACCGTTTGGGTCGATCACGCGAGTTACGCGTAACGTCGGCAACAGTCCGATCTTCATCACTCGCTCACCGGCGATCAATGGCTCGACCGTCAATATAGCTTGGCTCGCAAGGTGATCGTTCTTCCCGATCACAGTCTCGATCTTGTAGGAATGCGTCGCGAAAACCCGCCTCTCTTCCAGCGAGCTCGCGGTCTTCGCTTTCAGCTCCGCCGTGAGATGCTCCGAATACCAGATCCCGTCGTCCATTCCTCCCGGATTGTCGTTGATCAGCGCCACTTCCTCCGGCGAATCCAATTGCGGAATTGCCCCTGTGCGCATCCGGATGAAGAAACGCAAATCTTTGTGCGGATTCCCCACCATATAGCCACTGAAGAAGGGAGGGTGCTGTGGGTTGTAGATTGTCGTCAGAACGTCCGCGTCGACGTTATCGATCCTTTCGTCTTCCAGAACGGATTGTGTGAAGCTCTCCGGAGATTCATGACGATGGCGCACTCTCGACTTCCAGTGCTGAAAAACTGTCGCGGCCGCCGCCGGGGTGTCCACCTTCTTTCGCGTGACCTCGGAAAACCTCGGGTACACCCCACCGCTGAACCGGAACACCGCTTCATGAAAACTCTCTTCCGCCACCTCGCTCCCACTGCGCCGCTTCAGTTCCTGAGTGTCCATTGTGACCACTGGCTTCAGCGTGAAATGCCCTTCGCCGACAAAAATCGCACCGGTCACAAAGCCTTTAATAGGCGCGAGAAATGTAAGCGTGCCTGACTTGAATTCGAATGTGCCCACATCGAGGGATAAAACGAAATTCTCGCAATAGTATGTGTCGCCCAGGCCGACCCCACGAAGACTCTGATAGGTTTCATCGGAATTCGCGAAGGCCAGATTCTTCTCGCTCACGCTAATGCTGACCTGCTGCTCTTGAATGACCAGTTGAATCTGAATGTCAGCGCTTCCGCGCAGTTCCACCGATGTTACGTTCTCTTCGAACCCGTCCTTCGTTACCCGGAGGGAATATTGCCCGGCGGTCAGATTGGGCGCGGTGAATCGTCCGGCTCCGTCCGATGTCATCACGATGGGCTGCGGCAGGCCACTGCCGCTGATCTCGACCCGTGCTCCGACCACGACCGCGCCCGACGGATCTTTCACCGTGCCTGAAAGCGTGTCGGCCCTCGCGTTCAACGTTCCGAACATGCAAAGAAGCGGCAGGATCAGTAACTTCGGCACACACCTGAACTGCAGGAGAGACGGGCGCATGACCACTCCTGGAAACGGGTGTTTCTTTTCGCGCGACTGGCGCAATCAACTTCAGTTCTTCGCTTCCTTATACCATATGTTTCTGAACGCAGAATTAGAGACACACCCGCGCCTTGCTGCCTTGCGGCGCAAACTTCATCATGGATCAGTTTTGCCCTAAACGGGCTGTGGTTCGTCGGAGGTCTTGGATCGCCGGCTTCGCGGCGTGTCCAGATTGAACTGCCGCATCTTATACAGCAGCGCCTTGTAGCTGATGCCCAGCATCTTGGCCGCGTCTTTCCGGCACCAGCGCGTCTTTTCCAGTGCGTCGGCAATCGCTTCCATTTCCGCTTCGTCCTTCAGCCCGCGCACCAGCGCTTTCAAGCCCTGCTCGCGCGGCACCGGCGTTTCCTCGCGCGGCACCGTTCTCTGCCGCGTGGCAGACATTTCCACCAGTTCTCGCAAGCTGCCTTCGTCGTCTTCGAGAATCACGTAGCGCTTGACGAAATTCTCCAACTCCCGCAGGTTTCCCGGCCACGGGTAGTTCATGGCCGCGTCCAGCAGGTGCTTCGAGGGACCCTGCGGCGACTTTCCGAATTTCTCGCTGTACTTTTCCAGAAAGTGCCGGAAGAGCAGCGGAATTTCTGAAGTGCGTTCGCGCAGTGGCGGCACGTTGATCGAAAGCACGTTGAGCCGGTAATACAGGTCCTCGCGGAAGCGCCCGCTCTTCATCGCTTCGTGCACGTCCACGTTGGTCGCCGCCAGCACGCGCACATCGGTTTCCACCAGGTGCCGCCCACCGAGCCGCGAATACTGGTGATCCTGCAGCACGTGCAGCAGCTTCGCTTGCAGGTGCACGGACATTTCGGCGATCTCGTCGAGAAAAATCGTGCCCTTGTTCGCCAGCTCGAACTTCCCGGGCTTGGCGCGCACCGCTCCTGTGAACGCCCCTTGCTCAAAGCCGAAGAGCTCGGACTCCAGCAACTCCCCCGGCAGCGCCGCGCAGTTTACTTTCACGAACGGCTGGTTGCGCCGCTTCGATCGCAGGTGAATCATGCGCGAAACCACTTCCTTACCCACGCCGCTTTCACCGCAGATAAAAACCGGCACGTCCACCGGCGCAATCTGCAGGATCTGTTGCCGGATGCGCACCATCTGCGGGCTCGCCGCCAGGAAGCTCAGATCTTCGGTCACCTGGTCGCAGTAATCCTTGAGCGTCTGGTTCTCCTGCACCAGTTGTTTCTTCTGCCGCGACTTCAGCATCGCCGCATCCAGCTCCGTCTTCTCGAACGGCTTCGTCAGGTAATCGTGGGCCCCCAGGCGGATCGCTTCCACCACCGTTCCCACTTCGTTCGAGCACGACAGCATGATCACGTTCAAGCTGCGGTCCAGGTGCATCAATTCCTGCAACGTATCCAGACCGTTCATTTCCGGCATCAGCACATCCAGAATGATGAAGTCCGGCCGCTCACCGTTCGCAATCTTACTGATCGCTTCCTTGCCGTTGCTCACGGCCTCCACGTCGAACCCATCCACTTCCAGCAGGGTCTGGAGGTATTTCCGGATGCTCGGCTCGTCGTCTACTACCAGGATTTTCTCTTTGACTGCCATCACGTTTCTCCCTTTATCCCCTTGCAAACTTCAGTTCTGATCCATCGGCAACAGGAATGCGAACGAACTGCCTCCGTGAACGACGCTCTCGACCCAGATCTTCCCTCGATGCGCCTGAATCAATCTCTTGGCAATCGCCAAGCCCAGGCCCATTCCGGAAGTGTTTTTGTCGACGCGCATGAAATCTTCGAAAATCTCCTGATGATGCTCCGGCGCAATGCCGCTGCCGGAATCCGTCACGCTGACCTCCACGCTGTTTGGCCGGGGCAGGCGAAATCTCCGCCGTTCTTCCACCGGCGCTACATGCGCCACGCGGCGTTCCCAGAAATGCGGCCGCGCCCGCAGCGATACTGTGCCGCCCGTCGGTGTGTGCTTCAAGGCGTTGTCCAGCAGGTTGTATGCAACTTGCTGAACTTTCTGGTAGTCGAATTTGAACGTCGGAATCGAAGGGTCCAGGTGGCTTTCCAGTTTCACGCCCTTTCGCTGGTAGGCCTCCGACCAGCGGCTGGCGATCTCCGCAAGGCAATCGCGCAGGTCGTTCTCTCGCAACTGCAAAACCAGCTTGCCGCTTTCCAGCGCCGAGTAATTCAGAAACATCGACACCAGCCGCACCAGGCGCTCGCAGCTCTCCTTCGACTCCTCCAGAATGTCACGCTGTTTCTCGGTCAGCTTTCCCAGCGAACCGGTCAGCAGAAGATCGTAGTAGCCCTTGATCACCGCCAGCGGCGTCTTCAACTCATGCGCCGCCGATGCCAGAAACACCGTCTTCTGACGATTCACTTCCTGCAGCTTCAAATAAGCTGCCAGCAGATTGCGGTATGTGATCTCCCGCTCTTGCAGCAATTCCTGTACGGTAGGCTGGCTGCTCCCGTCGCCTGCTCCGTCGTTTTCCATCTCGACGGCCAGCCAGTCCGATTGCGGAATCCAGTTCAGGCGCGCCCGATACGGCCGTCCACCCAGAATCGCCTCCAGAGCGATGTTCTTCTCCCCTTTGTCGATGCGCTCCGAAATTTCGTTGGCGTCAACGCGGAACAGTTCACGAAAAATATTGGGAGGATTTTCGAGATCAATGCCCAGCGGCGTCAGTGATTTCTTGGCCCGCTCATTCAGAATCAGTGTCTGCCCCTCGCGAGAAGCAACGATAAATCCGCAGTCCAGCCTGTCCAGGAGGCTCCGGACGTGTTCCACGGAAACGCTGGCGCTGTCATGCGGATTAGTGGAAGATGGTGTGGACAATATTGTTCCCATGGTCCCTGTTAAAATTGAAAAAGAGTGGCAATTATTTTCCCATTCCGCCGTAGCCCATCCTTTCAAACCACATTCGGCCTGTCAATGGCAAAAGCGTTCCATTTGCTCTTTTTGGGAAAACCTGTGGGTAATCTTGCCGGTGCAGTTCTGTGATAAGGCGCGTGCGGTTCATGGCGACCCAGTTAGTTATCTGAAAAAAAATGAGTTATAAGAAATTTGACCCAGCGCAACTGGCAATCAACCTGCTCACTTTGTACTAGTGCTGGGGTACTATGAATTCGGATCTCAAATTGAATCAGTCGTTTGGCACCAGCTCGAACGTCGAGCCCGTCTACTCTCGCAGCGCCTCCCGCATTCGACTTCAGGTGCCTGTTTTCCTACGCGGATCCGATGCGACTGGGGTGGATTTCATCGAGTTGACGAGAACCCTGAACATCAGCGCTCGCGGCGCCTGTATCACCTGCTCCCACCACCTCCGGGTTAACCAAATCGTCCACCTCACAATTCCGGCACCTGCCCCCTCCTCGTCCAGCATGGTGCCCAGCGAGACTCCTCCGATTACCGCGAAAGTGCGTCGCCAGCAGGACCTCGGCGACTTGCGGGTCTTCGGATTGGAATTCCTCCGCCCTCTTGAGTAATTGTCTGCCACTCTTCGCTACGCCCAATGCAGACTCGCCTCTTTTGGTCCGATTTGCCGCTGCGAGCCCTCGCTTATCTTCCCAATTTGTAATAAGATACCGCCGTCCCAAGGTTGTTTCATCCTCAGGAAGAAGCGTGCCACTTCCCTGCGAATGGCATTTGGCTTGCTCCCTCCTGGCATAGTTATCTGTGTGAGTCATGCCGCCCCATACCCCGCGGGGCGAGTTGGTTTAGGGAAAACCCAGCCATGCCCAGTCCCGGAGCCTCATCGGCCCCGCGTTTGCCTATGGAAGATTCCTATCTCGAGCTGCTCGCTGACACGCTCGAGCAGATGGACATTCCTGCGCGCAGCCAGTTCCTGCAACGGTATTTTCAGACCACCACCCACCTCGATCTGCGCGAAAGTCAGTGCTTGCAGCTCTGGGAAGAAATGCTCACGCGCCGCAAGGAAATGGCGGAGCAAGTCGGCCGCCCTGTCTCCCTGAAAACCGTTTTGATGGATGTTCTTTCCTCCGCGGGACTGATTCGCGTGCCGGTTCTGCTGGAGTACGACGAGTTCAAGAAGCTCCAGTTGAGTGCTGTCACGGATCCTTTGACCGGCCTCTACAATCGCCGCCTTTTCGCGGAGTCCTTCGAAAAGGAATTGAACCGCGCCCGCCGCTACGGCCTGCCGCTTAGCATCGTCATTCTCGATCTTCACCGCTTTAAGGAAGTCAACGACAAGTACGGTCATCCCCGCGGAGACGAAGTGCTTCGTGCCGCGGCTACAACTCTCCGGAAAGCGTTGCGCACATCAGATTCTGCCTTTCGCATCGGTGGCGATGAATTCGCTCTGCTCCTGCCGCAGACGGACGCTGTTCAGGCGCTGGCCCTCAGCCGGCGCGTCGAAACGGTCTTTGCCGAAACTCTTCAATCCTTGCAGTTGGCCATCTCGGTCACCATGGACCATGGCGTCGGCACCTATCCACAGGATGGCGAGCAAGCCGATCAGCTCGTGCGCGTCGCGGATGAGCGTCTGTATCGCCTGAAGCACGCCAATCACACGAAAACTCGCGCTGCTTCCGAACGAACTGCAACCGCCGTGCCTCCGGTCTCCGCTCCTCCGGCGGGGGGTGCCATTCCGATCACCTCGGGCCGCGCGCCCGAACAGAGTCCCAGTGGATTTGAAGCGGCGACCTCCGCGGCGGCGCAGTCGATCGTGAATCAATCGGTGGTGGTGCCGGAAGTCCCTGCGGTTTACGCCATTCAGAGAAAGGCAGAACGGGTTTCGATGACCGGCACGAACGCCTACGCTGTCCTTGGGGAAAGTGGCACGCGTCGCGCTCGCGTTCTTGACTTGGGCTTTGGCGGCGTCGCCCTCGAGTTGGAAAAACCGGAAGAGCTTCCGGCCAGCGTCGTTGCGGTCTTACACGTCCCCATCCTCCCACCCGTCCGCGTCTACCTGCGCCCTGTCTGGAGTCGCCAGACCACCGAGGGAACCGTCCGGCTCGGCTGCCAATTCGTGTCCTGATAACCCTGTTCTCTCTCGCTCCTCGATCCGGCGGCTGACGTCGCCTTGGAATCCCGACCCAACTGTTCCTCCGTACAGGGTTGGCCATCGCGCAACCTGTCCTATTTCTGTACCCGGGACAGGTTGAACGTCCACAACCCCGAGTAATACGTTCTAAGGTATCAACCTGAGGAGATTACTCGGAAAGTGCTCGAAACCTGCTCTCCCTCTTCGTCCGGGCCTCGCCTGAATCCGGGCGCTATCTTTATCGTCGCGTTGTGCTTCGCCTTCCTTCTCATAGGCTGTGCGAGTTACACGCCTCAGTCGAATCCCACCACGCCGGGCGCGCTCTCTCTGTCCGCATCCTCTTTCGATTTTAAGACGGTCGTCGTTGGGCAGACCGGCACGCAGACTCTGACCATTTCGAACACCGGCCAATCCGCGGTGCAGCTCACCGGCCTGTCCATCTCGAACAAGCAATTCGCGATTACAGGCCCTGCCGTCCCGCAGACGGTGGCTCCCGCGGCCGTCTTGAGCTACAAGGTCACCTTTACGCCCACTGCCGCCGGCAATGCCACCGCCACGCTGACAATTGCGAGCGATGCCAAGACCGCAGTCGGTGCTGTCTCCTTGTCCGGCGCCGGCGAAAAAGCTTTCGCGAACCTCGTCCTGAATCCCGTGTCCGTCAATTTCGGCAACCAGAAGCTGAACAGCACCACCACGCAAAACGTTACGATGCAGAACACCGGCGACATCAGCATGACCATTCAGGGCATCACCGTGGCGGGAGCTGGTTTCGGCTACTCGAGCATTTCGCCTGGTTTTTCCTTGGCGCCCAATCAGCAAGTCACGTTTCAGGTCTGGTTCACGCCTAAGACAGCCGGCGCGGCCGCAGCGACGGTTTCCTTCCTCAGCCCGAGCCTCTCCTCGGCGGAAACGCTTTCTCTGGCGGGCGACGGCATCAGCAGCGGTGGAACCAACCCACCTCCGCCGACGCCCACAGCTCACACCGTCCACTTGACTTGGAACGCCAGCAGCAGCCAGATCCTCGGCTATCGCGTCTACCGCAGCGAGGTTTCCGGCAGCTCCTATAGCGCCCTGAACGGAACGGCCCTCACCGCCCTCACCTATGACGACTCGACCGTATCCAATGGAACCACTTACTATTACGTCGTAACAGCCGTCGATGCCTCCGGCAACGAGAGCGTTTATTCCAATCAGACCACGGCAGTCATCCCCGCAAGCTGACCGTTGCGGTTTTGAGTTTCCGCTCGATTCCCGTATAATCGAAGTTTGCCTCGTGACCTAGCGACGCGGCTGAAGTGTCCCGCTCATCGGGACGCCGCGCAGACCGGACACGACAGAATGGAGAATCATGAAACCCGGTATCCACCCCGACTACCACAACGTGACTGTGCACTGCGCCTGCGGGAGCACCTGGCAGACCCGCTCGACCGTCAAGGGTGACATGTTGCGCGTGGAAATCTGCTCAAGCTGCCATCCGTTTTTCACCGGCAAACAGAAGCTGGTTGACACCGCGGGCCGCGTGGAACGTTTCCAGAAGAAGTACGCCAACGTCCCCGCCGCTGCGGGCAAAAAGTAAACTGCTTCCTTTCGAAGCTCTCGAACGGACCGGGTCTCGCCGGTCCGTTTTCTTTTCGCCGGCTTTTGTTACGTCCGCGTACTCCGTGTAGAATCGACTCTCAACGTGGCTACTCAATCCCGCATGTTTGATGGTGCGCCGTCGCCGGATGCCGTCGGAACCGCCGCCCCCCGTGTGACCCTTCGCAATGCGTTTCAGCACCCATTCGATTCGGCCATCGCTGCCGCCCGCACCTGCTACTCCTCGCGCCTGATTGGCCCTGAAGAAATCAACGACAAACAGCGCCTCAACATTGGCGCCGCCACCTTCTACAGCGGCCATCACACGGTCTACCAGCACGCACATTTCGAATTTGGCCTCGAGAATGTCAGCCGCCAGTTTGTCTGGTCCTTCCTTCACGCGCACCCTTTCTACAATTCCGAGCAACAGAGCCAGCGTTACGTGAAAATGGATCGCGCCCAAGCCTACGTTCCCCCCGTTGACTTGTACTTCAATGAGCAAGCCAAAGGCATCTACGAACAAGCCATTGCGCGTGCCTGGGCCTACTACCGCGAACTTTCCGCGCTGCTCGTCAGCGAGGCGCGCTCCATCCTGAGCGACATCTGGCACATCGGCCCGATGTCGCATCCGAAACGCGTCCAGAAGATCGAACGGTCCGCCGAGAAGCGTGCGATCGAAATCGCGCGCTACGTTTTGCCCGTCGCCGCCTTCACCACCATGGTGCACACGGTATCCGGCATCGTGCTGCACCGTCTGTGGCGCATGTGTTCCGCCTCCGATACGCCCAGCGAAGCGCGCGCCGTCATCGCGGAAATGGTCGCGCAAGTCCGCCAGATCGATCCGCAATTCTTTGATC
>Ga0335083_10011712_pt1 | contig 10533 bp, 7 predicted proteins | sample Lox_Sample_42_FD_206716 | JGI IMG/M metagenome (GOLD analysis project Ga0335083, IMG submission 206716) | Soil microbial communities from Loxahatchee National Wildlife Refuge, Florida, United States - Lox_Sample_4.2 | ecosystem: Environmental > Terrestrial > Soil > Wetlands | place: USA: Florida... | reverse complement strand
CGATGATCATCTCCAGCAGCAGCGACTGGCTCTCCTCCAGCGCCATGCCGCGATCGCGCCCCACCGGCTGGTCGGCCCACTCCTTCGGCAGGCCCACGTCGTACATGGCGTGGCCGGTCTCGTGCATCGCGCCCAGCAGGCCCGTGAACGGATCGCCGGATTCGAAACGGGTGGTGATGCGGATGTCGCCCGGCACGCCTTCGGTGAACGGGTGTTCGCTCTCGTCCAGCCGCCCGCGCTCGAACGGAAAACCGATGGCCTTCATGACCTCCACCACGAGCTGGCGCTGGCGCGCGGTCGTGAACTTGCCGGCGATCGGCAGCAGCTGCTGGCGGGCCTGCAGCTCGATGGCCTCGCGGATCAGTCCCGGCAGCCGCAGCGACAGCACCTTGAAGATCGCATCGATCTCGGTGGTGGCGAGGCCCGGGCTGAATTCATCCAGCAGCGCGTCGTAGGGCGAGAGGTTCAGCGCCTGGCCCAGCAGCGCGGCCTTGTCGCGCACCAGGTTCAGCACCTCCTGCAGGTGCGGCGCGAACAGTTCGAACTTGTTCTCGTGGCGCGCGACGGCCCACTGGCTTTCGGCCCGCGAGGTCGCCTTGGCGAGCCGCGAGATCAGCGATACGGGCGTCGCGATGGCGTGGTCGCGCTTGCGGCGCATCTCGCGCAGGTTGGCGAGCTGCCAATCGTTGAGGCCCGCGGCGTTGGCCTGCGCGCGATCCAGCAGGCGCGTGATCTTGGGCGCGGTGAGCAGGGCGTGGTATTCGGTCTCCAGCGCCGCAAGCTGATCGCCCCGCACCTCGGCGCTGCCCCGCGGCATCATGACCGCCGAATCCCAGCGCAGCAGCGCCAGCGCGCCGCTCAACGCGTGCAGGCGGCGCCATTCCTGTTCGAGCTGGACGTAGGGGGAAGCGGACATCGTTGAATCTTAACAGCCGGGCCTTCTGCCTGATTGGAACACTAATGGTACAAATGCCAATTCTGAGGCGATTTTGTCACAAAATCATCCAGACTTTTCAGCGCGGGAAGCCGGGCAGGCACCACTGCAGGTCCACGCACCAGCGCGGCCAGTCCGCGGCCACCCAGCCGGCCAGCAGCGAAACCACCAGCACCGCGACCACCGCCAGATAGACCGCCGTCCTGCGCATGCGCACATCATAACCGGCCCAGCCGCACGCTAGACTGCGGGCATGCCGCAACGCATCTGCTTCATCACCGCCGAAATGGCGCCCTTCGCCAAGGCCGGTGGCCTCGCCGACGTCTCGGGCGCGCTGGTGAAATACCTGCACGCGGCCGGCCACGACATCCGCCTGTTCCTGCCCGCCTACTCCGCCATCCGGCGCGAAGGCCTGCAGGTCTACCCGGTGGAGTTCCTGCAGGACGTGCCGGTGCAGATCGGGCCCGAACAGCTCAAATTCTCGCTCCTGACCGCGCAGCTCCCCGGCAGCCGCGCGTTCGTGTACCTGGTGGACTGCCCCGCCTACTTCCACCGGCCTGGGCTGTACGGCGGCGAATGGGACGAATACCGGCGCTTCCTGCTGCTGACGCACGCGGCGTTCATGAGCTGCCAGCGCATGGGCTTCGCCCCGCACATCCTCCACTGCAACGACTGGCACACCGCCATGGCGCCGCTGTGGCTGCGCACGGTCTACGGCTGGGACCAGCTGTTCCGCCACACGCGCAGCGTGCTGACCATCCACAACATCGGCTACCAGGGCCAGGTCGGCGCCGACAAGGCCGGCGAAGTGCTGCCCGGTTCGAACCCGGCCATGCTGCACCAGCAGGACCTGCGCGCAGGCCACATCAACTTGCTGCGCACCGGGCTGCTGTACGCCGATCTCGTGACCACCGTGAGCCCGACCTACGCGCGCGAGATCCAGAGCGCGGAATACGGCATGGGCCTGGAGGATACGCTGCGCCAGCGCGCCGGCTCGCTGGTGGGCATCCTCAACGGCGTGGACTACGAGGAATGGGATCCGCGCAATGACCGCTACCTGCCGCGCCGCTACGGCGCCAACCAGCTCGGGATCAAGGCCGGCCTCAAGGACGAATTGCAGGCGCGGCTGGGATTGAAGGGCGCCGAGCGCCGCGCGCTGGTGGGCATGGTGAGCCGGCTCGCGACCCAGAAGGGATTCGACCTGCTGTTCGAGGCGCTGCCGAAGATGCTCGACACCCACGACTTCAACGTCGCCGTGCTGGGCAGCGGCGAAGCCAACTACGAGGGGTTCTTCACCGACCTGCAGCGGCGCTACGCCGGCCGCGTGGCGTTCCATCGCGGCTACAGCGACGAGCTCGCGCACTGGATCGAAGCCGGCAGCGACATGTTCCTCATGCCCTCGCGCTACGAACCCTGCGGCCTGAACCAGATGTACAGCCTGCGTTACGGCACGGTGCCCATCGTGCGCCGCACGGGCGGCCTGGCCGATTCGGTGCACAGCTTCGATCCGGCCACCGGCCAGGGCACGGGCGTGGTGTTCAACGACTACAACGTCGAGGCAGTGAGCTGGGCGCTGGGCGAGGCGCTGTCGATGTACCAGCACAAGGGCACCTGGCGGCGGCTGGTCCAGAACGGCATGGCGCAGGATTTCTCGTGGAACCGGCAGATCAAGCTGTACCTGGAACAGTACGAGCGCCTGCAGCAGGCGCGCACCCGATGAGGGCAACGTCGTAAAACTTGCAGGCACCCTTGCACGGCCGCGCGGCGCGCGCCGCCGTGGGTGCGCGCAAATCGCTTGTTTTCCAGCCTTTCGGCGGCGTGCAAACGGTTGGCACGTCCGGTGCTACTGCCTGGCACGGCAAGGCGATCCGGGGCCTGAGCTTGCGCCCCGTGAACCTTAGGGTTTAAGTTTGGTTACAAGGCCCGGATTCAAGCGGCGCGGGAATTGCAACGACGTTGCGCTCCGGGATGAGCGAAATTTGATTTCAGGAGGGCGAATCTTGAATTACGGAAAATTGGCCGGCGGCCTCGGTGCATTCGTCGCACTGGGCTGTGCGGGCCTGATGGCATCCACCCCTGCGTTCGCGGCCGATGACACCACCCTCGAAGAGGTGATCGTCACCGGTTCGCTGATTCCGCAGGCCAAAGTCGAAACCGCCAAGCCGGTGACGGTGATTTCCTCGGAAGACCTGCAGAAACGCGGCTTCACGAACGTTGCTGATGCACTGCAACAAGCCTCGATGGCCACGGGGTCGATCCAGAACGCCCAGTTCAGCTCCGGCTTCACCCCGGGTGTAAACGTTATCAGCCTGTTCGGCCTGTCCCCGGGCTACACCAAGATCCTGATCGATGGCCTGCCGGTGGCCGACTATCCGGCGCTGTACAACGGCTCGGACGTCGTCACCAGCATCTCGGGCATCCCGATGGAAATGGTCGACCGCATGGACATCCTGCCGGGCGGCAATTCCTCGATCTACGGTTCGGACGCCATCGCGGGCGTCGTGAACATCATCATGAAAAAGAAGATCGACGGACCGTTCGTCGATGTGCGCTTCGGCGCCACTGACGATGGCGGTGGCGCGAGCCACCGTTTTGCGGCCGGTGATGGCTTCAGCTTCGGCGGCCTCAACGTAACGGTCGGTGGCGAGTACGAGCGGACCAATCCGATCTGGGGCTACCAGCGTCCGCTGACGAACCAGTTCTTCGCCAACGGCACGTCGCCACAGGTGGGAGAGCGCGACACGCTGCTGTTCGGCTACTACGGCTACGAAAATCCCGATGGCACGTTCGGCAACTACTACTTCGCCGATCCCGACAACTGCGCGAACATGAGCAGCCAGTTCAACGGCACCGACAAGTTGATATTCCGTCCCGGACACGGCAACTACTGCGGCACGACCACGCAGGGCTACTACACGATCGGCAATGGTGACACCACCAGTTCCGTGTACGTGCGTGGCACGGAGGACCTGACCGACCATCTGCAGATCTATGCCAACGCGTTGTGGAACCATGACGTCGCGACATTCAGCAACGGCACCTATTTCTATGGCACGAGTCTTTCGCCGGAATGGAGCTACTACCTCGATCCGAATATCACGGGAACGGGAGACGACGCCACCGACTACCTGAACCTGCAGAAGATCTTCTCACCCGAAGAAGCGGGTGGCCTCGACAACACGCTCAGCTACGCGACCACCAACGCCATCCGCGTCAATGCTGGCGTGAAGGGTTCGTTCGGCGAGAGCAAGTGGACCTACGATGTGGGCGGCCTCTACACGCAGGAACGGCTGGTGCAGAAGGACCACCAGCTCACCGAAGCCGGCCTGGACAGCTACTTCGGCGCCATCCTGGGTACGCCGACGTACGATCCGATCAACGGCACCAACATCTTCACGCCGGACTACACGCTGTTCTACCAGCCGGTCACGCCGGCCGAGTACGCCAGCTACAGCGCGTACAGCCATGCGTTCTCGTACACGCAGGACAGCTCGGTGCGCGCCCAGCTCACTGACTCCGCGCTGTTCCCGCTGCCAGGTGGCGACGCGGGTCTCGCGCTGGTGGCCGAAGGCGGCAACCAGAACTGGCGCCTGACGCCCGATCCGGGCATCAACGCCGGCCTGTACTTCGGACCTTCCTCGCAGAGCCCCAGCGATGGCCATCGCTCGCGCGTGGCGGGCACGGGCGAGTTGCGCCTGCCGGTGCTGAGCATGCTGACGGTGGATGCGTCCGGTCGTTACGACAAGTACTCCGTGGTCGGCCAGAGCATCAGCAAGACCACCTATGACCTGTCGCTGGAGTTCCGCCCGTTCGCGCAGCTGTTGGCGCGCGCCCACTACGGCACGGCGTTCAAGGCGCCGAGTCTCTCGGATGAATTCCAGAAGCCCAGCGGTGCTTACACCACGACGCCCGACTACCTGACCTGCTACCAGGTGTACGGCACGACGCCCGCGGATGAAACGGGTTGCACGCTGTACGAGAACGAGTCGGTGCAGACCACCACTTCCGGCAACCCTGCCCTGAAGCCGATCACGGCCAAGGTATGGGGCTTCGGCGTGGTCTATTCGGCCACCAGCCAGCTGACGCTGACGGCCGACTATCTGCACTGGGGCATTTCCAACGAGGTGGCACAGCTCAGCCTCGACCGGATCCTGCAGGACGAATACGAGTGCTACGTCGGCATCCTCGATCCCTCCTCAGGCACCTGCCAGGCGACCGCCTCCTATATCACGCGTGATCCGGTGTCGGGCGCACTGGTGTCAGTGGCGACGCCGAAGATCAACGTGGGCGTGGAGAACCTCAACGCGTTCGTCGCGGGCCTCAAGTACCGCCAGCCGGCGGGAGTGGCCGGTGAGTTCGACTTCGAGGGTTCGTGGAGCGATCTGCTCAAGCATCAGTACCGCGTGTTCCCTGATGATGCGATGGCCAACCTGCTGTTCGATCCCATCCAGAGTCAGGAGTTCAAGACCAAGCTCAACGCTTCGGTGAGCTGGACCAAGGGTGACTTCGGCGCGACGCTGTACATGAACCGCTACGGCAGGACGCCGAACTACCTGGCTGCCATCAACGGCAACGACTACCCGGGCGCCGGCAAGCTGAGTCCGTGGACGCTGTTCAATCTCAGCGCCCGCTACCAGATCATGCCGTCGCTCGAACTGTCGGTGTACGCGGACAACCTGTTCAACAAGATGCCACCCACCGACAACACCTATCCGGGATCGGCGGGTGAAATCGGCGGCATCTACCCGTCCGCGACCGGCCCGGCCTACAACAACTTCGATTACAACAACTACGGTCGCAGCTACCTGGTGGAAATCAACTACCACTTCAGGAAGGAATAGCGCCGGCACTGGCCGCGCTTCGACCCGGAGGGCCTCGCAAGAGGCCCTCTGCTTTTGGGGGGTCCGGAATCCGGTACAGTCCGGCTGGAGCAGCCCGGGTTGCAGCGCATTTCCCTGCCGGGGATATTTATAATATAATTCGTCCCGCCATGACCGGATCAACAAGCGACTGCGCAGCACCGACAGCTACGGCCGGAAGGACAAGGACGGTTTCATCCATCGCAGCTGGATGAAGAACCAGGGCCTGCCCGACGATGTGTTCGATGGCCGTCCCGTGATCGGCATCTGCAACACCTGGTCGGAGCTCACGCCGTGCAACGCAGGGTTGCGCGATCTCGCCGAACGCGTCAAACGGGGTGTATGGGAAGCCGGCGGACTGCCGCTGGAATTCCCGGCCATGTCGCTCGGCGAAACCCAGATGCGCCCCACCGCCATGCTGTTCCGCAATCTGCTGGCGATGGAAGTCGAGGAATCGATCCGCGCCAATCCCATCGACGCGGTGGTGCTGCTCGGCGGCTGCGACAAGACCACGCCCGGCCAGCTCATGGGCGCGGCCAGTGTCGATCTGCCTACCCTCGTGGTGTCCACCGGTCCGATGCTCAACGGCAAGTTCCGTGGGCAGGACTCGTGGTGATCGGTCGCGTCGCGGCCGCCGCGGCGCTGATCATCGCGATCCTTGCGGCCAAGCCCCTGCCGGGCAGTTTCGACCAGGCGTTCCAGTACATCCAGGAGTACACGGGTTTTTCACGCCGGGCATCTGCGTGATCTTCCTGTTCGGCATGCTCTGGAGCCGCACCACCGCGGCAGCCTCTACAGTTTCAGCGGCCGCGGCCAGGCCCGCCTGCAGCTCCACTTCGGCGACGTGACCATCGCCAACGGACTGTGCTTCAGGCCGGACGGTTCGCTGGCGTACTTCGCCGATTCCCCCACGCATCGCATCCAGGTGCACGTCCTGGTCGAGCCGGAAGGTGCGTGGTGCGCTACGCGCCCGACGGTACCGTCAATCGTGTCATCGAAGTTCCCGCTTCGCAGCCGGCCTGCGTCTGCTTCGGCGGGCCGGAGCTGGATCTGCTGTGTGTCAGCACCGCGCGCGAAGGGCTGGATGAGGCGACGCTGGCAGGCGAACCACACGCTGGCGACGTTTTTGTGTACCGTGCGGGGATACGAGGATTGCCGGAACCGGAATTCCACCCATGATCGTACGGGCGCGCGGACAGAACCTGACCTACAGCATCGTGCACGACCTGGGCACCGCCATCGTCACGGGCAAGTACGGCGAGCGCAACCCGTTCCCGGTGGAAGCCGACCTGTGCAAGCAGTACAACGCCAGCCGCAGCGTGTTGCGCGAAGCCGTGAAGATGCTCACCGCCAAGGGACTGCTCGGCGCGCGGCCGCGCCAGGGCACATGGGTGCAGCCCGAGGAACACTGGAACCTGCTCGACCAGGACGTGCTGAGCTGGTTGCTGGAACGCAAATTCTCGCCCGCGCTGCTGATCGAGTTCACCGAGATCCGGCTCGCGGTCGAGCCCGGTGCGGCCGCGCTGGCCGCTGAGGTCAGCACGCCCGCGGCCAAGAACGAAGTGCGCCTCGCCCTCGAGCGCATGTTCGCCGCGGAGCGCGGCGATGGCGATCCGCTGGAATCCGACATCGCGTTCCACGTCGCGGTGCTGCGCGCCAGCGGCAACCGTTTCTATTCGCAGCTGCGCGAACTCACCGCCACCGCGCTGCGCTTCAGCATCCGCACCACCAATCGCTACAAAGGCGTTCGCCTCGCGAGCGTGGCGGACCACAAGAAGATTTCCGACGCCATCATGGCGGGCAATCCGAAAGCGGCGCATGAAGCGATGCGCAAGCTGATCCAGGAGGTGCTGGATCTGATCCGCTCCGGAGAAGCGGGACGGATCATGAGCGGGCTGCCGCGCAAGAAGACCTGGCGCGCTGCTCGAGACTAGTGCTGCTCGAGACGTTCCTCGAGCTTCTTCAGCGGCACATTGCCATCGCTCTTGAACGGCAGGTTCCGAATTACCCCGCCGGCCAAGTGGACTTCACCCGTGATGCGATAGGGAATCGTGTCGGCGCCGTAACTCGCCGCAATGAGCTTGAGCGCGGTCTCCAGATTGGCGGTGAGATCGATGGTGAACTGCGTCGACCCGAGCGCCGGCACCGCGAACGGCTCGGCGGTGACACCGGTGGCGAAATCGGTGCCGCTCAACGCTATGTTCACGTCGATGCTGCCGATGTCGAGCACGCGGTTGTTCGGGTTGTCGACATTGAGCGTGACGTTGATCTTCTGCTTCGCGAGATTGCCGTGGCCCAGGTTCACGCCGACGACCTGCAGCCTGGGCGGCTCGAGCCTGGGCAGCAGCGCGGCGCAGCCGCCGAGCGAGCCATCCAGCAGTGCGCCAGCCAGACCCAGCAGACCCGTGGCTGCCAGCGCGCGGGTCCGCGCCAGCACCCTGCTTCCTGATTGAATCCGTACTTGCACTCTTGATGATTCCGGAACGGCCGCTCAGCGACGGCCCAACAGCTGGTTGAGACCAGCATAGTGGCCCGCCAGTTCCGGACTCAAGGCGCCGGCGGGGAGTTTCCAGCGCCAGTTGCCGCTGACAGTGCCGGGAATGTTGAAGCGCGCTTCGGATCCCAGCGCCAGCAGATCCTGCAGGGGAAGGATCGCAAGCTGCGCCACCGACGCCAGCGTCGCGTGCACAAGAGCCTGCGGAAAGTCCTGTGGCTGGGCGCGCAGGTAGGCGTCGACGCGCCCCGCCGTGCCCGGATCGAGTGCGCGATACCAGCCCAGCGTGGTGTCATTGTCGTGCGTGCCGCTATAGGCCACGGCATCGCTGGAAAAATTGTGCGGCAGATGCGTGTTGCCCGGATTGCCGTCGAAACCGAACTGCAGCACGCGCATGCCCGGCATCGCGAACTGCTTGCGCAGCGCTTCGACTTCGGGCGTGATGACGCCCAGGTCCTCGGCGACGATCGGCAGATCGCCCAGCTCGCGCCGCAGCGCCGTGAACAGCGCAACACCCGGCGCTTTGCGCCATTCGCCCCCGCGCGCGGTGGACGCGCCCGCCGGCACCGCCCAATACGCTTCGAGGCCGCGGAAGTGATCGATGCGCACCACGTCGAAGCGCTGCAGCTGCTGCGCGAGGCGCGCGCGCCAGAACCGGAATCCGTCCTTCTCCGCCTGCTGCCAGTCGTAGAGCGGATTGCCCCACAACTGGCCATCGGCTGAAAAATAGTCGGGCGGTACGCCGGCCACGAATTCGGACCGCCCGCCGGGCGCGAGCTGGAACTGCTGGCGTTCGGCCCACACCACCGCCGAATCCGGCGCGACGTAGATCGGCAGGTCGCCGAACAGCCGCACGCCGCGATCGCGCGCGTAACGGCGCAACGCCTGCCACTGCCACGCGAAACGCCACTGTTGCACGCGATGCGCGTGCAGCGCTGCGGCATGTCGCTCGCGCGCCTGCTGCAAGGCTTCGGGTTTGCGGTTGCGGACCCCGGCGGGCCATTCCCACCAGGGCTTGCCGCCGTGCGCGGTGCTCAGCACTTCGAACAGCGCGTCGTCTTCGAGCCAGTGCGACTGCCCGTGGCAGAACTCGTCGAACGCCGCGCGTTGTCCGTTGGGATCGGGCGCCTCGCCGGAATCGATCAGTGCGGGATTGCCGGCGCCGTCGGAACGCGCCCAGTAGGGCGAACCATCCGGGCCCACCGGTCCCAGCGGCAACATCTGCCACACGGAGAACCCGGCGGCGGCCAGCCAGTCGACGAAGGCTCGGCCCGCGCTGCCCAGCGCGCCGTGGCCAGCGATCAGCGACGTGGGATGCAGCAGCACGCCCGCGCGACGGCGATCGAATACGGGCTGACGCGGATCCATGTCGTTCAGTTCAAGCCTGCGCCTTGCGCATCACACCGCCCGCGTCCGGATCGCCCTGCCCCACGGACAGCGGAATGCTCAACTCCGGCGGCGCCGGCAGTTTCAGCAACTGGTACAGCAACGCGAGCTGGTGGCGATAGAGCTGGTCGAAATCGCTGACGGCTTCGGCCGGGTTGTAGCCACCAAACCACCAGAACCAGTCGGAACTCTCGCACAGCGCGAGCTGGCGCTCCGCCGCTTCGAGCTCCAGCCCGAGCAACTGTCCGGATGCACGCTGCGCGTCGAACGCCTGTTTCGCGGCCACCAGCAGATCCCAGCCGGCATTCTTGTCGGGATCGCCCATCCAGGTGGACAGCGTGCCATGCACCCAGCTGCCGGCGACCACGGCCTGCAGCGGCAGCGCGCGCGGCTCGGTGTCGAGGTATTCGCTGAAGGTCTGCAGCCTGAGCCAGGGATGATCGGCCAGCGCGGCATAGAGTCCCTTGAGGAAGTAGTAGCCATTGAAGGCGTAGTACTCCCACGCGTTCTCGCCATCGAGCGCGACCAGCAGCATCTGCCCGCCGTGGTGCTGCGCGTGCTTGGCGGTGTTCTCCAGTTCTTGCACGAAGTGCGACACCGCATCGTCGCCATGCCACTTCGAGTAGCTGAAGCCGATGGCGTCGGACAGGCCGTCGTTGCGGAAGAAGCAGCGCAGATGCTGGCCCGGCACGCTCCAGCCATGGGATTGCGGCATCACGCCGTCGCGTTCGCCGCCCGGCGGTACCGCGGCGAGGCAACCCTGCAGCACGGCGCCGCCGGTGGCCAGCCAGTCGAAGCCCGACCGGTTGATGAGCTCGAGCGTGCCGCGGCTGATCGCGCCTTCCGAGGGCCAGCAGCCG
>Ga0335083_10011711_pt1 | contig 10533 bp, 10 predicted proteins | sample Lox_Sample_42_FD_206716 | JGI IMG/M metagenome (GOLD analysis project Ga0335083, IMG submission 206716) | Soil microbial communities from Loxahatchee National Wildlife Refuge, Florida, United States - Lox_Sample_4.2 | ecosystem: Environmental > Terrestrial > Soil > Wetlands | place: USA... | reverse complement strand
CGCCGCGGATGCCGCCTTCGAGGTACAGCTCGCACGTCAGCGCCTGCGCCGGAAACTCGGGCTGCGGGATGTGCGGCAGGAACCGCCGCGCGTCGAGGTAGACCCCGTGGCCGCCGACCGGCAGCACGATCGGGACGCCGGCCGCCCGGAGCTTCTCCCCGAACCGGCGCACCTGCCCGACGCGGTGCTCGAGGTAGCGCTCGTCCAGGACCTCCTCGAGGCCGATCGCGATCGCCTCGAGGTCGCGGCCCGCGAGCCCGCCGTAGGTCGTGAAGCCCTCGATCAGGATCAGCATGTTCGAGAGCCGCGTGGCCAGGCCGTCGTCGTTGGTGGCGATGAACCCGCCGATGTTCACGAGGCCGTCCTTCTTGGCCGACATCGTGCACCCGTCGCCCAGCGCGAAGAACGCCCGCGCGATCTCCTCGATCGACTTGCCCGCGCACTCCGGGTCGCGCTGCTTGCAGAAGAAGGCGTTCTCGGCGAACCGGCACGCGTCGAAGAACAGCGGGACGCCGTGCGTGCGGCACCACTCGCTGGTCGCGCGCGCGCTGGCCAGCGAGACCGGCTGCCCGCCGCCCGAGTTGTTGGTGATGGTCAGCATCACCAGCGGCAGCCGCTCCTTGCCCACCTCGGCCAGCACCCGGTCGAGCTTCGCCACGTCCATGTTGCCCTTGAACGGGTGCTCGGCCGTCGGGTCGTAGGCGGCGTCGATCACGCAATCCACGGGCACGCCGAGGTTGTGCTCGACGTTGGCGCGCGTCGTGTCGAAGTGGATGTTGTTCGGCACCCGGTCGCCCGGCTTGACGGCGGTGGTGAACAGCAGGTTCTCGGCCACCCGTCCCTGGTGGGTCGGAATGACGTGCCGGTAGCCGGTGATGCGCCGCACCACCCGCTCGAGGTTGAAGTAGTTGCGGCTGCCCGCGTACGACTCGTCGCCGAGCATGATGCCCGACCACTGCCTGTCGCTCATCGCCGACGTGCCGGAGTCCGTCAGCAGGTCGATGGTGATCAGCGACGCGGGAACGTTGAAGAGGTTGTACCCGGCGGCGGCCAGCGCCTCGGCGCGCTGCGCGCGGGTGGTGAACGCGATCGGCTCGACGACCTTGATCTTGAACGGTTCCATGGCTCAGGTGGCGGGGGCGCCCGCAGGCGCCGCGCCGCTCAATACGCGTTCGAGCCACGGCTCGACGTCGCGGAAGACCCGCGCGCGCTGCGGCTCGTTGAAGATCTCGTGGTAGAACCCGTCGTACGTCCGCACCGTCACGTCGCCCCCGAGCGAGCGGGCGAACGCCTCGCTGGCCGCCCGCGAGACGATGCGGTCGTCGCCGGCCAGCAGCAGCAGGAGCGGCACGCGGATGTGCCGGCCCTCGGCCAGCGTCGCCGCCTGCGCCGCCAGGATCTCGCGGTACGCGCGCGGTGTCATCACCCGGTGGTAGAGCGGGTCGCTGCGCGCGGCCTGGCCCACCGCGGGGTCGGTCGAGAGGTGCGCGACGTCGAGGCCGGTGGCGACCGGCACCGACGGCAGCACCTCGACCAGCACCCGCGCCAGCGCCCGCTTCCACGCCGGCACCGGCATCGCCACGGCGAGGAACGGGCTCGAGACGATGGCGCCGGCCAGGCCCTCGGGCTCCGTCTCGAGGTAGCGCAGCGTCACCGTGCCGCCGAAGGAGTGGCCGACCAGCAGCTGCGGCGCCGCGGTCTCGCTCGCGACCAGGCGGCGCAGCGCCGCGACGTCGGAGAGGAACTGCGCGAAGCGCGACACGTGGCCGCGCTTGCCGGGCGAGCGCCCGTGCCCCCGCTGGTCGAGCGCGTAGACGGCGAGGCCGCGCTGCGCGAGCCACGCCGCCACTTCCGCGTAGCGGCCGCTGTGGTCGCCGAAGCCGTGCAGCAGGATCACCGCGCCGCGGCCCCGCCCGGCCGCGGGCGCGCGCCGCAGCGCCAGCCGCGCACCGTCGGCCGCCGTCCAGGTCTCGACGTCGCCGAAACCGGCCAGCGTCAGTCCCCCTCGCCCAGCACCCGGCGCATCGCGTCCAGCGCGGCCTGCGCCGCGCGCCGCCGCACCGCGTCGCGCTCCCCGGGGAAGGCGTAGTTGAAGACCTTGACCCGTCCGTCCGCGAGCGCGGCCACCCACACCGTGCCCACGGGCTTCTCCGCCGTCCCGCCGTCGGGGCCGGCGACGCCCGAGACGGCGAGCGCCGCCTCCGCGCCGAACGCGCGCGCGACGCCCGCGGCCATCTGCCGCACCACCGGCTCGCTCACCGCGCCGTGCTCGGCGAGCACGTCGGCCGAGACGCCGAGCAGCCCGAGCTTCACCTCGTCGGCGTACGCCACCACGCCGCCCAGGAACACGCGGGAGCTGCCGGGCACCGCGGTCAGCCGCGCGCCCAGCAGGCCGCCGGTGCACGACTCCGCCACCGCGAGCTTCGCCCGGCGCCGCTCGAGCTCCGCGAGCACCAGGGCGGCCAGGTCGGCGTCGCCCTCGCCGTAGCACGTGGAGCCCAGCAGCGGCCGCAGCGCCCCGGCGGCCTTGGCCAGTGCGGCCTCAGCCGCGTCGGCCGCGAGGCCCCAGGCCGTGAGCCGCAGGTCGGTGCCCTCGGGGCTCGGCAGCCAGGCCAGCGTGAGGTGCTGGCCGAGGAAGCGCGCGGGATCGCCTACCTTGTCGGCGAGCGCCGACTCGGAGATGCCGGTGGTCCTGAGCGTGCGGCTGAGGATGACCTCCGGCCCCGCTTCGGTGCCCCCGTGCCCCGCTTCCGTGCCCGCCTCCTCCTGTGCCCCCGTGCCCCCGTGCCCCCGTGCCCGCTGCCTCTCGGCCAGGCGCGGGATCACCTCGTGCTCCAGCAACCCGCGCATTTCGGCCGGCACGCCGGGCAGCAGGACGGCCACGCGCCCGCGCTCGTCCTCCAGCCACAGCCCCGGCGCCGTTCCCCAGCGGTTCGGCAGCACGGTCGCCCCGTGCGGCACGTCCGCCTGGCGGCGGTTCGCCTCCGGCATCGGCCCGCGGCCCATCCGCGCGAACCGCTCCTCGAGCGCCGCCACCATCGCGGGATCGCGCACCAGCACGCGGCCGAACACGGCGGCCGCGGCGTCGCGGGTCAGGTCGTCCGCCGTGGGGCCGAGCCCGCCCGTCACGATCACGAGCCCGGTGCGCTCGAGGGCCGCCGCCACCGCGGCCTGGATCGCGTCGGCCGCGTCGCCCACCGTCGCGCGGTGCGTGAGGCGCACGCCGGCGGCCGCGAGCGCGCGGCCCGCCTCCGCCGCGTTCGTGTCGACCGTGAAGCCGAGCAGCAGCTCGGTGCCGACCGTCAGCAGCTCGCCGTCCACTAGCGCGGGACGGCGCGCAGCAGCGCCCGGTACCGGTAGAGGTAGACGGCGAACGAGTAGACGGTCAGCACCACCGCGAGCCCGAGCGTCACTGCGACGAACGTCCCGTGGAATTCGTCCCACGCGTCGCGCAGCCGGCCGGTGAGGCCGGTCGTGACCAGGTAGTCCTTCCACGCGAACCACGCGATGGTGGCGCCGATGAAGACGTACTGCAGGATGGCCTTCAGCTTGCCCTCGCGGCCGGCCGGGATCACCACGCCGCGCTTGTTCGCCTCGAAGCGGAACAGCGTCATCAGCAGCTCGCGGCCCACCAGCATCACGGCGACCCACAGCGGCAGGCTGCCCCACCAGGGAATGCCGTACAGCACCGTGGGGTGGCGCGTGATCCAGTAGATGGGGACGAGGGTGGCGATCAGCAACGCCTTGTCGGCGGCGGGATCGAGGAGCTTGCCGAGATCGGTGACCTGCTTGCTGCGCCGCGCGAGATAGCCGTCCACCACGTCGCTCACCGCGGCGGCGACGAAGATCACGAACGCGATGACCTTAGGCCAGTAGCCCTGGATGAAGGGCAGCAGCGCGATGACCGGCGCGAGGCCGATGCGCGCGAGGGTGAGGATGTTGGGCAGCGTCCACATGCCCGGTCATCCGAGCGACTTGAGGACCAGTTTGCTGACGGCCTTGAGCGTCTCGAACACCCCGTCGCCGGTGATGGCCACCGCCTCGTACGTCGGGGCCCGCTCGACCCACTCGCCGGTGGGCAGCTGCCACACGAGGTACTCGCCGCCCCACACCGGATCGGCCGTCACCTTCTGGCGGTCCGGGTTGGTGAGCGGCCACCCCGGGTTCAAGGAGGCCTGCAGGTCCTTGATCGGCGAGGCGTTGGGCAGGTCGCGCTTGTTGTACTGGATGACGAACGGCAGCTTGGTCAGGTCGTACCCGTACTCCGCCATGTTGTCGTACAGGTTCTGCATCGACTCGATGTTCGCCTCCATCCGCTCGACCTGGCTGTCGGCGACGAAGACGATGCCGTCCACGCCCTTCAGGATCAGCTTGCGGCTGGCGTTGTAGTAGACCTGGCCCGGCACCGTGTAGAGGTGGAACCGGGTCTTGAAGCCGCGGATCGTGCCGAGGTCCACGGGCAGGAAGTCGAAGAAGAGGGTGCGCTCCGTCTCGGTGGCGAGCGAGATGAGCTTGCCGCGCGTGTTGGGCTGCACCTTGCCGTACACGTGCTCCAGGTTGGTGGTCTTGCCGCCCAGCCCGGGGCCGTAGTAGACGAGCTTGCAGTTGATCTCGCGCGAGGCGTAGTTGATCATCGACATGGCGCGAGCCCTCTCCCGTCAGTCCCCGAACAGCTTGTCGATCTCATCTTCCGCCTCTTTGGTGCCGAAGCCCTCGACCTTGGCGCTCTGCGTGCCGGACCGGTTGAACATGTCCTCGAACACCTGGGTGAGGATCTCGACCGTTCCCTTGACCTTGAGCCGGACCAGGCCGAGCGTCGTGCGGCTGTCGAACAGCGCCACCAGGATCACCCGCCGCGCCACGTCGGCGAGGTACATGGACTCCTTCTCGCCCTGGTGGAAGAGCGAGCTGAACTCGTGCTCGCCGATCATCTTGGCGAGCTGGTCGTTGGCGCTGAAGTCCGCCGCCGTGAGCGACGCGAAGGCCTGCGGGTCGAACTGGGGCGGCTCGCCCACGTTCGCGACCACCTGGCCGTTGCGGTCGACCAGCATCAGACTCTTGACGTTGGTCTCCCGCAGCAGGCCACTCAGGTGTTCCAGAATGGCCTTGTGATCCTCTTCGCGGAACGACCAGCTCGTGGCACCGGGCATCCGTGCTCCGCAGCTACGAGAGTTGCGCTTCCATCCGGCGAACGATCGCCTCCGCCCGCCGCCGGAGGGCGGGGTGCTCCTCCCACGCGAGGTAGTCGCGCAGCACCTGGACGGCCTCGACCCCCGGGTGCCCGCTCAAATACCCCAACGCCGCCACGCGGCGCAAGGGGCGGGTGCTGAAGAGGGCCGAGCGCCACTTCCCCATCGAGCGCTGCGCCAGCACCGCCCCCGCCAGGAAGCCGGCCGCGACGGCCACGCCGAAGAACAGCGGGCGGTGCCTCACGGCCCCGGGAAACGGCGCCGCGCCGAGAGCGCCTGCGCGATGGTCTCGCCGTCGGCGTACTCCAGCTCGCCCCCCACGGGCAGGCCGCGCGCCAGGCGGCTGACGGCGAGGTCGGGCGCGCGAGAACGCAGGGTCCGCTCCACGTAGTGCGCCGTCGCTTCGCCCTCCACCGACGGGTTCGTGGCCACGATCACCTCGCGCACGGCGGACCCGTTGGCCAGCCGCTCCAGCAGGGACGGGATGTTCAGCCGGTCGGGCCCGACGCCGTCCAGGGGCGAGAGCCGTCCGCCGAGCACGTGGTAGCGGCCGCGGTACTCGCCCGCCCGCTCGATGGCCACCACGTCGGACGCCTCCTCCACCACGCAGATGAGCGACGCGTCGCGCCGCTCGTCGCTGCAGATGGCGCACGGGTCCGCCTCGGTCAGGTCGCCGCAGGTGGAGCAGGCGCGCACCCGCTCGCCCAGGCCGGCGACGGCGCGGGCCAGCCGCGCGGACTCCTCACGAGGCTGCTTGAGCAGGAAATACGTCAGGCGCTGCGCCGTCTTTCGGCCGATGCCGGGGAGCTTCGCGAACTCCGCGACCAGCTCCTCGATGGCGGACACGGCTACAACGAGAACGGCAGCGGAAACGGCAGGACGCTCTGGACCTTCTTGATCTCGTCCTGCGCCAGGTCCGCCGCCCGCTTCTGCACCTCCGCCATCGCGGCCACGACGAGATCCTCGAGCATCTCGACGTCGCCGCCGAGCAGGCTGGGATCGATGTGGACTTCCCGCACCTGCCCTCGGCCGTCGGCGGTGACCGTGACCATCCCGCCCCCGGCCGCGCCGGTCACGGTCCGCTGCGCCAATTCGCTCTGGATTGCCGCCAGCCGCCCCTGCATCTGCTGCCCAAACTGCAGAAGCTGACGAAGATCGGTCATTGGAGGAAACCTAGGCCCGGCCGGCGCCGGTGGCAAGGCTACTCGAGCAGGTCCAAGTCCAAGCTATCCATAGCACTACCGAGCGTCGGGTCCTTCTGCCGCAAGGCCTTCAGGCGCTCCGCCTTGGCGCCCGTGGCGGTGACCCGGACGGGGGGCGAGGCGCCCGCCGCGTCCCTCGGATTGGCCCCGTCCCTCGGCTTGGCCGCCGGCGCAGGGCCGGCCGCTGGGGGCGCATCGGCCCGCGGGGACGCGGGTGCGTCCGCCACGCTCACGCGCACGGCGCTCCCCACGACGCGCGCGACGATCGCTTCGATCGCGGCGCGGCCCCGCGCGAGTCCCTCGGCCGTCATCGGGTTGCCGCCGAGGGCGCGGAGCCGCACGGCGGCGCCGTCACAGGCCACCGGCTCGGCGTCGGCCAGCGCGTTGGCCGTCATCGGCTTCTCGTTCCTCGCGGCGGCCACGATGTCGGGCCACGCCGCGCGCAGCGCCTCGAGCGTCGGCGGCACGCCGCTCGCACGCGGGGGAGGCGGCGGTGCGGCCGGCGCCGGCTCCGGCATCGGCGGCGCCGCGGGCTCGTGCACGGCGGCCGATGCCGGCGCCGCGTCACGCATAGTGCCGGCGCGCGGACTGGGCGGGGGTGGGGTCTGCCCACCTCGTTCTGCAGATCTGGGAACCACTGGCAGCTTGCCGTCTGGCAACGTCCCCGAACTCCGCCCACTCAGCAGTTCCGCAATGTCGACCGTGCGGTCCATCACCGCCCACCGCACCACCAGCGTCTCGACCGCGAGGCGCGGGCTCGAGCCGCGGCGGATCGGCTCCTCCGCCTCCTCGAGGGCGCGCAGCATCCTGAGCAGGTCGCCCGGCTCGAATCGCGGCGCCGCCTCGCTCACCCGGGCGGCGAGCGCGGCGGAGACCCCGTCGGGGCGGCCGCCGAGCCGGGTGGCGAGCAGCGCGCGCAGCAGGTCCCCCGCCCCGTCGGTGAACGCCGTGAGATCGAGGCCCGCCTCCGCCAGCTTGGCGACGAACGGGAACACGTCGCCCGCGCGGCGCTCCGCGACGATCGCCAGCAGCTCGGCGTACAGCTCGTCCGGGACCAGGCCCAGCACCTCGCGCACGCGCGCGGCGGTGAGCGTGCCCTCGCCGAACGCCGTGGCCTGGTCGAGGACGCTCAGCGCGTCGCGCAGGCCGCCGTCCGCCACGCGCGCGATGATCTCCAGCGCGTCGTCGTCGGCCGTCAGCCCCTCGGCGCGCAGCACGTCCCGCACGCGGCCCGTGATGGCCTGCGAGCCCACGCGCCGGAAGTCGAACCGCTGCAGGCGGCTCATCACCGGCGCGGCCGTGTTCATGATCTTCTGCGGCTCGGTCGTGGCGAAGACGAAGACCACCTTGGGCGGCGGCTCCTCGAGGATCTTCAAGAGCGCGTTCCAGGCGTCGCGGGTGAGCATGTGGGCCTCGTCCACGATGTAGACCTTGTGGCGGCCCTCCTGCGACGCCGCGTACATCGCGCGCTCCCGGAGGTCGCGCGCGTCGTCCACGCCGCGGTTGCTCGCCGCGTCGATCTCGACCACGTCGAGGCTGGCGGAGCCGGCCCAGATGCGCTCGCACGAGGCGCACGCGCCGCACGGCTCGCCCGGCGCGGCCGTAGGACGGCCGGCGTGGCGCGCCTCGCAGTTCAGCGCCATGGCGAGGATGCGCGCGGCCGTGGTCTTGCCCACGCCGCGCGGGCCCGCGAAGAGGTACCCGTGCGCCACCTTGTCCTGCTCGACGGCGCCGCGCAGGGCACGGGCCACGTGCTCCTGGGCGACGAGATCGCTGAAGAGCTTGGGACGGTATTTGCGCGCGAGTGCCAGGTACATGTCGGCGATGCCAGACGGAAAGGTGACGGGCTACAGGTCAGTTCCCAGACGCCAAGTTGCCAGTGGTTGCCAGTTGCCCGTCGTCAGAGTTCAGACCAGTCGCCAGTATCCCCGGCCGAGGGTGCGCCTCGCGGCTTGCGACTTGGAACCACTGGCAACTTGGCGTCTGGCAACTACCCCGGAGACCGCCTGGCTGTCTGACTGATCACTGTCGAATTGGAGTGCCCCAGGCTACCCGCCGCGACGCGAGACATCACTTAGCGCTGCTGCCTTCGGGGCCCTGACGCGGTTCGTGCGCACGCGCCCGTCGGACCTGGGGCCCTTGAAAGTAGCCTGTCCACACCTTGGAGACCAGTTTGGCGAAACCTGCTCTCCCCCTACCCGAGCACTCTCCCGATGACCTCGATCGCCCGCTCGATCTCGGCGGCGCTCACGTCGAGGTGCGTGATCGCCCGCAGCCGCTTCGGCCCGAACGCCGTCACCAGCACGCCCTTCGCCGCCAGCTTCGGGATCACGTCGTCGGCGAGGTGCGCGGTGAGATCGAGCATCACGATGTTGCTCTCGGGCGCGAGCGGGCGCACGGCGGGATGGCCGGCCAATCCGTCCGCCAGGCGCTTGGCGTTGGCGTGATCCTCCGCCAGGCGGCCGAGGTTGTGCTCGAGCGCGTACAGGCCGGCCGCGGTGAGGATGCCCGACTGCCGCATCCCGCCGCCGAAGCGCTTGCGGATCTCCCACACTTCCTCGCGCCGCTCCGCCGGGAAGGCGAGGCACGAGCCGATGGGGCAGCCGAGGCCCTTCGAGAGGCTCACCATCACCGTCGTCGCCGGGGCCGCGAGCCGCGCGGGCGGGACGCCCAGGGCGGCCGCCGCGTTCCACAGGCGCGCGCCGTCCAGGTGCAGCGGCAGTCCCGTCTCGCGCGCCAGCGCCCCGATGCCGTCCGCGACGGCGACCGGCATCACCTTCCCACCCGCGGCGTTGTGCGTGTTCTCGATCGCCAGCGCCGAGACGCGCGGGTAGTGCGGCGACCTGGGCCGCAGCGCGGCGCGCAGCAGGTCGGCCGTCAGCACGCCGTCCGGCGCCTGGACGGGGCGCACCTGCACCAGCGAGTTCGCCGCCACGCCGGCGATCTCGTAGGTGAGGATGTGCGCGCCGGCCTCGAGCAGCAGCTCGGTGCCCGGCTGGGTCAGCAGCCGGATGCCGGTCTGGTTGGCCTGGGTGCCGCTCGGGAAGAACAGCGCCGCCCCCTTGCCCAGCAGCTCGGCGATCCGCTCCTCGAGCCGGAGCGTGGTCGGGTCGTGATCGAGCACGTCGTCGCCGACCTCGGCGTCGGCCATGGCGCGGCGCATCGCGGCCGAAGGACGGGTGACGGTGTCGGAGCGGAGATCGATGGGGGCGCTCATGAGTACCTGGCGGGCACGGGGGTACGGCGGCACGGGGGCACGGGCGGGACCGATGGGCGCACGGACGGCTCCTAGTGCAGGACCGCCCGCTGCGCGGCCTGGCGGCGGCGCAGCTCGTACACTTGCGCGATCTGGCCGCCCACGAGGAAGACGAACGTCATGTAGTACACCCAGCCCACGAACAGGATGATCGCGCCCACGGTGCGGTCGCTCACCAGCTGGTCGGGCCGCACGAAGTGCCGGAAGTAGAAGCTCAGCGCTTCCTTGGCCACCTCGAAGCCCACCGCGCAGGCCGCCGCGGCCACCAGGGCCGTGTCCCAGCGCACGCGGTGCGAGGGCGCGTACTTGAAGATCATCACGAACAGCACGAGCAGGAACGCGAAGCCGGCGAGCTGGGCGCCGAAGAACGCGAGGAAGCCGATGTGGCCCTCGACGTCGAGCAGACCCTCGGTCAGGAGCGCGTAGGCCGCGAGCAGGACGCTGGCCGCGCAGACCAGCGCGATGTCGTACGTCTTGCCGCGCAGGTACGAGCGCGTCTCGCGGCTGTCGAACACCTCGCACAGCGCGGCCCGGAGCGAGCCGAACAGCCGGGTCGCGAACCACACGAACAGCGGGAGGCCCACCAGGGTGAGGCGGCCGCGGGTGTGCACGATGCCCTCGGCGAGCTTGACGACCGGGGCGAACGGGTCGGCGCCGGCCTGCGGCCCGTAGCTGGGCAGCAGGCGGTGGAGGTACGCCGCGACGTCGAGCTGCATCGCGGCGGCGCGGGCGTTGACGACGTAGCCGAGGAGGGCGAGGACCACGAAGCCGAGGGGGATGGCGGCGAGCAGGGCGTCGAACGTCAGGCCGCTGGCGAGGAACGGCACGTTCGCTTCCATCGCGCCCTCGAAGACGCGACGGAGGAAGTTGCGCACGTCATGCCAGA
>Ga0335083_10011709_pt1 | contig 10535 bp, 9 predicted proteins | sample Lox_Sample_42_FD_206716 | JGI IMG/M metagenome (GOLD analysis project Ga0335083, IMG submission 206716) | Soil microbial communities from Loxahatchee National Wildlife Refuge, Florida, United States - Lox_Sample_4.2 | ecosystem: Environmental > Terrestrial > Soil > Wetlands | place: USA: Florida... | reverse complement strand
CGCGCGCTCCGGCCGATTAACAATATCAGCGCCGCCGCGGTGAAGATTGCCGCTGGTGATTTGTCGCAACGCATCAACACGGCTGAAACCGAAAGCGAACTCGGGCAATTGGCCGCGGTGCTTAACTCGACCTTTGCCCGGCTCGAAACTGCGTTTGCCCAACAGCGGCAGTTCACCGCCGACGCCGCGCATGAACTGCGCACTCCGGTTTCAGTGATGCTGACGCAAACCCAGACGGCCTTGAATCGCGAGCGCAGCGCCAACGATTATAAACAGGCGGTCGAGGCCTGTCAGCGCGCCGCCCAGCGCATGCGGAAGCTGATCGAATCGCTGCTCGAATTAGCACGGCTCGATGCCGGGCAGGAACCGTTGAAACGGCTGAAGTTCGATCTGTCCCAGACTGCCTGGGATTGCGTGGAACTGGTCCGTCCGCTGGCCGCTGCCCGGGGCGTAACCATTCATTCCGACCTGCAACCGATCGAAGGCCATGGCGACGCGGAACGACTGGGGCAGGTCATCACCAACCTGTTGGCCAATGCGGTTCAATACAACAAAGACAACGGCGAGGTCCGTATCAGCGCGAAAGTGCAGGCCAGCATGATTCTGCTGGCCGTCAGCGACACCGGGCCGGGAATTTCCAGCGCGGACCTGCCGCACGTGTTCGACCGGTTTTATCGGGCGGACCCATCGCGCTCATCGGGTCAGACCGGTCTCGGCCTGGCGATTTCCAAAGCCATCGTCGAGGCCCACGGCGGGAGTATCGACGTTGCGAGCACGCCGGGAGCTGGAACGACGTTCACCGTCGTGTTACCGGCGACCTGATGGTTTTGGTAGGGCCGAGCTGCCGCTCGGCCGGGCTGCGCAGCAGCGCAGCCCGGCCGAAACCACCAAAATTGGGCGGGTTGCCGTGTCGGCGACCTAATTTCACGGACGGCGACACGCCGTCCCTCCCGGTTTTATCTCAGGAACATTTCCGCCGCCGCGTCGGCGAATCGCAAGCCTTTTGGCGTAAGTTGAAAATGATCGTCGTCCTGGGCCGCCCAGGCACGCGCCGTTAATTGGCCCATTTCTGTTTTCCATTCTTCGCGCAGATCGAAGCCGGTTACGCGCCGGAATTCCATAAACGGCCAGCCGGTGGTCATCCGCAAACCGAACGCGGCGGTTTCGCCGGCGCGTTTCAACGGCGACAGCTCTTCGCGCGATTCGATGGCGCGTTGTCCCTTTTCAAGCTGCTCGCAATAAAGTTGCGTGTTCGACCAGTTCTTCGTCCGCACGCCACGCACATAACTCGTTGCGCTTGGTCCCAGCCCGTAGAACGAGCCGCCGCGCCAGTAATTGACGTTGTGCTGACAGGCAAAGTGCGGAAGGGAGCGCCGATCTCCGACCCGGCGCGTTGACAAGGCGTCTGCCCGTGCCGGGTCGGAGACCGGCGCTCCGGCATTGCGCGCGAAGTTGGCAACTTCATATTGCCGGAAACCGCCGGCGGTCGCGCGCTCAACCAATTCCTCGTACATGGCGCAGGCCAGTTCTTCGTCCACGTCGAATTCGCCGGCTCGCAGTTGCGCAAACAGCGGTGTGTCGTCTTCGTAAATGACTTCGTAACTGGACAGGTGCTCGCTGCCGAGGGCGAGCGCCTCGACCAGGGTCGCGCGCCAGATGTCCAACGTCTGGCCGGGAATCGCAAACATCAGGTCGAGGTTGACATTGTCGAAACCGGCTTTGCGCAGGGTGTCAAACGATTTGAAAACCTGTTCGCGGGAATGAATCCGGCCCAATCGGTCGAGCAATGTTTCGTCCAGCGATTGCACACCCATTGAAATGCGGTTCACGCCAAAGTCGCGGAGCAATTTTGCTTTGTCGGCTGAAACGGTGGCGGGATTGCATTCGACGGTGAATTCGTCGGCTCCGAGCAATGGCAGCTGTTCCAAGGCCTGAAGGATTTGTTTCCATTGCCGGAGGTTGAGCAGCGATGGTGTGCCCCCACCGAAGAAGATGGTCCGCGGCTGCAAATCGGCAGCGACCAGTTCCAATTCACGGATCAATGCGGCCACATAGCGATGGATGAGGTCGCCGGTGGAAGGTTCTGAATAAAAGGCGCAATACGCGCATTTCTGGGCGCAGAAGGGGACATGAACATACAGGCTCGGGACGCGGGCCGTGGATTTGACCGGCATGGACACAACATAGCCGCCTTTCCCGGCGCTGGCGAACGAAAACTGCCGCCGCGAAATGGTCCCTGGCGACGCGAGGCAACCCTGCTACGAGGGATGGACGCGTTGCACGTTTTGGGCTTTCAACCCTTTCTCGCTGGATACGATCTCAAAAGAGACTTCTTCGCCTTCGTTGAGCGTCTTGAATCCGGCGCCGATGATGGACGAGTGATGCACAAAGACGTCCTGGCCAGAACCCTGGGCGATAAAGCCAAACCCTTTTTTGTTATCGAACCACTTTACTTTGCCACTAGCCATATCCAACTCCTGACTTTTTTTTGAGGTTGCCGCTCAAAATAAAAACGGACACCACTGGAAATCAGCTAATGTCCGCAAGTTACTTTCGAAAACAGTTCATGCCTCAATTCGGCGCGAGGTTATCGCTTAGCGCAAATGTCGTCAAGCACAAGTTTTTAAACTTATTCACCCGCAATCACCTACTCCACCTGCAGCGCCTGATTCAAAAGTTCCGGTAGATGATCCAGCAACGCCGTTTCGCTGACCACCAGCTTGGCCCCGGCTTTTTGGGCGGCGGCCTGCAATTCCGCGGCCTCTTCAATCGCAAATGCCACAATCGGAACATGTTGCGTGTTCGTATTGGATTTCAACGCGGCAATCGCCTGGCAAACATCGCCCTCCCGCGATTCCAAATCCAAAAACACCAACATGGGGCCTTCGCTCTGGGCACAACGCTGAAGGGACGCCAGATCGTTCATGGCCTGAACGCGATAATTCATGTCCTGCAGCCGGTTGACCAGTTGGCTGCCAGGCATCAACTTTTCGTAGAACACGAGCGCCAGCGGTTGCGTCATGCGCCCAGCATGGAGCCCGGTCAGCAGAAAAGCAAACGCTTTTATATCAGCGGTGACCTGCGATGCTGGGCCTGCGGCGCGTTTCGCCGAACGCGGTCGCAGGAACCGAATTTCTGCTGAGCATCCGTGGCTCCCGTGGCAAGTCAGTTATCCGCACAATCAGGAGTGTTGCTACCCAAAAAAGAGCAAACAATTGGCAATAATAGTTAAGCCCACCCCCAATTGTACAATTATCCTTTAAACAGGACGATGTGCGTCAAATGTCGTCGGCAACCAGACGAACTTTCAATTGGTCGCGGAAGGAGTCTGGTGGCGGCCGGTTCAATTACTTTTTAGACGGCAACCAAAATGCGCCTTATGAACGACCGGGCTTTGAAAACCTATGTTTTTTATTGCTCCCATCATTTGGAGGCCGATCAGTTTGCGGGTCTGTGCCGCGGGACCGGGGGAGATACGATCAAAGCGATTGGCCTGCCGTGTTCGGGGAAGGTGGATGTTCCTTATTTGATCAAGGCGTTTGAGACCGGCGCGGACGGCGTGGCGGTTGTGGCCTGCCGGAAAGACGAGTGCCGCCACATCGAAGGCTGTCTGCGGGCGCGCAAACGCGCTGAGGCCGTTGAATCGTTACTCGAGGAAATCGGCCTGCCCGCGGGCCGCATGGCGGTGTTCGAGTGCGGGGGACCGGACGCCGGCCGGGTCCTCGGTGAAATCAGGCAGTTCATCGAGCGGGTGCGAAAATTACCCGGTGCGCCTGTCTGCAACGCGGCCGCCAGCCAACAGGAATTCACGCTTGCATGAAAGCTGACAGCAAATTCGCAAAAGAAATCGAGACGGGAGATTTCATCATCACGGCCGAATGTGCGCCCGGCGCGACGGCGTCCGGAGCCGCCGTTGAAGCGGCGCTGAAGGCCCTGGGCGCGAAACCGGTTGTGGTCAATATCGCCGACAATTCCCATGGCGTGGCCGTGTCATCCATGGCCGCCTCCGTGGCGGCGATGAGGCTGGGCGCCGAACCGGTCCTGCAGATGGTCACGCGCGACCGTAACCGGATTGCCCTCCAATCTGATCTGCTGGGCGCTGCCAGCCTGGGCATCAAAAACGTGCTGTGTCTTTCCGGCTACCACCAGACGCTCATTGGCTGTCCTGAATCGGCCAACGTTTTCGACGTTGATTCCACCCAGTTCATCGAGTTGACCGCCCGGATGTCCGAACAGGGGGTGCTGGCGGAGGGCGTCCGGATCGATGGGCAATTTGGCATGCTGGTAGGGGCAGTGGCCAACCCGTTTCTGAAACCGATCGAACTGAATCTGTTCCGGCTCGGCAAAAAGATTGTGGCCGGCGCGAAATTCATCCAGACCCATGCGGTCTTCGACGTCGAGGCCTTCAGCCTGTGGCTGGACGCCGTCCGCAAGGAAGGCTTCACCGAAAAGGCCGCCATCCTTGCCAGCGTTTATCCTCTGGAAAGCGCGGCGGAAGCCCTGAAACTCCGGGAAACTTTCGCCGAATTCTGTATTCCGGATGCCCTCATTGAACGGCTGAAAAAGGCTGGCAATAACGGCCGGCAGGAAGGCCTCGCCGTCTGCGTCGAAATTATCCGGCAGCTCAAGACGCTGCAAGGCCTGCGCGGCATCCATATCCTTTCCGGCGGCAAGGAGGGCCTCGTGCCTGAAATTATCGCTGCCGCCGGACTGTAATTGGCGGGAAAAGTTATGCCGGACAAATATCACATTAAAACCCGCCCGGTTCCCCCGCTGGGGCCCCGCATTGGCAAGCACGGCGTGGTGGACTGGCGCGAAGATTGCGCCCGGTGCCATAACTGCGTCAAAAAGGCGTGTGTTTATGACCGCTACCGGCAGGAAGCAGAATACATCCGCAATCTCAACGTCATCGAGGCGCTTTATTTTGACTGCATGGGTTGTTTTTCCTGCGTGCAGGATTGTACGAAGGGTATTCTGTGCCTGACCATCAACCCCGAATACGAGAAGCTCGGGAACCGCTACTGGAAACCCGACATCATTAAAACGACCTGGCTCCAGGCTGAGACTGCAAAAATTCCCGTCTCCGGCGCCGGCTACCGCGGACCGTTTTCCGGCCAAGGCTTCGATGCCATGTGGACGGACATGTCGGAAATCGTCCGGCCCACCCGCGACGGCATTCACGGGCGCGAATATATCAGCACGTCAGTGGATATCGGCCGCAAGCCGCCCTTTCTGGCTCTCAACGGTCGCAAATCGACGGCGGCATTGCCACCGCTGGTTACGATTCCCATGCCGCTGATTGTGGATTTGAGTTCGCCGGCGCACACGCTACCGAAGCTTGACCCGATTATCGAACAAACTGCCGCCGACACCGGCATCATCGCCATCATGGATTCGCGCTACCGGCCGATCCAGACCGAGCATCTGGAGAATATTGCATTCTTCCTCGGCCCGGACAGCCCGGCGGTACCGGATGAACTTTTGAAAAAGACCCGGCTGGTGGAAATTGCCGACAGCCCGGCGGTGTTGAAACGCATCAACGCGCTCAAAATAATCCAGCCGCAAATTGTCGTCGCCGTTCGCGTGGACCTGACCGCCGCCGGGGTCAACCGCGCCATCGAACTGGGCGCGCTGCCGGAAGTCGAAGTGATCCACCTCGTGGCCGACGCCAACGGCAACGAACTGACCACGCAAACGCCGCGGTTTCTGAAAGACTTGATCCGCCAGATTCACACCGCGCTCGTGGAAAAAGGCATTCGGGATGAAATCACGCTCATAGCCGGCGGCGGCATCGCCCTGCCCGAACACATGGCCAAGGCCATCATCTGCGGCGCCGACCTGGTAACGATCAATCTGCCGCTGCTCGTCGCGTTGGAATGTCACCTGTGCGAGCAATGCCGGCCCGGAACGCCGTGCCCGGCCCGGCTGGAAAAAATTGATTTCAACTACGGCGTGGGCCGGATGACGAACCTGATTGCGGCGTGGCACGACCAGTTGATCGAATTGATGGGCGCGATGGGCATGCGCGAGGTCCGCCGGCTCCGGGGCGATGTCGGCCGCGCGATGTTCTTCGAGAACCTGGAAGAAGAAACCTTCGGCAAACTCTATGGCAAACGTAAACCAGCTTGAAGCGATTCTGCCCGAGAACACGCTGAAAACGCGCGTGCCGCAGGAACCGGTGCCGCGGGCCGTCAAACCCGCGCCGTCGCGTTATCGCAACGAGATTGCCAAATACATCGTCCACCGCAGCCCGGACTGCGACCTCTGTGGCAAATGCGTGGAGTTTTGCGCCTACGGCGTCCATGCCCGCCAGCCCGGCTTCAAATATTTCGGCGAACCCAAACACCACTTGTGTATCGGACCGAACTGCGAAAAAACCGACCGTTATTGCGTGGCCCACTGTCCCCGGGGCGCCCTGCAAATCCAGGAAAATCCCATGTTCAAGGTGCTGGGGGATTTCCGGTGGACGGCGGATTTGATTCTGGCGACGTGGAGGATGGCCGAGTCCGGCGACGTGCCGCCGGAAGCTTATGATTTCAATTACGAGTGCGGCAATTCCGGCGGCGGCTTCGACCGGCTCCGGTTCAAATTCCCCAAACAACCGCCCGTCAAAGTTCGCGCCGACGAAATTGACACCAGCATCGTGCTGAACAAACGCGGCGATGACCGGCCCAAAATCAAAATTGACGTTCCTTGGTACGGCGGCGGCATGTCGTTCGGGTCGGTCAGCAACGTGACTCAGTTGTCCAAAGCCCGCGCCGCGGTCGCTTTCAACACTTTCACCTGCACCGGCGAAGGCGGTTACATGGAACGCATGCGGCCCTACGACGACCACGTCATCACCCAGGTCGCCACCGGCCTGTTCGGTGTGCGCGAAGAAACCATCCAGCGGGTGCCGATCATCGAATTCAAATACGCGCAGGGAGCCAAGCCCGGCCTGGGCGGCCACTTGCTCGGTGATAAAAACACCCCCGCAGTCGCCCGTATGCGCGAGGCGGTCCTCGGCATTTCCCTGTTCTCGCCCTTTCCCTTCCACAGCGTCTATTCCATCGAAGACCACGCCAAGCACATCGAATGGGTCAAACACATCAACCGGCGCGCGCTCATCGCCACCAAAGTTTCCACCCCGACGGACGTGGACATGGTCGCGGTCGGCAGCTATTCCGCCGGCACGCATATCGTCCACATTGACGGCGGTTATGGCGGCACCGGCGCCGCGCCGGACATCGCCAAGAAAAACATCGCCATGCCCATCGAATACGCCATCGGCAAGGTCCACAATTTCCTGCTGGCCGAAGGTGTCCGCGACAAGGTGACTTTGATTGCCAGCGGCGGTATCCGGACCGCCCACGACATCGCCAAGGCCATCGCGCTGGGCGCCGACGGGGCGGTCGTCGGCACGTCCGAATTGGTGGCGCTGGGTTGCGTGCGGTGCAGCCGTTGCGAGAGCGGACGCGGCTGTCCGCGCGGCATCGCCACGACCGATATTGAACTTTCGGCCAAAATGGACGTTGAGTGGGGCACCCAGCGGCTCATCAACCTTTACAGCGCCTGGCAAAAGATTCTGATCGGAATTTTGCAGCGGCTCGGCCTGCGCAGTATCAGCGAATTGCGCGGGCGCGCCGATCTCATGATGCATTTGGATTACACCAACGACGCGCCGGCTTGAACATGAACCGCGAATCGATCCAACGATTGATGGATTCCAGAAAATGGCTGGCTCAAAGCCTCAATGTCCCCTCGTCCATCCGGAAGGAATCCGAGGAGGGCGGATGCGGCGTGGTCGGGTTCTGTTGCAGCGAGCCGGTGCCGGGCCGGCACATCTACGAGCCTTCCCGCCAGATGCACAACCGCGGCAACGGCAAGGGCGGCGGCATCGCCGCCGTCGGGCTGGTCCCGGAACAACTCGGCGTCAGCCGCGAGGTGCTCGATACTCATTACCTGTTGCACGTGGCATTCCTCGATGCGAAAGCGCGCCCGGAAATCGAGGCGGAATTCATTAAACCGTTCTTTGAGGTTGCCGCGAGCGCCGCGCTCGACAGGGTGGGTGATTGGAAATCCGTGCCCGGCCTGGAGGTACTCCCGCCGGATGTCTGCCGTTATTTCGTCCGCGTCAAGCGGAAGGTGCTGGATGCCTTCATTGCGAAAAATCATCTGGAAAAGCTGGACCGCGACGCGGTGGAGGCCGAGTTCGTCAGCCAGAACAGTTTTCGTCTCAACCAGAAATATTATGCGTCCCTGGGCGAGAAACGGGCCTTTGTGCTGTCGCACGGACGTGACATCATGATTCTCAAAGTGGTCGGCTTTGCCGAGGCCATTGTGAAGTATTACAAAATTGAAGAGCTGTGCGCGCACGAATGGATTGCGCACCAGCGGTTCCCGACGAAGGGCCGGGTCTGGCATCCCGGCGGCGCCCATCCGTTCGCCGCCATTGACATGGCCCTGGTACACAACGGCGACTTCGCCAATTACCATTCCGTGACCGAATACCTCAAACAGCGCCACATCTATCCGCAGTTTCTCACCGACACTGAAGTGTCCGCGCAGTTGTTTGATCTGTTCAGCCGGACCTATCGTTACCCACTGGAACACATCATCGAGGCCCTGGCGCCGACCACGGAACTGGACTTCGACCGGCTTGACCCGGAGAAGCAGAAGATTTATCGGGCCATTCAGTCCACGCACATCCACGGCTCGCCGGACGGCCCGTGGTTTTTCATCATCGCCCGCAGTCTCCCCCGCGAAAAACGCTTCCAGTTGATGGGCATCACCGACACGGCCATGCTCCGGCCGCAGGTGTTTGCCTTCTGCGACGGTGATGTCCAGGTTGGCCTGATTTGCTCGGAAAAACAGGCCATTGACGCCACCCTCCTGAGCCTGTCGAAAGATGACAAACGGATTTGTCCCGTGGCCGACCGTTACTGGAACGCGCGCGGCGGCAGTCATGACGACGGCGGCGCGTTCATTTTCAACCTGCGAAAAAATCAGGCCGGCAAAATCCGGATCACCTGCACGGATAAATTCGGTGAGCCGGTCCCCATTCCCGGCGGGAACGAAACCTGCGATTTTACGAAGGATGTAGCCGCGGACGTCAGTCCGCGCATTTCAAACGATGCAGATCAGCGCCGACTGCCGATTGCCACTTTTGAAGGAATGCGCGACCAGCTCACCCGCTGGACGTTCGCTGAATTCCGTTCGGCCTGCCGGCAAATTGTCGAGGCGGCGAAGGACCCGGACCGAACGGCTGCGGCGATTGAGATGCTGACACTGCTTAACGACCGGCGCTACCCGACTGGCGCCAAGCGGCGCAGCCATCTGCTCCACGTCGTTCGCACGGAGTTGAACCGGTTGTTCGGCAACCTTCCCCAAATTGGTGCCAACGACAACGCCCCGGGCGCGTATCGGCTCATTGATTTCGAGACGCGCGGCCAGTTGCGTCCGCCGCGCGCGAATGAAACTACGCTGGCGATTGACGCTGCGCATTTTGCGGCGGAAGGCGGGAATTCCGACGCGGCGTTGCTCATGGATGCTTACATGAATGGCTGGCGGCGGTTCATCAGTTTTAATTGCATCGGCCAGCGTTATCTCGGCTGCGGCCTCGGCCCGGATACTGACGCAGTGGTCATTGATGTTTACGGCAGCAGCGGAGATTACCTGGGATCCGGTCTCGACGGACTGACGATCACGGTGCATGGCAATGCCCAGGACCAGTTGGGCCAGATTATCAAGCGCGGCAAAATGGTTATTTACGGCGACGTGGGCCAGACCTTCATGTATGGCGCCAAGGGTGGCGTGGTCTATGTGCTCGGTAACGCAGCCGGTCGGCCACTCATCAACTCCGTTGGCCGGCCCAAAGTAGTCATTAACGGCACGTGCCTCGATTTCCTCGCCGAGTCTTTCATGGCTGGCGACCCGCACAACGGCGGCGGCTTCGTCATCCTGAACGGCGTCAAATTCGATGACCTGGGCAAGCTGGTTCCGCTGGCAGATCCGTATCCCGGCAGCAATCTGTTTTCGTTGGCGTCGGGCGGCGCCATTTTTGTCCGCGACCCGGACCGGACACTCGTGAACCAGCAATTGAACGGCGGAAAGTTTGCCAAACTGACCGATGCCGACTGGGAATTGATCCTGCCGTTCCTGGAAGAGAACCAGCGGTTGTTTGGCATCACCGTCGGGCAGCTTTTGACCGTGAACGGCAAAAAGCTCAAGCCGTGCCGAGTCTATCGCAAGGTCGTCCCCGGCAGCCTCAAAAATGTTGTGCAGGAGGATACCGACGATGTTTGGGCGGCGGAAGCCGAGGCCGAACTGGCCGTGATCTGACCGGAGACCATTGCTGTGATTACCATCAAGAAAACGAAAAACAGCCGCGCGTTGAAGGACGCCGTGGAAGCGTTGTCCGGCGTTGACCTGAGCGTCTGTTACCAGTGCAAGAAATGCTCCGGCGGGTGTCCGGTGGCCACGCTCACCCGGTCGAGGCCCTCCGAGATCATGCGCCAATTGCATTTGGGCGCCGCCGATGAATTGCTCGCCAGCGA
>Ga0335083_10011708_pt1 | contig 10535 bp, 7 predicted proteins | sample Lox_Sample_42_FD_206716 | JGI IMG/M metagenome (GOLD analysis project Ga0335083, IMG submission 206716) | Soil microbial communities from Loxahatchee National Wildlife Refuge, Florida, United States - Lox_Sample_4.2 | ecosystem: Environmental > Terrestrial > Soil > Wetlands | place: USA: Florida... | reverse complement strand
TCAGCGCCCCATCGGAAAACCATTCCTGGATTTTGCCGTTGGGCGAACCGTGTTTATAATCTGCCAAAAATTTGAGCTGCCCGTTCTGAAACCATTCGCGATATTCGCCGTCCCGTAATCCAGCAACGTAGTTGCCCTCGACGAACTTTCGCCCATCAGGATACCAGCGTTGCTCCGGGCCTTCCTGTATGCCGGCTTTGAAATGCCGGACCGAGCTGGGCGCTCCGTTGGTGTACCATTCCTGCCCCACGCCAACGAGTTTATCGTGGTCGTATTCTGCCTCGTAGACTTTGCTCGTGCCTTGCCAATCCGTCACTTTCCCATTCCGCTGGCCGTCTTGGTAATGCAGCTCACTCGACTTCTGCCCGTCTTCGGTGTACCGCGTTTCCAAGCCGTCTTTTTGCCCGTGATGATATGTGCCTTCGATTTTGAGCTGGCCCGAAGGGTAATACTCGCGCCAGGGTCCCTCTTTCACCCCCATGCGGTATGTCACTTCCGAGTCCTTTCCTCCGCCAAGCTGATAATGCGTTTCTACCCCGTTAGGAACCATTTTGCCGAGCAAATTATCGGCCACTTCCTGGCGCATTTTGAGCGAGCCGTCCGGCCACTTCTCGACGTTTACCTTCACATCGGCCGAGGCCCAACTCGCTAGCAACACGCCCAGCAATAACAGTGCTTGAAACATACAGAAGTGCCCGAATGCCAATGGCGAAAGTTTCGCAGCCCCGCGCTCAACCTACCTCCATTATAACTTGCAAATCTCGCGGCAATTTCGGCGAAAGAACCGCCGGCGAACGCCCTACGGCCCCTGACGAAAAGCGTCGAAGTATTGCTGCACGTGGTCGCGCTCCTGGCGCGGCAAGCGTTGGCCGGTTAACGGGTCCGACGAATCATGCTTAGCCGCTTCCATTTCGCTTTTAATCTCTTCGGCCACTTGTCCCTTGGCGTTGGGCCCATCCACCAGGCCGGTAATCGCCGCCGCACCATGGCCGATCTCTTGCTTCACTTTCGAATCGAAGAATTTGGAACCGCCCAGCGCGTCCGGAATTTGCCCATCGCCGCCGGCGCTGCTCCCTGGCTTTGTGCTGCGATCTTCCCCGTTGCGGCACGCACTGGATCCCAAGGGGCAGTTGATGGCGAATTTCGCGTCGTCGATTTCGTCCAGCGTGGTTTCCAACATTTCCATCTCCGCCAGTTCCTGCTGCGACTGTGTCAAATCCTGCGCCATTTCGCTCAACACCGCCTGGGCCTGGCCGGTATCGCCGGACTTCATCTCCCGGCTCGCTTGGCCAAACATGCTGGCCATCTTCTCCAGTTGATCCATCTGCTGTTGTCGCTCGCCCAGCTTTTGCAACTGCTGCTGCAGTTTTTTGGCCGCGTCTTGATTGCCCGCCTTGATGGCCAGCGCAAGTTGCCTTTGCAATTCCTCCTCTGTTTTTTGCTGCGCGTCGGCAATTGTCTCAAGCGCCAACTTCATGGCGTTGAATTGCTCGGCCAACTGCTTTTGCTTGTCCGGATCGAGCTGCCCTTGCGACAATTGCGCTTGCAGCTTTTCAATTTCCTGGAGCGCTTTGTCGAAGTCGCCATTCTTCAATTCCTGGGCCAGCTTGTCGGCCGGACCACCGGGCAGATTTTTCATCCCGGCCAATTGTTCCTTCAGCCGTTCCCCCTCGGCCAGTTGACCGCGCCGCTGCTCCAATTGCTGGGCCAAATCGTTCAGCTTGGCCGTGGCCTCGTGGCGATCGGTCTCATCCTTCTTCGCCAAATCGCGAGTTCCTGCCTCGAGCTTTTTGAACAAATCCTCGGCGTCTTTCAGCCCCGCATCCGCCGCCTGCTTGGCGCGCTCCGCCAGCTTCGATTGCAGCGGCTTCACCGATTCGTCGATTTGCTGTTTCACCGCCACCGTGTTGGCATTGGCATCCGCCTGCATAGGCCGAGTCGGATCTGCCGATAAACAAAGCGCGAACGCCGCCGTCGCCGGAATCAGTGGCAACCATGCGCGCCGCTCAAGCCCAATCGGAAACCGCCCAACCACTTCCAGTTTGTCAACTCGTCCCCGCGCATCGTCCATCAACGCCCGGCCAAACGGCGTTTGCAACTCTCCCGCAGTCAGCGCCAGCGCACTGGAAACGCGCTCCTTCAGTCCGAACCGGCGATCAATTTCGATGGCCGCTTCCAATTCCGGCAAGCGATGCATCCACGTCCACACCGCTGCCGCTATGATCGCCGTTCCCACAGCCCCGACCAACCAGCACACGGCCCAATGCCAACCGTCCACATTCGTCAGCAACCATTTTTGTATGCCGATGGCCACCGCCGCCGGCGCCAGTGTGACAAACAGGCTCTGCACCAGCGCAGCCAAAAACCGCTGCAGCATCAATCGCCGTCGCGCTTTGCGAACTTGTTTAATAAGCTCGTCCATAAGTCGTTCGATCCGTGGCTTTACGTTGACCAACCCACGCTGCTTGCGGTTTAGCATATCCCGCCAACTCAACACCTATTATATGGCATCTTTTCTCGATCCGGCATTGCCGTCATTTTTCGCCGAGAAAAACGACGGCGGACGCTAATAATTCTATTCCGATTGCATTTTATCCGAACACCCGAAAAACGTATAATTCCCCAGTCCTGCGAATCAGGCTTCGTAATCACCCGTTCCTTATATAGATTCAGCCTTCATGACTGTTGCCGTCCCCGGCCAACCTGTCGCAGAACATTTGCCGACGCCGGCCCAGCGCCCCGATGCCGATATTGTCATCTACGACGGCAACTGCCGCATGTGCACGGCCCAAATCCGTTCGCTCGTTTGGTGGGATTGCCAAGGGCGGCTGTCGTACCTGTCGTTGCACGATCCGGAAGTGGCCCGCCGTTTTCCCGATCTCACGCACGACATGCTGATGGCGCAAATGTACGTGGTCGATGGCCAAGGCAATCCCCATGGCGGGGCGGCGGCCATTCGTTATCTTTCGCGCCGCCTGCGACGGCTGTGGTGGTTCGCTCCGATCTTGCACATTCCCGGCAGCCTGCCCCTGTGGCAATGGCTTTACCGCCAAGTGGCCAAACGCCGCTACCGCTTCGGCAAGATCGAACAATGCGACAACGACACCTGCAGTCTGCACGGAAGATAAGCTTTGAAACCTGCACGAGCGATAATCTTTCCGCTGGCGGCTTAGCATGTCGGCCCTAACGTAATCCGATCGCACCCGTTGCCGCAATCTTTCGCCTTCCATCGAATGGGCAAACTGCGTTATCATGGCGGTTTACCGCAGCCGCCGCATTGCGCGACCACCGGTCGCGGCTTTATACTGAACCCTGCCGCCTGAACCCTTCTTCATGCCCGATTTCCGCACCGAACACGACAGCATGGGCGAAGTCCGCGTCCCCGCCCAAGCTTATTACGGCGCGCAAACGCAGCGCGCCATCGAAAATTTTCCCATCTCCGGCGAGCCGCTGCCGCCCGAACTGATTCACGCCCTGGGTCTGGTGAAATACGCCGCCGCCATCGCCAACCGCGATTTGGGCAAGCTCACCGGCACGGGCAAAAATCCGCTCAATCAAAAACAAGTTGAGGCCCTGCTGCAAGCCTGCCGCGAAGTGGCCGAGGGAAAATTCGACGAGGAATTTCCGCTGGACGTCTTTCAAACCGGCTCTGGCACATCGAGCAACATGAATGCCAACGAGGTCATCGCCAACCGCGCCATCGAGCTGACCGGCGGCGACCGCTTCGCCGAGCAGAAGCCGATTCATCCCAACGACCACGTGAATATGGGCCAGTCGACCAACGACATGTTCCCCACCGCCATTCACGTGGCCGTGGCGCTGGCGATCAAAAACGATCTGGCCCCCGCGCTGGAAAAGCTGCACAAAACGCTGGCGGAAAAAGCCACGGCCTGGGATAAAATCATCAAAATCGGCCGCACCCACTTGGCCGACGCCACACCACTGCGGCTCGGCCAGGAAATCGGCGGTTTCGCGCGTCAGTTGCACTTGTCGATTGGCCGCGCCGCCAGCGCGCTCAAAGCCGTGCATGAACTCCCGGCCGGCGGCACCGCCGTGGGTTCCGGCATCAACACGCATCCTGAATTCGGCAAGCGTGTCGCTGCTGCCCTGGCGAAAGAAACCAGCATTCCCTTTATCGAAGCCCTCAATCATTTCGAAGCCAATGCGCAGCGCGATGGTCTCGTCGAAGCCAGCGGCGATTTACGCACCATCGCCGTCACGCTGTTCAACGTGGCCAACAACATCCGCTGGCTCTCCAGCGGGCCGCGCTGCGGCTTCTACGAAATCAAACTCCCCGATCGCCAGCCCGGCAGCTCCATCATGCCCGGCAAAGTGAACCCGGTCATGTGCGAAAGCATGATGCAAGTATGCGCCTGGGTGATGGGACACGATCAAACCATTGCCTTCAGCGGCGCGACCGGCGGCCAATTTCAACTCAACGTTATGATGCCCGTCATGGGCCTGGCCGCGCTGGAAAGCATCACGCTGCTGGCCAGCGCCACCCGGGCCTTTGTCGATTTTTGCGCCGCCGAAATGGAGCCCAACCCCGAAGCGTGCGAAGCCGCGGTCGAGCAAAGCCTGTCGATGGTCACCAGTTTGAACCCGCTCATCGGTTACGAAAAAGCCGCCGCCCTGGCGAAGGAAGCATTCAAAACCGGCAAAACCATCCGGCAATTGTGCCGCGAACAAAAACTGCTTCCCGACGACATGCTCGATAAAACCCTCGATCCCTGGCGCATGACCGAGCCGCAAAAATAGGAACTAGAGGGGTTAGGGATGAGAGAAAAGAGTTCAATAAATTATTCCGCTTGCGGTTCAGCCGCGACCCGAAGGGGAGCGTGCCCCCGCATTCACACATGGAGGTTATCCGATGCGTAGTTTCACTGTCGCCCGCTTTTGCCTCGCCGCCACCCTCAGCACGGTGTTCGCCACACTGGCGTCAGCTCAACAAAGTTCTCCAGCAACCGGCCCGGGCAACGCTTCCGGTGCAGCATCGGCCGATGCCAAGCCCGCGATCAGCGCGGCCGACCAAAAAATCAAAGCCGCCTACGAAAAAACCAACTCCGCCTCCACGCTGGACGATTTCAGCCAAATCATCTCGCTTTGCCAGGACGGCCTCAGCGAAGGTTCAACCGGCGAAAGCGCCGCTTATGCCCGCCAGTTGGAAGCCTGGGCCTACAACCGCCGGGGCGAAAAATACTCCGAAGGCAACAACGAAAAGCAAGCCCTCAAAGATTTTGAAGCCGCGCTGGCCCTCAACGACAAATTGTGGAAAGCCGTCCAAAATCGCGGCGTCAGTCGCGCTTACCTGGGCGACACCAAAGGGGCGCTGGCCGATTTCGACTCGGTGATTCAGCTCAATCCCAATTACGCCAACGCCTGGTTTAATCGCGGCGAGTTGAAGTACGCCCAAGGCGATGTCAACGGCGCCTTGGCAGATTACGATCACGCCATTCAGCTCCAGCCTGGCGACGCCGGCTTTTATAACAGCCGTGGGCACGCCAACTACCGCCTGGGCAACTTCCGCGAAGCCCTGGCCGATTACAACCGCGCTGTGCAAATCAATCCCGATGACGCGCTCGCCCTGGTCAATCGTGGCGATGCCTACCGCGAACAGGGCATTTACGGCGCCGCTGCATCCGATTATCGCGATGCCGTCCGCACCGATTCCAAACTCGGCCGCGCCTATCTCAGCACCGCCTGGCTGATGGCCACCTGCCCCGATCCGCGCTATCGCGATGCCGACAAAGCCATCGCCGCCGCACAACGGGCCATCGAGCTCGATGGCGACAAAGATTACCGCTATCTCGATACGTTGGCCGCCGCCCAAGCCAGCGCCGGAAAATTCGACGATGCCAAAACCTCAGTCCACAAGGCCCTGAACGAAGCTCCCAAGAACGAAGCGGCCCACATCCAACAGCGGCTCGATTTGTACGAAAGCGCCCGGGCATACCGCGAAGGCGCCCCCGCCGAAGCCGTCAAACCCGCCAGCGCCAACCTCCGCGCGCCGTAGTGCGCCGTTTAGCCGCGACGCGGAGTCCTCGGAGCGGCCGTTTAAACGGATTCCGCTGCCAGGCTTTTCAATCCGCTTGTGGTTTAGCCGAAATCACCATGGATCGCCCATCCGCTTGCGGTTTAACCGCGACGCGCTAGTAGAGCGCGCTGTGGGCATGCCCGTTGCCCTCCTCACATCAGCCACCACTGGCCAATTGGCGATCGTGTTAAAAAGTCAGCAAAAGACGATCCGCAACAACCTCCGACTCGAGCGACTTTCCTTCCATTTGAAATCGCTTCAACATCGATCGACCACAACTTAGCGAAAGCTCCTGGACAAATAATCCATCGGGTAATGGAATGTTGCACATCTGCCCACCCGACTTTTTTGTCCCGTCGATACTGAGAACAACATACACTCCCCGCGATTTGCATCGCTCGATCGCCGAGAACAGTCTGGAAAGCGAAAAAGTCTGCGCTCCATATAAAATGGTTTGACTGTGCGAATATGGCGGATCGCAATAAACCAAATCACCCTTCTTGGCCATATTCATGATTTCTTCAAAATCGGCATGCAGAAAATTTGTACGTTGTGTCCTTTTGTGCCAGATATCGACACGCTGAGAAAAGGCCGTCGGAGATATGGGTTGATGCACACCGCAAGGCGTTGACATAGCCCATCCCGCTAAAGAACTAGAATTAGTCTCAAATTTTCCAAGATTTCTGCAAATGTTCGCGGTTGATCCCAGTTGCAAATAAGTTCATACCGAATGAGGCGAATTCCCAATTCGGCTGCTCTACTGAGTACAGTCTTTGGAAACGCTTCTGCAATTACGGCTTGGCCAACACATTCAACTCCAAATTCACTGGTGTAACCTTGCAATTGTGACAGGTCCTCTAACTCAGCCTTAGCCAACTTCGCCTCTAAAATAAGCTTATGGGCGACTCCAATTGGGATTAAATCTTTTATCAAAATATCAACGTGACCTTCCGAAACAGCTTTCTCGCTGAGAACTTCCAAGACATCCGCTTCCAAAGTGTCAACTCCGAGCATGCCAAGCATGCGTTCTAAATAGCTTTTTTCTGCGATTTGGCGGCGGATAGCAGCTTGTAAGATCAGTTCGTTAAAGGGGCAAACTAAAGGCACATTCACGTCGGACTTGCGACGTGTAAAACGCGGAACAAATGCAGAATATGCCGGAATTTCAAAGGATTGTGCGGCTTCTGTTGCAACGCTTCCCATCTGCGAAACAACTTGAAGCGTTGTTTGGTCAGCCTGGAAATGAGTCTTGCGATACCCTGCCCTTAATAACAGATTCTCTGCAACATATGCAAATTCGGCTCTGACAAGCGGCTCTGTGAAATGCCTTTCACATTGAAGATAAAGCCGAATTGGATAGTAATACGTCTTATTCGACTCCCTGAAGGTTACAGGAGGCCACGGTGCAGCCTTCTGGAACTCGATAATCGCTTCTTTCCGGATGACCTTGTAAAGGTTGAAAGCACGTGCAGCATAAAGAAACGAAATGTAATCACCTTCTCTGATATCGACGTACGCCCAAACGCCAGTACCGCTGTTAGAAAAGCCAGCGAGGGCGTGTCTGATGCAAAGGTCTAGGTTCTGCCGATTTGAAACTGCGAGAAGAAAATATGACTGTCGCATAGTATTCGGCTGGAAGACGCATTTTTGCACTAAATGCCATATCCGATTTTGGGATATTTATCCCGTGGCATTATAAAAGGTCATATCGCCTCCGCCATAGCAGATTGTGCGTGCCCTATTGTCGTCAAAAGAGTTGATAGATATGTGGAAATGTCCGAAATGCGGTCGATCTCGGCTTAATGTGTACTTTCGGGAAATTATCTGCCGCACATACGTCATGATACGACCCGGCGATGAATGGGAAAACGATAATGTTGTAGAGACGGAGGCTTGTGTCCGGCTTGAATGTGCCAACTGCGGCATAGATCAATCCAAACACCGTGGGATTGTGAAGAAATACGCCAGCCACACCTCCTACGGATACATGCCAATAGACACTGCTACAGATTAAGGAATCTATTCAGAAAAGCGATCTGAAAATTGCGCAGGAAACTCTGCCCCAAATGTCCATTGCCTATGAACAAACAAAAGAAAGCCAAAAAGGCTAATGCATATTTTTCCGGGATTATAAATATGCTAATTGAAAGCAACTGCGAGGGCATGCCTTGTGATTATGCTCCGGGAGAATTAACAACCATCACACGCGATGGAGCGCCTTACCGAACGCTTGCACGGCGTATCGATGGGGCATTTCCACGAACAGTGAATCCTATCGCTGTCTGGGAAATAAAAGAGTATTACTACACCACAACTTTTGGCAGCCGCGTTGCTGATGGCGTGTACGAGTCACTTCTCGACGGCATGGAAATCGAGGAAGCGCGTACAGAAGAACCTCACATCAAACATTACTTAATGATTGACGATTACTTTACGTGGTGGGAATGCGGAAGATCCTACCTGTGCCGGATCATCGACATGATGCACATGGGCTATGTCGACGAGGTTTTGTTCGGAAGAGAAGTTATCAACCGAATTCCAGTTATTGTTAAGGACTGGGTAAAAAGCGCGAAACAAATAGATAAACGTTGATCGAAGCGTTACCCGTCGCCTCTTCACATCAGCCACCACTGGCCGCTGGCGATCACATACACGCCCAGCAGCAAATTTGTCACGGCATGGGCTAGCACGCAGTCCCAAATGCTACGGCTGCGGATCATGAGCCACGTGACGGCGGAAAACCACACCAGCGCCGCCACGGCTTCTTGCGGATGCATCAGCATGGGAACGGCCGTGCCCGCCACTACCGCGAGCCGATTCACATTGCCAAACGGCACTTCCCACCATTTTTCCACCATCGCGAACCGCATCAAAAATCCACGTTGAAAAAATTCCTCGATAACCGGCACCACCACCGCCAATCCCAACAGCCGCACCGCCAAAAATCCATACGCCAGCGCCGGCTGCGCGCTCAATTCCGTCAGCGGATTGAACGCGCTCCGCTGCCCCAGCGTTTTGAACCACTCGATGCCGGTTTTTTCGGCCACTAGCGGCATCCACTGTCGTTGCCACGTGGCCAGTGCAATCCATACGGCCGCGCCGATCACGCCGACGGCCACGCCTAACCAAGTTAACCGCCGGGTGTATTGCCGATAGCCGGGCCAGACAAACATCATCGCTGCCAGGGTGAGCAAAATCTTCGCCGTGTAGATTAGCGGATACTGGCGATATTCGATTCCCAGGTCCAACCACGATTTCGTGGCGATTGCGCCCTCGGCTGTTGGCGTCGGCTCCAGACTGCCAACCAGCATGAACACCACAAACGGCAGCAAACAAACCAGCCACGGATTTGTTCGCCAGTGATTCATCGGAAGCACCCCCCGGGCAAAGCCCGGGGCTAAATTAATTCGGCGTCAAAAATTGCGCAAAGCGGCTGGTCTGGAGTGTTTCGATTTTTTTCGATCCGTCGGCCCCGTCCGCTTCGCGTTCCACAAATGCCGCCGCTCCCGGCGTGGCTTCGATAATTTTGAAGCCCGCCTCCGCTCCTGCCACGCAAATCGGCTTGGTGTAACTGTCGGCCGCAATGCAATCGGGCGCAATCACCGTCACGCTGCTGTGCCCCGTCACGCCCAACCCGGTCCGCGGGTCAATAATGTGCGAATATCGCTTTCCGTCAATCTGGAGTGCCTGAAAGGCATCGCCCGAGGTCGTGATGGCGTAATTCGACAATAATACATATCGACTGGCCGGCCCTTCGCCCGACGGCGGCTCAATGCCGATCCGCCAACCCGACTTGCCCGGCGGCGCGTCGCTGACGCCAATATCTCCGCTGGCGTCAATCAAGGCGCTTTGAATTCCCTCGCGCTTCAAAACTTTGAACGCTTCGTCCACACCGTAACCCATGCCAATGCCGCCGGCATCGAGCCGCATGTTCGGCTTGAGCAATTGCGCTGTGCGCGTGGCCGGATCGAGCCGCAACGCCTTGTAACCAGTCGCTACGCGCGCGGCGGCGATTGCTTCGGCCGTGGGCATTTCTTTCGTCCGCCGCGCCCGCCGCCACAATTTTGTCAGCGGTCCCACGGTAATGTCGAAAGCCCCGTCGCTTTTTTCCGACAGCTGCTGGGCCGCCGCCAGCACGCGCCACAAATCGTCGCTCACCGGCACGCCGGTCGGCGATGGCGACGTGGCGCTCAGCCGGCACAATTCACTGTCCGCATCATAATCGCTCAGCACTCCGTTCAGTTGTTCAATCCGCGCATACGCCGCCTGCGCCGCCCGGTTTGCGACCGCTTCGTCGGCGGCATACAATACCATTTTCCACGGCGCCCCCATGTGAATTTCCGTGAACGTGAAACGCTGCGGCAAGCGTGCATCCGCATCAGCCCCCTGCGCAGTTTGCAGCGCCAATAAATAGGCGCATATCGCCACATTCAAACCGCCGATGGCAAGCTGCTTCATACCGACCGGTCGCTTCATGAAATCGTTTTTACTTTGTGCGTCT
>Ga0335083_10011707_pt1 | contig 10537 bp, 11 predicted proteins | sample Lox_Sample_42_FD_206716 | JGI IMG/M metagenome (GOLD analysis project Ga0335083, IMG submission 206716) | Soil microbial communities from Loxahatchee National Wildlife Refuge, Florida, United States - Lox_Sample_4.2 | ecosystem: Environmental > Terrestrial > Soil > Wetlands | place: USA... | reverse complement strand
CGTACATCAGGTCGACGATGAGCTTCAGCTCGTGCAGGCACTCGAAGTACGCCATCTCCGGCGCGTAGCCCGCTTCGACAAGCACCTCGAAGGCGGTCTTGACCAGCTCGACGCAGCCGCCGCACAGCACGGTCTGCTCGCCGAAGAGATCGGTCTCGGTCTCTTCGCGAAACGACGTTTCGATCACGCCGGCGCGCGCGCCTCCGATCGCGGCGGCATAGGAGAGCGCGAGATCGCGCGCCTTGCGGCTCACGTCCTGGTGCACAGCGATGAGCATCGGCGTCCCGCCGCCCTGCACGTAGGTCGAGCGCACGGTGTGTCCGGGCGCCTTCGGCGCGATCATCACGACGTCGAGGTCCGCGCGTGGAGCCACTTGGCCGTAATGAATGTTGAACCCGTGGGCGAAGGCGAGCGTGGCGCCCTTCTTGATGTTCGGCTCCACTTCCTCGCGATACACCGCCGCGATGTGCTCGTCGGGCATGAGCATCATCACCAGGTCCGCACCCTTGACCGCGGCAGCCACGGCCGCGACCTTGAGCCCGGCCTTCTTGGCCTTGTCCCATGAGGCGCCGCCGGGACGAAGCCCCACCGTCACCTTGACGCCGGAATCGTTGAGATTCTGCGCGTGCGCGTGGCCTTGCGAGCCGTAGCCGACGATGGTCACCTTCTTTCCCTTGATGAGCGACAGGTCGGCGTCCTTTTCGTAGTAAACCTTCATGGCTTCCTCCTCCCGCTAGACTCGCAGCACGCGCTCGCCGCGACCGATGCCCGACGCCCCGGTGCGCACCGTCTCGAGAATCATCCCCGGCTCGAGCGTTTGCAGGAACGCGTCGAGCTTCTCGCCGGGACCGGTCAGCTCGATGGTGTAGCTCTTATCGGTAACATCGAGAATGCGCCCGCGGAAGATGTCCGCCAGCCGCTTCATTTCCTCGCGGTCCTTGCCCGCGGCGCGTACCTTCACCAGCATCAGCTCCCGCTCGATGTGGTTGCCCTCGGTGAGGTCAACCACCTTGACCACCTCGACGAGCTTGTTCAACTGCTTGGTGATCTGCTCGATCACGTCGTCCGAGCCCACCGTGACGATGGTCATGCGCGACATCGTCTCGTCCTCGGTCGGGGCGACGGTGAGCGACTCGATATTGTAGCCGCGCGCCGAGAAGAGGCCCGAGATGCGCGATAACGCACCAGCTTCGTTCTCGACCAGGATGGAGAGGATATGTCTCACAGCTCCTCCGCCAGGATCATCTCGGTCAATCCCTTTCCGCCGGGAACCATGGGGAACACATTCTCGGTCTGGTCGGTGATGAAGTCGAGAAAGACGAGGCGGTTCTTCTGCTTGAACGCTTCCTTCAGCGCCCCCTCCACGTCGCCCGGCTTCTCGATCTTGATCCCGACATGACCATAGGCCTCGGCGAGCTTCACGAAGTCCGGCAGCGCGTCCATGTACGACTCGGCGTAACGGTTGCCGTAGAAGAACTCCTGCCACTGCCGAACCATGCCCATGTAGCGGTTGTTGAGGTTCACGATCTTGATCGGCAGGTGGTATTGCTTGCAGGTGGAGAGTTCCTGCAGGCACATCTGGATCGACGCTTCGCCGGTCACACAAGCCACCGTCGCTCCGGGATTGACGAGCTGCACGCCCATTGCCGCCGGCAGCCCGAAGCCCATGGTGCCCAGACCGCCGGAGTTGATCCAGCGCCGCGGCTTGTCGAACTTGTAATACTGCGCCACCCACATCTGGTGCTGTCCGACGTCGGAGGTGACGAAGATGTCGCCTTTCGTGATCTCGTAGAGCTTCTCCACGACGTACTGCGGCTTGATGAGCTCGCTCTTGCGGTCGTACTTGAGGCAGTCCCTGCGCTGCCATTCCTTGATCTCGCCCCACCACGCTTTAAGCGCCGCCGCGTCGGGCCGCTGGTTGGACGATTCGATGATCTTCAGCATCTCATCGAGCACATCGGCCACGTAGCCGACGATCGGCACGTCGACTTTTACGCGCTTGGAGATCGACGAGGGATCGATGTCGATGTGGATGATTTTGCGGTCGGCGCGATAGAAATGCGCAGGGTTGCCGATCACGCGATCGTCGAAGCGCGAGCCAACGGCGATCAGCACGTCGCAGTGTTGCATCGCCATGTTGGTCTCGTAGGTCCCGTGCATGCCGGGCAGCCCGGTGAACTGCGGGTCGGTCCCCGGGAAGCCGCCGAGACCCATGAGTGTCGTGGTGCAAGGGAAGCCGAGCAGGCGCGTGAGCCGCGTGAGCTGAGGGGCGGCGTTGTTGAGGATAACGCCACCGCCGGCGTAGATCATCGGCCGCTTCGCCTCCAGCAGCAGCTGGACGGCCTTCTTGATCTGCCCCGAGTGTCCCTTGGTGACTGGGTTGTAGGAACGAAGCGCGATCGTCTTCGGATAGTTGAACTCGGCCTTCGCCTGGGTCACGTCCTTCGGAATGTCGACCAGGACGGGCCCCGGGCGGCCGGTCGCCGCGAGGTAAAACGCCTTCTTGATCGTGACTGCGAGCTGGTTGACGTCCTTCACGAGGAAGTTGTGCTTCACGCATGGCCGCGTGATTCCTACCGTGTCGCATTCCTGGAACGCGTCCTGGCCGATGGCGTGGGTCGGTACCTGGCCGGTGAGGACGACCATCGGGATCGAGTCCATGTAAGCGGTGGCGATACCGGTCACCGCATTGGTGACACCCGGGCCCGACGTGACCAGGCACACGCCGACTTTATCGCTCGAGCGCGAGTAGCCGTCGGCGGCGTGCGCGGCCCCTTGCTCGTGGCGCACCAGGACGTGCTTGACCTGCTCCTGCTTGAACAGCTCGTCGTAGATGTTGAGGACCGCGCCGCCCGGGTAGCCGAAGACGTACTCGACCCCTTCCTCCTGCAGGCAGCGGACCACGATCTCTGCACCCGTCAGTTGCATGATGCGCCTCGATGGCTCGTAGGGCCGGATTCATCCCGCCGGCGAATGACGATCGCCGCCCGGCGCACGGTGCGCCGGGTACTGCAAAACTGCGGGACGCGAGAGGGTGATACGCGTCCAACCAAGGCTTGTATCGGGTAGAAAGCCGGAACCGCCGCGTTCTCCGGGATTTTCCGGAAGCGCTTGTGGCGCCGCCGGACGGAACGCGAACGACCGTTTTTGCAGTGCTTCGGTCGACGGAACCCCCGTCGACGCTTCAACGATAAAGGGTTGCCCGGGAGTGGTCAAGCAGATTGCTGCGGCACGACAGGCGAGGTTCGATCGCATCGCGGTGGCCATGCGGTGTTGTGCTTATAATCGTTCGATCGCATTCAAGGCCACTTCGGGAACACTAACCTGGCTTCGACACAGGAACTGTCCGCCTTTCTGGCAGAGGTCGAGCGCCGAGCATTCAAGCAGGCCGTGTTCGCCGTCAGGGACGAAGAGGTGGCGCTCGACGTCGTGCAGGACGCGATGCTCAAGCTCACTGAAAATTATGCGGCCAAGCCTGTCTTCGAGCTGCCGATGCTGTTCCAGCGCATCCTGCAGAACACGATCCACGATCACTTCCGCCGCCAGAAGGTCCGCTCAACCTGGACCACGCTGCTGTCCGCGCTCGGGCAAAGGGACGAAAAGGACGAGGAGTTCGATCCGCTCGAAACTCTTGCCGTCAGCTCCGACTCGAACGACCTTGCCGATCCGGCTCGCCGGCACCAGCAGGCTGAGATCGTCGCTCTGGTGGAGCACGCCCTGGCCCGTCTGCCAGCGCGTCAACGCGAAGCATTTCTCCTCCGTTACTGGGAGGAATTGGACGTGGCGGAGGCCGCAAGCGTCATGGGCTGCTCGGAGGGCAGTGTGAAGACCCACTGCTCGCGGGCGGTTCACGCATTGGCGAAGATGCTCGAGGCTAAAGGGATTACGCTATGAACGAACACGAAATCGCAAAGAAATTAACCAGTTACCTCGAGGCTGGGGCATCGGCCCTAAAGCCAGGGATCGCCTATCGCCTGCAGCTTGCGCGGCAAAAGGCGCTTGCCGATGTGGGCGAGCCGCGCCGGGCACCCGAGCTCTCGCTGGCCGGCCCCGGCGGACGCTTCCATCAGCGTCGTCATCTGCTGGCCGATGCCCGGATCTGGATCAGCGTGCTGCTGCTGGTGGGCGGCGTGCTGTATTTCCAATACTGGCAGTCGATGCAGCAGGCTCGCGATATCGAGGAAACCGACGCCGCCATCCTTTCCTCGGAATTGCCGATCGAAGCCTATCTGGATCGAGGGTTCCAGAATTGGCTCACTCGCTCCGAGCCCTGAGCGTCGCCGCAGCCCTGGCGCTGGCGGTGGCCGGTGCTCCGGCGGCGGCAGGCCCCACGGTGGTGCTGCACGCGCCTAGCTGGACCGAGCTCTCGCCTGCCGACAGGCAGACCCTCGCTCCGCTGGCCGACGATTGGAACAATATCGAGCCGGAGCGACGCCAGAAGTGGCTGGGCATCGCCAAGCGTTATCCGAAGATGACCCCGCTGGAGCAGCAGCGGCTTCAGCGGCAGATGCGTGCCTGGGCGACCCTGACCCCGGCAGAACGCCAGGCGGCGCGAGAACAGTACAAGAATATGAAAAAGCTCCCGCCCGACAAGCGCCAGAACGTCACCGAGAAGTGGCAGGAATACCAGCAGCTTCCTCCCGAGAAGAAGCGCGAGCTGGCGAGCCGCGCTCCGACAACGGGTAAGCAGCAGCCCGCGAAAGACACTGCAGCCGCGCCCCGTTAACGGGGGCGAGGACCTCCGTTTGCTGGTGACGATCTGGAGTCGCCTCCGGCTTCGTCCTCTATTTTCAGCATCCCGATAGGGCGGCAAAGACCCATGCTCCTCAAACTTGGCGACCGAAGCGTGCAACTGCGCGGGCGCGATCATTTCGTGGCGGCCAACGCGACGCTGATCGGCAGCGTGATCCTCGAGGACCAGGCCTCCGTGTGGTTCAACGCGGTCGTCCGCGGCGACAATGAGCCGATCGTGATCGGGCCGCGGTCGAACGTCCAGGACGGATCGGTCTTGCACACCGACGAAGGCGTGCCGCTCACGCTCGGCGCGGACGTGACGGTCGGACACATGGTAATGCTGCATGGCTGCACCATCGGCGACGGCTCGCTCATCGGGATCAAGGCCCTGATCCTCAATCACGCGGTGATCGGGCGCGAATGCCTGATCGGAGCCAACACACTCATCACCGAGGGCAAGGTCATCCCGGAGCGCTCGCTCGTGCTCGGCTCGCCGGGCAAAATCGTGCGCGCACTCGGCGAGGAGGAAGTGGCGGGACTGCGAGCGATAGCGGCGCACTACGTCGAGAACGCCCGCCGTTACCGGGAGGCGCTCGCTTCCGACCCGCGCTGACCAATCAGGACCGGCGAGCCGAATCCGCGTCCCGGCGCCGACGCATCTAAGCATTCATTCTCGATTCGAAAGCGATTCCCATGCTGACTTCGCCACGTCTATTCGCGCTTGCCGTGCCGGTGCTGCTGGCAGCCCTCGCAGCCCTCGCTTTCGGCAGCCAAGCCGGAGCCGTGGAACTGCAGGAGGAAAGCCGGGTTGCGACCGGATTTCACCGCGTCGACATCGACGGCAAGTTCGAGGTGACGTTGGTTCAGGGGAGCGCCGAGGGCGTGACGGTCGAGGCGCCCGCAGCCGCGCTGCCACACGTCCGCACGCAGGTTCGAGGCGGCACGCTCGTCGTAGAGGGCGTCGACAACCGCTCGATCTGGGACTGGTTCTCGGCAAAAGCCTCGGGGCGTCCGCCGAGGGTGACGATCCGCCTTCGCGAGCTCGACCGTATCGATGCCACCGGTACCGTCACCGTGAACGCCGACAGCCTGAAGATCAACGAGCTTCGCCTCGACCTCTCCGGCGCATGCACGATCAAGATCCGCGATCTGCAGGCAGAGAGCCTTCGCCTCGACGGGTCCGGCGCAATCAAGGCGACGATCGGAGGGAAGGTCCAGCGGCAGAAAGTCGACCTTTCGGGCGCCGGTTCGTATCTCGCCGACGGGCTCTCCAGCGACGAGGCTTCGGTCGACGTGAGCGGCGCCGGCAAGGCGGTGGTCAACGCCAAGAGTACGCTCGAGGTCGACATCTCGGGGGCCGGCAAGGTCGAATATCTCGGCGATCCCAAGATCAAGCAGTCGATCAGCGGCATCGGCAAGATCTCTCGCCGCGAGCCTTCCTGACGCCGTCCTCACTGCAGGGTCGCGGGATTCTTCGCGCGAAGCGATTCGGCCTTGAACAGGAGCGTGAGCCCGGTAGCGGGATCCCGATCCGGATAGACGTCCGGAAGCACCTGAACGTCAGCGACGCGGCAATCGTGCAGCAACGCGGCGAGCATCGCCGCGACGTCGCCGGCTCGCTCGCCCGCAAATAGCGGGCACCGGAAACCCTCGGCCTGCCGCGAATCGAAGACGCTCGACAGCGAAAGGCGCAGCTCACCGCCGCCGAGCGCGGCAGCGCATCGGTGCGCGCTGATGACGGCGGCAGGCTCGCCGACCTCGGCGCGCAACCGCCGAATCGCATTGCTTGCGAAAAGCTGAGCGCCGACTTCGCGCTGTGCGGCGCGGCCCTCCTGCAGCGCGGCGAGCGGCGGCATGGGAGCGCGAGGCAAGGCCAGCACCATCGCGCCCGGCGTATCGAGCTGCCGTGCGAGTTCGTGCGCCAACGGTAGTCCCCAGTGACCCACACGCGATTCGATCAGCAGCTTCGCGCCCGGCGCCGCCAGCGCGGTTCCGACGAGAAAGCGTAGATGCACTGCGGCTTCCGCGGTCAGGACCATCGCCGCCGGCTCGATCGATCGGGCGTGAGGGGCAGATGCAGGGTGCTGCAGCGTCCAACTCAAGAGTTCGGGCAGGCGCGGCACATCGATCGCGTCCGCCGACGCGAGCGTATTGGCAAGGCCGAAGTTGCGATTGCCGCCAAGCGCGTCGTGCTCGACCAGGATCGCCTGCAGGCGCTCCGGTAGCGCCAGCACGCCCTCGATCCGGCCCGGCTCGGTGGCCGAGGAGCTCCCTGCCACAATGACGATCGGCAGTGCGAAAAGATGGGCTGCGACCGCATCATCGCTGCGCTTCGAGGCTTCATCCCACGCTGCGATCAGCCGCCGCCAAAGCTGCCGCGCGATGGCCGCCGAAGGCGCGGCGGCAAGCACGCCCGCGAGCCACGCCGCGTCTCCCGAGCGCAGCGCGTCGAGCATATCGCGGGTCAGGGCGGTGTCGTTTGCGTCGGCGCCGGTCACGCTTGTCGAGGCAAGGCTCGCGGCTGCGCGCTCGATCTGCGGCGCGAATGCTGGATCGATGCGATCGGGAAAGCTACGCGGATCCGGGATGTCGGCAGCGACAGGCATCGCCGGCGATTGTCGCACGGGCTTAGAATAACCGACGGCGCATTCGCGCCGGGGAGATGAAGGTGTACACGCACATTCTCGTCGCGACCGACGGCTCGAAGCTTTCCGGCAAGGCCGTCACGCACGCCATCGGGCTCGCGCAGGCGCTTGGCGCACGGCTGACCGCGTTCCATGCATCGCCGGACTATCCGTTGCCGGTTTACGCCGACGGCGTGGTTTACGAGACGCTATCGCGCAGCGAATACGCGGCGGCATGCCGGAAGGAAGCGAACAAGATTCTCGGCGCCGTCGGCGACAAGGCGAGGCTCGCCGGCGTGCCGTTCAGCCAGGCGCAGGCAATCTCGGCCGCGCCGTGGGAAGCGATCCTCGCGGCCGCGAAAAGGAACAAATGCGATGCCATCGTGATGGCTTCGCACGGCCGGCGCGGTGTGACTGCGCTGCTGCTGGGAAGCGAAACGCAGAAGGTGCTTACGCATTCCAAGCTGCCGGTGATCGTCGTGCGCTAGTCGGGTGGGGCTGCTGCGCGGGCCGTTTGCCTTCGTTGTGTCCTCGCTCCCGGCCCTGCTCGCGACGCCCCGCCCCATAGCCCTCGGACAGCTGGTGCAGCGTTTCGCGCTAGAATGCGAGCTTTGCCGAAAAAGCAAAGCAAATCATGCGCGTATCGCGCTTCTTTGTCGCGACGCTGAAGGAGGCCCCGGCCGAGGCTGAGCTCGCGAGCCACAAGCTCATGCTGCGCTCCGGCATGATCAAGCGCCTTGCTGCCGGCATCTACACCTGGATGCCGCTGGGTTTGCGCGTGCTCAAGAAGGTTGAGTCGGTCGTGCGCGAGGAGATGAACCGCGCTGGCGCGGTCGAGCTCTTGATGCCGGTCGTTCAGCCCGCCGAGCTATGGCAGGAATCCAACCGCTGGGACAAGTACGGACCGGAACTGCGACGATTCAAGGACCGCCACGAGCGCGACTTCGTGCTCCAGCCCACCTCCGAGGAAGTCATCACCGACATCGCGCGCAAGGAGCTCAAGAGCTACAAACAGCTCCCGATAAACTTCTACCACATCCAGACCAAATTCCGCGACGAGGTTCGCCCGCGCTTCGGCGTGATGCGCTCGCGCGAGTTCATCATGAAGGACGCCTACTCCTTCGACGCCGACAAGGACGGAATGCTCAGGTCCTACCAGGCGATGTACGACGCCTACGCGCGCATCTTCACGCGGCTAGGGCTCAAGTTCCGGCCAGTCGTGGCCGACACCGGCCCGATCGGAGGCAACGCATCGCACGAGTTCCAGGTCCTCGCGGAGTCCGGTGAGGACGCGATCGCCTATTGCCTGAACTCGGACTACGCCGCCAACGTGGAGCTGGCGGAAGCGGCGCCGCCCCGGCCGCGCCCCGCAGCACGCGAAGCGATGCAGAAGGTGCCGACGCCCGGCAAGTCCACTTGCGAAGAGGTCGCGAAGCTGCTCGGTCTGCCGCTCGCGCGCACGGTCAAATGCATCATGCTCGCGGTCGACGACCGGGTGCACATGCTGCTCATCCGCGGCGACCATTCGCTGAACGAGATCAAGACGGCGAAGGTCCCGGGGCTCGCGAACTTCCGCTGGGCCAAAGACGACGAGATCGCCGCCGCGCTGGGGAGTCCGCCTGGGTATCTCGGCCCGGTCGGGATGCCCGCGTCGATGCCCCTCATAGCAGATCGCGAAGTCGCGGCGATGGCCGATTTCGTCTGCGGCGCAAACGAGGCCGACTTCCACCTGCGCGGCGTGAACTTCGGCCGCGATTGCCGCGAGCCCGATCGCGTCGCCGACATCCGCAACGTGGTGAAGGGCGACCGGTCGCCCGACGGCGAGGGGCCGCTCGACATCGTGCGCGGCATCGAGGTGGGGCACGTCTTCGCCCTGGGAACGCGCTACTCCGAGATGATGGGTGCAACTTTCCTCGACGCCGCCGGTCAAGAGCAAGTCTTGGAGATGGGGTGCTACGGCATCGGGATCACGCGGATTCCGGCGGCAGCGATCGAGCAGAACAACGACGAGCGCGGCATCATCTGGCCGCAACCACTGGCGCCGTTCACGATCGCGATCGCGCCGATCGGCTACGATCGGGTCGAGGCGGTGCGCGGCGCGGCGGATCGACTGCACGACGAGCTGGAGTCCGCCGGCATCGAAACCCTTTTGGACGATCGGGGCGAGCGGCCGGGCGTGATGTTCGCTGACCTCGAGCTGATCGGCATCCCGCACCGGGTGACGATCGGCGAGCGGGGATTGAAGGAAGGCAGGCTAGAGTACCAAAGCCGTCGCGACGGTCAGGCGATTACCGTTCCGCGCGACGAGATCGGCGCGTTTCTGCGCGAAAGGCTTAGGTCGTGAAGAGAAGTAGCAGATCCCTCGCTTCGCTCGCGATGACATTCCGGATGCTCGGCGTGACATTCGCGGCGGCGCTGTTCATCTGCGCGTTCTCGCGCGCGGCGCATGCCGGCGCGCAGATCGAGGAGGAGCTTTCCGCAAGCGTGCAGAACTCGCTTCACCGTTCCGTCAGCGACTATCCTGCGCCGCGCCTCGTGTTCGGAACCGACGTCGAGGGCTGGTCGTGGCTTGCCGACATGTCCTCACGGCTCGCCTCGAAGATACCGGACTGGCCGACGCGCCGCGACTTTCTCGTCACCGTGCAATACGAGGCGTCTCGCGCCGGTCTCGATCCGCAGCTCGTGCTGGGCCTGATCCAACACGAGAGCAATTTCCGCAAGTACGCGGTGTCGAGCGCGCAGGCGCGCGGCTACATGCAGGTGATGCCCTTCTGGGTGAGACTGATCGGTGACCCTGAGCACGATCTCTTCAACCTGCGCACCAACCTGCGCTACGGCTGCACCATCCTGCGCCTTTACCTCGACCGCGAGAACGGCGATCTGTATCGCGCGCTAGGCCGCTACAACGGAAGTCTGGGCCGGCCCGAGTATCCGAGCGCGGTTATCGGCGCGATGAACCGATACTGGAGGTGGAGTCCGTCTCCCGCCGGCGGCGCCGAAGCTGCGCCCGTCGGCGTGAGCTCCAGCAGCTCAAAGTGAAGCAAGCCGCGACGGGCTATCGCGGCCGCTTCGCGCCCTCGCCGACCGGCCCGCTGCACTTCGGTTCACTCATTGCCGCGCTGGCAAGTTACTGCGACGCGCGTGCGCACGGAGGGGAATGGCTCGTGCGCATCGAGGAT
>Ga0335083_10011706_pt1 | contig 10537 bp, 7 predicted proteins | sample Lox_Sample_42_FD_206716 | JGI IMG/M metagenome (GOLD analysis project Ga0335083, IMG submission 206716) | Soil microbial communities from Loxahatchee National Wildlife Refuge, Florida, United States - Lox_Sample_4.2 | ecosystem: Environmental > Terrestrial > Soil > Wetlands | place: USA: Florida... | reverse complement strand
TTCGGCGAAATGGAGGTGTGGGCGATGGAAGCCTACGGCGCCGCCTATACATTACAGGAACTGCTCACGGTCAAATCCGACGACGTGCAGGGCCGCACGCGCATTTACGAAAGCATTGTCAAAGGCGACAACTCGCTGGAGGCGGGCATACCCGAATCCTTCAACGTGCTCGTCAAGGAAATGCAGTCGCTCGGCCTCGATGTGAAGGTGGGCTATTCCAATCCGATTGAACATGCCCCCGACGGCAGTGTCGAGGCCGCCGCCACGTTGGCAACGGTTTAAATTCAAGCAGTCAAAATAGTATTCGCTGGACCCAAACGCGTATGATCAGCACCAAAGAAAGCGCCCGTGAATTGCTCGGGCTGGACAAGGTGAACCAGGTGGACTACGTCGCGATTTCCGTCGCGTCGCCGGAAGCCATCCGTTCCTGGTCCAAGGGCGAGGTTAAGAACCCCGAGACCATCAATTATCGCACATTCAAGCCGGAAAAAGGCGGCTTGTTCTGTGAACGCATTTTTGGCCCGGTCAAAGACTGGGAATGCTCCTGCGGCAAGTACAAGCGCATCAAGCATCGCGGAATAGTTTGCGACCGTTGCGGCGTCGAAGTGACGCTGGCCCGCGTCCGCCGTGAGCGCATGGGCCACATCGAGCTGGCCGTGCCCGTCTGCCACATCTGGTTCTTCAAGTGCATGCCGTCGCGCATCGGCCTCGTGCTGGATATGACGGCCCGCAACCTGGAGCGCGTGATTTATTACGAGGATTACCTCGTCATTGACCCTGGCAACACGGCGCTGAAGCAGAATCAATTGCTTAACGAACATGAATACCGCGAAGCGCGCGAGACCTACGGCGCGGACGCGTTTCTGGCCAAAATGGGCGCCGAAGCCGTGCGCGATGCGCTGGCCAAGGTGGACCTGGCCAAGGGTGTGGACCATTTGCAACAGGCGATGACCGAAACCAAGAGCAAGCAGATCCGCAAGAAGCTCGCAAAGCGGATCAAGCTGTTGCAAGGATTGCAGATTTCCAAGAGCCGACCGGAATGGATGATTTTGACGGTGCTGCCGGTGATTCCGCCGGACCTGCGCCCGCTCGTGCCGCTCGAAGGCGGCCGGTTTGCCACGTCCGACTTGAACGACCTGTATCGCCGCGTCATCAATCGGAACAACCGTCTCAAGACGCTGCTCCAGCTCAAGACGCCCGAGGTCATCATCCGCAACGAAAAGCGCATGTTGCAGGAGGCCGTGGACGCCCTCTTCGACAACGGCCGCCATGGCCGACCCGTGACCGGCGCGGGCAATCGTTCGCTGAAATCCCTGAGCGACATGCTCAAGGGCAAGGGCGGGCGGTTCCGCCAGAATTTGCTCGGTAAACGCGTGGATTATTCCGGCCGGTCGGTCATCGTTATCGGGCCCGAACTCAAGCTCAACCAATGCGGGCTGCCGAAGAAGATGGCGCTCGTTTTGTTCGAGCCGTTCATCATCCGCCGTTTGAAGGAACTCGGCTACGTCCACACCGTCCGTTCGGCCAAGAAAATGATCGAGCGCCAGACGAAGGAAGTCTGGGACGTTTTGGAAGAGGTGACGAAGGGTCATCCGGTGCTGCTCAACCGCGCGCCGACGCTGCATCGCTTGTCGGTGCAGGCCTTCGAGCCGCAACTCATCGAAGGCGAAGCCATCCGCATTCATCCCCTGGTCTGCACCGCGTACAATGCGGATTTCGACGGCGACCAGATGGCGGTACACGTGCCGCTATCGGTCGAGGCGCAGATGGAAGCCCGCCTGTTGATGATGGCGACCAACAACATCTTCTCGCCCTCGTCCGGCAAACCGATCATCACGCCGACGCAGGACATCACGCTCGGTTGCTATTATCTCACGGCCGAACCGCGCGCGCCCATGCCGTCCGACCCGAACAAGCTGCCGTTGTTTGGCTCGAAGGAGGAGGCGTTGTTTGCCTACGCTGACGGGGCGTTGAAGACGCACGACCGCGTCCGCCTGGCCAATCCGGATTTTGGCCGTCAGACTGTTTTTGGGGATGCGAACAAGAAGCTGATTGAGACCACCATCGGCCGCGTGTTGTTCAGCGAAATCTGGCCGTCGGAACTCGGCTTTTACAACAAGGCGGCCGGCAAGAGCCAGCTCGGCGATCTCATTTGGAAGTGTTACAAGTTTGCCGGCCACGAGAAGACCGTGACCATGCTCGACAAGCTTAAGGAACTGGGCTTCCGCGAAGCCACCAAGTCCGGCGTATCCATCGGCATCGATGACATGATTGTGCCCAAGGAACGCGATGAGCAGATTGACGCGGCGCAGAAGCAAATCAAGGAAGTGGAGAAGCAGTATCGCAAAGGCGTCATCACCCCGGGCGAGCGTTACAACAAAATTGTCGACATCTGGACCCATTGCACCGACCAGATTTCCGGCGTCATGTTCCGCACCCTTGAAGCCAACCAGGGCAAGAAGGAATACAATCCTGTTTACCTGATGGTGGACTCCGGCGCGCGCGGCAACAAGCAGCAGGTGCGCCAGCTCGCCGGGCTGCGCGGCCTCATGGCCAAGCCCAGCGGCGACATCATCGAGAAACCGATTCTGGCAAACTTCCGTGAAGGGCTGTCGGTGCTGGAATATTTCATTTCCACGCACGGCGCCCGCAAAGGTCTGGCCGACACCGCTCTCAAGACCGCCGATTCCGGTTACATGACCCGAAAACTCGTGGACGTGGCCCAGGACGTCATCATTCAGGAAGCCGATTGCGGCACGTCCAACGGCATCTGGGTCTCGGCCGTGTACGAAGGCGAGGACGAAGTGGTCCGGCTGGGCGACCGTCTGATCGGCCGATTTGCGTGTGACGATACGGTGAATCCGACGAATCCGAAGGAATTTCTCATTCGCGCCAACGAGGAGATTGACGAGGAAAAGGCCAAGCGTATTGAGGCGGCGGGTATTGAGCGCCTGCGCATCCGTTCCGTGTTGACCTGCGAAAGCAAGCACGGCGTTTGCGTCAATTGCTACGGTCGCAATCTCGCAACCGGCGGCCTGGTGAAACTCGGCGAGGCCGTCGGCATCATCGCTGCGCAATCCATCGGCGAGCCGGGCACGCAGTTGACCATGCGGACGTTCCACATCGGCGGCACGGCGGCTGGCGTGTTCAAGGTGCCGCAAATCAAGGCGAAGTTCGAAGGCAAGGTTCGTTACAACGATCTGCGCCTCGTGCAGCTCGAAGACGGCAACAACATCGTTTTGAACAAGAACGGTTCGGTGTCCATTCTCGCCGGCGATGGCCGGGAATTGGAAAACCACAACATTGTCGTCGGCTCGGTCATCTCCGTGCCGGACAGCGGCCAGGTGAAGAAGGGCGAAACCTTTGTGCAATGGGACCCGTACAACGTGCCGATTCTTTCCGAGAAGGCCGGCAAGGTGAAGTTCCATGATATCATCGAAGGCGTGACGATGAAGCAGGAGATGGATGAGACCACCGGGCAGGAAGCCATGGTTGTCATCGAACACAAGGAGGATTTGCACCCGCAAATCATCATCAGCGGCGCTGACGGCGAAGTGGTGGCGAATTATCCCATTCCTTCCGGCGCGCACATCGTGGTGAAGGAACGCGACGAAATCTTCCCCGGCACGTTGCTGGCCAAAACGCCGCGCAAGATGGCCAAGACCAAGGATATTACCGGCGGTCTGCCGCGCGTGGCTGAATTGTTCGAGGCCCGCCGGTCGAAAGATGCGTCCGAAATCTCCAAGATCGACGGCCTGGTGGACTTTGGCGCCAGCGTGCGAGGCAAACGCTGCATCGTCATTAAGGACGCGCAGACCCAGGCGGAGGAGGAACACCTCATTCCGATTGGCAAGCACGTCATCGTTTTCAAGGGCGACATGGTAAAGAAGGGCCAGCAATTGACCGAAGGCCCGATTGATCCGCACGAAATCCTCGAGGTCTGCGGTCCGCAGGAGTTGCAGGAACACCTGGTCAGCGAAGTGCAGGAGGTTTACCGCCTCCAGGGCGTCACCATCAACGACAAGCACATCGAGATCATCGTGCGCCAGATGCTGCGCAAGGTGCGTATTACCGAACCGGGCGACACGTCGTTCCTTTGGGGCGAACAGATTGACAAGCTCGATTTTGAAGAAGAGAACGAGCGGGTGGACAAGATGGGCGGCAAACCCGCCGAAGCCACGCCGGTCCTGCTCGGCATCACCAAGGCGTCGCTGGAAACCGACAGTTTCCTCAGCGCCGCGTCTTTCCAGGACACGACCCGCGTTCTGACCGAAGCGGCCACACGGTCCAAGATCGACAGCCTGCGTGGATTCAAGGAAAACGTCATCATGGGCCACATCATCCCGGCGGGCACCGGCTTTGACCACCACCGCAAAGTGCGTCTCAAACCGCTGGTGGAAATCAGCGACGAACCGGAGCCGGAAGAGCCGGCGGCCGCGGTCGCGGCGGCGGACAATCCGTTGCTGGCCTGACACCGGTTAGAATCAATCAACACAGGGCGTCCGACGGAAGTTGGGCGCCCGTTTTATTTCGATGCCGGGTGGTCCCTTGGGGCTCAAAGAATTTGTATTGGAAATATCCGCCCGAGGTCGCAGCCATATCCCGTGCAGGTTTGATGACTGCTTTTTCGTGGCGGCAGACTCAAACAAAGCGTTAATATCGGCCATGTTTAATCCACGGCAAAAATTTCTGGCCGGGGCGATCGCATCCCTGGTCGGCATCTGGCTGGTGGTCTGGGCCGGGCATTGGTACTTCGAAAGCCTCAAGATGACCGCCGACAAGGTACACGCGTATCTGGAGTCGGTTGATTTGAGCAAGCTCACCGGGGCGGCGCGGGCAAAAGCCATCCGGGAACTGGAAGACAAACTCAACGCACTTTCCTTCGAGCAGCGGCAACAGGTGCAGATGCAGCATTTCCTGAATGATTGGTTCTCCAAAATGACGGACGACGAGAAGGCGCAATTCGTCGAGGCGACAATGCCGACCGGCATCAAACAAATGATCAACGCCTTCGAGCAATTGCCGGAAGACAAGCGACATCAAGCCATTGATAATGCCATGAAGAATCTGCGTGAGGCCGAAAACGGCGCCCCGGCGCGCGGCACCAACGCGCCGACGGTTGGCACCAATGCCCCACCGCCCATCAGTCCGGAACTGGAAGCGAAGATCCGGACCATCGGATTAAAGGCGTTTTACAGCCAGAGCTCAGCCGAGACGAAGGCGGAAGCGGCTCCGCTGCTCGAAGAGTTGCAGCAGGTGATGGAATCCGGCCGGCTGCAGCGCCAGCAGCCATGAAAGTTGACTTGTGGCAGGCGGGAAGTGAGACGGACGGCATTCCGAATGGGCCGGCCTTTTCGTGCCACCGACCACCTATTACCCGGCACCGTTCAGCTTTTACTCTTATTGAATTGCTCGTAGTCATAGCGGTTATCGGAGTGCTCGCGGCGTTGCTGCTGCCGGTGTTCAGCCGCGCCAAGGAAGCGGCGCGAGCGACTGCCTGCATCAGCAACCTTCACCAGCTCGGCCTGGCCCTGCAGGTTTACGTGGATAACCACCGCAACCACCTCCCCGTCATGCGCGACCGGCCAGCGGACACCAACTCGGCGTCGACGAATGCACTGCCGAGCGTGGACGTGGTCTTGAAAATGGAGCTGGGCAACCGGAACGTGTTGCACTGCCCATCCGACCGGAACGGGATTTTCGAGCAGACCGGTTCCAGTTATTCCTGGAACAGCCTGCTGAACGGGGAGGACGCAGACCATCTGAAGGTGCTGGGACTGAATTTTTCGCCCCGGGCAATCCCGGTGTTTTTCGATAAGGAAGGTTTTCACGCCGCGCGCGGACCGGACAAGGCGGTGAATTATCTTTACGCCGACGGCCACATCAAGAACCTGCTCACCATCGAAGGGACGCCGCCATGATGATTTCGCTGCAACAGGTGCAAAAGAAATTCGGTGCACGGATCGTGGTGGACGGACTTACGCTCGGCGTGCCGCGCGGGGAAATTTTTGGCCTGCTCGGCCACAACGGCGCAGGTAAAAGCACGGCCATCGGCATGATGCTCGGCCAGGTCTGGCCGACCCGGGGCGAGGTGAAGGTTTGCGGTCACGACGTGACGACGCAGCGGGCGCGGGCGTTGCGGAGGGTTGGTGCCATTTTTGAAACTCCGGCGTTTTACGATTATCTGTCCGGCTGGCGCAACCTGGAAATCCTGAGCCATTACTCCGCGCCGACGCCGCCGGAACGGATCCGTGAGGTGGTGGAGTGGGTGGGGCTGACCGGCCGCGAGCGGTCTGCGGTGAAAACATATTCGCACGGCATGCGGGCGCGGTTGGCGATTGCGCAGGCACTGTTACCGGAGCCGGAACTGCTCATTTTCGACGAACCGGGCAGCGGCCTGGATCCGGAAGGCATCGCAGAAATGCGCCAGACCATTGCGCGGCTGCATCGTGAGCTCGGCCTGACGATTTTGTTGTCGTCCCATCTGTTGAGCGAGGTGGAACAATTGTGTTCGCGCATCGCGGTGTTGAACCGGGGGCTCAAGGTGTTTGAGGGACGGGTGGCCGACATCAAGGTGGCGCGCGGGCGGGTGTTGCTCAAGACGCCGGATTTTGCCGCGGCCACCCAGTTGCTGCGCGCGCGCGGCATCATCACCGGCGCAGTGGATGGAAACGGCATCGTGTTGAGCGAAGGACGGACGACGGCGGAAGCCGCGAAGATTCTCGTGGAAGCGGATATCCCTATCGAAGGGATCTGGCTGCAGGAACAGACCCTGGAGGATTTTTATCTTAACCTGGTGAAGACCGCCGGGCCGGAGGCAAACCGGAATTGACGATGTTTTTCGCCCAGCTCAGAAACGAACTCTGGAAACTCTTCGGCAAGAAGCGCACTTATATTGGATTCGGCGCGTTCATGTTGTCACAGGCGGTCATGCTGTTGATGTTCAAATATACGCATTGGCAGAGCCGCCTCGAACAGTTGCTGGCTCAGAACGGTTATCTGGCGGCGGAATACATTTCCGCGCTGACCGTGGCCCTGGTGATGCTGTGGCCACAAATAGCGCTGCTCATGCCGCTTTACGTCACCCTCGTGGGCGGCGACCTGGTCGCAAAGGAAGCCGAGGACGGCACATTGCGGATGATATTATCGCGGCCGATTTCCCGGCTCCGGCTGTTGCTGGTAAAGTGGCTGGCGGGAATGATTTTTTCCGCGGTCCTGGTATTGGCGTTGGGTGTTATCGCGCTGGGTTTTGCGCGGCTCTGCTTTCCCTGGAAGGGGATGTTTGTGTTTCCCCAGCCCAATTCGACGTTCGGCCTGTTCCCGCCGGGCGAGGGCCTGGGGCTGTTTGTTTTATCCCACCTGTTCATGGTGGTAAACGCCGTCACTTTGCTATCGCTGGCGTTCATGTTTTCTTGTTTCAACATGAAACCGGCGGCGGCCACGATTCTGGCGCTCTCATTTCTGTTCGTGAACGTGGTAATCCAGCACATCCCGTTTTTTGAGGATTACCAGGACTGGTTCATTACCCACCATCTCGAATGCTGGTATTGGGTGTTTCAACAACCCGTACAATGGCCTCAGATTTTTCAATCGGTCATCACCTTGCTGGCCGCCAGCCTGACGGCCTTTGTCATCGGGGCCGTGGGGTTCCAGGTGCGCGACATCAAGTCATAAGTTGCTTTGATCAGGATGGTAAAAGCTGCGTTTCCCCAAAAAGCTCAAAATAGGCCTTGCAACGGCCAATGGGTTTGTTATAGTCCGCGCTCCGTTTCTCCAGCCTCGAAGGCCGGAGATATTTACAGCGATTAGACGCGAACATGCCGACAATCAATCAATTGGTCCGCAAGGGCCGCCGCAAAGTAAAGTACAAGTCCAAGTCACCGGCTTTGGATCGCTCGCCGTTTCGCCGCGGTGTGTGCATTCAGGTCATGACGCGCACGCCCAAGAAGCCGAACTCAGCCATGCGCAAGGTGGCCAAGGTGCGCCTGACCAATGGTTACGAGGTCATTGCTTATATCCCGGACGAGGGTCATAATTTGCAGGAACACTCGATTGTGCTCGTGCGCGGCGGGCGCGTGAAGGATTTGCCGGGTGTGCGTTATCACATCGTGCGCGGCACGCTGGATGCTGCCGGTGTGGAAAAACGCCGGGTCAGCCGTTCGAAGTATGGTGTGAAGCGTCCGAAGCCCGGCGCCAAACCCGCCGCGGCCGCAGCTGCTGCGGCCGCTCCGGCAGCAGCCTGAAGATTTTGACGACACAACTTATTCAACTCATTTAACCAACATCCATGTCCCGCAGACGACAAGCAAGCAGACGGTCGGTGCCCAAAGACGGCAAATTCCAAAGCGCCCTGGTGTCGCGGCTGGTCAACACCGTGATGCGTTGCGGTAAGAAGAGTACCGCGCAGCGGATTGTGTACAAGGCCTTCGACAGCATTTCGGAGAAGAATCCCGCCAGCAATCCGGTGGAGATTTTGCAGCGCGCCGTGGACAACGCGAAGCCGCGCATTGAGACCAAGGCGCGCCGGGTGGGCGGTGCGACGTATCAGGTGCCGTTGGAGGTGCCGTCCGACCGGCAGGCGGCGCTGGCGCTGCGTTGGATTGTGGATTTTGCCGACGCCCGCAAGGGCACGCCCATGCGCGAGGCGCTGGCGGCGGAAATCATGGAGGCCTATCAAGGGCAGGGCAACGCCATTCGCAAGCGCGACGAGGTGCACAAGATGGCCCAGGCCAACAAGGCGTTTGCACATTTCCGCTGGTAGGATATAATTGAACGATGCCCCAAAGGCTGCGAGGCCCCGGGGGCATTTTTATTATTGGATTTAACCGGGTTTAAGATGGAAGCTGTTGCTGACAAAACGAAATCGGCCAATTCGCCCAAACGCGAGTACACGTTGGAGCGCACGCGTAACATTGGCATTGCGGCGCACATCGACGCGGGCAAGACGACCACGACCGAGCGTATCCTGTTTTACACCGGCCTCATCCACAAGATTGGCGACGTGGACGACGGCAACACGGTGACCGACTGGATGGAACAGGAGCGCGAACGCGGCATCACCATTACTTCCGCGGCCGTCACCTGTTACTGGACACAAAAGCAGAACAAACACGGCGAAGACGCGCTGTACAAGGCTTTCAAGGACGTTCCCCATCGGATCAACATCATTGATACGCCCGGCCATGTGGATTTCACGGCCGAGGTGGAGCGTTCCATGCGCGTGCTCGATGGCGCGGTGGCGGTATTCTGCGGCGTCGCCGGCGTGCAGCCGCAATCGGAAACCGTCTGGCGCCAGGCAACCAAGTACAAGGTGCCGCGCATCGCGTTCGTCAACAAGATGGACCGCACGGGCGCCAATTTTGACAATGCGCTGAACGACATGCGCACCAAGCTCAAGGCGTATGCGTATCCGATTTTCCTGCCCATCGGCGCCGAAGACAAATTCGAAGGGGTCATCGACGTGGTGAACCAGAAGGCGATTGTCTGGGGCCCGGGCGACGTCGTCAACGAGGGTTTGAATTTTGAAGCGAAGGACATTCCTGCCGAGTACAAGGAACGCGCGGCCGCGGCACTGGCGGAATTGATTGACGCCGTCTCCAACAAGGATGATGCCATCGCCGACCTCGTGCTGCATGAGAAACCGATCACGCCGCCGGAACTCAAGGCGGCCATTCGCCGGTTGACCTGCAAGATCGAACTGGTGCCCGTATTATGCGGGTCGGCCTTCAAGAAGAAGGGCGTGCAAACGTTGGTTGACGCAGTGGTGGATTATCTGCCCAGCCCGCTCGACGTGCCGGCGGCCACCGGTGAAGTGCCCGGCCAGGCTGAACAGAAGGTCGAAGTGCCTTCCGACGACAGCAGCAAGTTCTGCTCGCTGGCGTTCAAGTTGTGGACGGATCCTTACGCCGGCAAACTCGTGTTCTTCCGCGTCTATTCCGGCCAGCTCGAAAAGGGCGACATGATTTACAACCCGCGCACGCGCAAACGCGAGCGCGTCAGCCGCCTCATGATTATTCAAGGCAGCGAGCGCAAGGACATCCACCAGGTTTTCGCCGGCGACATCGCCGCGCTCGTCGGTTTGCGCAATATTACCACGGGTGACACGCTGTGTGACGAGGATTTTGATGTAACGCTGGAACCGCCGACGTTCCCTGAACCGGTCATCAGCATGGCGGTGGAGCCAAAGACGAAACAGGACCGCGACAAGATGTCTGAGGGCCTGCAACGGTTGGCAGAGGAAGACCCGACGTTCCGTTGTTTCACCAACGAAGAAACGGGCCAGCTTATCATTGCTGGCATGGGTGAGCTGCACCTGGAAATCATCATTGACCGTCTCAAGCGCGAATTCAAGGTGGACGCCAACACAGGCGCACCGCAAATCGCCTACCGCGAAACTGTCACCAAGCCGGCCGACGGCGAAGGCAAGTTCATCCGCCAGTCCGGCGGTCGTGGCCAGTACGGCCACGCCTGCGTCCAGATCCAGCCCAACGAAAAGGGCAAAGGCATCGAGATTGAGAATAAGATTGTCGGCGGTGCG
>Ga0335083_10011704_pt1 | contig 10539 bp, 10 predicted proteins | sample Lox_Sample_42_FD_206716 | JGI IMG/M metagenome (GOLD analysis project Ga0335083, IMG submission 206716) | Soil microbial communities from Loxahatchee National Wildlife Refuge, Florida, United States - Lox_Sample_4.2 | ecosystem: Environmental > Terrestrial > Soil > Wetlands | place: USA... | reverse complement strand
GAGCCCGCCATCATTGGCGAGGCCCGCGAGCAGCACACCGGCGAAATCCATCTCCGGGGCCTGCCCCCGCGTCGAAACATAGCGCATCAAATTTTCCCTATTCCGGGCTGGCCTATACTATCTGGCAAGGGCGGGCAGCAATGCGTCCAGCCTTTTGGTCCCTTGCGCGGTGGCGGCCAGCCTGTCGCCGGAGAGGGTCAGATAGCCCTCGGCCAGGCATTCCTCCAGAATATCCGGCTCCAGCGCGTCCATCAGGGCCATGCCGGTGCGCGCGGCGAAGCGGGGGGCGCAGATGCCCTCCTGCAGCCGCAAGCCCATTATCAGCGCCTCGCGGGCGCGGTCCTGGGCTGGCACCTCCTCCTCCAGGGTGGTGCCATGGCCATGGGCGGCCACGCGCTGCATCCAGACCTCGGGCGCGCGGTGGCGGGTGGTGGCGAGCAGCTTGCCCCCCAAAGAGAGCCGCCCATGCGCGCCGGGGCCAATGCCCGCATAATCGCCATAGCGCCAATAGGTGAGGTTATGCCGGCTCTCTCCGCCCGGCTTGGCGTAGTTGGAGACCTCATAGCGCTGCAAGCCGTAGCGCGCGGCTTCCTCGGCGGTGATGTCATACAGCGCCTCGGCCTCGTCCTCATCGGGGAGCACAAATTCGCCGCGCGCATGCAGGGTGGCGAATTTGGTGCCGTCCTCGATGGTGAGCTGGTAGAGCGAGAGATGGTCCGCCGCCAGGTCCAGCGCCCGGCGCAGCTCCGCCCGCCACGCCGGCTGGGTCTGGCCGGGGCGGGCATAGATCAGGTCGAAGGAGATGCGCGGGAAGATTTTCGCCCCCAGCTCGATGGCGGCGATGGCCTGCTCCGCGCTGTGCTGGCGGCCCAGGAAGCGCAGCGCCTCAGGGTCGAAACTCTGCACCCCGATGGAGACACGGTTCACCCCCGCCGCGCGGTAGGCCGCGAATTTCCGCGCCTCCACGCTGGTCGGGTTGGCCTCCAGCGTGATCTCGGCATCCGGGTCCAGGTCGAACAGGCGCCCGGCCTCTTCGATCAGCCCCGCCACGCTCTGCGGGTCCATCAGGCTGGGCGTGCCGCCGCCGAAGAAGATGGAGGTAACACGCCGGCGCCCCAGCCTTGCCGCCTCAAAGCCCAATTCAGCCTTCAGCGCCGCCAGCATCTCCGCCTGCGGCAGGGTGTCGCGCACATGGGAGTTGAAGTCGCAATACGGGCATTTGGCCAGGCAGAAAGGCCAGTGAAGATAGAGCGCCAATTGATCCATGCGCCCCGGCATAGACCGGTTGGCGGGCGGGGGCGAGTCGGCCCCGCCTTGGCAGGCTCCCTCCAGCCGCCTATCCCGGAGCCATGGAAGCGATCAGCGTCGAAAATCTCGTCAAGCGCTACCCCGCTACGCTGGCGGTGGACCACCTCTCCTTCTCGCTGGAGCGCGGCCGGATCCTCGGGCTGCTGGGCGGCAATGGCGCGGGCAAGACCACCACCATCTCCATGCTGCTCGGGCTGCTGGTGCCCACATCCGGGCGCATCAATGTGCTGGGGCATGACATGGCGCATGACCGCTTCGCCGCCCTGGCGCGGATGAATTTTTCCTCGCCCTACATCGCCCTGCCCGCCCGGCTCACGGTGCGGGAAAATCTCGAAGTCTACGGCCATCTCTACAACGTGCCGAAGCTGAAACACCGGATCGGCCAGCTGGCGGAGCAATTCCGCCTGACCGAACTGCTCAACCGCCCGGCGGGCGACCTCTCGGCCGGGCAGAAAACCCGTGTGGCTTTGGCAAAAGCCTTTCTCAACCAGCCGGACCTCCTGCTGCTGGACGAGCCCACCGCGAGCCTGGACCCCGACACCGGCGATTATGTCCGCACCGCGCTGGAGGAATACCGGCGCGAGAGCGGGGCGGCCATTCTGCTCGCCTCCCACAACATGGCGGAGGTGGAGCGGCTCTGCGACGAGGTGCTGATGATGAAGCAGGGCCGCGTGGCGGACCGGGGCACCCCGGCTGAGCTGATCGCCCGCTATGGGCGCGAGAACATGGAGCAGGTGTTTCTGCACATCGCCCGGAGCGAGGCGCTGTGAGCGGCGCGGCGCGGCGCATCTGGGGCCTCATCTACCGGCATCTCTGCATGTACCGGCATTCCTGGCCGCGCCTGCTGGAGATCGCCTATTGGCCGGCGCTGGAGCTGCTGATCTGGGGCTTCACCGCGAATTTCTTCAGCCGCGGCATCCATGAAGGGGCGGCGGTGCTGGCGGGGGCGGCGCTGATCGCCGGGGTACTGCTGTGGGAGATCGTGCTGCGCTCGCAGATCGGGGTAACCTTGAGTTTCCTGGAGGAAATCTGGTCGCGCAATCTCGGGCATCTCTTCGTCAGCCCGCTGCGCCCGGCGGAGATGGTGGCAGCGCTGCTGGCCGTGTCCGTGATCCGGACATTCATCGGCCTGCTTCCCGCCACAATCATCGCCTTTTTGCTCTATCATTATGACCTGTTCGCGCCCGGCCCGGTGATGGTGCTGTTCTTCCTCAACCTGCTCGTCATGGGCTGGTGGGTGGCGCTCGGCATCGTCTCGCTGCTGTTTCGCTACGGCGCCGGGGCGGAGGCGCTGGCCTGGACCATCGCCTTCGGCATCACCCCCTTCGCCTGCGTGTTCTACCCCGTGGCCTCGCTGCCGGGTTGGCTGCAGCCTGTTGCCCTGGCCCTCCCCGCCGCGCATATTTTCGAGGGGCTGCGCGCCCTGCTGCTGAGCGGCCAAACCGATTGGGCGCAATTTGGCTGGGCCGCGGCGCTGAACGCCGCCTGGATGCTGGCCGCCATCGCCGTGTTCGGGGCGGAATTCCGCCGTGCGCGAATCCGCGGCGCCTTGATATCAATTGGAGAATGAGCATGCATCAATTCTGGCTCATCCGCCACGCCTTGGTTCACCGGGAGTCGCTGGCCTATCTGTACGGAACGGACGACGTGCCGATCTGCACCCAGACCATGGCGGCGCAAGGGCCGCATTACGCCGCCCTGGCGGCAAGGCTGCCGCGCCCGGCGCGGCTGGTCTGCACGCCGCTCACCCGCACCCAGCTCACCGCCGATGCGCTGCTGCGCGCCGGCTATCCGGCCCAGGAAAAACTGATCGACCCTGCCTTCATCGAGCAGGATTTCGGGGACTGGCAGGGCGTGCCCATTGCCCAGTTCGACGCGCGCGGCCATGAGGAGCGGCATCCGTTCTGGCCGATCCATGCCGCCGAAACCCCGCCCGGCGGGGAAAGTTTTGCCCAGCTCATCGGCCGCGTGGGCGCCGGGCTGGAGGCGCTGCTGGAAAGTGCCGAGGGTAAGAACACCATCATCGTCAGCCATGGCGGGGCCATCCGCGCCGCCTGCGCCTATGCGATGGGGCTGACCCCGCACCAGGCGCTCTGCCTGCAGATCGACAATATTTCCCTCACCCGTATCGAATATGCACAGCGCGGCTGGCGGGTTTTGTCTGTTAATGAACAGTCCTCCATCCCGGCTTGCCCGCCGCAAGCCGCGCCCCCGCCTGCCCCAACACGACACAAAGCGACCTCAACACAAGGAGTTCTTTCATGAAACGCCTGCTGCTCGCGGCCGCGTTCACCGCTGCCCTCACCGCTCCGGCCCTGGCCGCCGACCCCCAGCATCTGGTGGACAGCGCCACCCTGTCGATGGAGGACATGATGGGCGGCGCCGAAGGCTCCCAGGCCCAGCAATTCCTGCGCAAGGCCAAGGCCGTGGTGATCTGCCCCAACGTCTTCCGCGCCGGGTTCTTCTTCGGCGGCGAGGGCGGGGGCTGCGTGCTCTCCGCCCGCTCGGCGGATGGCGACTGGTCCAACCCGGCCATCTACTCCATGGGCAGCGGCAGCTTCGGGCTGCAGATCGGCCTGCAGACGGCTGAGGTGATGATGATCATCATGACCAATGGCGGGCTGAACGCGCTGTTGAACTCGCAATTCAAGATCGGCGCGGATGCCGGGCTCTCCGTCGCCACGCTGGGTGCTGGCGTAACGGGGGCGATGTCCACCGCCTGGAACGCGGACATCATCAGCTTCTCCAAGAGCCAGGGGCTGTATGGCGGCATCTCGCTCTCCGGCACCGTGCTCTCCAACGATGCGGGCGCCGAGCAGCAATATTACGGCCAGGAATTCGCCGCCCGGCAGATCGTGGTCGACGGCCAGGGCAACAACCCCGGCGCCAACCCGCTGCGCCAGACGCTCGCGCGCTACGCCGCGCCGGCAGGGGCGATGACCCCCGCGCAGTAAGCCGAAGGTTGATGCCGCTTTTTTGAAAAAAAGCGGCGCAAAAAACTTTTATAAACTAAAAAACGCCCTGGTTCGCAGGGCGTTTTTTTTGGCTCAGTAGACCACGACGCTGCGGATGCTCTCGCCCTTGCGCATCAGCTCGAAGCCCTCATTGATCTGCTCGAAGGGCAGCACATGGGTGATGAGCGAGTCGATATCGATCTTGCCCTCCATGTACCAATCCACGATCTTCGGCACATCGGTGCGCCCGCGCGCCCCGCCGAAGGCCGTGCCCTTCCAGCTGCGGCCCGTCACCAGCTGGAACGGGCGGGTGGAAATCTCCTGCCCCGCGCCCGCCACGCCGATGATGATCGAGGTGCCCCAGCCGCGATGGCAGCATTCCAGCGCCTGGCGCATCACCTTGGTGTTGCCGATGCACTCGAAGGAATAATCCGCGCCGCCATCGGTAAGGTTGACGAGATAGGGCACGAGATCCTCGCCGATCTCGGACGGGTTGACGAAATGCGTCATGCCGAATTTTTCGGCCATCGCCTTGCGGCCATTATTCAGGTCGACGCCGATGATCTTGTCAGCCCCGGCGATGCGCGCGCCCTGGATGACGTTGAGGCCGATGCCGCCCAAGCCGAAGACCACCACATTATCGCCCGGCTGCACCTTGGCCGTGTTGAACACCGCGCCGATGCCGGTGGTGACACCGCAGCCGATATAGCAGATCTTCTCGAACGGCGCGTCCTCACGCACCTTGGCCAGCGCAATCTCCGGCAGCACGGTGAAATTCGCGAAGGTGGAGCAGCCCATGTAATGCATCACCGGCGCGCCGTCGCAGGAGAAACGGCTGGTGCCATCCGGCATCACGCCCTTGCCCTGGGTGGTGCGGATGGCGGTGCAGAGATTGGTCTTGCGCGAGAGGCAGGACTTACATTGGCGACATTCGGGCGTGTAGAGCGGAATCACATGGTCGCCCTTTTTCAGCGACGTCACACCGGGGCCGACATCCACCACCACGCCAGCGCCCTCATGGCCCAGAATGGCGGGGAAAATCCCCTCCGGATCCGCGCCGGAGAGGGTGTATTCATCCGTATGGCAGATGCCGGTGGCCTTCACCTCCACCAGCACCTCGCCCCATTTCGGCCCCTCGATCTCCACCGTTTCCAGCGACAGCACCTTGCCCGGTGCCCGCGCCACAGCTGCCCGCGTCTTCATCCGTTTGGTTCCCCCTTGAAAGCCGAAGCCGGATAACCTTGTGCGAAAAGCAGCGAAGTCAAGTCTGTATGCACCACCCTGTTGACGACTTCCGCCGCCACAACGGGCTTGGCGTGATAGGCGATGCCAAGTCCGGCCGCCTTCAACATCGGCAGGTCGTTGGCGCCGTCGCCCACGCTCAACGCCGCCGAAAGCTTCACGCCACGCTGGGCGGAAATCTCGGTCAGCGCGGCCAGCTTGGCATCCTTGTCCAGGATCGGCTCGCCCACCTCGCCGGTCAGCGCCGTGCCGTCATCCAGCAGGATGTTGGCGCGGTGGACGGCAAAGCCCAGCTCGGCGGCGACGCGCGCGGTAAAGAAGCTGAACCCGCCGGACACCAGGGCCGTGGTGGCGCCGAACGCGTTCATGGTGGCCACCAGCGTGCGCGCACCGGGGCAATAGCCTATGCCTTTCCAGGTCTCCTCCAGCGCGCGCACCGGCAGCCCCTTCAGCAACCCCACCCGCTCGCGGATGGCGGCGTGGAAATCCAGCTCGCCATTCATCGCCCGGGCGGTGATGGCTGCGATCTGGTCCTTGATGCCCGCGAACCCCGCCAGCTCATCCAGCGTTTCCGCGGTGACGATGGTGCTGTCCATATCCGCGACCAGCACCGCCTTGCGCCGCCCGCGCGGCTTGGTGAGGAAAATATCCACCGCCTTATGGGTCAGCACCGCCGCAATGGCCGAACGGTCCGGGGCGCGGCGGGCCAGGAACTCAACCGCCCTGCCCTCTTCCAGCCAAGTGAGGCCCCGCCCCTCGGCATAGGCCAGGGCACGGGCGGCGTCCTGCGGCGTGAGGGGTCCGGCCTCCCGGCTGGCCACGAGGGTGACGATGTGAGAACTAGGCTGTGTCATGGGCAAGACCGATAGGGCAGAGACAGGCTTTGGGCAACGCACCGCGCTGATCATCGCGGGCCCGACGGCGAGCGGCAAATCCGCCCTGGCCCTGGCCATCGCCAGGGCGTTCGGCGGCACCATCATCAATGCCGATGCCATGCAATGCTACCGGGAGCTGCGCCTGCTCACCGCCCGGCCCTCGCACGAGGATGAAGCCCAGGCCCCGCACCGGCTTTACGGCGTGCGCGCCGCCGATGAACCCGCCAACGCCGCCTGGTGGCGCGAGGCCGCGCTGGCGCAGATGGATGCGGCGTCCTTCCCCATCCTCTGCGGCGGCACGGGCATGTATGTCTCCGCATTGGTGAAAGGCATTGCCGACATCCCCGACCCTGGCGAGGCGGCCCGGACCGAAGCCAGGCGTTTGCTGGCGGAGATCGGCCCCGAGGCGCTGCATGCCAAGCTGGACCCGCAGACCGCCGCCAGGCTGAAACCAGGGGACAGCCAGCGCATCGCCCGCGCCTATGAGGTATGGCTGGGCACCGGCCAGGGTCTGGCCTTCTGGCAGGCCCGGCCCACCAATAAACTGGAAGGCTGGCGGCTGAAAATGCTCCTGCTGGACCCGCCGCGCCCGGTTCTGCGCGAAGCCATCGAGACCCGCTTTGCCGCCATGCTGGACGCCGGGGCGCTGGAGGAAGCGCGCGCTTTGCTGGCCCTGGGCCTCAAGCCCGACCTGCCGCTGCTGCGCGCCCATGGCATGCCGGAACTGGCCGCCCATCTGCGCGGCGAGATCACGCTGGAGGCGGCGAAAGCCCGCGCCGTTCTGGCCACGTTTCAGTACACAAAACGGCAAATGACCTGGTTTCGCCATCAGGAATTGGTGAGCAAAACAGACATGCAAATAATTCATTCAAGAATCGACAGCTCAAAGAAATTTTCGGAAAGAGACGTCGCCGATTTTGGAAATTTTATGAATTTTCCTGATTGACCTTCCGGCTCTGGCGCTGTACCGGAACATGGATAATTTCGACGCAGATGGCAGGATCACAATGGACGGCACGATCGCATCAACCGAGCTGATGAATTCCGGGGCGCAAGCGCTGCTCCGGGCTCTCAAGGCGCAGGGCGTGGATGTAATCTTCGGCTATCCCGGCGGCGCCGTGTTGCCGATTTACGACGCGCTCTTCCAGCAGAACGAGATCAAGCACATCCTCGTCCGCCATGAGCAGGCGGCCGTGCATGCGGCGGAGGGCTATGCCCGCTCCACCGGCAAGGTGGGCGTCGTGCTCGTCACCTCCGGCCCCGGCGCCACCAACGCCGTCACCGGGTTGGTGGACGCGTTGATGGATTCCATCCCCATCGTCTGCCTCTCCGGCCAGGTGCCCACGCATCTCATCGGCAATGACGCCTTCCAGGAGGCCGACACCACCGGCATCACCCGCCCCGCGACCAAGCATAACTACCTGGTCAAGCAATCGGAGGATCTGGTGCGCGTGGTGCATGAGGCCTTCCTGGTGGCCCGCACAGGCCGCCCCGGCCCGGTGCTGATTGACCTGCCGAAGGATATTCTCATCGCCCCCGCCCCCTACCGGGAGCCGATGACCGGCGCGACCCATCGCTCCTACCGCCCGCGCACCGAGCCGGACCCGCGCCGGATCGAGGAAGCCGTGGCGCTGCTCAAGCGCGCCGAGCGCCCGGTGATCTATGCCGGCGGCGGCGTCATCAATGCCGGGCCGGAGGCGTCGCGCCTGCTCACCGAGTTCACGCGCCTCACCGGCTTTCCCATCACCAACACGCTGATGGGCCTGGGCGCTTACCCGGCCTCCGACCCGCTCTTCCTCGGCATGCTGGGCATGCACGGCACTTACGAGGCGAATCTCGCCATGCATGGGTGCGACGTGATGCTGAACATCGGCGCGCGGTTCGATGACCGCGTGACCGGGCGGCTGAGCGCCTTCTCGCCGGATTCCAAGAAGATCCACGCCGATATCGACCCCGCCAACATCAATAAAACCGTGCCGGTGGACGTGCCCATCGTCGGCGATGCGCTGGCGGTGCTGAAGGCGCTGATGGCGGCCTGGAATAAGGATTCCACCCAGCCCAACCGCGCCGCCCTGGCGCAATGGTGGAGGCAGATCGACACCTGGCGTGCAAAGGACTCGCTGCGCTACACCCAGAGCCGCGACCCCGGCAGCATCATCAAGCCGCAATACGCCATCGAGCAGCTTTATAAAGCCACGCGCGGGCGCGAGACCTACATCACCACTGAGGTCGGCCAGCACCAGATGTGGGCCGCCCAGCATTTCAAGTTCGAGAAGCCGAACCGCTGGATGACCTCCGGCGGGCTGGGCACCATGGGCTACGGCCTGCCCGCCGCCATGGGCGTGCAGGTGGCCCACCCGGACGCGCTGGTGGTGGATATCGCCGGCGAGGCCAGCATCCTGATGAACATCCAGGAGATGGGCACGCTGGCGCAGTTCCGCCTGCCGGTGAAGATCTTCATCCTGAACAACCAGTATATGGGCATGGTGCGCCAGTGGCAGGAGCTGCTGCATGGCGGCCGCTATTCCAGCTCCTACTCCGAGGCACTGCCGGATTTCGTGAAGCTGGCGGAGAGCTTCCATGCCGTCGGCCTGCGCGCCGAGACCGTTGACGATCTCGACCGGGTGATTGCCGAGATGATCGCCGTTGATAAGCCGGTGATCGCCGATATCTGTGTCGACCAGAAGGAGAATGTGTTCCCGATGATCCCCTCCGGCGCAGGCCATAATGAGATGCTGCTGGGGCCCGAGCATAAAGGCGCCTCCGGCCCGAGTGTGACCAATGAAGGGATGGCGCTGGTCTGATGTCTGATACCAATCTGCGCTCCGCCACCATCTCGGTTCTGGTGGAGAATGAGTCCGGCGTGCTGGCGCGCGTCATCGGCCTGTTTTCCGGCCGCGGCTATAACATCGACAACCTCACCGTCGCCCCGGTGGAGCGTGACGGCTCGAAGAGCCGCATCACCGTGGTCACGCGCGGCACCGCCATGGTGATCGAGCAGATCAAGGCGCAGCTCGACCGGCTGGTGCCGGTGTACAAGGTGCTGGACCTCTCCGAAGGCCCGCATCTGGCGCGCGAGCTGGCGCTGATCAAGGTGCTGGGCACGGGCGAGAAGCGGGCCGAGGCGCTGCGCCTGGCGGATGCCTTCCGCGCCCGCGTGATCGACGCGACGACGGAGAGTTTCACCTTCGAACTCACCGGCGCCACCGACAAGCTGGACGCGTTTCTGGACCTGATGCGCCCGCTGGGGCTGGCGGAAGTCTCGCGGACCGGCGTGGCGGCGATTGCGCGCGGAACAAAGACGATCTCTTAAGGTCCAAACGTTTTTTGGGGGCGGCCTTTTTTTCAAAAAAGGCCGCCTCTTCGCAGCTTTTTGAAAAAAAGCTGCACCAAAAACTTTTAAAACCTTAGGACTGCGGCACGCTCCCCGCTTGCGGGGGCGTGAATGGTTTGGGTGCCACCACCTTCTGCTGGGCGGCGTTCAGCGCCACCACGGTACCCAAAGCCTCCGTCATCGTCGTCGGCACCAGGATCGTCGCCCCCCGGTCCTTGTTCATGTCGTAGATCAGCCCCATCTGCCGGATCTGCAACGCCACAGGATTTTCCTGGTAGATCTGCGCGGCATCGACAATCTGCTGGGCAATGGCGACCTCCGCGCTCGCCAGCGTCACCCTCGCCTGCTTCTCCTTCTCCGCCTGGGCATTGCGGCTCATCGCGTCGTTCAGCTCGGATGGAATCTTCACATCCCTGATTTCCACGGCAATGTCGCCAATGCCCCAGCCATCGGACTTGCGGCGGATCAGCGTCTGCAGCTTCTCGTCCATCTCCTCGCGGTTGGAGAGGATGCCAGACAGAGTGGTGGCGGAAATGATTTCACGCAACGAGGTCTGCGCCACCTGCGCGATCATGTTGCGGTAGTCTGAAAGCTCCGTCGCCGCCCGCTTCACGTCCGTCACCCGCCAGAACAGGATGGAATCCATCGTCACGGTCACCGCATCGGCGGTCAGCGTGTCCTCGGCGGAGATGCGCGTGCTCTGCCGGCGGGTATCCACCACGGTGTACACAATCTCAAAGGCCGGGATCAGGAAATACAGCCCCGGCCCGCGCACCCCCGCAAAGCGCCCCAGCCGCAGCACCACCGCGCGCTCCCACTCCGCCGC